>Ga0209930_1000414_pt1 | contig 112585 bp, 128 predicted proteins | sample ThiBiot_500_biof_2_FD_183948 | JGI IMG/M metagenome (GOLD analysis project Ga0209930, IMG submission 183948) | Wastewater bioreactor microbial communities from Cape Town, South Africa - Thiocy_cont_500_biof (SPAdes) | ecosystem: Engineered > Bioreactor > Thiocyanate-remediating >...
ATGCTTACGGCCATACCACGTTGAATACACCAGTTCTCGTCCGATCACTGAAGTTAAGCAACGTCGGGCTCGGTTAGTACTTGGATGGGTGACCGCCTGGGAATACCGAGTGTCGTAAGCTTTTTTTCTTTTTTTTAATGACTACTAATAATAGTAACATTTAGCACTCATTAGCAAACTAATATATCGTCTATCCTCATTTATAGATTTTTATCCTTGAAAAATGGTTTTCATGATTAATCATACTTCAATACTACTACCTGTAAGAAATCTTGTTTGATTCTATGAAGGTTTTATTTCTTGCTCTATTATCTAGGGAAAAATTGTTTTCATAGGACAACTAATTATATTCATCCTTTGTATAACTGTATTGTTTTACTACAATGATAACTCACAAGCACCAATGTATTACACAAACGTAACACGCTTTCATAAACAAGGAAGATTCGATTTTCTAAATACGACATTTTGTGGAAAATTTATTGCTAATAAATGGAATCTATCGATCAACGATACTCTCATTCATCAACAAAATGAATATCTTAAAATTTTCACTGTATTCATGTTGAGAAAAGATCACTAAAGCAATTTCATGATTATGCACGAAAATTATCTCAGTGTTTATCAAATGTATATGTGACTAATCAAAGTATTGAGGTTAATTGGGGCACCTTAGGTGTTCTACAAGTTGAACGTCTTTGTCAAAGTGTACTTCTCAAAAAATCAACCAAATGGCATTATCACATGACCATTGCGGTTAGTTTTCTCTTTCCAATTCATTTTATTTTTGACATTTTTTAATGAACTTTAATTAGGGCAGCGAATTACCGATTCAAACAAATCTTAATCGAATACAGATCTTAAATCTTGTTCAAGACAAATCTCGTAATGACGTTTCATCATATCATCAACTATATAGCAGACAAAAATCAAAGAAAACTCCACCACCATATAATGTAACTATTTATAAAGGTGAATTTCATAGTATTCTCACACGAGAGTTCATTCAAGCATCGCATACACATCCATTAGCATTAGAACTATGGTCATATCTCAATGGTACCAAGGTTCCTGATGAACAATTTACATCAACATTAGTTCGAATAGCTGATTTTCCAGGTGGTAAAGCACGAATAGTACCTGAATATGGTCATGAGCAACTTCTTTCACACTATAAACTATGGATTCATCAAAAAGATGCTCATTGTGAATCTCGACAGTATAGTCGTTCGATTTGTCAATTTAATTACAAAGATCTATCGAATACCGAACAAAGCGGTCGATTATTTGCGAATAAATTCAATCAAGATAATGACCTTGTGGGTATCGATTATTGGGAACAATGGTTTAATATTAAACAAACATATCCGTTTGATATTCATTCTGAAAATTATATTAATAAATATCCATTTGTAACATTTAACATATCGTGAAAATATATTTACATTTCTGTTTGACTAATATTCATCCGTACATTCTATGCATGTACGTATAAATATCATGTCTATAATCTGTTTTTTTTCCGAGTTTACCAAAATAGTTTGACACGCATGACCAAATAATAAATTAGGAGAGGACAAACTCATTTTATAGACGCACGATACCTGATGCATATAAAACTACTAAACAAGTAGACGCGCATCAATGCACTGCTTCCTTTCTCGGAACAAACAAACACAGGTAATTATCATTATATTCGAATCATACTACCTTCGAATGAGTACGAAATAATGATGTATGCTTACGGCCATACCACGTTGAATACACCAGTTCTCGTCCGATCACTGAAGTTAAACAACATCGGGCTCGGTTAGTACTTGGATGGGTGACCGCCTGGGAATACCGAGTGTCGTAAGCTTTTTTTTCACCGATAACGAGAATTAACTAATCACTTTTCAAACCTCAAATCTATCGCAATCAGCAAAAACTACATATCTTTTTTCCATATTTCTTAGATTAGTATATTTGAAGAATATTATTGATGTTTGGTTATCTTTCAACGCTATCATATGTAAGAATTCTCATTTGATTCTATGAAGATTTTATTTCTTGCTCTATTATCTAGGGAAAAATTGTTTTCATAGTATTTGATATAATATTCATTGTTTCTATAACTGTAGTATTTTACTACACCAATAACTCATCAATAGAAACATATTACATAAACGTAACAGGCTTTCCTAAGCAAGCAAGATTCGATTTTCTAAATACGACATTTTGTGGAAAATTTATTGCTAATAATTGGAATCAATCGATCAACGATACTCTAATTAGTCAACAAAATGAATATCTTAAAAAACAAATCGAATATTTACAAAATCAATATGAAAATCAGACATGTCTAGAGTTTATCGCAAACAATAGTTTCTATTCGAAAACTATTACAAATCTTGAATGGAAGAATCCTATGGCTTTTTCGATTCTTGTCTATAAAAATTTTTATCAATTTCAAGTTCTTATGCGAACATTATATGTTCGATCGAACTTTCATTGCATTCATGTCGATCTAAAATCACCAAATTATTTTCATAGTTACGCACGAAAATTATCCCAATGTTTATCAAATGTATATGTGATTGAAAGTATTAGAGTTGCTTGGGGTTCCTTCCGTATTCTTCGAACTGAACGTCTTTGTCAAAGTGTACTTCTCAAAAAATCAACCAAATGGCATTATCACATGACCATTGCGGTTAGTTTTCTCTTTCCAATTCATTTTATTTTTGACACTTTTTACTTAATTTTAAATAGGGTAGCGAATTGCCGATTCAAACAAATTTTAATCGAATACAGATCTTAAACCTTGTTCCAGATAAATCTCGTAATGATGTTTCCTCATATCCTCAACGATATAGCAGACAAAAATCAAAGAAAACTCCACCACCATATAATGTAACTATTTACAAAGGTGAATTTCATAGTATTCTCACACGAGAGTTCATTCAAACATTGCATACACATCCATTAGCATTAGAACTATGGTCATATCTCAATGGTACAAAGGTTCCTGATGAACAATTTACACCAACATTAGTTCGAATAGCTGATTTTCCAGGTGGTAAAGCACGAGTAGTACCTGAATATGGTCATGAGCAACTTCTTTCACATTATAAACTATGGATTCATCAAAAAGATCCTCATTGTGAATCACAACAGTATAATCGTAAGATTTGTCAATTTAATTACAAAGATCTATCGAATATCGAACAAAGCGGTCGATTATTTGCGAATAAATTCAATCAAGATAATGACCTTGTGGGTATCGATTGTTGGGAACAATGGCTCAATATTAAACAAACAGATCCCGTTGATATTCGTCCTGAAAATTATATTAACAGATATCCATTGTTTCGAACATCATCGAACTCTACTGTATTCAGTAAACAAATAAAGAATTGAAAATATATTTACAAAAGAGAAAAAAATATACAAATTAATTAGTCAGCGTTTTTCTTCAGTAATTAGAGTGTTTGCATGAATTGTTGTTGAATGTTTTTGTTCATTTGAATTTGATTGAATATCTACGAAAAGCAAATACAATGAGAAAAGACATGCAGATCTTTCATATGTATTATATACGTGAGAGAACAGGTAAACTTGTGTCAGCGGCAAGTGTTGAAATAGTAGGAGGTACTTGATCATCGTCTTGGTGAGGACGCGGTATTGTATTTCCTAATGATAGATTATGCTTATTCTGTAGAAAATGAAAAAAATTGATCATACCTCTACGAGGAGGTTCAATATTTCCATCAGGATAATTCATATCACATGGTTCATCACTCAATCCATCGACTGTTAAATAATGGTCCATTTGAACATCTTCACGATTTGTATTATCTAATTCATTGACTGTTACTGTTTCTGTATCATCTAGTATTTCGATTTCGTTGTTTTCTACCAAAAAAAAGAAGAATTTCGAAAGTCTATATAAACTAGCAAAGAATACCTGGTATCTCGTTCATTATGGTTTCAGTATAAGTTGTTGCATCCTCGTTTATTTCACTATTACCATCAGGAAGAATCAAAACTACACAATCAATTAAATACTAGTTTAATAATAATAAAAAAGAAATTATGTTAGATTATTACTTTCATTAGATCTCGCAGGTAAATATATAACTGTAATCGAATGTGGTTGAGTATCTTGAATACCAAATGGTATATCATAACAGACTAAATACGCAGTCAATCAATTAATAAATATCAATCTATTCAAAAAATATTTACAATGTAAGATGATTAATGGTAAAACTTCAGCAAGCACATATTCCGGAGTATCTGAAGTGTCTGTAATCAAATCAAATCAATAGAAAAATAAATTATTACTGAAATTCAATCTATTTACATGATATTTGTGTATTAATACGTTGGTATTGATTTGTCGAGAAATCTTAAATAGATTAAAATTATGTCTTGTATTGATGATAATTAAACTAACAAGTAAGCAGAGATTCTCGCGTCCAAGGTCGAGCTTGACCAAATAGAGAATAGATTTCAATGTTATCGATGATAAATTGAATAGATATTGATGAATTGATCCCTGGATGAATAATTTCCTGATCTAAAACATCGAAAAATTGAAAGATCACGCAAATTTAAAAACACAACTAATGGATACCTATTAAATCATTGGTAAAGTTCGATCGATTATCAACTGCCACCTGAGAAGCTATTCGAATAAGAACAATCTTTGAAAATTAATATTAATTGAAAAGTAATGAGACTATTACATTCTGTTGTTATGACTATATTCACGTTCGTTTCGGTATCCATTGCTACATTTAATCATATAAGCCAGTTATTATTCAACAACTAACAGTACCCTATATTAGGACATTGTTTTTTAAACAAATTATATGATAATCTAGAATCAATTTGAATTTTTTAATTTGTCATTGGAAATGATGTCATCGATTTAAGGCATACTTCTATCTTTTTTTTTCGTTCTTGTTATTTTTACATACTCGACAAACTACGCATGAGAAGTAGACGCGCGACCGTCGAGGACAAAAAAATCATGATTCAGCGAAGAAAGCAACCTTCAGCAGGTCGTCTACGCATATAAAGTCGCATCGTACGATTGAAATAAATTGCAGTGATCGAATAAAAAAAATAATAAAGCTACTTCAGTACGAATAACTAATTTGATCATATGTAATTAGCTTCGAGTAAGAAAAAAATTAGGCAGAATTTTCAATCCTACTAGTTTTGTTGCGTTTCTTTATGAAGACGATAGCGTCGGTATGTGTCGGCAAAACATCATCGATAAAGAAATAAACATTCAAGGATTTATCGACACTTTTTTCGGCGAAAGAATCAACCTTTCGCCGATTGGTAATGCATTCATATAATTTCTTAGTGAATGATGGCTGAAAAAACATCAAGCCTACCGTTTATCGGTAATTGGAAACAATCGACTGATGCGCTCACATATAAACATTGTATTTTTTAGGTTGGCATTATGCTCCGTAAGGCGTCAATTATATGCACGTAGCATTTTGAATGACAAAACTCCTATCGATAGAGTATTATTCACTGAGCTTTCGCCGAAAGAAAAATTCTGCTGTCCTGTTGTTTACGCATAAAAACATTGAAATCGGGGAAAGGTAATTGCTTTATTGAAATAGACTGATAAGACTAAATAAATTGTGATACAGGTGCAAATTGCCCAAATCAGATACGTTATTATTGGATATTTCATTTATTCATTTGTATATACACATAAACAACGAAAAAAATAGAGATGTTTTCGAAAATATCACCAAATTGTTTCGATAATTCTATAAATTCTTCGCAAACCTATGGACGAAATAAACGATCCTGTCACGCAGATAACTACGAGGAGATAATACCAATTGCGATGTAAACCATAAATGGACATACAAGGAGCGAGAAATAAAATCAATCCAATAAATAAACACCAACGTTTCAATCGACGACATAATAGTCGATTTCGAATTGTACGTCCTGAAAATGGACGAGCTAATTTTTGTCCGAGTAACGTTGAAAGCATTTCACGACATGCTAAGGAGTCGTAATTATATTCTGAACGTTCGAGAAGATAATCAACAGCATGACAAAGTTTTAAAAATCGTTCATCATTGGTTGATTCAGCTTTTAAACTATCAAGTTCATGATCGATTTGTTCAAAACGACGACTAATTTCTTCTTCGATTAGATCAATTCTAGCTAAAACATCATCATTACCATCACCATTATCGCCATCATCAGGAGTTTGAGTCGGTGCATCCGTATCTGCATCTTCATTTGTTGTCCTTCTTGTCCGAGATGTTTGTCTTCGTGATCGTGGCATTTTGTTTTTGTTTTTCTCTCGTTGGTCACACGTGAACGAACTAATTTGTTTATTTGAAGAACAGAAAAAAAACTACCGAATAAGAATCTTTATAATAACAAAAGGAACGACAGCGACAGTGGAGACATGGTATAATTACTGAACGCTTAAACTTCTTCGGTCTTTGTTTTCGATTATCTTTATTCTTGTTCATCTTTTCGTCTACGATTGAAATCTAATAATAAAGATGTTGTTCATTGGAATATTGTCGGTATTGATAGTTTCTGCGAATGGATTGATTAGTACCCCAGAAAAACAACCGAGTGTTCTACTTAAAAATGCTGTTCATGGTGATGTTTACATGCCTGTTATTGGATTAGGAACTGGTGGTTATGGTACAGTTAATGGCGAAGGTGGTGACTATTGGGGTCCCGAACGAGGACATAATGCTACTGTTACATGGTTAAAAATGGGTGGTCGTCGTATTGATACATCGAATAATTATGTATCACGTGATGGTATTGGTACTGGTTGGAAAGAAAGTGATGTGCCACGTTCAGAAATATTCATTACATCGAAAGTTGGTCCATTTGGTTATAATGAAACACTTGAAGAATTCGATAGAATTTTGAAATCTTTACAAACTGATTATGTTGATCTTCTTCTCATTCATTGGCCAGGTGGATTTTCGAATTCTGAAAGTCCATCATACAAACGAAGTGAAACATGGCGAGCATTAGAAACTCTGTTTCAACAAAACAAAGTAAATCATCAAATATTGAGAAGAGAAAACAAATGTTTATTTATTAGGTTCGTGCAATTGGTGTCAGTAATTATCAAGTCAATCATATTGTCGAAATCATGAATCTTAAATCATTGATTCCAAGTGTTAATCAAGTCGAATTTCATCCGTATTGGCACGAAGATGAACTTTTGGATTTCTGCAAACAAAACAATATTACATTCAATGGTTATTCATCATTGGGTACTCCTGATCGTGCAGCAATACTCGGTACAACATGGAATCCAAGTCCGGTTCTACTTCAACACCCAAAAGTGATTCAAATAGCACAAAAATACGGTAAAACAACTGCACAAATTCTTCTTCGTTGGAGTTGGCAACAAGGTATCGTTCTTAATCCTCGAACAAAGAATCCTGTTCATATGGCTGATAATATGTCGATATTTGATTTCGAACTTGATGATGAATCAATGATGATTTTGTCTTTTTTAAATAATCCTATGAGTAAAGTTTGTCCTGATTCAAGATTAATGTTATAATTATCTCTGTCGTTTTCAATTGACGTATGATCATTTTTCTCGTCAGATTACAGTTATAGATAGACTTTTTTTTCTTTCTTTCATATATTAATAAATGAAATCATTCAAAGAACAGCCGACTGTTGAATTGAAGAATGCAGTTCATGCTCAAGTTTTAATGCCAGTAGTTGGCTTAGGCACGGGAGGTTACGGTCGACCTGATGGTTCAGGTGGTGAATATTGGGGTCCAGAACAAGGTCATAAGGCGACTGTTGCGTGGTTGAAAGCAGGCGGCCGTCGTATTGATACTTCGGATGATTATGCATCACGTGATGGTATTGGTACTGGTTGGAAAGAAAGTGGTGTGCCACGTTCAGAGATATTTATTACGTCGAAAGTTGATCCTTCTGATTATGATAAAGTACTTGAAGAGTTCGATGGAATTTTGAAATCTTTGCAAACTGATTATGTTGATCTTTTGCTTATTCATTGGCCGGGTTTTCTAAGTAATTCTAGTAAATTATTTCCACCTTGTATGACAGGAAAATCGACATGGACAGAATGTCGTATTCAAACATGGCGAGCGTTAGAAACTGTCTTTCAACAAAACAAAGTAAATCATCAAATATCGAAAAAGAGAAAATAAATATTTATTCATTAGGTTCGTGCGATTGGCGTTAGTAACTATCAAGTCAATCATTTATTAGAAATCTTCAATTTAAATTCATTGATTCCAAGTGTGAATCAAGTCGAATTTCATCCCTATTGGCATGAAGATGAACTTCTCGATTTCTGTCAAAAACATAATATCACTTTCAATAGTTATTCACCATTGGGCACTCCCGATCGTGCAGCAACACTCGGTTCAACATGGAATCCAAAACCTATCCTACTTGAACATCCGAAAGTACTTTCAATCGCACAAAAACTCGGCAAAACATCTGCTCAAATCATTCTTCGTTGGCATTGGCAGCAGGGTGTCGTCGTTAATCCTCGTACTATTGATCCAACACAAATGATTGAAAATCTTTCGATATTTGATTTCGAACTAGACGAAGACGCAATGATGATATTATCTTATCTAAATCATCCAATGAGTAAAATCTGTCCTGATTCACGATTAATATTATAATCACAATTGAACGAATAAAAATGGTTTATTTTATTGATTTAAAATCTCATTGACTTTTTTAAAAACATTTACTTTGCCACCTTTCTCTTTCCATCCTGCTGGATGAGAATTAATCGCCGATGGTTTTCTTTTGATCATACTAACATAGTTTTTTAATGCTGTATACTGATTAATAATCAAACCTCGATGGATTAGATAAGCAACAACAGGATAAAATGCACAATCAGCTAATGTAAATTGATTACAAGCAATGAAACTTGTTCGAGTTAAATACGTTTCCCAAAATTGAAGTTCCTCATGAATCAATCGTAGAGTTTTTGTGATCGTATCTTTGTGTGAGATTTGTTCATTTTCTGGCGTTTTGAATACGATATCTTCGAGTGGTTCGTAGATATCAACGAGATTCTGTGATTCTTGAATGAGTTGTAAGACTCGAATATGTTCTGATTTGTCAGTTGGCAAGAGTCCGGGTGTATCTGGATAATATCGTTCAAGATAATGTAGAATAGCAAGTGATTCAGCAATAATCGATCCATCGGTATCAACAAATGTTGGTGTCAAACCACGAGGATTTATCTTGAGAAATTCCGGTGATTTCGTTTCTTTCGGTCTTGACATGACTTTTAAACGTCGTTTTTCGAAATCGATATTTTTCTCATAAAGTGCCATCATAACTCGCCAACTCGGAATCGATCCATTGACGATATATAAAACAGGTTTTGCTGTTGTTGACGCTTGTTGAAGACATTTGTCTGAAGTAATTAATGTAGCATACCATTTTTTCATAAAATTCAAAGCACCATTGTGTTTTCTTTCGTGACGATATCCAAGACAATCGATCCAAAGAAAAACTTGAAATCCATGAAAGAAACTATCGGTAGTTGTCGCTTGAATGCAAGTATTTGTTGTTAAACCACAAACATGAATTTCTTCGATATTTGCCAAAAGATCAAATAAATTCGTATCGGTAAATGCTGAATAATATGTTTTTGTTACGATTATATCTTGATTGTGTTCGATTAATGAAACAACTTCCGGTATGAAACGTTCACCATCTGTATTAGCTACGCATAATGGAAAACTTGTATGTGTACCAGAGAGATTATTGTCATTCATCGGTACATCGGCGAATTTATCGCCATTCGGACGTGTCAGATGTTTAGGTTCTTTTGTAAGAGTTGAATAGTTGGATTTAATCCATATGACAAGACCATTTTGCTCGCGAAATTTTGGAAGAATTGTCGTTAGATTTGAAATAATATGAGTGACATTTACAGCAGTCGCTCTGAATGGACCAGTAGATGAAATGAAATCTTCTTGAAGATCAATTACTAGTAATGCTTTTCGTTTTTGGTTATCTGTCATGTTTACGTTTGCAACAACCAAAAAAATCAAGAAGTTATTATGTATGATGATGAAATACTTATTTTTCTGTGCAATAGTTAACCAACCAATCGAGAGGAGGAGGATTTCTTACGGTGAGTTTTATTTTAAAAATAAACCACATAGAAAAATACAAGTTATATTCTATGGTAGTAAGCATGGTATTTTATTGAATAATACTTGAAAAAGTCGGGATCTCAAAATGAAACTGACAAACTTTCGTTTTTCACAGATTAAACTCTGTGTTACCCTTTCTTTCAGAAAAGGGAATAAAAACATCTGTCAAATACAGCCCCATATATATATTCCTTTATTTCGCAACTTTTTTTAAAAATACTATACGTAAAAATCAAATTTCACAATGGTTATTCAGTGTTCGTTTGTAATTGTGTTATTTATCAGTTCAATACTTGAACCCATCAAAGCAATTCCAACTGTTCGACTTCAAAATGCTGCACACGGTGAAGTATTAATGCCTGTCATAGGCTTGGGCACGGGTGGATACGGTCGACCTGATGGTTCAGGTGGTGAATATTGGGGTCCAGAACAAGGACATAACGCTACTCTTGCATGGCTGAAAGCAGGTGGTCGTCGTATCGATAGTGCTGATAATTATCTGTCACGTGATGGTATTGGTACCGGCTGGAAAGCAAGTGGCATACCACGTTCAGAAATCTTTCTCACGTCTAAAGTTGAACCTATGGATTATAATGGAACACTTGCAGAATTTGCTGCAATTCTTCAATCATTACAAACCAATTACGTCGATCTTCTTCTTATTCATTGGCCTGGTTATTTTACAGATAGTTCACAATTATCATGTAAACAAGGACAATCAACATGGCAAAAATGTCGAATGGAAACTTGGCAAGCAGTAGTCGATTTATTTAATCAAGAAAAAGTCAAAATAAAATCCTCTCATTTTTCTATTCATCAACAAATTCATTTCTAGGTTCGTGCAATCGGTGTGAGTAACTACGAAGTAAATCATCTTCTAGAAATCATCAATCTTCACTCTCTTGTACCCAGTGTCAATCAAGTTGAATTTCATCCCTATTGGCACGAAGATGAACTCGTCGATTTCTGTCATAAAAATAACATCACATTCAATAGTTATTCACCATTGGGCACTCCTGATCATGCAACAAGTCTGGGACCAACATGGAATCCTATTCCTGACCTTCGTAAACATCCGAAAGTAACCGATCTCGCACAACAACTCGGCAAAACACCTGCTCAAATTCTACTTCGTTGGCATATGCAACAAGGACTTGTTACCAATCCTCGTACACAAAATCCAACGCATATGCAAGAAAATCTATCCGTATTTGATTTTCAACTTAATGATGAAGCTATGGCAACTTTATCTTATTTGAATCATCCGATGAGTAAAATCTGTCCCGATCCACGATTAATTTTGTAATTGTTCAATATTTTCGAAATAGATTTATTTTATTTAAAAGTAAAAGAAACTATATGTCGAAAAGAGAGCAAAAGAAAACGAATGTTTAATCTTCATCATCTTCATTATCCATTTCTTCTTGTTCTTCTTCGCCTTCTTCGCCTTGTTCATCAGTTGCATTCGCTTTTGCTTCATCTTCAGGCGTTGGATCTTCAGCTTCAGTTATTTCCGGACCATCCTTATATTCACTAGCTGGCAATGGTGGAAATTCTGTTTTATAATCATTCATCGAATATTTATGTCCATAGCCGACATAAATATTTTCCCAGATTTGTCCACGTGCAAATGCGTATGCGCCTGGCCAAAGATTTGATCGTACATAAGCACATGCATATTGTGGAATAAGATTTGAGGAAATTTTTGTTGTCCAAGCTTTGGTATTTTCAATATCGGCATCTTGGCCGATTGGTGTTAAAAGTTGTGGACCTTGTTCCGGTTGAATCTGTTGTGATTCTTTAATTTCTTCTTCTTCTTCGGTTTCTTCTTCTTCTTTGTCGGCATCTTCATTTGGATTCCACCATTTCGTTCTTCCTTGAGGAAGAATGTGTAAAACATGATGAGTCTTAATTAATAAAACTTTTTCTTTTGTTTTTTTTTCTCTTGAAAATGACGATTCACTTACCCATCCATTTAATTCTTCATCGATTAATTCGGATAATGCTGTACCATTCCATTCTTCATTTTCTTGATAGTTTGTTTTTCCACCTTCTTCTTCCGCTTCTTCTTCTTCCTGAAATCAAATCTCTCGAAATCTCTCGAAATTTTTCGATTGACTAATTCTTACATCGGAAAATTTAAATTTTCCAGCAGGTGAAACATGTGTTGTCGCGCTAATTCGAGCTATTTGAGCACGTAAATAGTTCTTTTCAGTTCCTGGATATGCTGGATAGACTTTAATCTCACGAGTTAAATCACCCGTAAAGAAAACTTTGATTTTACGTGCTTGAGCTATTTGTGCTGGCGTTACAATTGGTAATTTCACCCAGGGTGCTCCAGCTAAAATCGAAAATATTCGAAATTCATCTTACTAATTTGCTTCTTGTCGAACTTACGATGATTACAAACATAATACGTGTATTTATTTATGCCTGTGCCACGTTCTTCTTTAGGTACTGGTGGCGGTGGTTTATAAGTTGATTTTGGTAAAGGATCTTCTTCACCTTCGCCTTCTTCATCTTCAACATCTTTACCATCATCATTTTCGTTTCCTTCTTCGTTTCCATCTTCTTCATCGGCTTCTTCTTCGGCATTTTGTTCCGCTTCAGCTATGTAATAATTCTTTTCTGTACCAATAATTTTTCCCCAGAAACGTAATCGATCAAACTGATTCTTATCAACTAATTGTTTCAATGCAAGCCAAAGTCTATCGAATATAAAATATTCATTTTATTTCATTTTTTATTTCAAATTCAATCCTACTGATAGGTTTCATCTCGTGAGAGACCAATGCCTGCTTGTTCGAAATAATAGGATTGTTCGAGAATATGTGGCAATGGTGTTTGTAATTCTTCGTCATTTAATTCATCAGCATTGTCACCTTTCTATTTGAAGTTAATAATCGAAAAATTAAACTAATAAAATACCAATCGAAAAGAAAATGATTACTTCGAACAGTGGCTTTTGTTCTTCGATGAGATTACGATCAGTTTCAGAAATTTCGGCATCTGTTTTGCTTTCTGGTGGAGATTTTATTGATTTACTCAAATCTTCGAATATATTAACCGAATCACCTTTGAAAAAGAGAGAGAAAAACAAGCAAAAATAGATTTGAAAACAATCTTTTTTTCTTTCGTACGTGGTTGTTCAGTTAATAATCGTGAAACACATTTGACTAAATGATTGTATCTTAATAAAAAGAAATCATTTCTGTAGAAAAAGAAGAAAAATTTGCTTGAAATTATTTACAAATTCACACCATCTTTAGTTTTCGATGATACAATAAACGATTTCGCATTGCCGAAATCTTTATCCAAATCAGCTGAATCTGCACAATCAAACAAAAAGTAACATTTCATTTCAATTCGAATCAATCGAACCTCCGCTATAATTTTGATATTGAGTAGTACTCATTTCAACCGTGAATTTCTTTATACTGTTATAGATTTGTTAGTTTATAATATTTTACACCTAATGTTGCTTGCCAACCGTCCTCCTTCCACTTTATAACATAAAAAAGCAACAATTCTCCCGATACCCTGATGATGTCGCTTGTTGAGCGCAATGAAAAAAAGAAAACACCGATCATCTCATGCTGAGATTTCGTCGAGGATATTATTATTCGACACAATACAGATGTTCAACTTGCAAATCTTCATCGCACTTGAATGATTTCGTTTATAGTGTGAAAACAATTTGTAAAACGAGATCAATATTTCACGAAAGGATCAAACGATCTAGTCACCTGTTAGACATACACAACTATCGTTGAGATAATGAATAGGCGGCAAAATTGACACGATCAGTAATTGAGAAATGATATGGTCATTTGACAATAATAACCAATACGAATGTTTGATCATTAAACAATAAGAGAGAAGAAAAAAGCAACTGATTGATTTGTCCCACCTAGACGACATCACTTTCACATTTGATTTTCATATAAAACAAAGATTTTCTCAATTGAATGACATGTTATTTTTGTTTAGTAAATAGAGTCTAAATGTCGTGAATAAATGAAGCTTAGCACAAGGATCCTGAAGACGATATTTACATATCGATTGACGAGCTCGTGATCCTATTGTCTTCATATATCATTATCAGATAGATAGTGCAGTCTAATGACCAATTAAATCGATGAAGATGTACAAACATTTTCAATCGAAATAATTGTCAATGACCATATAGGTGATTTCTCATCGAGAATATTTCAACCAATCGCTATTTCGACTTGTTGTTGTTTCTTTTCTCTCGATATTTAAACTGACCTATCCATTTCAGAATTGCATATCAATATCAACAAATGAACACTCAAACATCAAGTAGAAAAAACATTGATTTGATTTTCGTTTTTGTCATTTTCTTTTTCTTTAGGTCGAATTTTAATTGACGTGCCATGTAAAGTTTGTCACGATCATTCATCAGGAAAACATTACGGTATATTTGCATGTGATGGGTAAGAAGAACCTTGACAATCCGATTCTCGAAAGAAAGATCGTTTTTTTTGTTTAGTTGTGCTGGTTTTTTTAAACGATCTATTCGACGAAATCGACAGTATGCATGCAAGAATTCAACATTAGGAAATTGTCCCGTTGATAAAACTCATCGAAATCAATGTCGAAGTTGCCGATTACAACGTTGTTTAGACTGTGGAATGAATAAAGAAGCCGTTCAACACGAACGAGGTCCGCGTAATTCAACAATTCGCAAGCAAATGGCTTTGCTTTTAAAAGAATCTCAAGATTTTCTTCATGCTTATCATTATCAATCGATGTCGAAAGTAATTCGTTCGAAAAATTTTATTTCAATAAAACCCCGTTGATCTTCACGATTTAGTTACCTCTCATCGATCAACATGAAACAGCAGCAAAAATTCTATTCAATGCAATCAATTGGATTAAAACGATTCCAGCATTTGTTTCGTTGTCAAATGACGATCAAGTAGAACGTTTCTTCTAACACAAAGATAATTTGCAATCCTTTTGTTCGTTTAGCTTTTATTATTAGAAGATAATTGGCATGATCTATTTCTGTTAACAGCTATCGAAGAACAATTTCCATTGAATATCAACGAATTGTATTCGTCGAATTCGAAATATGAAATCTATAAATCCGATTTAGAACATTTCGAAAAACTTTTACATTATTTTCAATATTTGAAACTCGATTCGAATGAAATGATTTTTCTTAAAAGTCTACTTCTCTTTCAAATGAAACCATCGAATCAATATCTGAATACATCATCCATTCATTATCTTCATACTCAATCGAAATTCTTTCTCAACACATACATTCAAAAACAATATCCAACCGATGAAACACGTCGAACGAAAATCTTCAGTTTAGTTTCGACATTCGATTTAATGTCCTCGTTGACCATCGAAGAAATCTTCTTTCGAAAAACGATCGGACAACAAACACATATGAAGCAACTTGTTAAAGATATGTATAAAATGCTCGTTCAATAGATAACTAACATTTGAAATCATTCACATGGGGCTTTTCTTCTTCTTCTTCTTCTTCTTTTGTTTATACAGTGTTACTTTAAAGGGTTGATAAGCAAAACGAAATAAATACATTTTATTCTTTTCGAATTTTCGAATTATTGTGAGTTTTGATTCGAGTTTGTTTGGAAACGTTCGACTCGAGACGACGAATCTGAAAGAAAAATAATTCAAAATGTGAGAGTTGCGTTGCTTTTCTCTCTCTCTCTCTCGGCTTTTACTTCACGGAGTTCCATCCGAACTTGACGTGTCTCGTCGAACAGACTCGATCGTGCTTCAAGACGACGTCGAAGCATTTGATCGGTTATTTGTCGAATACGATCTTGAATTTGTTGATCATGTTTACGTCTAAAATTCGATTTGAAATCCGTAATTTTCTGTGCAAAATGTTTACCGTGCTTCATCGTTGGTGATGTGATCCTGTCGTTTGTCTAGAACGATTTTTTTCGGCGGAGTTTTATTTAACATTTGAATGTAATCGGAATCGACGTGATAGGGCGTGTGAATCATTGGTTCTTCGAAAACTAAGATTGAAATACGAAGAAAATTAGTAGAAAAATCAGAAGAACGAAGCAAATACCTTGACTAGTTACGAAAGTTTTGCCACGAAAATCTGTTTGATCTTCAATTGGTTTTTTACTTCGATGTTTTAAATGAATTAATGATGGTTCATGAGAGAAAGTGAGTTCACTTTCAAGTTCAGTTGGTTTGGTAAAGCTATTCTTAGATTTTCTAAATAAAAAACAAACGAAATATGATGTTTGTTCGATTCGGTTGTTGAACGAACACTTGAGGCAATCGCATTTCGGATTGTGGCCTCGAACGTATTGATGTCGATGGTCGTGAGGGCGAATAATTCACTCGTTTGTATTGAATACATGATTGTAGATGTGGTGGAAGGGGATTAGTCTGAGTCTGCGTCTGCGTTGGTTCATAGAAACCTGTTTCAGAACTACGAAGACATTGTTTTTTTTCGTTATAAAGATTTAATTTATTAAAATACTTAGATTTCCGTGCGGAAAACATCAAACGACTGGGGGTATATCTTGGTGTGAGTTGTTGTTCTTCTATATCGGATAGAAGTGGTGATTCATCAGATGAAGGTAGTTGTTGACGAAGATAGTTTTGAATTGCTTTGACACCTCGTTTGATAACATCGAATGGTGGATATTTCAGAGGATTTCCATCGAGATTCAACGCCGATAAAGTTCTAACGTTACCTGAACACAAAAAAAATAAAATAAAATCGGAAGTTATAACTTTTGTTTTTTTTACCAAGTTCAAACGGTAATGAGCGAAGATGATTTCCACTTAGGAGTAGATATTGAAGCGATCGATGTTTGATTAAACCATCGTTTGGTATCGATGTTAATTGATTATTTCTTAGATCAAGCCATTTTAAATGTGGTAAACGAAGAAATAGATCGGACGGTAATTGTGTCAATTGGTTTCCTTCGAGATATAAATACTAGTTGGAAAACAAACTATAATTAACAGTCAATTATCATTTCCGTTACCTGCAAAGATGTAAATTCGAGAATTTGATTCGGAAATTCTTTGAGATTACGTTTGGACAAATCCAAACAATTAAAACCTTGCTGTTGAGCTTTGATTAAAAATTCAATGAGATCATTATCAATGTATAAGATGTTCTTTTCATTTTCTTCTTCGAAATTTTTCGTTTGCATTCTCTAGTGACAATCGTAACACATCAAATGAATCTACAGCATGAAATTTCTAATGTTAAAACAACAATTTCTTTACACCATCTGCCTGTTAAATGAAACCTGGCAACATTTGCATGACAAACATAGCGCCCTCTTCGATTCGAAAGAAATTAAGCAAAGTGTTGTTTTTTGTAAATAATTGTCCTTGAACATTTTTAATGAGGCGTGCTTTTTTTTTATTGTATTAGTAAAATAGAAAAAGAGAAAAAAAGAAAGAGAATAAAAGGAAATAAGATGATGATGTGTTTCTTTTTGTATTCTAATTTTGAGAGTTATTTTTGTCAGGTTTTTCATCTGTTCGAGTTTCTTTTGGTGGTGATGTTGTATTTCTTGGTAAACTTTGAATTAAAACATGCGGACGACTATCTAATGATGCATTGGTCGTTGGAGTTTGATTCTCCATTTGATTGAATGGATTTTGTGGTACGACAGTTGTAACAGCACGTGATAATTGACCGTTCAAATCCGAACGACGAGCTGTTGCATAATCGTATGGAAGTGGTCTGAAGAAAACCAAATAAAAACACGAGAAATAGAAGACGAAAATTACTTATGAAAAGCTGCAGTCGTTGTATAAGCGTTTCCGGATGGATCATAATGTGAAACAGGACCGGCTTTTGTCCAATGTGATCTGCCGGTATAAAACGGAATGTTTGTTTTACTAAAATAAACAATTGAAACTAACAAAAAAAGCAAACGAGGAAATCGAACGTACAATGGATTGATGCCAAATTTCGGTTGTTCACTTCGAACGACTGTGTACGGAGTGAATTGAACATTGGGATTATCGATATCTTGTATGTCGTAACCGCCGATCGAACCTGAGTAACCAGAGATTTGTCGAGCACGTGGCAATGGCGCAACGTTTTCGATAGGTTTTCGATAGAAATTGATGTTTCGAGTTTGTACACGATCCCATTCGAGAATTTCTCGCGTTCGAGAATCGTTCAATGATGGAACATGTTTCGTTTGCAAAACGGGATCGCTGCCATCAGCTTCGTAGGTCGATGCTGGCGTGGGCAATTTCGGTGGTAATTTCGAATCTAAAAGAAAAAAAAAATTTCGTCAGAGAAAATCTTCGACTCATTCGTCAAACCCCAAGGCAGTTCGTCGAAAGCAGCTTGCTGAACTGATGTGTACATGTATTGTCGAGCGAGTTCATCGCGTTTGGCTTGTTCAGCAGTTTGAGGAGCTTTACTTGGATCGTAGGAGAGACCCGATGGAGCGGATAGACGGCCTTGATTACGAAGATATTTTTCTGCTTCTTTGCAATCTTCATCGGGGTTCAGCATACCGCCGGGACCTAATCGACCGCGAAGTGTTCGATCGAGAACCAATCGATCAGTAAAACGCGTTTGGTTTTCGCTTGTTGAACCTTCCGTAAAACTAAAAATAGCATCGAGTTACTTTATACAACGAAGACAATGAGTTTTTCTTTTGAAATATACCGAAGTGGTTTAATTGCTGATGGATGATTACGGTCGATTTTCAATTCACTCGGAACAATTCGTTGAGGATCAAGACGCGCTTTGCCTAATGAAAACTTAGTCATTGCTGCATTGGACATATTTGTCGGTGGATGATAAACAGATTTCGTTTCTACTGGCGAACTTTCGTTGATTTGTTTACGTACAATACTATCGAAATATCCTTGAGAATCATAGCCCGTCTCGGCACTATCTAATTTAAGTCCCGGATTGTTATTTGGCGCTTGCTGAAGACGATAGAGTCGTTTAGCTTGAAATTTATCAATGATCGTTGGTCCATCGCTGCCATCGATTCGGTAGAACTTTTCCGATGCTGGTCGAGTCAATTGAGTCGAACTTTCAAGACAAAATGGTGTCGATGATACTATCTGTGTCATGATCGATTGACGTAAGCAAACGAATAGTGAAAAACTTTTACCATTCGTGTCGATCGATGCTTGGCAACAACAGTTCTGTTTTTTTCTCTGTTACTTGCTTTTTAATCTTTGAAATTTAATTGTCGCTAGTGAAAACAACAAATCGAATAGAGACATCTGCCGAACAAACGAATGAAGATTTTTGTCAGTTAATGAGATCTTTCTCGATCGATAAACTACAAAAATGAGTATCGATAGTTTTGTTACGGCTATTTCGGATAATGATGGGTTTATAGTTGGAAGTAAAGGTCGTTTTAAAGTCGTTCATATCGAAGAAACGGATGATGGTGAAGTATTTTGCATTTGAGAGTGAATTTTGACATCGAATCGATTTTGTTAGAATCACAACAGCAAACACCTCAATCAACAAAATCCGAAGATCATGAAAGTCCAATTGAAGTCGAGAAAGGTGGTGGTTTTCTGAGAAATTTATACGATTATCAAGGTGGAACATTTATTCCAGCAGTGAACGATCTTTCGAATTCCAATGGCAAATTGAACACTTTATTCGGTGTTTATCTGCCATGTGTACAAAATATCATTGGAGTCATTGTTTTCATTCGACTCTATTGGGTTATTGGCGTAAGTGGAATTGCCGACGGATTGCTTATCATCGGCCTTTGCTGTTTATGTACATTTCTCACCGCTATTTCGTTAGCAGCAAGTATGCCTACTGAAATATATTTGTCTGTTGAAAATAATTTTGATCGTAGTTGCAACGAATGGTATTGTTCCTGCAGGTGGTTCGTATTTTCTTATCTCGAGATCGCTCGGTCCAGCAGTTGGCGGTGCCGTTGGATTTTTATTCTACATCGGCAATGCTCTAGCTGGTGGTTTGTACGTATTAGGTGCGAGTGAAATTCTACTGAAATACATTTGTCCGAATAAGTAATTTCGAATTTTGACAATAGAAAAAAAAATGATTCCAAACGAACATATTCAGATGTCATCTGTTCGGTCAACCTATTGAAAATCAACAGAGTGCATTTAATCACTATCGTGTATACGGAACGATTGCATTGCTCATTCTTGGTTTGATTGTTTTTCTTGGAATTAAAATCGTGTCACGAATTGGTAAATTCTCTTTCTTTTCTTTGTGGGTCAAATTGTGTAACATGAGTTTGTTGACATTGCTTAGCTCCATTTACACTGCTCGTTGTTTTTCTTTCAATTCTTTCGATTTTAATCGGAATCATCAAAAGTTCCATGTCACCTATCAATCTTCCGATTTGTATCATTGAAAAAAATCAAATTAAACATTTAATTAAATCTTCGATCTTAAAAAATAATGTCGCACATTATTGCCATGCGAATACGACATGTGATGGAGACGTTTGTCCATTACGCAAGGCTCTCTGTGAAAATAATCTTAGTCAATCATTTGATTGCTCGGATATTGATAAAGTTTATTTAATTAATGGTATATCGGGTTTGAAAAATTCGCAATTGACAAATAATTTCCGTGCAATGTATATGCGCGAAGGAGAGATTAAAGATGGAATTCGTGGTTAGTTGACGAATTGTATTTTGAATGAATTGATCGATTGATTTAGGAGATGAGAAAATTGAAGTTGTTAGTAAAGCAACAACATCATTTTTTATTATAGGCAAGTTGAGACTAGTTAAATCGATAGACTATGAAAAATAGTTATATTTCCAGTGGGAATATTCTTTCCGAGTGTGACAGGTATTATGGCTGGATCGAATCGAAGTGGTGATTTAAAAGATCCAAGTCAATCAATTCCTCGAGGAACCATACGTATTCATTGTTTTTTCTTCATATTTATTATTTTAAAATTCAATTCTTTATTTCAGTTGCCGTGGTCACTACTTCGTTTATTTACATTCTCATTGGTATTCTCCTTGCATGTTCGATTCAAGGCGTACTCCTTCGTGATCGTGATGGTCTAAGTATTAATCAACAACTAGTCGAAGCGGTTATTGCTTGGCCATCGTCGTATGTCATTCTTATTGGAGCATTATGTGCGTGTTTTGGAGCTGGATTGCAATGGTAAATCGATTGAAAGATATTGTTTTGAGAGTATTGAAGAATATTTTTAGTTTAATTGGAGCTCCACGTTTATTACAATCAGTAGCAAAGGATGATATCATACCGATATTGAAACCATTTCAATCGACATTTCGAAATGAACCGTTTCGAGCTTTGATTTTCACATTAATCTTATCGGAAATCAGCGTACTTGTAGCCAATTTAGATGTAGTCACAAGTAAATTTTCACGTTTAAACGAACGAGAAAAAAAACAAATTCATTTAGCAATCGTTTCAGAATTCTTTCTCATGTGTTATCTATCCGTGAATTTCGTCTGTATTCTTCAAACCCTTCTTCGTATGATTATTTTCTCGATAGTTTTTCCTCTCTCATCAATTCATCCGTAGACGAACCATCATGGCGACCACGTTTTCGTTTCTACCATTGGTTACTATCTCTTCTCGGTGTTATTGTTTGCATATCCATTATGTTAATCTCGTCTTGGTATATTGCATTGATTGCACTTGTCATCGGGGCAATCGTCTATATTTATATTTGGTACGCTGGAGCTAATAAAGAATGGGGTGAAGGATTGAAAGGTTTGCCGATTTCGATAGCACATGTTGCCCTTTCGCATTTGGATGATCGACCAATGCATACGAAAAATTTTCGACCACAGATCTTAGTCTTTCTCAAATGTATTTACAATGAAAGTCAACATCGTTGGCTGATTGAACACGAGAAAATCTTAGATTTATTAAGTCAATTAAAAGCTGGCAAAGGTTTGATTATTCTTTCGACGATTATCAAAGGCAAATATGACGAAAAGAAAGAAATCGCCGAACAATTGAAAGAATATTTAAAAGAACAAATGATCACACATAAGATTCTCAATGGTTTTGTTGATATACTTGTAACAAATAATGTTTTCGAAGGCATTAATACTCTCATGCAGACAACAGGTGTCGGTGGATTTCGACCGAATACAGTACGAATGAAAATGTCGAAGTACTGATCTCTTTTTGTTTATTTGAGGTTATGCTCGATTGGCCAATAAATTGGCTAAATGATGATACGATTGTGTCGTATCTCGATTGTCTTCGTTTAGCCGAGAATAAAAATTTTGCTATTCTACTTTTGAAGAATATCGATTCATTTCCTAGTTTACTCGATATTCAATCGGGTTACATTGATATTTGGTGGATAATTCACGATGGTGGCCTATTATTTCTTCTTGCATTTCTTCTAAAACGTCATTCGATCTGGACAAAATGTATTCTTCGTTTATTTACGATTTGTTCATCGAATGAAGATTTAAATAAACGTCGAACTGAACTAGAAAAATATGTCTATCAATTGCGTATCCAAGCTGAAGTACATGTTGTACCGGTTGATGATCAAGAAATTTCAGCATTCACCAAATATCAAACAATGACCATTATGAATTCGAAACATTTCAATCCATTACAAGAAAATCATTTTCATCATTATCAAACAAGTAAAATCTTTCATTTGATATTTTTAATCTCGTCAGTTTCATTGAAGATAACGAACAAATTCATTATACATTCACGCCAATATCACGTGACAAACTTTTGCCTTATATATTTGCTGAAGATCCACAAGTTCAAAAGAAAATCCATTCAGCAGTTCGTCTCAATCAATTAATTGTCGAACGTTCATCGAACGCACAATTAGTTCTCATCAATCTACCGAAAGTTCCTCGAACGAATTCGAATGCTGATTATGCTTACATCGAATTCGTCGATCAATTATGTTCGGGAATCTATCGATGCATTCTTGTTAAAGGCGGAGGAAGAGAAGTCATAACAATATTTTCATAAATATCGAAAAAGAAAAAAAAACGCGATTTTTTTTATTCACGCACATAAAAAGCGACAACGACTAGCTGAGAAATACACGCACACACACACACGCACAATATTTATCATACAATGCTCGCTTTTGTCTGATAGTTAGATGTGATATTGTACCATCCACTATTACTAGTTGCTGTTGATGATGTTTGTGTTCGTTCGTCATTTGTTAGCATTTGATCGAGTAAAAGAATACCGTTTAGTAATGGTGGTGGTTGAGGAAATTGACTTTGATTCATAACAGTTTGTAGTGTTGGAAAGTCGGCATTTTTATTCGTATCGCGTTTGTTCGATTTTGGTAGAGTGCAAAATGTTGATGGTGTTGTTTCGTGATAATACGATGTGTTCGTAGTTTGAAAGAGATCATCGAATATATCATGAGGTGAATCGACGAACGTCGGTTCGAAACTCACGTTTTTATTCGATGAACGACGTGCGGATTTTCTTGTCAATGTCGTCAACGCCGAGACTGTCGACGATGGTTGAACACATTTCGAATTTATGTCAGGTATTGACGATGTCGAGAGAATATTACTCGACATTGGACATGATAAAAGTGACGATGAAAAATCGCCATCAGTTGTCGATGTACTAGTTCCTGATGGATGCTGAGAATTCTATTAGAAGAAAAAAAAATAATCAAAATCTTATGCGTGTGGGTATTTCTACGCTCAATTAAACACATAGAAACTCATTAACAAATTGACATCTGTTTATTTTAAGGTCGAAAATCGTACTTTTCTTTGTTTGACAATGACAGCATAATCATGATTGGAGGCTTTTGTTTGTGGACTATTTTCTTTTGATTTATCTTCATCGTTGACAATCAAACGACTGCCATAGAAATGTTTTTGAACATTTCGAGGATAGTGTAAACGAGCGTAAACATAATAAATAAGAATAAATATTGTCGAACCAGTTGCTAGAAATGATAAAACGATAATTGTTAATAACGAATACTGCGAAAAACGTTGTCTCATATTGGAAAAGAGATTCAATCGAAATGGATTTTGATCATAGATAACAATTGCATAGATTTTCTTGGTAATTAAATCGAAATTTCGTGCTTCGATTTCGATTTCATAAGTTCCCGGTGCGATGGAAACATTACGTAGCCAAAGTGATTGATTTGAACCAATGTAAAACAGATCACTTTTCGGAATACGTAATTGAATAAATGAATTATTTCCGACGTCGTCATCTTGAACGACAATATCAGTTATGAATTGAGATGTTGGATGAAGAGGATCGATACGTTGCGAATGATCATCGGATAGAACATGACGAATTTCATTCGAATCAGGCCAAAGAAATATCGGATAATTATCATTAATATCCCTAAAAAGACAAGAAAAAAAAGTCATAATACCAACAACAATCATTTCTTTTGCATACAAAATTTCTATTTGAACTAAAGTCGATCCGATTGATCCAGCTGTTGAATTGTCCACGGCAATGATTGTGAGATTGTACTGATGTTCGATTTCTCGATCGAAGACAGCTTCAGTCGAAATCGTTCCGTTTTCATCAATAGTAAATAAATGCTGATCGGAACTGATCGAATAGGATATTGTATCACCAAAATCTCGATCGATTGCCTTAACTTTGCCGACGACGATCATCGATTTGTTCGTCGTATTTTCAGCAATCGAAAAATAATAGATTTTCTTTTCGAATTCCGGTGCGTATTCATTTTGATTGAGAATATTGACTTGAACGAATGTATACGATTCGAGTGTCGGCTGACCTGAATCTCTCGCTCGAATTTGGAAATAATATTGTCGTTTTTTCTCGTAATCGAATGAAATATTCGTTGAAATAATTCCATCGACTGATGAAACGAAAAAATACGGCGATGGAGGAACGATTGCATAGTTTATTTGACTGTTTACGCCTTGATCATCATCGGTAGCAAGTACTTGGCCGATGACAGTCGGTATTGGATTGTTTTCGAGACATTCGAATGTATAATTACTGGGAAAAGTCGGTTTTTGATCGTTGATATCGGTGATGTTGAGATCGAATGTCATCGAACGACGAAGAGACGGTTGACCAAAATCACGAGCTCGTAATTCAATTTGATAGTTCGATCGTGTCTCACGATCAAAACGATAGAGTGACTTTATTGAATAATAATTAGGACGAATAATTTCAAGATAAAACAAACGATTCGGTTCGATGATAATCTGTGACTAGAAAAACAAACAAAATTTATTCAAAATAAAATTCTTCTTCTTTTTTTCTTCGATTTACTTTGCCATTGTCTCCTGAATCTTGATCGTAAACATTAACAAAAGCAATTGGTAGATTAATATCGAATGATTCTGGTACATAGACCATATTTCCTTCATGATTGTATTCAAACATCGGATTAAATTTCATTTGTATCGATGGTGGATGATCATTTTGATCGAGAACATAGATATTCACCATACATGTATCAGTCAGTGGATTTCTTCCGTGATCTTGAACGTGAATTTTCAATTGATAGGATGTATGTTGTTCGTAATCGAGTGCATGAGTTAGTGTTAAAATACCGGTGGTTTTATCCAAAAGAAAAAGACCATTGTGATCGGTTTCAAGTGTGTATGTCAATCGAGCATTATCACCGATATCCTGATCGATTGCACGAAGTTTGAGTAAATATTCTGGAAGAGTATTTTCAGCGACGGAAATATTATAAATCGACGATTCGAATTTCGGTTGAGAATCATTAATATCACTAAGAAAAAAAGACGGATTTGACTCGTATGATTTCGATTTGTTTATTTACCTGATTTCGATCGTGAGAATCTGTGTGCCGATATTCGGCGGTCGTCCTCGATCGATAGCAAGTAATTTGAAAACATATTTTTCGATTTTCTCTCGATCTAATTTCTCATTGACGATTAATTCTAATTCTCGACTTTGATTATCATAAACAATCGAAAATTCTTGTTGTTCGCGATTGTCCGATGTAGCTAAACGATAATGATCGATGCCATACGGTGGTGAATCTAAATCGATCGCGATTTCTAACGGAATTCGATGGCCAATGGGCACATTTTCAGCCATAGAAATAACCGATTCTGGTTGAGAAAATTTCGGTACAATATCATTGATATCATGACAAGAAATCGGCTGAGAAAGAATGTAATTAAACGGTGCTTCATTGAGATTAACGGTTAATGTTAATGTGAAATTACATTCGAGCACATTACCACCGATACACAAACGTTTTCGAACGTAATCTTCTCGATCTAATCGAGATTTTAATCGGATACGTCCATTGAGATATTCAAATGGTTGACTCGGTTGACTGTGCAAGAGAACGGCTTGGTCGGGATGAACATTGAGCTTGTCGAATGTTGTTCGAAGATCGACAACGATCGACGAAATTGGACTTTCTTCGAATATGGAAACAGGTGTTAAAATTTGCGAAACAATCGATGTGGTTGATGGAATAGAAATCAATAGGAGAATTGCCAACATGTTCATTGGAGAAATGAATGTACATACATATATTTATCTACGAAGAAAGAGAGAGAGAAAAAAAGTGTGAGTGCAATTTTAGATTTGGGGGCTTTTCCTTTCGCCTTCTTGATTACTTATTCATTTCTCTATAGAATTTTCAGTTCGCTTTTTTTATTTTTTAAGGAAAAAAAATTAGTGAATGAACGAGATTTTTTCTCCTCCTCTTTCTCTCTCTCTCGCTCTCTCTTATTGTTTTATTTGAACATCTCATCGTCATGCAATTAGATGAGTTCGTCCGTTTAAACTTTCTCTCATCTCTAAGTGATTTGGTCAATTGTATTTACTCACTTATGATCACATAAGGGACAATGATTTTATGCAATCGAATACGGAAATAGCCTTTCCGTTGAAAAGTTTGACATGAGAACGAAACGCAGTCGAGTTTTGTTGCGATAATTAACTCCATACAAGAAGACGATCTGTTTTATTTTAGAGCAAAAAAAAAGTATGATGATCTGTTTATTTCTTGCGACATTGACCGTCTGTTTATTTCATCTTCGGTTTAGTTTTCTGTTCCCGCGGACATGAAAACGAGCCCATATGCAAAAGATTTGTACTTACTAAAAGCAATAATCATCATCATCATCCTCGATTCTTCTTTGAACAACAGATATATAATAGATACATAGACGGTTCGTTAGGTGTTTAGTTCATTTTAACTTGTGTAATGATTATTGATATATGGGAGTGATCGCAGATGGACACGCGTTGTCGATGTAGTCAAAATAAACGAACAGCGATTAAGTTCTAATTGATAGGATGTCATCAAACTGGAAGAATATATATACACACAGACATAATCATACTAGTGAACATGAGAAGTCTTAGGATCTATTGAAGCATTGCATGTCGACTCGAAACGAAGGGCTTTCTAGTAAATTTTACTTCCGAGATTACGATGAAATTGACACATGCAACAGAACATAGAGAAGGCTAATGATGCATGCATATGAAAGCTATTATGTTTTACCTAGACGACAAAAAGGATTTATGTATTATGAAGAAATATGAGATGAAAATTCAAGCGACAAGAAAAATGTTATACAAAGAATAATTGTCAAAAGAAAGAGAAAGAGAAGGAGGAGAGAAGAGGATAGTTAATCAATAAAGAAAAAAGAACATGCTGAAAAGGTGGTCAACCTTGCGTGTTGTTTCCAATCATAATAATTTAAATAATATAAAAAAAAAGAAAAGAAAAGGTGAACGACATCCATTGAGAATCGATCGAGTTGGAAATTAATCTTACGTAAGACGAATCGAACTCACAATGGATTTACGAAGGAGAAAGAAAGAGAGTGTTCGAGTGAAAAAATCAGACTTAATGCATGTAATCGAATTCGAGCTCGATCAAACAACATCAGTATCATCTTCTCATCACTCGAGATATCTTACATTTTCTTTGTTCGATCTGTGTTATGTTCAATAATTGTAGAAAAAGCAACAAATCAAATCTGCTGAACATAGTGTCATTCTTATATACATACGTACGTATATTAAGAGAATGAGAAAGAGAGAAGAAGAAGAAGAAGCGAGAATAGACTCTATCAAGCAAAGCAAAGTTCAGTCACACATGTTTGTACGACCTTCATTGATGGCAAAAGAGAACACAAGCGTGCTCCCATTATTGTCCATCATTGAGACATGTTCAGAAGCGGAAATACATCCTGTACAAAGTTACGTATCATATCCAAACAATAAATCTTATCAAAAATCTCCATAAAAAGAACGAAAATAAATGGATTTTTCTTTCGAAAATTGCCTTTTGCTCATTATTTATGATTGACTAAACTAGCTGGTGTTTAAATAAAAATAATCTACACACACATACGTATATATATATATTCATATGATGTGTCTATTGCATCATGATCAACCTCCTAATGTGTTCGGAAATGTCAATTGTGCGTTAAAAACGCAGCATGTATGAACATGAGAAGTCATCATTGTGTATACGCGCGTCTGTCAATATTTTATCCTTGTGATATATACGCATGTGCTGTTTCTATTTGAACATAATCATCTAATGATTATTTCAATTGCTTAATAAGAATAATAATAAAAAAACTGCGATCACCCATCGTGTCAAATCAAATAAGATTTTAATAAAGTTCAACTCAGTCGAAGTATGATACTTAACAAGAAAAGATTGATGGCAATGCCCCTGCGGTGATTATGATCATATCATATAGCTCGAGTGAAGTTTATTGAGAAAATAATATGAAATTTACCCTCAATGTCTACAATCCGTTTTCTTTTCACTTCTTTTTTTTCTGTCAGACACACATACAATGAAAGTTAATACAACATATTTCCGTTTATTGTTTGTCTATGTACGAGGCAGATGTATTAACCTAGTTGTTCATGTTCAAGGTCGGTTACTTTAAAAAACTAACAAGACCACAAAAAAAAGGACATCGATATTATTTGAGTAGAGTGGGTCAAAAGATCAAACATTTGTTATTGTTTTGTTTCCTGTGAAATGAAAAGCACGAACAATTGTCAATGGGTATGTACAGGTATGCAGCTGACTAACTGACGAGAAATGAACATTTTCACTTCAAGGATGAACGGTCTATTGCTGTTGATGTGACTCGTGGGAGTGCACCTGCGCTTGTTGTAGAAAAAGTCAAAATATGTATATCAATTTCAATTCAATTCTCATCGAGAAAAGAGAGCTAATCGATCAATAAAATAAAATAAAAAAACGCGTATTTCTATTCGTGTTATGTTTCAGTTTTATTCTCTTCGTCTACTTGACGTACAAAAAAGAAAAGATGAGTAGACAACAACATCAAAAGACAGACAAAAAAAAGAGAGAGAAAGAAATTGAGATACAATAACTTCAGATAAATGTATTAAGTTGTTGTTTTTTCGAACAAACAGAGTAAAGAAAACAAGTATGTGTGTGTATATATACGTTCCATCGAGCGAAATTGAGTCGAGGTCAATGTGAGAAAAATAAAAGGAGAGCTTGATTTTGTGTATTTTTGTACAAGAGAAAAGAATTCAACTACACGACACAAACGGATATTTTTCTGAGTAGAAAAAATGAATTATTAAGTTCTTTAATAGCTTGTGGAACATCATCGGGATTTGTTAATGCAACAACAGCATGTCCGGTTGGTCTTCCTGAACTATCTCGATGAATTTTTAATGTATCTTCAATCGGATGAAATGAACGTAGAAATTGAAGAATTTCTTCTCTTGTTGCACGAAAATGAACGTTCGACATTAACAAAACTTGTCCACGATATTGATCATATCCGGGCGGTAATTGTGTCAATTGTTTTTGCATGAACGATGGATTGCCTCGTACCATTTTTCTCCCACCTTGTTCGTCCATCGAGCCACTGCCCATCATATTCGATGGTGATTTATCTCCATCGCCACGTGGACTGGTCGTATCGTTCTTTCGTCGATCGAATCGTTGTTGTTGATCCGACGGAGATTTATCATCGTTCGCTCCGTTATCATCATTGCGTTCGTAGGGAAATTTTCGTTTTTCACTCATCGATCCACCACCATGATACATATGTCCACCGCCACCACCACCGAATTGTTCACGTCGATTTAAACCTCCACCATTAGCTGAAAATGTTGCACCAGTATCATCTGGTTCGGGTGATGTTGCAGCTTGAAATTCCCATAATGATAATGGACGTAATTCTAAGATTCGTCCTCCGAATTGTAAACGATTCTTTTCAAAAGCTTTTCGACAGTCATTGCTCGAACCAAAACGTACATAACATTCGCCAGCTGGCCGACCTGTTTTGTCATATTTGAAAAGAATACCATCTTGAGCGATTTCAATGCCCGTAAAAAATGATTTCACTTCTTGATCACGTGTTACATACGGAATATTACGTAAACGAAGGCATGTGATTGTTGGTGGTAATTCTACGAAACAAATTTTATACACAAATACAGCAAAAAACAAATGAATCAATTAACCTTCGTTGTATCGAGGTCGTCGTTGATAATTATTTCCGTTATTATCGCCGTTCATGTCATCTCGTGGTGGATATCGACGTGTGTCACGATCTTTGGGCGAACGTGATCGAGAACCTAAAACAAATCGACAATGTTTAGATTAGTCGAACGAAGGAAAATTCATCGGAACGTACGTGATCGTGATCGTGGTCGAGAACGATTGTTATCGCCAGCATCGTAGTAATCTCGACGGCGATTATCTTTCGAACGAAGTGAACCGATTTCGGATTCCATTTCTTTCTTTGATATCGGTTGAATTTCGAGTCGAGATGAACCGTAATGTTCGTCATGAAAGAACAAAGCCTTTTCCAAATCAACTTCACTAACAAATTCAATGAAAGCCGTTCCACCAAGACTATTATCATTATCATTATCTAAATAGATGCCACGTTCGGAAACGATTTCAGACGCCGTGAATAAACGACGAATATCTCGTTTGTACCAATTCTTGGGTAAACCTAATCGAGAGAAAGGAAATTGTTTGTTTTTGTCTTTTGATTCGAAAATCTTACCGATAACTTTAACGCAATAACCTCCTTCGGGCTGACGTTTTTTAACAGATGCTGGAATGAACGAATCAAGTGACGATGCAAATTCGTATTCAGTTGCTGGAACAATTTGAACATTCGCTCCACCGTAGTAAACATTGTTAAATTGTGATAGAGCTTCTTCGGCATCTTCAATCGAACGAAATTGTACAACAGATTCACCTGTTCGTTCGCCATTTTGATCATTGATCATTTTAATATCTTCTAAACGTAGTTTATAGTCGGCAAACAGAAGTTTTACATCTCGGTACGAGTATTTTTTCGAGAGATTCTTAACACGTAAATAGGGTTCACGAAGTTTCGAACGTTGTTGTTGAGGCAAACGTGAATTCATTCCTGAATAAGATTGTTGAAATTGATTCGAATTAAAATCTTGTCTCATACGTAATTGTTGATCATCTGATACATGTGGATGACTTAATAACGGTCGCTGTGGTTGTTGTTGAGTGGCAAATTGTTGAGTTTGAGCAGCATTTGGCTGCATCCATGGTGGCAATGGAATATTACCTGGTAGAGGATTGTTAACACCTTGAAATGGTAATTGTTGTTGACCAGCGAGGAGAGCTGTCAATGCTGACGGTGGAATTGTACCTGGAGGGAAGAGATTTAGTGGAGGTACAGCTCCTTGAGGAAATGTAGTTGATGTAGCTGGTTGATTCGCATCAGAAATCGACGAAGATTGGAGGCCTGGATGAGCAAGAGTTGGATTAGTGGTTGTGGGTTGAGAAGGATTGTAAATAGGAGAATGACTAGTATTCGTTTGCATGGGTGAACCTTGTTGTTGACTGGCAGCTTGAAGAGCAGCCAACTGTTGAAGAATTTGAGCTGGTTGTGCACCTAAACCTTGACCAGCAAGTTGTCCTTGCACTTGAGCAAGAATATTTGGTGGTATATTGCCTAAATTCGATTGCAAAAGTTGAAGAACAAGATTAGCTGGTCCAGCTGGCGCGGCTGCTGCTGCTGCTGCTGTCGGTATTGCCGATGGTAAATTTGCTTTTTGTTGCTGAATTTTATTGACAGCATCGAGAAACGACGACATCGGATCGTTTGTCGATTGTGTCGTTGATGATTGCTGTTGTGCTTGTTGTTGGCTCTCATCGATATCATGTGTGAACTGTTGAGATAATGGATCCGAACGTTTCTGTTGCGGAATAGCAGTCGATTGAGATTGTTGTGCTTGATTAACAACAGGATTCGCTGGTGCTGCTGGTTTGCCTCGTGCAGCTGCGATAACATTTTGCATTTCAATTTTCGAACTGAGAAATAATTTCACTTGTTGATTACAAATCGATCCGCCATCTTTTTGCATCGCCTGACGAGCGTCATCATCTGTATTGAATGCAATGAATGCATCACCACGTTCGCCTCCAACAATATGAACACCACCTACAGAAGAATTAACAGATTTTTTACTCGAAAAACTCTTGACAATATCGATTTGTAAGCAAGTGCATACCATCAGGAATCTGAAGTCCTTGAAAAAAACGACGAATATCAATTGAACGAGCCTCCCAGGGCAAGTTTTCTAACCGTATGATAACGGACATGAAGAGATATACGTATATATATGTATATGTATTATATTATAGATATACTGAAATAAATCAAAATAGAACCAATTAATCGATTGAGAAAAGAAATCGAAATCAGTTAAATTTGAACGCTTAGAACTAACACAACGAACTAGTAGAGATATTCTCTTTTTTTTGCAATAAATTCATCATTGCCAATAACCTTATAGAAACGCACAGATATGAACAAAGCATTATCTTTTCTTTTTTCTATCGCAATGATATTGAAATATAGGACCTTACAAGAAGATTGTTTATCTTGAACACAGATCATGAAATCAAATTCTACGTATAAGAACATTTCAAGAATTAGAATAATCGTGCATATCTTGAGAGATTTCGTCTTGATTATCATCATTATCATCATCTCTCGAACTAATAACAATCGAAAAAGTTTCTCGTGCTTGAAAATAAATCATCATTGATAGTTGTACATTTGCAAAGTCAACATAAAGGATTAAAATACTTAAAAAAAAGCAGGGACACATGATTTCAATATGCAGTGTTCTTTTCTTTATTGAGACTAGCCTTTCGATTTGATTTCTCTCTTCGATTATATATCCTACTTCAATTTGTTTGCCGTAAATCTCGTCGATATTGATGCATTGTTCCTTGTATATAAAGCAAAATTCGACGCCAATTAAGACCATGTTTAGAGTTTTTCAACTGAATCTTGTTGTGCAGAGAGCAAAGATTGAATGCAAACGAAAACAACTAAGAAAAATCCTCTCAAAACATATTCATCTTTTGCTTTCGTGCGTGTGCGTGTTCATTTTCTTTTATCATAGACTTGTTTTGTGTGTTGTGTTGAATATATGGAAGCTTTTTTTTGGTCATTTAAGCACAAGAATATTCTCCTCGGTTTTTCTTTGTTTTGTATTTCTTTTCCTTTTTTTTTCTTTGGAATTCGATTAATCGAAATAAATTACCGTTTGGAAAATAATATAAATGCCAACCGCGATTGCTGCTTGCTGAATCAATGAATCAAGATTTATTCTATCAAAACTAGAGGATAGTCAAAGAGTGAACAACTCGAAATAGAGAGAACAAGGAAAACTAGACAAAGGTCGATTGAATTCGCCCTGAAATGAACAAAAAAACACAACGTTTTATTTTAAAAGATAAAGGTTACTTACTCGAGACGATGAATGATGAGAAGCAGAGAGAAAAAATCGAAATGAAAAAAGAAAAGGATGGATGTGTACGTCCGTCGATAAACAGCGAAAGAGAAAAAAAAATATAAACGTCGACGATGATCTTTTCCTATTTTTCTCCTCCCGACCGTCGTCAATAGAGACGGTCGACCAATGAAGATTACGGGTGCTAATATCAAACGAGGAAGATACTTCGTCTAACCTTGAAGATCTTTCTCTGTCGTTCTTTCATTCTCCTTTTTTTTCAATTAATTAATCGAGAAGAGGAAAAAAACGAAACTAACTGAATTCACCTTGTACATGAAAATTGCTTTTTTTTTTGAAAAAACTTGTTACCAAGTTCTTCATTTTCAAAGTGCATATTCAGTTAACGAAACAAGAAAAATATGAATTCAGAATCAAAACCACGCATCATCATCATGAGACATTCGGAGAGATTAGATTTTGTTCTACGAAATTCTAACTGGCCATCTGAAGTGTTCATCAACGGTGTTTACACACCAAATCGTCCTCATTTACCAACAGTCTTACCTCATCGTGACAATCCTCACGAGTATCTTCTCGATACGCCGCTAACACGCTACGGCAAAGCGCATGCGTATCATACAGGCGCGTATTTTCGATCAGTTGGCTTAATTCCATCACGTGTTTACACATCACCAGCTATGCGTTGTATTCAAACAAGTGATTCAGTTCTCGATGGTCTTGGCATACGTGATAAACGACCGTTAAGAATCGATTTAGCTCTTCATGAACCGACACGAAAAGAATTACCATTACAAACATCGAACTTTTATTCATCAGCTGGCTTTCATATTGATTCGAAATATCGAAGTTTATTAACTCGAAATAATGATAGTCGACTCATTGTTGGTGAAACACGTTTACAATATTATCAACGAATGTATTTCGTTTTAAAGAGAATCATTAAGAAACTAACCGATGAAAGTAAACAAACATCTCAACCACGAACAATACTCATTGTTACACATCGATCATGTGTAACTTTACTTGCAGCCATGCTTAATCTCAAAAGTATCGACGATCAATTGAATTATCTCAATGAAATCGAAAGTCATAAACGCCGTGAAGTCAATTTCCTATCGATGATTATTGCAGAATATGATGCAACAAATCGTTCGTGGTCATATCTAACTGATTTGCCTCAAACGAAATAAATATACAAATAGAAAATAATAAACTTACATCCGTTTCTTTTTTTCATTTAACAACAATTCATTTCTTTCTTTTTCTTTTTTCGCAACTTTTATCATGAAAAATATCTTCTCAAATAAATAAATCAACGAGCAGTCATTTTGTTTAGTTGAATCATCATCAAAGAGGTCGAGTCATGCGGATTGGCTGGTGAATATACTAAATGATGTCGCTGTTGAGGATGTCGCTTGAGTAGTTTGTTTCTCTCCGTTCTCTTCTTCTTCTAGTTCATCTATGCATTAACAATTCTTTGTCTTCTTGTTGTAGATAGACGTTTTGCGCTGCTGGTATGTTCTTTGTCTACATTTTTTTCTTCTTGTTCGATCGATACTAATTATTATTCCGATAAACAGGTGAAATTAATTCGATTTCATGCTTCTATGTAATTTTTTACTATGAAACTTCTTTTCGATTAATAATGCCAGAGGAGACGATGAATAAATATTAAAAAGAAAACGAAGAAGAAATGACTCCAGTCAGACGTTCAATCAGAAGCCTATTCGATGTCGCTATTCGTTCACTCGTCTGTCTTTCTTTCTCTTCGTTCTTTTTCCTATAAGCTAGACAACAAATTACAACTCTCATATGGTCAACATACATACATCTACTCTCTCGGTCATTGCATGTCCGTATATCTCCGTCTAGCTTGATTGAGTATTCCGATAAGAACAAATCAAATAGAGGAACACAAGAAAAAAAATGGATCGACTTCTTTTGTTCATTTCTTTTCTTCCAAGGTTATTTCTTTATGATTCCTTGAGAGTAAATGTAAAAAGAATCTACTTGTCAGAATTTCTTTCCGCTTTGTTCTTTTCAATATAATCAAGTGTATAAAAAAAAACGAGAGAAAAGATAGTAGAGAGAGAAGAAAAAAAATGTCTATTTAGTAAATCGATGTCAGTCGAGAATGGCAGATGTTTTATGTCTTACACAGAGGGAGAAAAAATAGAGATAAATTATGCGATATTTATATTGTTTAATAGACAGAATAAACATAAGCATTTTTCTTCGTTGCTTTAATATTCCATCAGGAGAATGGGAGAGAAGAAAGATTTACATTCGTTAATCGCTTCTCCTCGAGAGAGTGTGACTTCGGTAGATGAATCGAGATTTCTTCAGGTTAAATCGATGGAGTGAATAAGGTTTTTTTTGTGTACGATTACGTAAATTATTTCTGTTCTGACCTTTTTCTCGCTTTTTTAATGTTCTCTTTGATGTGTAAAACATAATCGATTAAATATCGTTTGATCTTATTCATATTCGGATTTTCTTTCTTTGTTATTGCAGTTTTCATTGATTTGCCCAATGCCAGGCGAAACAAAAGTCGATGATTCCCAACGCGAACGTCTTGTCTATACGTATACATACACATCGGATGGTGAAAATGGTGAAAATCCTCAAACAAATACGGTTAAAGTGACAACAACTGTCGAAGAAGAAACGACACCCGATGGTGTTAAAGTTCTACGAAAGAAAGAAGAATCTCAACAAGTTTCGAAAGTAACAAAAGTCGAAAAAATCACACGCATTCATCGACATCTTATTGATCCTGTGACGGGAGAGATTATCACGGAAGATCATCCCCAATATCAATACTTCATTGAACAATCGAAACTAAAACATGACACGAGCGGAGGTTTTCTACCGAATGCCAATCATTTCGAATTGAAATCGATTGCCAATGGAATTAAGCATGTTACAATTAATGATTATAACGAACCAGAAAATAACAAAAGTACGAAAGACAAATGCGATTGATTTTTATTTGAATGAATTTTCTAGTTAATACTGATGAGAAGAGCATGGGCTACGATCCCAATGATCCGAATCTAGTCGATGAACCCGATCTCGACGTTGAAAATCCATACGAAGGTTTAGGACCCGGTCGACCTGATCCAGTCAGTCGTGTGCTCATGCCGACAGCTGGCCGTCATTCGCCGGACAGCATTGGCCATGGTAAAAATCGTTTTTTCATTCTGCTTTCGTCTTGTTTTGCTTCGATGTGCTTTGAGCTTGCTTATTGTTGTTGTTCTTTCAGCACCACCTGGTTATGGTGAAGATTATGGAACAATCAGTCGTATGTATGCACCGTTTGGTTTAAATGAAGATGATTATTCGACGAAACGACGATCGCCGTCGATTGACACTGAATTTCGAGGTAGACAAAAAGAAATTCCATTGCATTTGCTTTGCTTTGTCGCGTTTTTTTTTTGCTTTTTTTTCTTTGGAAAATCGAATATCTATCGTAATTTTGTAGAACAACGTTGGCGTGATCCTGATCTCGAGGAAGTCATCGAGTATTTAACTCACACGAGTGATGTGATTAAAGAGAATGCCGCTGCTTATCTACAGCATTTATGTTATAATGATGATAATATTAAATCGAAAACACGTTCGTTAAATGGAATCACCTATTTAGTTAATCTATTAAATCATGATAAAGTCGAAATACAGAAAAATGCTTGTGGTGCATTGAGAAATCTTTGTTATGGCAAACGAAATGACGAGAATAAACTCGAATTAAAAAAATGCAACGGCATCCCAGCGTTGATTCATCTTCTTCGTCGTACGCCGTACGAAGATGTTCGAGAATCGGTCACCGCCGTTCTTTGGAATGCTTCATCATCACCACATTTAAAAGGCCAAATACTCGACGAAGGATTAAACGTACTTGTTAAAAATATAATTATTCCATTTTCGGGATGGGATGCTGACATTGCACGACGATTGAATCCTCAAGGCAAATTTCCGCCTGTATTCAAAAATACAACGGGCATTCTTCGAAATTGCTCGTCGGCTGATTATGATGGCCGTCGAAAGATGCGTGAATGCGAAGGTTTCATACCGTCGCTTCTTCATGCCGTCAATTCAAGTCTTCAATCTCTCAATGAAATCGATAATAAATCCATTGAAAATTGCATGTGTATTTTAAGAAATCTCTCGTACAAATTACAAGAAGTGATCGATCGTGATTACGATCGAAATTATCCGGGAACAATGCACATGACAACATCACAAACCAATGAAAAGATAAAAACAGGCTGTATGAGTACGAAACAGAAGAAAACTAAACAAATCTATGAACAAACAGGACATCAGAATAATATTTATGCGATTATGCCGCCCAGACAAGGACGACCAGTGGAAATGCTTTGGCAGCCAGAAGTGATCGGCACATATGTACATCTATTAAGACATAGCAGTAATCCTGATACGTTAGAAGCAACAGCTGGTTGTATTCAAAATTTAACTGCTTGTTATTGGAAACCTTCGATTGATTTACGTGGCGAAGTTCGTAAAGCTCGTGGTCTCGTCGAATTAGTTGATTTACTACGTGTTGATGAATGTGATTCGGTTGTAAATGCATCGGCAATTGCATTACGTAATCTTGCGATTGATCCGAAAAACTGTGATGTTCTCGGTGGTTGGGCAATCAAAGAGCTCGTTGCTATTCTTCCCGATGCATCCGAACAAGCACCGACTCGACGTCGTCATTCCGATGAAACACTTGCATCGGTTCTCGCTGCTCTCAATGAACTCATTCGAACGCATGAAGTCAATGCCAAGATTCTCTTTCAAGAAGGTGGCGTCGTTAAAATGAAAGCAATCTTGAATTCAAAAGCGAATACATTCAATTCGAAAGTTATTAAATATACGGCTCATGTTATGAATACAATGTCGAAACATAAGAATCTACATGAATTTTATAAACAAAATGGTTACAAAGAAAATGATTTTCTCAATCATCGATCGTATAATTCGAAATCGTTGACATCAAGTCCGCAATCGACTTTACATCGGCCGAGAGGTGACATGGGACAACCGACACATTTCACGAACAAAGGAAAACAAATCACTCGACCACAAAGTTCGAAATAGAAGAATTTCTCATGTTCGAATCGGAAATATTTTTTTGTTTTGTAGGAAGTGAAGAATATCGAATGCAAAAAATGAATCAAAGTGTTGATAATCTTTCTCGAACATACGGCAATGGAGTTCGTATTTTCATTGATCTTGTTTTCATTGATTCATCCCCTATTTTTAGACACTTTCATCTCATTACGATCCTCATGCTGATCTGTATGCAACTGTGCACAAAACTCGCTCACATCAAGTCCAAGCATCACCTGATTCTTGGGTTTAAATCGAGTGTTTTATCTGTCAGATAGAATTAACCATTACATGTACGAAAAGGAATCAATATTAATATCTATATATATATATTTGTTTTGTTGTGCACTTTTATTCGAAGTGTTATTTTCTCTTTAATCATTTTTTTTTTCTCTCTCTCTCTCTCTATGTGTGTTTGTTCTTCTTTTGCGCTCTCTTTTTTTTAAATAAAAAATAAATCAATCAGCGAATAATAAAAGGTTCTTTCAAACGTGGATCTTCGTTGAGTTTATTCTCGAGTTGCATGTATTTCTCGGTTGCTAATTCCTTATGTCTAAAGAAAAAACAAGAAATTCGAATGAAAATTTTTCAATGATCAAAATATCTCGAACCGTTTCAATCGTTCTTCGAGAATATGTAAACGAAATTGTGCTTCTTGACATAAACGTTGATATTCGAGTTCGTCTTCTTTCGACATACCGATTTGATGTTTTTGATACCATTGTTGTTTCGAAATGAGCTCTTGAATTTCGCTTTCGTAACGAGCTTGCATGAGATTTGCTTTGCGTATTTGACGATCTTTGAAGTCACGTTGTGCAGCAATACGCAATTGCTGAGCGGTTTGAAGATTGATACGTTCGGGATTGCCGATTGCAGCGAGAAACGGCGCGAGATAATCGACATCGTGAATTTCTTTTTTGCGTTTTTCTTCGTCGGCTTTTTGTTGCTAAATGCAAAAACAAAACGTGTTTTGAATTCGGTTTTCTCTCGATTTACCAGTAATTTTCGGTAGATTTTCGATTTTTCATTTCGATCGATATCGTAAACACTGATTTCCAAATCGCTCGAAAGTTCTTCTTGTTGACGACGAGATTGTAAATCACGTGTCTAAACAAATAACAAATAGCGAAATCAATTGACCAGATGTGTTTTTTCTTTACTTCTTCTTCAGCTTTTCGAACACGTTTTACGACATCTTCCTCTTGCTCGATTAAGTTCATCATTTTATAATAAAGATCACGTTTTGACATTTGTTTAACTTCCTCATCAGCTTGATAAGTTTCTTGTAGGTCATCGGTCCATTTTATTGTGAATGCTTTGTCATTCCAATTCGGCTAAATCAACTTTTGAGTCAACAAAAAAAAAAGAAATTCTCATGCGACTTACAGGTTTTACGAATGTTCTAAAACGAAAGAGGATTAAAATCGAATAACAAATTTCAATGTGTCAATTTACCGAGTCGAAGGAGTAATAAGAGTGTTATCTCGATGATAGGTGATGATGAATTTATCATCTTTGATCGCATAGATCAGTTCTTGAACATCGTCATTGGCTTGTAATTGCGAATTTCGACCGTAATGTTCAGTGATCGACTGAAAAAAAAGCAGAAGCTCATGAAATCAATTCGAGAAAAACTTGAATCAAATTTACAATAATCGGCCGTTGAGCATCTTTATCAGCAGGTCCGAATTTCTTCGGTCGTGGTTCGAAACACGCCTTTCGATACTCGAGAAAATCATCTCGATTAACGAAATAATCCGTCAATTCCAATATTGTCTCGTGTCGTTTAGCGAGACCATCTAAACGCGCTTTATCATAATAAATCATCGTTCGTTCGAATTCCAGTCCGAAACCATACGTATGATCTAATCAAGAGGAGAAAAGAAAACGATCGAATTCTTCTGTCAATCGATAATCGAACCTTTCAAATGATCATATCGACCGGGCAGATAATTTTCAAAGACCGTATTGGTTCGAACATCGTGCTCGCGAACCGCAAGTTTATCGTGACGGTGTTCGTATTTTTGTGTGACGTAGATTAGTTCTTTGACTGAACAGAGACAAAATTTACACAAGGGAAATCATTGAAAAATAAATAGACATACAATCATAATCAGCAAATTCAGCTACTTTGAGAACAATGCCGTCTTTCATGCTGTACGGAGCGTATTTTTCAACACGAGTCTTTTTGTAGAAATAGGTTTTACGGTAATTTGGATAACGTTTTTGAAAATCTAGAAATGTTTTTCAACAGAGAATTTGAGGGTGAGATGAAGAAGAATTTCGAACCTTTTGGTGTTATTTGAAGAGGAAGAACCCATGATGGTGGGAGTTCGATATCTTTTTGTGTCGCTTCAACACTTGTCTGAATGAGATTGACGACATATTTTCACCGTAAAACAAAAGGAATTCATTTACTTTTTCTTCATCTTCATCGAGCAGTGCTGAACCACCAACAGAATTCAATGTTGCCGTGACCGTACCTCGAAGGTTCGTCGAATATGTAAACATAAATTCCCACCGTGCTTGATCATTTAAATCAAATTGTAACGACTAGAGAAATATTCCTTTCGTAGATTTATTCTCGTTTTTTTGTCTTGGCAAAATATTTTACCTCACAACCATTCGAACAATCTTGCATATTAACCCATAAATTCTGATGATTCCAAACACATTCAATACCCAAATATTCGCTATCATTCGCCGATTTTCCATAGCCAGTTGTTGGCTCGATAAAAAATGCTTCGGGTACCTCGCGTTTACCTGCCAAAACTAATACCCAAGCATGTACTCGAATACCATAGAGTGGATCAGGCAATGGTTTTTCAATTTCCTAAATTAATTTGAAAATGAAAATGAAAACGGATATGAAAATCATTGAATCACGCACGGCTATTCGTCGATTTTCTTCTTCTTGAAGACGATCTTTATCCGCTTGAATCTTATTCAAATGTCTTTGATGCATATAAGCATCATATTTCGATGTCAAATCCTTCGGTGGTCGGACCGTATATTTCTTTATTTGTGTTTTAGCTTGTTCAACACGTGCCTGAAAACGAACAAACAAACATTTTCTCGGCAATCAATCGACTAAACAACAGTTCGTTCGTACTTCTTCACGTTTTTTGACATAAGGATTCGGTAGACGTGTTGTGTCCATATAGGAGATTTCTCGTGTTGCATAACCACTGACGACATAGGCGTCGTAACCAGCACCGATAAGAATCGAACAGAGAAGATTAGCATAATCGAAACAATTTCCGTGTTGATCAGCAAGAATTTTGGTTGGTGACCAGAGTGTTTTCGGCTGCAAAGGAAAAGTAAAAATTCGAAAGATGATTTTCGAAATAGAGAATCTACTAGTTCATGTGCAGGCTCAAGTAAATCGTAATTGAGATGATCAGCAATAAAATCTGAAGCGACATTCCATTGGAATAAATTCGAGAACGGCAACATTGTCGATTGAATTGTCGTACAAACGAATTTCTAATTTTATTTCAAATTTTGAACAAGAAAACTCATTCTATTGAAATCAATTGATATTTACCGGTACTCCACATTCGTTTAGTGGATTTAAAAGCAAAGGTTTACGATCTCGATAGATATAATGATATTGTCGACGAAAATTCTCGACATACGTTAAGATCAATTCTTCACGATCGGTATTACTTCGATATGATTCAGGATAATCATCAGGATTTTCACAAGTTACAAGAGGTCTACAAAAGGAGCATAACTTAGCAAGTGTCTCGACTTATCATTTTCATCCTACGGAGGAAACATATCCGGTGCAATAATAGGTTGTAGTTTAGGTTTCGATGGTAAGGCATCTTCTTGTGCGCCATTGATTCCATCTAATTGTGAATCGATGAAATCTTCATGAGAATTCGATTGAATTTGATCGTAATCTTCGTTTTCAGCTTGTAACTTTACGCAACAAATAGTTCGTATTCATTTTTGATGAAATACATTATTTTACCTCATTTTCATCGGCAGGATTGGCCTCGTCCGGAACAGTATGATCTGTCATTGTTAAGAGAAAACAAACTAACTCGAAGAAAGAAAAGTTTTACACTTTCAACATCACCATTTTGTTGTTTAACTCCAATGACAACCGATTTTCAAATTCAATTGGTAGATTTTATCCAATAGAAATTCTTTCAATGAGAGTGCTTGATTTTATTTGTTAGACAAACGAAAAAGAGAAAGATTGTTTTACATACAAATAGTCAAATGATATGGATAATTAAGAAATACAGAAAGTAAATATATATTATTCTACGATACAAGACGAAAAAGGAAAAGAAAGATTAAAGGAGAACTCATTCGAATTCGGTTTTTCTTCTTCTTCGTCAGATTTAACGAAATGAAAATGGAAGAAGATTTGAATGAAGACCACCTTGAAATAATTTGTAGAGAAAAACACCATAAGCGGTGAAGATAGCAACACTATTGACGGTATAACCGAATGTACGTGCTGGGTGATTGATCGTAGCATCGAATGTATAACGACTAAATCCAAATCAAATAAACGTGTTTCGCTTTTTTCTTGTTGTCAATCAAAGTCTTACCCAAGAATGAAAAGTCCTGATAAGGCAGGAATAAGACGAAGATTATTGGGTTCAAGAACAGAAGCTAATGCTAATTTAGCAGCTGTAAATGTTAAAAATGATTCGGTAGTATTTTGTAAGATACGTTTGGTTTGTTGTAAATGATAATTATTATCGGCAATAGCATTTGGTTCAAGACCATCTAACAACAACAGAAGAAAAAGAAATGACTATTAAAATAATTGTCAGCGTAAAAACAAAGATTTTACATTTAGCACGAACACCAATGACGCACCAAACAGCTGTAACCATTGAAATACCCTGAAATGATGAAAGAATTTTATTCTACTGAAGACAACGAATGAGAAATTCGTACTTCAAGACCAGTCCATCGGAGAGCATCTAAAAAAAAGGAAATCGTGATTTTAATTCGAAAATATCGCTTTCTTACAAGCAACACGGTCAGCAGCTGATGAGAGAATTGGAATATTGAGAGCGGGAATATTTTTATTAGCTAAAAGAAGAAGACCACCGCTAACACCAAGACCAGCTAAGATGTATGGACCATTTTGTTTAAGTTCGTTTTCCAATGTTTTAACTGTATTTGATGATGTTGTTGACTGAAAACAAAGAACCTTCGTTTATTTATCGACAGAATTAATTCTTCGAACATACTGAAGTCATTTTCAATGTTGAAAATATTCGATAAAATATTTAATCTAGAGAAAACAAATCAATCGGATGACTTAATAGAACTGGTAAAAAGCAAAAGAAAAAGTCACACGGTAAGATTCTCTATCGATTGCACTTATTTTCTCCGTATTTTTTTTGCTGCTGTACTATCACTGCACATAGTGAAATGACGAAGAGAACGAACGCTAATAAAACTCGACGGTCGACGCCGAGAGAAAAAAAGAGAACGAAGAACATCATTCGTCATACTGATGAAAAACAGGCCAGCCTGTTTGATGCAATAGGCGATGACGACGAGAGAAAAAAAAATCCAAAGCGAAGAAAGGAAAAAAAAGACCTATATGGACTAGGTCTCATAGAGTACACTTGTATAGTATGACCTCTGTGCTTGGAAATGCTGATGTCCAATAAGAACGCATATCTTTTTTTTATTATTATTGACAAAAAAAAACTCTATCACATTATGTATTCGCGTGACAATCGCCATTGAGTCCCATATAGGCTGGCCAAATTTGCTTTTCATATGGAAGTAGGCCGTTGTTTGTTCGTCCGAGTTTGCGGAAATGCAGACGAATTCGATAGACAGTTAATTGACCGAGTTGTTTTTTGAATGGATTTGACATTGATAAACCGACTTGATCGATTAATTCGGGTGAAATCTTCAGTACAGTTTCATTCAAACGATTTTTATTTATACAACGATCTTCGACATAATGTTCGTAGGCATCATGATCCATTCCGTAGACATTTCCTACGATAGACAAAAAAAAAGGAATAGAAAACTTTCAAGATTTTGTTATTCGAAATTACTATTCGATGAATTCAATCGATCTGCTTCTTTTGCCATATATTCATCGATGCATGCTTGTTCATTAGCATCCAGCAAAGTCGATGTATCCGAATGAATCCAATAGGTTGCAAAAACTAGGTCGATACTTGATTGAGAATTTAATTTGAACGATGGTGCCAATGTTCCTAAATGAAAATATTGAATATAAAAAAAACCAAATACAAATAATTAGCTCGAATACCTGTGGAGATCGTTCGTTGTAAACCGCCGTTATCATGTGGACCAACATGTTTCTTATCTCGTCGACGACTTTCACGAGATTCATCGGAATCCTCGTTGTTTTCATCATCGGAGATTTCGTCATCGAGATTTTCTTCTGATGTTTCTTTGCCCTTTGAAATGTCAATAGATGAATTAGCTATGCGACCTGTTTCTTACTTGCATATGTTCTTCTAATCTTTGCCAAGAATTATAGATTGAACGATATTGAGGATATTCTTCTAGAAAACTTTTGATATCAATTGGATTGGTTTTCGTTGTACTTCGTTCGAATGCAACATGTTCGTCTGCAAAATTGATCATAACTGTTTTGTTTTCTCCTTATTTCGAGATTTGTTTTACTTGAATTATAGATCAAAGCACCGGGTGGTTTCATTGATTTTGTGAGACCATAAAGTGCAGTGAAACTCGTTGTTTGATATCGTAATTTACAAATATCTGCATGTGAAAGTAGTGCACTGGGTGCATCTGAAAATCAATCGTTTGATTTCGAAATTGTATGAATAGATTTCGTACCTTTATCGTATTCAATTTTTCGTTCGAGATTATTATCTCGACCTTCACAATCGGCCATCCAGTAAATGAACATATCATGGCCATGATCTTTAAAACTAACTGAAAGGAAAAACGATTACAAACAACAAAAAATGAAAAACGAGAGAGTTGAACTTGTCAATGGAGAACTCTGAACACCGACTGTTTGATCTAGAGATTTATTTAAAATCGGAAGACCTGTTAGACCATCGAGAATCGTTGTCTAAATTCAAGAAAATATCTTGCAAAAAATTCGAATAGCTTCTTTCGTTTTTACTTGGGCACTGTAATACAACGGATAGCCTGGTCCTGTTTGATAGTGTATCATTATATCCGGTATATCATCATCATTAAAATATCCAACAGCAGGTGAACTACATTGATCATATTTTAAAAACAATAGACTTTCTTTTCGTTCTTCTTACCTGTAAGTTTCCGAACTTGGAAATGTTCGATTCCATAATTGTTTAAATGTTCGTCCATCAAATGCATATAAAGTCGAATTATAAAGTGGAATGATAATATCCTCGATTTTATCGTTATTAACATCGATTAAAACAGGAGGTGTCATTACGCCTTTGTATTTATCACTGATAATTTTCGTATACTAAATTCAAGAGATTTTCAGTTTTTCAAATCATTAAAAAGACTTCCTACTGGTTGAGAACAATATTTCGTAAAACAGTTTAAATCAAACGCATACAAACCACCACCATGAGTTTCTCCGCCAGTACCAACTAGAACATATTGTTCAGTTGTTGATCGTTGTAATAATTGAGGTGAATAGTAGGATTCCATTCGATCAGGAACGAGAGATACGTTTAGCAATCGGCCCGTCTTTGCACTTATTAGCAAAACTTCACCCGCTAATCGAACTGTTTCATCTGTGAATTCGAACATGTTTTCAATCCGATGAAATCAATAAATACATACGTGGCTTTCGTATTGGATCTCCACCATGTATGGTTATCAAATCTTCGAGTCCATCATGATCAAAATCCTGTTTCAGATACAATGGCGTATAGAAATTCATTGTCGTACTTCGAATTTCATTATCAAACATCCATATTAATTTGCCTGTTTTTCCACTAATAGCTTCGAATGTTCCGCCTCGTCCACCTGTCAAACAGTCAGGTATTTGATCTCCATCAATATCTCGTTGACAATTCAATGCATAAACTTCATGATTCGATTTATCATATGTCCATAGAACTTTCCCATTTCGACCATCTAAAGCCTTTGGAAATACGTCTCAAATTTGACAATCAATCGATTGAAATTCTTTTCTTTTACTTTAACACCGCCATTGCACGGATAAATTCCATTGAAATAAAGATCACATAACAAACGATTATCAGCTAGTGTATCAACACCTGTTCCAAAACCGAATATAACATCGAGTATACCATCAGAGTTGCAATCAATCAGACGAAATGCTGTTTCAGTTATTAATTTAGGAAAACCGTGTGTCCAAACGATTTCTATTTCGACTTGATCGTCATAATCTTTGCTATTTGTAGAAAATATGAATGGACTTAAGAGAACAATAAGAATCCAGAGAAATATTCCAGAAAAAAATACACAACATAAACAAAAACGTGTCGAACGTTTATCATTTAGTCGATTTCTAAATCAAATAAATTCATTTCAAATAATAGATAAATCATTTTTACACACCGATATGCTAATGAATAATCATCTTTTATTGATGGTTGATCTTCAAGTAATGTTCCTTGGTCTTCATTTAACACTGACATTCCGTACGAGTCCATGTTATTCGCATTTATGAACATTATCGATGTGAGAAAGCACGTTTTTTTCTTCCCTCTTTCTTCTTTTTCTTCTTCTTTGTATTATTGATGTGCTTCCAACTTTCTGCTGGATCCGTTTTTCTCCGTTCTATTTTTTTCTGTATCGCTCTCGCCTAAGTTTTTTCTCTGTCATAATCATGATGTGCTTCTTTTCTTTCTTTTTTGTTCTTCTTCTTCTTCGTATTCTGCGTTTACATTGTAACCTATTGAACAACGATGAGACCATCCGTTGCGTGATTCATTTTAAAATGAGTACTATCGAAATAAAAAGAGTTTGATGAAAAAATAATGATGTTTATATGAAATAGAAGTATGTGATCAATGAAAAATCTTATATCCGAGAGAGAAAAAGTCACGTCAAGTTGTTTGCCAATGTAGATGCTATTAGTCGGAGAATAATAATGGAAATCGATTTTAAGTGCATGTGAACAAGAACAAAAAAATGAAATTCATCATGCAAATTACTTACAGAAAGATTTTTGTGAAAATAGAATCAATCTAGAAAACGAAGCTGTGAATCGTTCGAAACATATATTTTCCTAAGATAGACACCCTCTGATTTTAGCTACACTTCTTATGTACTTTTTCTCTACTTCACATGTAAACATCCAATCAGGAATATGTTTTTCGTTCTTTTCTTTGTAACATTGACATACTATGTACTTTTTTATGTGGGTATGACTAAATAAATCACTGTTTAATGAAAAGAAAGTGCATTCTATGACTCATCGTCTGCAGAGATGCGTACCTATAAAAGTCCACAGTCAAAACTGTTCTATCCTAAACCATCATGATGAAAATTATGTATTCAATCTTGGTACTCATCATCTTTGTATCATTTATCCAACAACCAGGTAAGCAACTCATACAAAGTGACATTGTTCAACTAACAAATTTCCATTGATTTTTAGTTTCATCACAATCGTTGAAACGATGTCGACGAGCAACGAGCTCAGCTTGTGTTTTAACACCTGAACTGACTGAAGGCCCATACTATTGGAATACATCAGCAATGAGACAAAACATTTCGTAAGTTCAATTTCTTCACCCAACACTCAATAAAATTTGTTTCTCTTCGTCGTGAATAGAGAAGATCGTGCTGGTATTCTATTTCGACTTCAAGTCGTTGTCATGGATGTCGATACATGTTCGCCTATCGAAAATGCTGCTGTTACACTTTGGCATTGTGATGCTCTTGGTATTTACTCACACTATGTTGAAGCCAGTCAAAATGTGCAGAATCCTAAAAACGACAATTCAACATTTCTTCGAGGTACAACCGATTTCAAAATTTGCGATTCATTCTTCTAATTGTTTTTTTTTCTATGTAGGCATTCAATTAACAAATGCAAGTGGTGTTGCAACATTTGATACAATTTATCCTGGTTGGTATGTTGGTCGAGCCACTCATATGCATATCAAAGTTCATCTTGGTGGAACTTATATCAGCTCGAGCAGTTATTACTCAGGTGCAACTTATGTTCATACTGGTCAATTATTTTTTAATGATTCATTAAGTGATTTGGTAAATCAACAATCACCCTACAATACAAAAACCACCAGTGGAAGTCGATTGCAGAATAGTGCTGATAACATTTATCAATCAGGTGGTTCATATACTCTAATGAATGTTCAATACGTAAATTCTGCTAAAGGTGTATCTGGTGGTTTAATTACCTCAGTAACACTTGGAGTTACATCCAGCTCATCAACTTCTACGACTGCTAAAACATCTACAACAACGCAAAAACAAGCCACAACAACTACTAAAAAACAAGCAACTACAACTACCACAAAAAAAGCGACCACAACTACAACTAAAAAGGTGACCACAACCCCAAGTCGACAAGCAAATCAAAATATACCAGGTGGTCAATTTGGTGGTCAACCTGGATTTTCAGGTTAAATTAACTTGTGTTCTCCTAAAATAAATTTATATAAAACCAATTTCTCTTTGATTTTCTCTTCACACCAACACTCGACACATTATTCTCATATTTGAAAGCATTATTTGCGTAGCTTATTTCAAAAAGAAAAATTATCTCTCTATGAGAAAATAACGATGATTCTGTATTCATTAAAGTCCTATGTATATGAAATAAAAATACAGGATGAATTGCAAGTAATCTCATTTTTGAGTACGCTCGGATGAAAACAAAAAATAAAAATGATCATCAAGGCCACTAATACAACGACTGTATAAAAGTAACCGTGCACTTTAGTAAAATATGACTAAGTTATTACTTATGAAGTAGCCGGTTGATTCATTAATGCTTAAATGCACTCTAATTTGTATAAAAAAGATACCCTGGCTAGTAAAACTGTGAGTCATTGGAAAAAAATGTTTTTATTATGGTCGATATCCTTGGTTTTTGTCAGGCTTTTCTTAATTTCGCAGGTAAACGTATAATACGCAAAAATATTTTCGTATCTCTTTCTGGATAACAGATAGATAGTGTACACTGTTTTTTAATGCAAATATGATTCAAAATGTTACTGTTTAATGAAAAGAAAAAGCATTTTATGACTCACCCTCGTTCTAATCCAGAGGTATAACTATAAAAACCGATCGCAAAGCTAACTGGTATAAGATAGTACACAACACAATCGAAACAATCATGATGAAAATTATGTATTCAATCTTTGTATTGATAGTCTTTGCATCATTCGCCCAACAAAGCCGTAAGTGACTCGTACAAAGTCGTCTTGCTCAATGAATACATCATTGTTGATTTGTCTAGCTTTGCCACAATTATTGAGTCGATGTCAACGAACAACAGCCTCATCTTGTGTCTTAACACCTGAACTGACTGAAGGGCCATACTATTGGAATACATCATTAATGAGACAGGACATTTCGTAAGTTCAATTTAACTACTTGAAAAAATGAAATTTATATCGCTCTGGTATTCGCAGAGAAGACCGTGTTGGTGTACGATTTCGACTTCAAATTGTCGTCATGGATGTCAATACATGTTTGCCTATTGAAAATGCCGCTGTTACAATTTGGCATTGCGATGCTCTTGGCATCTTCTCACACTTTGTTGAAGTCAGTCAAAATGTACAAAACCCAATGAACGACAATTCAACATTTCTTCGAGGTACTGTTTATTTGGAAATCTTCTATTCATTTCTCTAATTGTGTTTTTCTATGTAGGTATACAATTCACAAATGCAAATGGCGTTGCTACATTTGATACAATTTATCCAGGTTGGTCTGCCGATCGAGCCACTCACATTAATATCAAAGTTCAACTTGGTGGAACTTATATAAGCTCGAGCGGTTATTACTCAGGTGCAAGTCATGTTCATACTGGTCAATTGTTTTTCGATGATGCATTGACTGATTTGGTAAATCAACAGTCGCCCTACAATACGAAAAGTAGCGGTGAAAATCGAATATGGAATGGTGCTGATAAAGTTTATCTATCAGGTGGTTCTGACACTCTCATGAATGTTCAATATGTAAACTCTGCTACAGGTTTATCTGATGGTTTGATTACCTCAGTAACACTTGGAGTTTCGTCCAGTTCTTTAACCTCTACGACCGCTCAAACGCCTACGCTCACAACAAAAGAAGAACCTATAGGTAGAGATCAAGAATCGGTTCAGTATGAATCTGACAGGTATTATAAGATTGTAGGCGGTCTATTTGGCTATCGACCTGATAACAATGATAATAATGCAGACAGTTTATTTGGTGAAATATCGAGCAACAATTATAACGATACAGACAATATATCTAATGATCAACCTGGCTTCATAGGCTAAATTAAATTCTATTGGTATATTTGTTTGAAGAGTTGTAATTGTCTAAGATATTTCTGTCAAAATAAACTGATGTATAGGTTTTTTTTTAAATCTCTGTCAAGTATTTACTCATGATTAGTCATTCAATGACGTATAATCTTTTTCAAGGTAGAATGACATATTATATCATCTTGAAAAACACCGGAGTACTTCAATGTCCTTTTTCATTCTTTTATTGCGTTGTTAATGAATGTACTTTTTACTAAAAGAATCGGAAGACGCGATGTTTTTATGTCTTTTCCGGAAGCAGTTCTTCGTCTATATAAAGAAGTTGCAACAACATAAATTACTTACCTTTTTATTGTTTCAGAGTCAAACATACTCAGAATTTAATATCATTATGTCAAATCTTCTTTCATCACTTATACTTATCGTATCGATTTTATTCATAACAAAACATAGTTGTAAGCTGATTTATGAATGATTTTTGTACCAAACGAAAGATATTTACGTCTATAGATGCTGAAGAAACTGTAAAACGTTGTCAACGAAGTGCAGTTGGATGTGTTTTAACACCTGAACTCACTGAAGGCCCATACTATTGGAATACATCAGCGATGAGACAAAACATTTCGTAAGTTTACCTTCATCATTTTATGAAATAGAACTTATTTTTGTTCGTTATGAATAGAGAAGATCGTGCTGGTATTCGATTTCAACTTCAAGTCGTTGTCATGGATGTCGATACATGTTCGCCTATCGAAAATGCTGCTGTTACACTTTGGCACTGTGATGCTCTTGGTATTTACTCACACTATGTTGAAGCCAGTCAAAATGTGCAGAATCCTAAAAACGACAATTCAACATTTCTTCGAGGTACAACCGATTTCAAAATTTGCGATTCATTCTTCTAATTGTTTTTTTTTCTATGTAGGCATTCAATTAACAAATGCAAGTGGTGTTGCAACATTTGATACAATTTATCCTGGTTGGTATGTTGGTCGAGCCACTCATATGCATATCAAAGTTCATCTTGGTGGAACTTATATCAGCTCGAGCAGTTATTACTCAGGTGCAACTTATGTTCATACTGGTCAATTATTTTTTAATGATTCATTAAGTGATTTGGTAAATCAACAATCACCCTACAATACAAAAACCACCAGTGGAAGTCGATTGCAGAATAGTGCTGATAACATTTATCAATCAGGTGGTTCATATACTCTAATGAATGTCCAATATGTGAATTCTGACAATGGTTTATCGGATGGCATGATTACTTCAGTGGCACTTTACGTGGAATCAACAACGTCTGACGGCACAAGTACGACATCAGGTAGTAGTGACAGTACTAGTACAACACCAAGTAATGGTGCGGGCACTCGAGTGGGTGGTAGACCATTTTGGCTATGGTAAAAAGAATGATTTTCATAAAATATTTGCTTTTGTGAACAAATAAAAACAAGATTTAAATATTCTATTTATATTGATTATTTGTTTATTATTTTGAAATGAATGATAATATTATGGAAAATGAACTGTTTAAATTAGCGAGAAAAAGTACATATCGTGTAAAGTCATGAATCCAATTTGCTGTTGTTGTCTCATTAAACATAAGGACATTTGACATTGTTCGGGTAATCACAGCGATCCAGATCAAAATTAAATCGAAGTGATGCTGGACATGTTCGGCTTAACAGAAGTCCATTGTTCGAATTTGTACCTACATCTACATTTTATTCATGAGAACAATATACTATCATTAGAAATGACAAGATCAATCTACCTTGTTGATAGTAAATGCATTCAAAGTATTTTCCTAGTGCACAATTATACGAATCAACAAAACGACCATTTGATCGACATTGAAAATATCCTATTCGAAAAAGAGAAAACAATTTTTCTTCGATTTTTATCGGTAGAAAAAAAAACAACGCACCTATTTCACAATGTTTGCCAGTATATCCATGTTTACATGTACAATAAGCTGTAATAGAAGAAGTCGAAATACTTTCAACACACGTTCCTCCATTCGAACATTGAAATCGATTACAACCGCCAATTGCTAAGACAAAACAAAAAACAATTGTCAAGAAATAACAATTCATCTAGTTACGTAGTAAATTTTCGCAAAATCGTCCTGTAAAACCATTTCGACATGAGCATAGTGGCGAGCCTGAGATTGAACACACTCCACCGTTTCGACATGGACACGAGAGTGTACGAGCCGTGCTTGTTTGAACTAAAACGCAATGAAGTATCAAATGACCCACTTCAACTTCACCTTTCTTTTCTCTCAATCCAGTCTCAACTGTTTTTAGATCGAATATCATCTTGAAATTACCTGATCTTGGCAGACAATGTTGACGAAAACGTCCGTCTGGACAATAACACATATATGATGCTTGAAGATCGTAACAAATACCGCCGTATTTACCTAAGAATTGTATTGATTTTCAAAGGAGATAAAAAAAAACAACGAAGCACACTTACATGGATTCGATGCACATTCATTGATATCTTAAATAACAAAGAAAGAAAAGGATTTTCTATTTAAAATAATTCTTTTTTTTTCAAAATATACTCATTTCGCAGGAAGTTCCTGTAAAACCCGGAGCACAGATGCATCGATATTTCAATGCAGTTTGCAAACAACTGCCACCATTTTTACATGATTGTTTTTCGAATGGATTGCATTCGTATAATACTCGTTGTGTTACAGATGTTGATGGTCGTTTGGTTGTGAATACTCGAGATGGAAGAGATGAATAACATGAAACTCCAAATTGTCCATTTGGACATAGACAAACAAATGGAATATTCGGATCGTTCAATTCAAAACATTTGCCTGAATTACACGGATTTCTCGAACAAGGTGATGAGATTTTTACTAAAATATCGATTATGATGAATAAATAAAAATATTCAATTGTCTTCATCTACCATCACAAAATCGGCCCGTCCATGTTGGCAAACAATTACAAAAATATGTTGATACCCCTTCGATACATAAACCATTTACGCATGGATTTGCATAACAATTCGTTCGAGTTACTAAACAGATAATCATTTGAGAAAAAAAAATTGAGATAGATAATTCGAGAGCATTTACGATTGCAACTAGTTAATGATATTTGTTCGCCTGGACATCGACAAAGATATCCATGAGGAAGACTTCGAACTATTTCACAAATTCCTTGACCACAAGGATTTCCCGAACATGGATCTAGATTTTTTTTTATATATTGAATGTTTTTTTGTAAAATAAGAACGTACTTTGAGATGGACATGGCAAGATCGAATTAGCACCATTTGGACATCGACAAAAATATGGTAATGCTGGATTTTGTGTTAATAAACACACGCCTGAACCACAATTAACAGTCGTACAAATATCTAATTGAATTGAAATATTTGTTTGTTGATTAAGAAAATATTTAGTTGATTGTTGTTTACCTTGACTATAAACAAAACTTATGAGAATAAAATAGAGACTAATAACGAACATTTGAAGTTTAATCGTCTGTCTTTATTTTTAGTTTTGATAAATGAAATGACAAAAATACATAGATCGTTTATCATCAGACATTCTCCAGTCATTTTACCGTTTGTTTTTTTCTCTTCTTCTTCTACTCAAATTACGATATTTCTTTACACATAGTTGATGACGTTGTTTAAGCATCGACGTCTGTCTCCAGTCCTTGAGAACGATTCGAACATGTCATTTGATCTTCATTATTAAACAAACGTCTGATATTCTCATCACAATCAAATCAAATCAGATCAAATCGAACAATCTTTGTTTTTCTCGTAATTTGAAGGACAATTATACCAATCTTTTAATATTTCTTTTTTTTTCTGTGCTTCATTTCATTCGTCAAATGTTTAAGTGTTTTAAGAAACAACAACAGAAAAAAAAATGGCGTTTATTTGACCGAAGACGAAGAAGAAAAGAAATTGCATACATATGCAATTCACGTTAAAAGGATTTTTATTTTTTGATGACAATACAAACACATGCATACGATGGAAACAAAAACTTGTTTGTTACTTTAATTCGACATTGGCGAGAAAACGAAACAACGACATAGATGAGTTACGCAGCGAGTCTTCTAGGTAGCTACCCAACAACGACATATGCACCATCGAGTTTATTGAGTGATAATCTTGTTCAACGAACAACTTATGACACAATCTTCCCGTCAAATGCACAATTTCTCAATGATAATCGATTATTTAGTGATCAATTAGCATACAGTTCATTGAATTATAACCCAACGACAACATCAATATATCAACCGTCATTATATCCATCAAATGCTGTTCATCCAGCAACAAAACGAAACCCGATCAAAGCATCAACACAATTTTCAAAACCATTACCAACCAATCAACGACATATTGCTCCACCGAATGACTCGTATGCATCATTGAATGATATTACTGAATATTCGGATAGTTTGGCAACAGCATCGAATACAAATACAGCATCGACTGTTGCACGAACCATCGATGGAAATTCGAAGAAAACATTTACCAATCACAATAAATCGAATAGTAATCAACATATTTGGAGTCCTGTTCAAGCTAAAACACAAAAATCTCAGCCAATTAATCAGAAAAAAACACCAGCTGTACATTCTGATGAAGATCGTACTCCAGTTCCATCACATCAAAACAAACCACCACCACAACAACAACAACAGCCAAATCATCCTCCGGAATCGAATCATCAGGCATCATCAGTCGATATTCAAGCGTGGCTAAATGACACGAAAAAAGACTCGCCATTCGATGACGAATTTGCTGAACAAGCTTGGTCGAGTAAAATCGAACATTTACATCAAATGAAAGCTCAACACGAGAAAGATAAAGCGAAATCATCACGTGCATTACCAATTTCAACGAAAAAAAAAGAAACCAAACCAAACAATAGCAAAAGCAGACCTCCTAATGATGCAACACATAATAAACCCGCATTTGATTCATATTTCGATTCAATTTTTGATGGAGATTATTTTCGAAAACCATTTTCAACCGATTACATACACAATTCATCAGTAAATCAACCCGGTTCACGAAAAAATAAACCAACAACCAATTCATTCAGTAAGCGATTTCAATGTTATAGATTCGATCTTTTTTCGAATTCTCAATTGCAGATAACGGTACGTCGAAGCCGCCGTCGAAATTTGCTCAACCGAAAAAAACTCTTCAATACGAACCACCGACAATCAAACGTGCTCAACAGCAGATCACAACTAGTTCGTGGAGAAAAAATTGGCCGTATCATCATCAAGTACTTTTTTTTTTAAAATTCTTTTATTATTATTATTTTTCTTTTGTTTTTAGTATCCATTCGATTCAGTTTATCCGTATTACCTTCATAATGAATTTACTCATCGAGAATTTCTACAAAAAGATACCGAAGAACGATATCGAGAAGCTCTACAAAAATTTCGAGCTGATCGTGCTGAACAACAACAAAAAGACCTCGAAGAAGTTCGATAATTGCATTTTAATTTAAACGAAAGTTATTTTCGGTGTTTTTTTCTCCTCTCTTTCTAGAATGAAAAAATGACAAAACGAATAAATTACGGAGATTATGTTCGTCGTTCGACAAAAGAAGGATCGTTACAGAATCCAATCAAACCGTCACCATGGTCGGATTTTATGGAGTTAAAGAAAGGAAATGTTTATACAATTTCGAGAGAAGAAAAGGTAAATTGAAAGAAACGAAGAAGAAAAAGAAAGAACACGAATCGATTTCTATTGAATAGAAACAACTTTATAATCAATCGAAGAACTATGGTGAACGTGTTCGATATCGTAATTTTGCACTTCAATACGCTGGCGAAACAAATCGATCGCATCGTCATTCGGTGCCTCTTCTAGACGATGAATATCAGGTTCAATTTATTCGATAGTTTATCTTCAACTTGATGTTTGTTTTCATAGGGATCGGGATCTGATGGAGACACACCCCGTCCGCATATTTCTAAATCACATACTCCACGTCGTTCTGATTCAGCTGAAGAACATAAAAGTCGTTCGAAATCGAATAATAACAGTCAAAATCGAACGAATCGATCGAATCCATCTGTTGGTCAAATTCAACGTCGTCGATCGGACAACGAATATGATCGTGACTCGAAAGCAACAGCATCGAAAAAGAAAACCGTTCGTTATGCGAAAGTCGATTCATCAGGTCGTGCAACAACGACAAGTGAAAACGAAAGTGGAAATGAATCGTCCGACAATCGTAGTCAACGGAATGTTCGCATGCGAAAACATCCATCAAATGACGATTTATTTACTCTACGCGAAGAAAAATCTGTAGAAGCTATCGAACCATCTCGATATAAAAAACGATAAATTTTGTATTTATTTCTTTTTTTCTCTTTGCTCTATTTCTCTCTCGCGCGCTCTTTCCTTCGTTTCAGTTTGTTTTTTGTTAATGCACAAATAATCAATTTGTTTGAAAATAAATCAAATACACTTAATTATTTCTCTCGAATGGCAATCGTTTGTGATCGCGCTGACTGTTGTTGTTCTTTCTCATTTTTTGGTTTCCATCGAAAAATCAACAAAATGTGAACAAACCATACAGATACACAGAGAAAGCGAAAGAGAGAGAGAAAATGAGAGTAATAGCGCAAATAGGAGAAAGGCAAAAGTTTTGATTTTTTTCACTAAATATGAAAGTAACATAACGAGTGTTTTTCTTCGACGTCGAACGTCGCTATGACACATTTTTACACTAACATAATTTGAAGTCTGTCGTTATACTCGATTGTTAAATTTAATTTTTCTCACACTTTCTCTTCGTTTTAAATTACCTATCAGCAGGATCTTTGAAAAACAAAGACGAAATTTTTTTTCTTTTTCTGATTAATTTTTAATTAGATAGACAAAAAAAAGAACAAAACGTTTTTTCTTAACGAAAGGCTTCACATTCGCTCTAAGTAAACATAAAAACATTTGAACAAAAACACACATTAGAATTCATCTTAGATTATAGAACAAAATGAATTCGCTCGAAGCCGAATACTCATTCTTAGCTCCGACATGGAAATTGCCGATGGTGAGTACCACATCGAGCTTCAATCGAATGTACGGATCATCGCCATCAACAAATCTACTTGAATCTGGCCCTGATATGGTAAATACTTCGCACATAATCTTTGTTTTTCTCTCTTGAAATCGAATTTTTTTATTTTCAAGTCATTCTGGAATACAAATAGATACAATCCACGATTTGTTCCTTCGTATATACCTCCAACGACTGTTCGTCAAAATTATCCATTACCTGTTAATTATCAATCAAATTTACCTCAACAACAGCAGACTTATCAATCATCGGACGGACGTCTTATTCAATCAGGTCCGCCGTATTATGGACAAACAAATTACAATACGAATTCAATGAATGATCAGAATCTGACGTTTACTCTTCCGACGAACAACAACGAACAATTCTCGAATGGTCAAATGGTCAATCGAGGTTTGACATACGCAACTAATCATCAACAAGCATCGACTGGTCAACGACGTCGTGTACAAATCGCCGATCAACATCATTATCAATCGAATCCAACGAATGTTTCCGAACGAAACGAAAGTCAAAATCGAATGAAACCATCGACATCTAATCAACGCGAGGAAACTCTTTTCGGTTACACGCCAAATAATGTTAATATTCATGATTATCTTTATGGTCTTGCAGCACCTGATCCAGGCAGTTATGCCAGTGGATTTAAACGGCAACAACGTCGATTACAAGAAGAGAGAGTCGGAAGGAAAACTGTCGGAAGTGAATATCGAAATTTCACGCAAAATGGTGGCTTTGGTCCAGCATTTGGAAACATTTCATCGCACACTTATGAAGAGAAGGTGACGAGTTTTTTGTTTCATTTTTTAAGTTTGTTCGAAGAAAATTATTTTGTTTAGATCGAAAGTGAACAAAAGAGAAAAACGTATGGAAAAGGTGTTCGAGAAGTGAATCTACAACGAATCGAAGAAAAAAAACGTTTGCAAAGTACGAATGGCCAACGAAATAAACCGCCACCACCGAAACCAAAATCACAACGAGTATGAATTCGATATTTCGTTTTTAAACATTTGAATGTATCATCTTTTAGGCAAAAGAATACGCTGAAACAATCGAAAGACCACACAATCTCAAACCTGTGGTGCGTTTGCGTGATCCCACCTCAGGAAATGTCATTATCCGTGATGAATCCCATCGAAATCATCAACGTTTATCCTCGTAACACTTCCAACACACCTCTTTCATTTAGTTTTTCTTATTCCTGCATTGTTACGCTTGTTTTTTTCTCTCATCACTCGAATCCCTGCTTTATTTATTTATTTATTTAATTCAATGCCTATGTATTCATATCCGTGTACAGATAATGTAATGTTTGGTAATGTATCTTTCTTTCATTTGAATTTCAATAGCTGGAAAAACAACATTCAGCTCGAATTCCAATAACATCGCCGATTTTAATAACGCCACTGTCGAATTATCAACGTTGTGCCAGTTCGGAGAGTTTCCGTTCAACGAATTCAAGTGATTTACTTGCTGGAGATTTTCCAATCAGTCGTTCTCGACGTTCATCATTAGGCTCATTTATTCCTCAACAACAACGACGTGTTCGATTTCATAGTCGAGACTTCATTCGACGTCGTTCGAGTACAAATATTGATTTGCCTTCGCCGATTTATGGCAAACGCTTGCTACCCGTTCATTCAGAGCCGAATTCAGCACGAATTTATACCGAAAAATCGGCAGCGAAACTATTTGATGAACAAACGAAATATGTCAATGAGAAAAAACCTATCAGTACGCACAGTTTGACAAATACGAAGAATAAGCGATTACCACCGACAGCGACCGTTGTTATTCAACAAACATCTAAACCTTCAACGTTTCATTCGACAACATCAACAAATAAACAATTGAAAAAAACATTTCCAAAGAAAGATTCGAATCCATCTCAACGACCGAATAAACTACAATCGATTCCTCGAAAATCGAACGTTAATTCTCAGCCAAGTTTTGATTTTAATATCAAATCATTTCAGTACGATAACGACGAGATTTTCACCAATGAATGAAAATCTTTTTTTTTTGTATTCTTTCGTTTTTTTCTCTCTCTCTCTCTTCAAAATAAATGAAAAAGATAAGAAAAGATCATATGAGATAATAAAGTGATGCCGGAAAGTTTAAATATTAATAAAAATGCTTCGAAAGAAGATAAGTACAAACAATTATTGCCGGAAATTCGAAGTTTAGTTAATCATGAAAAAGATTTAATTGCCAATCTAGCGAATATCAGTGCTGTTTTTAAAGAAGTATTCAATTTTTGGTGGGTTGGATTTTATTTAGTTAAAGATACTCAACTAGTTCTCGGACCTTTTCAAGTACAAAAAAAAACACGACATCTCTTTTTTCAAAGATAAAACTTTTTCTTCAAGGGACCATTAGCATGTACAAGAATTCAATATAACAAAGGTGTTTGCGGAACATCATGGGCCGAAAAGAAAACAATTGTCGTTCGTAATGTCCATCAATTTCCTGGTCATATCGGTACGATTGATATTATATTTATTTTTACTCAACAATCTTATTTTAGCTTGTTCGTCTGCGTCATTATCGGAAATTGTCGTACCAATCGTTCGAAAATTACCCAATGGTGACGAACAAGTTCTAGCTGTTCTCGATATCGATAGTGAATACGAAGCACATTTCGATGATGTTGATCGATTATATCTCGAAGAACTCGTGCGTGAAAGTATCGAACCATCGTTTCCTTGAGAGCGCAAAAAAACACGTCGATGATTTGTCGATTCATTAAATAAAAAAAAACTATTTTTGATTAAATTAATAAATACAATAGTTTGAAGAAATTCCTGTCTGTTTCTTTTCTATGTGTCGAGAAGAATATCTGATGAGAGAGAGAGAGAGAGCAAAGAACACCGAGAATCGGCTCTATTCTCATTAAGATGACATTTTTTTCTTCCGAGGAGTTAATTGACAAACCGGATGACATAGAAATGAAAGAGAAACGTTTCGTGCATTCTTATCAAAACAACAGGAATCAAATTCGTGTTTTTCGATAGAACAAACCGATGCACACACACACACACATAAAAGAATCTATCTAATTATAATTGACCTTCAATCTCCGGATTTTTGTTGCAACGAGCGTGCGAAGGAGAGAACTTAGAAATCGGAAATGAATATAACGACAGTCAAGGTGTATTATTTACAATTATTCTTTCACACTTTCTCTTTTTCCGTTTCTCTCTACTTATTCGACAATAAAATCGAGTTAGAAAAATAAGTCAAGAGATCGATACTAAATACTCTCTCTCTCTCTCTTTTCCTCCATCGCCATTCTATTCCGTTCTTCTTTTTTTTGCTTGAGAATATGCGAACAATAGCGTAAAAATAAATAAATAAACTAATCAACAATTTGACTTTAGTTTTAATAATTAATCAAATATGTATGTGTGCTTTTCTAATTGCACCTCAGTCGTATTCGATTTTCTTTTCATTAAACATTCTTTTAATAGACAGGAAATAAGACTTGGAGATTTTTACTTGAAACAAAAAAAGAACACACACACACACACACACCAAAGTCTCTGCCTGAATGTCAATAGAAATTAGTATTTCTGACAGATGATTATGTATGTGTATATTCATTAGTAAGACATACAAACTATAAAAAGAAACTAGGAAAGAGAAGAAGAACTTCTTCTTGCGTCGAAAACGAGTTAGAGAGAGAGAGAGAGCGAGCGAGCGAGTAATAAAGTAAAAAAAGAAAATCAAGAATTTTTTTCTTCGTTTCATTTCAGTTGATTTCTTTTGTCTGGATACATATCGATTGACTACCTGTGGTTTTATATAAACTATTCGTAGTAATTTACGATCAAGAAGTTTTGATTCTTTATTTCTTTCGTTTATTTTTAGTTTCGGATGTTTTCTTACATCTTCGTTATTGAAATCTTTCTTTTCTCGGTGATTCGAACAGAACCTAATCCAGATACTGCACCGAGTAATTCCGATTATTACAAGCCTCAAGCACCACCTTACTACAATTACTATGATTATCGATCACAACATTCAACGCCTTCGCCTTATTTAAATAAACGAAATCCTGATAGTAGTAATACATATCAAACAGCATCCGTAGCTGGAACCTATGGAACACGAACATCAGTTAATCAATGTAAATTACATATCAACTGTCCGAGTAAGCATTCTTTTCTGAAATGGAAAATATGTTCGAACGGGTCGATGATGGATTTTAGGCGCGAGAAGTCGAGTTTCTTTGGATATTCAAGGACCGGTTGGTAAGAGAAAAAGAAAAGAAAACATATCGCATTAATTATAGTGTTTGTGTTTATTTAGGTCCACCGGGTCCACCTGGTAAACAAGGAATGCAAGGTCCAAGTGGACCTCCTGGCCTTCCAGGACCACCAGGTAATCATCTTCATTCATGCTTTCTCTTTCGAAATTCTCTTTCATCAACATTCAGGTCGTGATGGTTATACCAATGTAAAATCAGCCTTTTTCGTTGCCTTAAATAACACATATTCCTTGCAAAGTGATTCATCAGTTATCGTTTGGGATGATATCTTATTAAATAAATACCATCATCTCAATAATCAAACGGGCATTTATCATGCTCCTATCAATGGTTTATATGAATTTAGTTTAACTGTTTGTGTACCAGCAAATCACATTGTATGTCCTTTCTTTTTCTTTTCTTTTCGTTGAATTCAAAATTCATCATCTTTTCTTAGGCATCTGTTTCTTTATGTAAAAATACCGAAAATGTTGTACCATTATGGGTTGAAGGCTTTTTAACTGCGGTTAAAAATCAAAAAGTGCCCGTTTGGAATACAGCATCAACAACCGTAGTTTTATCTTTAAATAAAGGTGATCGAATTTATATTCGTGCCCAATCACGTAACGATGGTGATTATCATTTTAAAACGTCTTTATACGGTTGGCGTTATACAACATTTGGTGGATTTTTAATCTACGAAGACAATTGATTCCTTGTGATAAAAAAACGAACAACACATGCACACATACACAGACATTTTTTCACCCTAGTTGCTTGTTTTCTCCACCTGTTAGAAAATTATATCAAAAACAAACAATACAAATATTGGATTGAAATTGTTCTTTTTCGTTTGCTGCTGCTGCTGCTGCTGCTGCTACTGCTGTAGATCATGGATGGACAAAGGCACTATTGAAAGAGAATGTGAATTAAATAATCGACATCACATATTCTCTTTAAATAATGCTTTCGTGTTAATTTTAAAACTTACTGTATTTTGTTTTGTTTTGCTTCAACTAATACATCGATATGTATTTCGACGTTGTATTTATAGGCAGTAGTTTCATCGATATCTACACATCTCTCTCTTTCCCATTTTCGATTTTTTTCTCTCTTCTCTCCTAAGTTGACTAGTTCGAATATTGGATTCATTCAAGCATGGATTTTTCTTTCACCTATTCGCATAGAGATAATAATGAATAGATATTATAGGTGAAATGCAGATCGATAGAGAGACAGAGAGAGAGAAAAGAATGAATGGATAGTCATCAGTCACTGAATCTATGCACATTAAAAATAAAAGCGAAAAAAGTAATTGCTCGAAGGTATGTTAAAAACAAACAGACAAGCCGAAAATGCATCAAGATGATATGATCGTGTCACATCGATTTAGCCTGTTGGATATCGTCACGTTTATCCATTCATCTTTCTTTCTCTCTCTTGTTCTCTCTCGCTCTCGAAATCATTTCTTCTTCTTTTCGATATCATTAAGAAAAATAATACGAAGATGATTCAAAAAAAAAATCAAACAGCTGTTTTATCTTTGATTTCGATTCATTTGCTTGTTCGGAGAGACGTCTCGTCAATGTTTTTTTAACCTCTGTTAAATTATTTAAAAATATTCAATGAATGACTTTTTCTTGTTTTTTTTTCTGTCCTAAAAAGACATAACAACAGCGTCAAACAGTCTTTAAAGCAATTGTTTAATTAAAAAAAAAGAAAGAGAGAAAGAAAAACTGAACTTCGGAGGAAGAAAACCTAGAATAATGGTCTTTGAACCAATGAGAAAAAAGCTAGCAGAAAAAGAGAAAAAGAAAAAAAACTAGCGGATGAACAGCCAGACAAATGCAAGAACAGGAAGTTCTATGGTGAACATAGCTAGTCAAGCTTTTACACTTTAAATGTCAAATATAAACTGATTGGAGATCTCTGGAGACATGAAAGATGATTGAACAAATATTCTTGTTGAATATTTTCTGTTTTTCTAGATTATCGATAATGTCCTTAGAACAAATAATAAATATCAAAGGACTAGTCAAACAAATCATGAGGTCACAGGAACAACGGCGACCTTACTTATTTCAACAAATAATCGTAGGTTTTCTTCTTCTTTTTTTCTCTCGTCCTCAAAATCGAAGATCAATATTGAACTGATCTAGACTACGTGGTAGCTAATTATTATTTGTTATTGATTTTTCCATGGATATACCACCTGATTTAAGTCATTTAACTGATAGTGAACGACAAATTATTCAATCGGTTATTCGTCGACATAAACTTGAACAACAAACTTTGGATGAAGATGATTCATCGTAAGAAAAAATAAAATAAAAATCATTTTATTATTGTTTTTTTCAAGATCATTGAATGATTATTCAGTTCCATCGATGATAATTTCCTCTCGTCAACATTCCCCAACAAATTCGTCACCAGATATACTTTGTCAAATTTGTCAAAAAACGAAATTTCTTAATGAACATTCGCTTCGTCAATGTTCGATCTGTCAAAAACGTTTCTGTGTACGTTGTGGCATACGCTTGAAAAGTCAATATTATCTTTGTAATCAATGTCGACAAAAACAAGAACAATATTTTTCGTCAAAAAATATTTGTAAACAATATTTATCTGATTATATACTTTCTCAAACATCAGACGAAACAAACGATGTTTTAACAAGCAAATACGGTGCTAATCAAAAACGGATTTGTTCTAATTTGCCAGCAAATTTAATGGAAGAAGAAATTTCATCACCGGAATCCGTCAATAATTACGATAAATCGACACGATTACTACCTGAGATCAAACAAAACATACTACGACAATTTCAGTATCATTCATTAGAAGAACGAGATCTTGGGCAAGAAGCCACACTTAAAGATTCAGGTATTGATACAGCGAGTTCAAGTACGATTTTAAATATCATATCAGCTGAAAAACTTCCTCAGGTAAGAGAAAATTCTCTCGAAATCCTATGCAAATCGATGATTACATATGTGTGTGTGCGTTCTAGCCGATGACGTATTGGCGTTTGAATGAAAATCGTACTGAACAAATTGGGCATATTTATATGAAAAATACCTCGGTTCATTCGAATTTAACGCCTATCGAACGACTTCATTCGTTAGGTTTACACATTCAATTTCATAATCAAACATATCCCGAAATAACTCAAGTCATTCCAGGCAGTATAGCCGATACATATGGTCAATTGAAGGCTGGTAATGATCGATACGAGAGAAAAACAGAGCAAGAAAGCATATCTTGTTTTTAATTTCACGCGTAGGGGATCAAATACTCGAATGGAATGGTGACAAATGCACCAGTCTTCATACGATCTATCTTCAATCATTGCAAATTCATTTGCTTGTTAAACGATCCATTCATTCTAATCGAATATCTCAAGGTAAAAAGAAATTAGTAGGAACCATTTCATTGAGTTTATTTTTCTCTTTCAACACTTGTCATTGTCGTTTTCTTCTTCATCTCGCTTTTTTTTCTCTCCCTTTCTTTTTCTTTTGCTTCCTTCCTTTATCGTCAAGAATAAGGAAAAAAATCATAATGAACTCAATGACGAAAAGAAATGCTTAGGCAAATACTTAGTCTACAAGAATGAGTTATACTTTATTCTTTCCTATGAATACAAAATCTTTTTCCTTTCCTTCTTCTTCTTCTTCTTTTTTTCTTTTTTTGTAGTTTTTGCAACATCAGACATAACAATTACTTCTAGTCTTTCCTAAACGCTTTTTTCTTTTCTCTCTTTCTGCGCGTGTGTGTGTTCGCTTATTTAAGTTAGTTAATAGGATCAAAAAAAAAGAAGAAACGATTTATTATTTAGAAGACAAAATTCAGCCATCCAAGATTGAGAATTTACCAATACAATTAAATCTTTCATTTCAATATGATGAAAAAAATTTACATATTATGATCTATGGTGCTCGAAATATTCCAATTCAACACGGTCTATTAGCTTGTCAATTAGTTTTGCAATATGAACGTGATATTCTGTAATAGAGAAAAGAAAAGAAGCTTGTTTTTCTTATTGGAATATTTTCTCTATTTGCAGATCAACACAAGAGAAATGTACGAAAGCTCAATCATGTTTAGCTGGGCAATGTATGTGGAATCAACATATGATCTTCTTTGATATACAAACAATTGATAATCTTTGTCTATGGATGAAATTGATTAATCTTGAACATAATCAAGAGATTTTAGGTGATATTAAATTTAATCGTCTCATTTTGAATAATAGCCCCGAATGGTATAATCTCACGAGTAAGTGGCACTCAAACGAAAACGGACACGTTTAATGATGATTGACTTCTTCTAGATTCGACAGTTAATCATGTTCTTCCAAATATGTAAACATAAAAATCTGTTTTTTTTCTGCAGTGTGTGTGATATTTTCGTTGTTTTTATTTTAGTCCATCAACAACAAGCCATAATCGTCGAAGGCAACTCCCAGATATTCCTCCGGAAAAATTGCAAGCCAATCGAGAAAAAGGTTTACATTCTGTTATAATTGTTTTTTCTTTTGCTTGAGCTTGTAATTTGATATTTTCTTCTTCTTCTGTAGCGTCTCAAGATTTATTTCAAAAAGCAACTGAAATCAAACTTCGTCTCATGCAAACTCGACCCGATAAATCTTTGATAACACAGTGCAGTTTCGATCAAAGTCAACTCACTGATTATCCACAATCGAGAACATCAATGAGCAGTTTAGCTTCGTCGACAGTTAATTTAAAAGACAAAACACGCATACCAGTTATTAAAGAACGACGAACGACAATGATGGGACAACATCAATTGGAAATAGACAAAGCAAAATTAATTTCCATGCATGATCGACATCCGAAATCGATTATGAAACAACGTAGGAAAAACGATGATTTTTTTAAAACTAATCTGTTTCGATTTTCTATAGAATCGTTCGGCACATCTATTGACGAGATTGACTATGAAGGAAGTGAAATTTCGTCGATTTCTCGAAAAAGTATTATGACAGATCGAGCACGGAATACTCGAAAGCAAAGGTACATCTTTCACAATCGTTTGAAATCATTTTATTTGAGTATTTTCTTAGTATGTACATACGTCGAGATGATCTACCATCGGATCACAATAATCAAGTGCAATTAAATGAAGAAGAACTACGGCAAATGGAAATGCGACCGTATGAGACTGTACGTCTGCCAGCTGCAGCAGTTCCACCAGCTTCCACGCCAATACTTCCAGCTGTCGAGACAGAAGACAAGCCGGCATTGACGTCAATTCCAACAGACAAACCCTCGAAAGTCGAACAGCGTAACGATGGTACCGTGTCCGATTCAGGCATGAGTTCTCAAACAGATAGTAGTCGAAAGCGTATGACATCTAAACAGTCGAAAGCATTTGTGATTTTGGGCTTATCGAAAAAGGCGAATAGTTCGTCGAGTCTCGGCTTGAATAAACGTTCAGGCTTTCAACGAAGTGAGGAAATCGGCGTACAACCACATTTACGTAATCGTGCATTAGAAAGACAGACAAGCAAAGAGAATGAAACGCCAGTCAGTGCACCTGTAGCTGCTACAACACAATCACCATTTAATTCTTCTTTACACCGTGAACACTATCATTCAATGCCATTGAATATGAAATTATGGTCGGGAGCATTGAAACTACCGCATGAACATCAATTTACTGAGTTTATCGATGGATTAGGCAAAGGTCAACTGGTTGGTCGACAAGTTTTAGCTTCGCCTTGCCATGGCAATATTAAAATCGGTCTTCGAGATAAGAACGGTCTCCTCGAAATCGAGATTGTTCAAGCAAAGAATCTTACTCCGCAACTATTCTACAAGACACCTCCAGGTAACGATAATTGTTTTATTGCATTTTTCTTTTTCTATTTTAAAATAACTAAATGAATTATTTATGCTTTTTTGTGTTCGCAGCACTTTTTGTCAAACTCTATTTACTTGATGGAAAGACTTGTGTCGAAAAACAACGTACACGCGCAACACGTCATGTCGTTGACCCACCTATACATCAAATTGTGATATTCAAAGAATATTATCGAGATAAAATTCTTCAAATAAGTGTCTTCGGTGATTACGGAAAGTTAGATCGAAATGTTTTTCTCGGTGTTTGTCAAATTGGTCTCGATGAAATTAATCTTCAATCATTTCAACAACAACAAATCATCGATTGGTACAAACTCTTCTCAGCTAATTCATTAATGAATAATTACATGATTGTACAACAATCAAATAAAAAACTTCATGATAAACCTTGAATTTTCAATGATTACAGCCTTTATATCTTAATCATTCTTTTTCTCTTTATATATACATATTATATATTTACGTATATTTATCTTCTTTTTTTTCTGTTTTCTCTTTCTTTCTCTCTTCGCTTTCATTAATAGAGAATTATTTTCTAGTTGAAATTTATGCTTGTTTTCTTTTCTCTTTATTTTTTTTTGTTTTTTGTATGCTCTTATTGTTATAATAAATAAATGTATACTCGAGTTAAGTTCGTTGTTTTAGTTTAATTGACGAATCACATTCATTCAGAAGAAAACAGAACAATCTCGGTCGAAATGAATGTTAAGAAAAAGAAAATGAACAAAGTACAAATGTCACATAGACAAATTATGTCATAGAAAATACAAGAAGAAGAAAGAAAAAAAAAGAATCATTGCGCATAGCACCAAAAAAGAAAAGAAATTGACTAAATTAAATCATGAAGAACAAAAAAAATTACAAAATACAAATTATTATCACTAGATTAATAACTATCTGAAGAATAAATTCATAGTTACGAATAAGAAAGAAAAACGCACGTTAATGGATTTTGAGCTTTTATTTTTGCTTATAAAAGAATAAGAAAAACATTGATATATTTCCGATTGTTGTGAATACAGCACCTAAAATCATACAATATTGTGTGCCTATTTTCCCTAAAATAGGGCCTAATGACGCAGCCATAACCAATTCACCGAGGAAATAGCAAGCATTCAGTAGAGAACAATCAATTCCAATGCCACGCTTCGTACCATCACGATTTCGATAGGTTTCATCAGCATGAAATTGCGATAGCATGTGATATGGAAGAGTATTTAACGACACAACTAGCATGCCGACTAAAAGAAGTAAGAAAAAAAACCAACGAATAGCCTAGTTTTTTTTGTTTTCAAAAAGTAAGAAATTGAATTTACAAGTAACACACATTGCAATTGTCACTGCTGCATATGGAAGGAAAAAATTGACTAAACAACCGATTGTATATACAACATAACCGACAAAGTAAAGTGTATTCAGTGAGAATCTCTCAGCTAACCATCGTTCGAGACAAACTAGAAATATTATATTCAAATTTGAGTTTCATTCGATTCGAGCGTTTTGTTTTTCTTCTTACAAGCATAAACAGCACTACTCGATGAATAAACAAATAAACCCCAACAACCCATGCCAACACCTTCAACATATCGATCATATTCTGGTCCCTCATCCAATTCCATTGAACCTTTAAATATAATCTTAACAAACAAAAATCAATCAAAACATAGAAAATGTTTTTTCTGATTTACTGAGGCAACATAATCGGTGTAATATAAATGCGTTGCAAAATAACCGATCCAACCAATGACTTGACATATCATTAATTTCCATAGTCGAGGAGGCATCTATAAACTTCAATCGGAGCCTATGAATCGAAACAAGAATAAAAACATACTCGAACCATAGAAATTAACATTGACTTAACAGTAACATTATCTTCTTTGTCATAATCATCGTTTTCATCCGATGGTGAACGTCTCATTAAACCTAATTTAACTAATTTGGCTTTTTGTTTCAGTTCAGCTTCGAATGCTTGCGTTGGAATTGGCGCCGGTTTATTCGGATCTGTACTTGCTAATGAAGCAGCTACAACTTGATGAGAATTCTCCAATGTTTTCAATAGAATATCTTCGCTTGGTCTTTCTGTTTGATCATGAGGTATGGATCTACCTGTCGCTGGATCGATTTCAAAGAAACCTTCGTTTTGATTCAATTCGCTAAAAAATATGCTCGCTGCTGACCGAGGTTTTGCTGTTGATTTATAAGATTTCGATGTACTTCGACGAACCGATAACAATGGTCGACTTTCATCAGTCTCGATTTCTGGTCGATCATCGTCTTCGTCATTTTCTTCTTCATTAGAATTTTCATTTTCATCATTCTGATTCGACGATATCAATGGTTCTTCACGAACACTGGTCAATGTTGATATCGTACAGAAAATAAATAAAAATGCTGCAACAAAAAATATCACACTAAATTGACCGCCTAGAATTCAAATAAATCTTGTCATTGTTGTTTTAATCGAAATTTATCTACCATCTTTTAGAAATATCGGAACATAAGGCATATTTTTTATAGCACCAATGATATAACCTAATCCCCCGCCGAAACCTATCGAAAGTTGGTTATTGGCCTTTTTTTTATTAACAAACAATGACGGCAAAGCCTACCTCCTGAAATACAACGAGAAAAAAACACAAGTTTTCATAAAAGAAAGAAAAATTTCAGAATTTTACCAAGTATTGCATGAATATTAAAGCCTCGTTCTTGATCTGATGGATTCGTTGTATCGATTAGATAGGCACGTATAGGTGCATCAGCACTATCAGCACAGAAATCTAAATATCATTCTTTTAATTTGATTACGACAAATTTCAATTTACTTACCGAGAAAAGTCACACCAACAGCTGTTAATGCAATTCCAATATATTGATGCTAAAAATACCAAAACTACATAAATATTTCAATCGAAAATACAATAGATTCATTTACGGTTTCATTGCTTCGTATATCACCAATAGCAAGACCTATGTCAGCACTATTTAATAGCAATGTAACACCAATAAATGCACCTGAAATGAAGAGGAAAAAACGCACGCGCAAAACAAAAAAATAAGTTCGATTGATAGAGAAAATCTCAAGAGAAATCTACCAATTGCAAATGCAAGGATGAATGGTCGTCGTCTTCCCCAACGACACTTGCACGTATCACTCCACATGCCAATAATTGGCTGAACGAAAAAGCCAAGAATTGGACTGACAATCCAAGCCATCGAAAGATATCTTTTTAAAAGAAAACAAATTTCATTTAAGTTCGAAGAATTTTCTTTCATACTCTTCGGATACATGTAATGCAGAGAATATCGGTATTGTCAAAGCTGTTTCGATAGCATACATAAATTCGATAGCAAAAAAGAAGAATACCAAACGTAGAATAATCCAAAGACTTTTTGATGGTGGTCCTGAAAGAAAGAAAGAAAATACACCGGATGTATTATTTTCATCTGTATTTTGTTTCTCAGTGTCTCTATGAAAAGAATTTCTAAAGAGATTTGATTGATGATCAGGTGTATGAATAGAAATCTATTGAATTAATCGAACAATAGTAGCAAAACATTTAATTGACTTTCTCTTTCTTGTTGCTTCTCTGTCAGTCGGATACATGTTCATTTCGGTGTGCGTGAGAAACTAAAGGACGATAACGTTGGGCCAGATGATTATACATACTTCATTCTATTCAATGCGTGCCCGACCGCTAATTTTTCCTTCCGTTTCCTTACTCACATCCATATAGAACAAAAGCCTCTTCTGAAAAACGAGACAGAGAGAAGAACAAGAGAAATACGGATAAAGTAATGTTAGACATTTGCATCTTCATTTAACGAGAAACGATCAGAAATAGAAAAAGAAAAAGAAAACGGACGAACAATTACAAATGGTCATTCGGCAATAGAACGACGACTATCGAAATGATTGAATGATAATAATTAAGAACATACTAATGTTCCTTTCATTTCTTCAAGACGAACAGTTTATCTACTTAAAACGACTTCTAATTATATTTGGCTCAATAGGTTTTCTTTGGCTAATCATCGGTTTTGTATTTCTTTCGATTCAAACATATCGCCATTTTAAAAATCGAACCAAACCCAAATATATTCTCTGTCATTCGTCATTACAATTACCAACATCGATTCATCATCGAAATCACGACGAGAAAAGCAATTCCGATTTCGACGATGATCAAGTCAGTCTTTCAACATCAGTTTCATTCATATCCGAACGAATGAAATACTCCCGCGAATATCGACAACTGTCATCTCGATTTCAGCAAACACCTGACGAATCATTTGAACTCATCTTTCCCAGTACGTCAGGACTTTCGAATCTAGCGTACAATCAATCAAATTTGTCATGTTCATCATCGAGTGATATCGATACATCTCTTCTCTACTATCCAGCTCATCGAAACTATGCATATTCTCAATCGACACTCTGCTCATTCGATTCGAATTCTTATCAGAAAACTCCAACACCTTCATTAATTCTTCCTCGATACGCCTATTCGCCTAATCGTCAATTATCAACGAACACAGTTCCAAGTCAACAAACAAATTCAACTTATGTTTCATCAACGAAATCATTTCCATTGCCAACGGTGATGATAACTGATGTCGATCGTTTACAAACGGATATTATCGAATTAGATAATTTCGAACCCGAAAAAGAATGGAAATATCCGAAAAATCAATTGAGATACTTTCTCAACGAACGTATACTCGAAGAAAATGAATGCTAATCAAAAAAAATTTGAATTTACCTTCTTCTTCTTCTTCTTCTTCTCCTTCGTCGTCGGCTCCTGAACCTTTACTTTTATCAGTCGGTGATGCGACTGGCAGTTTTCTAAAACCGGGATATAGATGTCTTGGCATTGGTGGAGCTAAACGAAAGATGTTTGTTTTTCCTTCTTGTCAAATAAATAAACATTTTTATTTTGTCTACCTGCGGGAATTCTTCGTACAGCGAAATAAGAACGTCGAAAAGCTGGTCGTTGTTCATAATGAGGCAGATCACCTGTACTTACACGCGAAGGATCATTAGGATTCGAATGTTTTAAAGCGACTGGTCTTTGTAGATACGGATATCTATTTCGATTTTGTGCATGATGTGGAAAATGATGATGATGACTATGTCTTCCAGTTGTTGCGGCTGCTGTTATTGGCGGTAGAGGTTGATCAACATCAATAGCTGCTTCGGAACGTGATAGAACATCTTCATTCGTTGATACTGGTCCAGCAAAAGTTACACGATCTGCACGATTACCTATTCCCATATTCAGATAAACGGGTAATTCTGGTGCAGAAAAACCTTGTAAATTATCAAACGAGTGACCATCGGATGTTTTATTCAATGATTCAATTGGAATTGATGTCGACTGAGGAGGTAGGGTATCATTTTGAACAGTTGATGAACGATCAATAGATGTATCGAGAAGAGATGTATAAGATGTGTTCGGATCTTGATAAGCGTATAATGGTCCTGTTGGTTCACTTTTAACGGACGATGGTAGTGAACTAGCCATGATTTGATTTCAAAAATCAGTCTTTGTCTTCTTTTTGTTTATCAAATAAAACAACTGTTTACTATATTATCTAGAAAAGAAAATAATTTTTTATAAGACAACAGTTTTTTACCTTTTTATTTATCTTTTCGATTTGAAATGCACATGGTCAGAAAAAGATGATGACTCAATCGATACTATCATTTGCTTATTTATCAGCCATATTTATAGTACTCAAGGCCCTTACTTGTTTGTTAAATAAAAGATGGTGCTAATTTGTACGATTGAACCGAAAGAAATCGAACTATTTTCTTTCTCTAGTCGAATGTCTTTACAAAAGAAAAAAACATTAAAAATTCCTATCATACACTCAATCTATGCCGTTTTTGGACTTCGTATGAAGATAGGAGATTATAATTATATTCTTTTTCACCTTTTTTTTCGCTCCTTCACATCTTTGCTTTTGTTCTTCGTTCTAACTGATAAATGAATGTTTGTTTTGACGTGCGTAATATAACACAACATACATATATGAAAAGGAGAACCATTACTTGCGGACATATTTCTCTCTCTGTACTTGTGTTTTTCGTGCGATTGACGTCACTAATGCTTTAGATACCTATGTATCTATTTATTTATTTATTTAAAAGAAAAATAAGAAATAAATATAAAAAAATAATCAGTCAATGATAAATTCATTTGTCTTGCATCGATTTCATCGGCAATTGTTCGAAGAGTTTGAGCGATTTGTCGTATTGAAATATCTCTGTCATCCATTCGAATGATTCTATTCAAGTGAAATGATCAAACGATAGATTATGCTAAGTTGAATACAAGTGACAAAAACACATGGAGTTCTATCGGAAGTCGTATGCGCACGAATAACTACTCTATTCGCATGAATATGATTGATGAACAAACAGATTTATGTTCAATGCACGTGTGAGGCACGTTCTTGCAAAAGATTTAAATTAAGATCAAAGATGATGATCATTGATTTCAAAGTAACTTAGTGATTACATGAATTAGTATTCTCTTTCATTTCGTCTTGTTATTGTTTGATAAATTCCGTATTAAACATATACGTGTGATCGGTTGTCAAGGCAATGAGTTTTTTTTTCTTCTTCTTATGTGTTGATCAAGAGAATGTCGCACATTTACCTATACAAATAAAATTTGAAAGAAGAAAAAGAAGAAAAAAGCGAAGAAAAAAGTTCAAGAGAATTAAATTTCTTTTTTTCCATTTCTTTTCGGTTCTTTTTTGTTTCGTAACATAACAAAGAAACGAATTCAAGTATATAAACGTAAATACATTTAAAACGAGTAAACGATTTTATATTTAAGAAGAAAAAATTTCAATCGAATACTCTTCAAAACGATTATCTGTTAATACTTCCGATGCCAACATTTTCAAGTATTCCCGCTGTACGTGACGATTATCGTTGTTCAATTTGTCGGCAAAAACAAGCATTTCATTGTGAACATGATACACCTTATCGTGATCAACTATTACAAATCAATGATCAAACACTACCGATGCACAGTCGACGAACTTCACAACGAGCAGGTTCATTTAATAGCAAAATACCATCGAATTCAACGGCTCATTCACATTATCAACAAGGACGAGACACGCAAAATACGAACAGTTCATATACCAAATCACATCATTCACGATATCAACAAGAACGAGCTAAACAAAACAATACGAACGGTTCATATGTACCTCCAACTCATTCAATAGAAGCCAATGAGCAAAAGAAAAAAAATAAATCGTGTGTTATCTTGTGAACAAACAAAAAAAAGATACAAATGTTTCTTTATTTATTTATATTATATTAAAACAGAAATCTTCAATCTAATTTTTGAATACGATCATTGCCGAGGTCCTTTCATCGGACAGATCTAATTGAATTTGTCGAGTTGAACTGTTCGATTACATTGACGTGATCTCAAACGACTAATTCATTTCTTGAACACTTTTGTTCAAACATAAATCGTTTGAATTCAACTTCAATTGTTCATTTTCCTCCGCCCATATGAACGTTGATAAGAATTTCATTCTATTGTTCTTTTACACAGTCGTTTAACTCGTTTATATGTTGTCCGATACACATCTAGCTTTCGAGAGTAGAAATGTTGAATAGTATAATCAAAAAAAAAGAAGGTGAAAGAAGAAATGTTCTCTCCTTTATTCTCGTTTCATTTGATTTATGATCATTAACGAGTCATTTGACCGATAATAGGACAACAACTATCTAGTCGACGCGATGTTTTTTAATTGAATAGTTTAAAAAAAAATGAATATCGAACGATTGATCTGGCTGTTGATGATATTTCAATGTTATGTTTGTAATAATCGAAAATATACAACTGATGAAGAAGATTATACAACAATTGAATCCATTGATTTTATATTTCGATTCAATCGAACAATCGGCAAATTACAAACGATTCTAATGGGTTTAACTTACGAGAATATTAATTATCAATTTCAAATCAAAGTTCGACTCGAATAAAACGAAATAATAATTATAATTTTGTTTTTTTAGGAGAATCAGCCAATGTTTATTCTTACGCAAGTCAATCAATCGGATTTAGTTTTAACTTTAAATAATCAACTCAACGACAATCAATGGTATCGATTTTATATCGAACGAAACGATCGAACGGTGAGAAAAGAATTTTTATATTTTTGAGAAAAAAAACTTTAATTTCATTTAGTTAAAAATCGTTTTCAATAACTCTGAACAATCAACAATTGAAATACCTGAAAGTCGTACAAATATTTTCATTGGAGCTGAATTAATACCTTCGGCAAATGATGATATTCAAATAGCGAATGTAAACGATTGCCTTTCGATGATTTATTGTCACAAGACAAAAAAAGATGCGATTTTATTTTCAGATAACTGTGACAAATGTCAATCGATCTGTTCAATTACATGAAGATGAAGAATCAACGATCATCTCATCGAATTCAACTCAAACAATCGCTTTTCTACCGAATGATAACAATGAAATAGTCTTTCCTTCGCCGATAAAATCATTTTTCGAAACTCTCTCATTTTCATTTCGTACCTATTCAAATTCGTCCATTCTAATTCAATTCGAAGATATCAATCTTTCAATAAACACTCACGGTTATCTCGTTCTTAACATTCCCGATCGACAAACTCAATTGATCGATTCTCCTCAATCGATTACAAATCAACAATGGCATTTCATTCGGTTCGAATTCGTCAATCGAACTCTTCATGTTTCAATTGATAAACATCGAAAAACATCTGTCGAACTCGTTTCTTCGTATTTAATCATCGAAAATTTCGTCTTCGGTCCAGAAAATCACTTCTACGGTTGTATTGAAAACTTCACGTACAATCAACAGATCTTCTCCTTCGAACATTTGCCTCTCACTCGACAACAATGTTCATTCAAAGAACCATCGATATTTCCTCTAATCATCGAATTGAATCCAATCGAACAGTTGACTCAGTTCTCATTTCGATTGATTACAAATCAAACTAACGCATTTATTTGCGAATTTATCGATGAAAATCAAAATAGTCTCAGATTGATTCGTCAAAATCAACAATTTCTACTCATCTATCTGAATCAATCGATCGACTTCATCATCAATTCCAATGAAAATCAACACGAAATTCTCATTGAAAATCCGATCGATAATTTCACTCCAACAAAAATTATTCTCGGTCAATCGAATTTCGTTGGCTGTATGCAAGATTTTCTGTTCAATAATAAATCATTCTCGAGCTTAGAACATACGGATCAATTAGACAGATTAACAAATACCTGTCAAATAACAACGCACAAACCGAAATCATACTCCAATTTAAATATGCCTTTGAATGTTAGTTTTTCGGTTGAAAATTCCGATGATATCGTTCAAGTTGATTTACCATCGAACGAACCATTCGAATCCATCGAATTAACGATCAAAACTCGTTCAATAAGTGGAATTATTTTCGTTTTAAATTCACTCGAACAACAATACAGTTTCATTTTATCATTGAAACATAGTCGATTGCAATTAAATGAATACTTTCATTTGAACCAAAGTCAAAATTTACTTTTTAATCAAACAATTCATTACGATTATGAATATCATATTCTCATATCGAATCGTATTTCTAAAACAATGATTTCATTGAATTATATTCAAATTCAAGTATCATCTCGAATTGCCTTCGATAGTCTAACACTTGGCGGTGGTAATCCATCGCAAATATTCTCATATAATCAATTTATCGGTTGTTTTTCTAATATTACATATAACTCGAACGCATGCATACCCGAAGGTAGTGTGAAATCCGATCGATACGATTGCTTTTATCATGGGAATACGCTTTGTAAACGAGTGAAGCCTTGCCGAGAAGAGTTCTGCGGCGAAAGTGATTGTTCACTTGTTTGTGTTCCATCGATAGGCTCAACGAATCCATCGAGTCTATTTCAATATCAATCTCAATTGAAATCAAGTCAATATGAAGAAATTTACTTAACAATATTTACGACATCGGGTAATTCAAGTTTATTTATGACAACTAATGGGACGTTTCAAGTATCGATTATCCTTCAGGTGTATATTTATATGTAATAAAGAGCAAACTAACAACTCATTTGTCTTGTTCGACTAGGATTTCAATCCACGTTTGATTATTCAAAATGGCGGAATAATTTATACGTACGATTTTCCTGGAAGAATACGAGGTGATCAATGGCATACTTTACAATGTCAAAAGAGTTTTAATAGGGTATTGAATATGAATATTCAATTTTGAAGATACTTCTTTTTTTCTTTTTCGTCTACGAATAGCTTGATTTGACATTTGATGATGAAACTCGACATTATACAAATTTAAGTGAAAATTTCAGTTTATTTGCTAATGAAAAAATTCATGTATGTGGAGAAGATTTTATTGGATATGTTCAAGATGTATGTTTTGACATTGAACTTGAATTTAAACATTTGAATTTCGGTTTTTTTTAAATAGATTCTACTTATATCAGATCATCATCATGAGAATTTAATACAGAATTCGATTTCTAATCCAGGATTAATCGATTATGATCAGAGTGTTACTTGGAATAATCGTGCCGATATACCTCAACGTAAGGTTCTTTCGTTTTTTTTCTTCGTTAACATTCGCGTGTAAGACTAGACAAGAGAAGCCTTTGGATTTCTTTTTTCGATCAACATCTATGCACATATTTACACAGGTGATCTAAGATTATTGGTGTTAATGAATTTTTCTTCTCCCGTTTGTCGATATATTTTATATACGAGATTGAATTTGTGCATAGGATTGTATGTAGAAGTGTCGATGTTGCCTTGAAGTTCGATTCAATCGATGTGGCGACGACAATGTCAAGAGCGCCGCGGCGACAAATGATGGTCGCGAAGGAAAATGAAACAAAAACGCCAAGACCACAGATGTGGATAAATGTGCATTTCGACAACAGTCTTTCGTTTCTCTCGTTGAATTTTTTTGCGTCCACATGTTCGCATTTTTATTTTTACTTCTCGGCTTTTTTTTTATATACATCAAACAATATAACTAACATCTCAGTTCGAACAACACAAATGCGCGCACATATGCATACATACGATCGTTCTTCATACAGTTCGTGTACGTTTTTTTTTTTATGTTAATAAGAAGCTTTTTTCTGTTGCTTTAGTCTCTCTTTCTCGTCTATTTTTTTTTCTTCTTTACGTTTGTACGTGTGCGTGAGCATACATACATGTATGATGATGATGATTGCGCATACAGGAGAATAGAAGAAGAAGAAGAAAAAGAAAGAAAGAAACAGTACGAGTACGACAGTGAGGACAACTCGTTGTCCCCCTCAGTCTTTCTACTATCGATAGAATAAAAGAGAAAAACTGGTGGAATTAATGTTAATACAGAGACTTCCTCCTCTATATTGTCTGTCCTTCTTACTAATACGCGAGATATTACTAACTTGAATTTTCTCTCCTTCTCTATGTATTACTCATAACGTAAGAGAACTCCTTCAGAGGATATTTATTATAGACATATATATTCATCTGTTTTTTTTCTTTTCTCGATTTTTTTCTCTTCTTCTGCCATCGACAACGTCATCAACGCATTTGCGGTTTGATGTCTATTTGCATCTTTCTCTATTGCTCTCTTTCTCTCGTTCTCATTTCTTCTCGTGTTTCTGTTCCTATTACGTCGAGAGAAGTAGGAGGAGGAGGAAAAAAAAGACGAGCTCGAAACGATATTCACCATCATCAATCGACACCGTTCGTTGCATTAGCCGAATTATTATTGGCAAAGAACTTTCTTCTCTCTCTCTCATTGTGCGTGTATGTGTATTTCTCTCTTTCTAGTTCTTTTTCATCTATATCCGTATCTTCAACTTTTACCATAATATTATCATCATTGGGCATTGTTTCATTCTCAAGATAGATACTTCGGTATAGTTATCATCGTCAACAACGTAATATTATTCATCGATTTTTGGTTAAAACAGGAGAGAATACCGAACATATACATAAACGCAAAGAAAGAAAGAAAAAACGAAGGAAAAAAACCGAGTATATTTAACGTTAGTCGTCGTTTATAATGACGTGATTCATCCATCCGTGCATTCAACGATATAAGAGTTATACGCGTCTTTTTCATTACCTTTTTTTGTTATATTCATTATTATATACAAATGAAATTCTTCGCTTCGTTACTATTGATTATCACTATAACCGAGGCTGCTCCACCACCTTCACAATATGAAGCACGCCCGGCAGGTTCCATGCCATGTTACCTTGGCTGTTGTAAGTGAATAGAACTATATCTTTTTCTCTCCCTCTCTCTCTCTCTCTCTCTAAGAATGTTTTATCAATGAACAACCTTTTGATAATCGAATTCATCGTGTCTAAAAAGATTTTCTCTCTTTTTCTCTTTATCAGGGACGCCTTGTGAACGAATTCAATGTTTAAACGGTGGTTATTGCATTCAACCTGCGACTCCCAAAGCTTTAGCCTATTGCCATTGTCCTTCACAATATACGGGATATCGCTGTGAACAAACAGGTAAACAGCTCTCAATTTTCCTTCTTTTTTTTTTGCATGCTGAGCGTATGCCATTTGTCATCAACGGGATAATGATGTCGGAGCCGGTGATAGAACCTTGAGAAATAAATAGATCAGGCTGTGTATTGTGTGTACGTATGTGTGTGAGGAGGATTACATATCTTTTCGATGATATTATCTCTTTGCTCTTTTCTTTTCTTCTTCTTCTGAGCATCAAGGTAACTACGCAAACAAAAGAATTATACATGCAAGTAAAAAAGCTAATTTGAGTCAAGGTTTTCCTCTTTTCGATCAATTAATTGGATTTTTTTCTTCTCGTTTCGTTGATTAATAAATGATTTCGTTTTCTTTTTCGTTCTCTAGCGGTCGTTGTAGTTGATCCCTGTTCAACTTATCAATGTGGTCATGGAACTTGTCAAAAAGATCGAAGTAATCAAGTGTATTGTTCATGTTATGAAGGTTATGGCGGTTCACGATGTGAAACGCAAATTGGTATGTTTAAACTAATAGTTCGAATAATAATCATAATCATAAAAAAAAAGAAGAACATACATACATCTCTCTCGTGTGCATATGTTCACTAGAAATACTTTGTAGTTATAGTTATTCTTCTTACTCATACTGAAGTGATGTAACAATCACTAACGATTGACTTCCATTAGTGTATTGAATCGAGGAATGAAGACAAGAAAATCGAGGCAAATTATTCATTGACACATGTGAGAAAGACAATCATCAATCATTCTTTTGATCGAAGTCGACGCATTTGTATTTCGCCAATAGAAGAAGAAGAAAAAAAAGAAAGAACTCTTTCAAGATCAATAAAAATCTCGTAAGATTAATCAGCGTACAATGCAAACAAAATGTTTAGTTTTTGAATAGATAATTAATCATTTAATATTCTCCTACGGACAGAGATTTGTTTAAATAAAAACTCATTTCGAAAGTAAATTTAACAAAAAAAATGATAAGAATAATATTACGATTGTGCAAGACTTGCATAATTCTTCTCAATTGTTTATCTCTGTAAAGCGATCATCACTCGTACACATTTCTCTCTCTCTCGTGTTCTCGTTTTTTTTCCTGTCATTGCACCTCCTCCTCTTCAAAGATATAATTCAACATTACATTCAAGGTAATAGGTTGTCGTCGTCCGTTTTTTACATCATATTACCCTATACTATATATATATATGTATATATACATAACAAAAAAGTAACATTATGCAAATTTTTTTTGATTGAACATGAACATATACGTGTGTAGATGAACCGTTTGAGTAGAAATACTCACGCACGTATAGGTTGCACGCACGCTCAGGTGGTCAAATACGTGTATGAATGTGCATATTCCCTTTCTCTTCGTTCTTTTTTTCTTCTTCTTCTTCTTTCTCATTCTAATTGAACTATTCAGTGTACCACAATTTGCATAATATGAAAGATATGTGATCGATGATATGTATATGAAAAGTGAATTATATTTCGAGTTTGATTAGTAAAAATCAAGAAGAACAAAGAGAAAAACAAAAAAAAAGATTGTCGATGATGTTCCACGGAAACTATTGATTCTATCTAGATCCTTGCGCCAAAGTCAATTGTAACTACGGTCGATGTGAAGTCGATCGTAGTAGACCTGTTTGTCGATGCTTTCAAGGATACACAGGTCATGAATGTCGTACATCAACAGGTGAGTTTACTGTACGTGTTCGTTCGTGGATTGCTTGTTCTAGTCATTGTAGTTAAATTTGCTTTTTATAGTAGTTGATTTAAAGCAAATTCTAGTCTCGTTTCTCTTTTTCTCTCTGACAAACGAACAAAATTTCTCGTTTTTTTCTTCTTCTATGTGAACATAAAAAACCATTTTGTCTTTGTTTTTGTCTGTAAAGATGCATGTGCTCGAGTCTCATGCAATTATGGTACATGTATCAATGAAGGCACATCATACAGATGTGAATGTCAACGAGGTTATGAAGGTGCCGCATGCGATCGGCCAATAGATCCATGCTCAAGTTTTGTTTGTTATAATGGGGGTGTGTGCTATACACAAGAATATAATCAACCAGTGTGCCAATGTGCACCTGGTTATCGAGGAACGAATTGCTATGAAATTGATGGTATGTGATCAAAGAAATCATCAGGCACGGAGATGTTGTTGTTGTTGTTGTTTTTGTTAATTGTTTTTCATTGTTTGCATCTGCACAAAACGAAAGAGAAAAAGAAGAAATACAATGAAGGATTCTTTGCATGTGAATTCCCATTTTTCTTTTCGTTTACATCTCTCTTGTTTTGTTAAATAAATGCCTGTCATGAGTATCAATAATAATCAAGAGCAATATCTGATTAATAAGCATGACGGGACACCTTATTATGAATGTTTACTTTGACGAGATGAATGTATACATGCATAGAATGTGTCGATCAAATAAGAATGAGTGATACTTATGAACTAGACAGTTGATATATACAATCAGTAAATATATATATATATGTGTAGAAATAAAAATTTGAATGAATGAATGAATGAATGAATGATTGTTTTGTAAGGCTTGCACAAAGCAATAAAAAATAGCTTCAAATATGGTACATTGCTTTGTTGATAGTACCACTTGTGAATACTTGAAAATAAAACAAAAAGAAATAGACCTTCTCATGATAGTAATAAAATTAACAAAGAGATGAGAAATTAAGTATGAAGTTTTTGCTTGTGTTGCATGAATATGCTGTCTGCGCTATGAATTTTCACATGGGGAAATAAACACACAACCTCACAAAACCTCAACACCCTTATTAACCTAATCACTAATTGTCAATTTTCTTTTTTTTACAACCTAGTTGATCCATGCACACGCTACGATTGTTATGGCGGTACTTGTACCAATGATCGAGGAGTAGCACGTTGCATTTGTCCAACAGGACGTGCTGGGCCCCGTTGTCAAGGTTGTTTTCATATCATCACGACGAAAATTACGAAACTTAACGATTTGTTTTGATTTCTTTCTTGTTTTTTAAGACGATATTTGCGTACTTTATCCATGTGCTAACAACGGTCAATGCGTACCGGAAGCTAGTACTCGACGTTGTATATGTTCAAGTCCATATTACGGAGATGATTGTCGAGATGGTAAATAAAAATGATCAAACGATTGTTTTATCTTCTTAATGAGACATATTTCTATCTCGTTATTGTTTAGTCTATCGACCTAATCCATGCGATAATATTTATTGTGGTTATGGTCAATGTCGTGAAGGTATTTGCGAATGTCATGATGGATATAGTGGATCACGATGTGATATCGCACGTAAGTTTTGTTATTCTTTGTTCGAATAAAGAAGAAGAAGGAAATAATTATCTCTAATTATTTTCATAGCTGATCGATGTGCTGGTATCAATTGTAATTATGGTTTGTGTGAAGAAGGTCGTTGCTCTTGTCAAACAGGCTATGTTGGATTCTATTGTGACACACCAAGTATGTTTTCATATGAACAAATATTTATTTAATTTGCAAAAAAAAAATAACAACAATTTTTAGCTACAACAGTACCACCAGTTCCACTAATTGTGCAAACACCTCGACCAGTTCTAACACCTCACACTGTTGGTCCTATTGGTCCAAAGAAAGGTCAATTAATTGATTATGGTCGTTTAGTAAGTGGTCGTGCTGGTCCAATTGGTTGGATCTTACCACTTCTTGCTGGTTTACTTCTAATTCCACTTGCATTGTGTTTTGCCGTACGAAAATGTGCTACTGGTGGTTGTTTACCAGCTCGTACTCGTGGTTATGTTCCAGTTGTAGCTGGAGGTAGAACACAAATCACTAATAAATCGATATGATATATTGTTTTCTTTTCGTAAGATGCAGGAAACCGTGCGACACGCGATCTCGAATTAGTTGATCAACGTGGCGATGCATTAACTGCTTCGTCAGGAGGCTTTCAAACTGAACGAATCGAACAAACACGCGGTAAGTCCAATTAGATCCCATTCAATAAACTAGATTAGTACACGTTTGAACCTACTCACATTCTTACAGAAGTCGTTAGAGAATACGGTGCTGTGGATAGCACGGGCGGTGTTTTCACTAGTTACCCAACAATGTCATCAGGACAGGGTGATTTAGCACGAGACAATCAACAACAAAGCTCATCAAACTATTCACAACGTAGGATTTCTCATGCACGATCATGTTTTTGTTTTGTTTTGCTTGTCTCAGTTCGCTGCATGTTGCAAGCAGAGTCGAAAAGCTTCAGTTACTTGTGAAAATTTTGTTAACTAAATGTGAATCTTTGTTTAGAACATATCATTGAAACTGACTATCATGTTCCACCAGTTGCCGATTTCGGTTACAGTCGTGGCGGTGCTGTTACTGAAGGCTATCGAGATACATTCGAATCTTGGGAAACATCAGGAGGTGGTGCTTATTCAATGAATGCCATGTTTGCTGATGGCGGTTTACAAACCGATTATGAATTAAGTAATATTAATTCGGTCAGCATGACACCAAATGGCAAATATGCTATTGTTGGACAAAGTCAAGGACCACCACAAATCTGGGATGCTGTGGTATGAATTTCTCTTTAGTTAAATATAAAATATCATCCTTTTTTTTCTTTCGTTCTAGAATGGACAATTAGTATCCAGTATGCAAGGAATCAGCAGTAATTGCAGCAAAGTAGCATTAGCTTGTAGTGGAACACTCTTGGTTGGATTAACCAGTGATGGTATCGATGCTCAACCAAGTATTCTTCAAGTAATCATTTGAATATTTAGTTTTCAAGCAAAATAAAACATATATATATTGAATATCTAGATCTGGGATGTGAATACAGGCAAACCTGTTCAATTAACTCATCAAATCAAATGTGCTACATTTACATTGAGCAATAATTCGAATAGTCTTGTTATGGCTGGTAATCAAAAATACGGCCGAGGCATATCCGTCGGTATTCTCGATTTGAACAATTCTGAATTGACAAAAGAAATTAAATCGGATACAAATCAATCCTATGGAAATACGCCATCATTTATCACACTTACACCCGATGAACGATACGCTATCGTTGGTTGTTCAGCTGGTTCGACAACAAACTATGTTGTTTTCGATTTAACAACACCACATGAAATCATTCAACCGCCATTGATTACATTAGATGCCGATCCAAAAATATCACTTCTTCTTAATAACGATCAAATGTTAACAGGCACACGTAATGGACAAGTTATTCTCTGGGATATTCCTTCGTGTCAACGTATACTTTCATTAAATGACAATGGACAAAGTGCACACCGAGATCGTGTTACTGATTTGAAGATTTCGCCTGATCGATCGTTTTTCTTGACGACAAGTGCCGATGGTACAGCGAAAATCTGGGATACGAATTCGAAAGAATTAATCTCGAGATTAACTGGACACAAACGAGAAGTAATTCACATCGAAATCAACACACACCCAAATACTCAAATCGTTTGTTTTTCTCATTCTAGATAACTTGCGGATGTGTTTCAACAAATCAATTAGTCGCAACTGGTTCGAAAGATCAAACTATCTGTTTATGGCGTGCAACAACTGGTCAACTTGCGTCAACTATGCCTGTTGCTATGGCACCATTAGATATTCACATGGCTGCGCATAATCGTACAATTGTTGCCATCGGCGATAAAGATGGCGAACGACAACTACTAATGCTTCGAGTTGTATCCATACAACGATAATTTGTCCTTTTTTTATTTTGTTTTGGTGCTACAGCCTACTCTCGCTCTCTCACTGATTCTCATCCTTTTTTCTGCTGAACAGTTCATTTTCCTCTCGTTTTTTTTCTTTGAAATTTCTTCAATCTCTCTCTTCGTTTTTACTTTTGTTTAGTCACAGTCCATTTTGCATGTTCTATATCTTGCTCGATTAGCAATAATGTATCATATGAAAAGCACATTCATGAAAAAAAAAGAAAGAAACGATCCTATTTCTGTTTCCTTTTTTTTTCTATATTAAATATTTTGTTAGGTAATTCAGAGACCGCTTTTTCAACTAGACTTTATCAGCAAAGTTTGTTTTGTTCTTCTTCTCTCCATTCTCTTTTAATTTTTTGTCCGCTCTATTTATTGAATTTCTCTACATCGAATTCATGTTTGTTTGTTTGTTTGTTTGTCCTCATTTCAATCCATTGACTGACAAAAGTATTATATTGAAATGAACTAGCACATAAATATATCTCGAAAACGCGAAATAGAAAGATATGTTTGTGTTTTGTTTTTCTTTCTTTTTCTATTTCTTAATAAATGATTAAAATATCACTGTTAGTAGTTCGCGAAACGCATAAGAATGAGATTAAAATAGAAAAATAAGACGATTATTTTCGAGCACTATCATAGTTTTTCACGAACCAATCACAGGTATGTTTTATCGCTAAAAAACAAGAACATAAATAGATTCGATAGGTTTTGTCATTGAACAAACCTTCTTCGAATGGTGTAAATTTATACTCTGGTAAATAACTTCGTAGTTTTTTATTGCTTGCAGTTTTCTTAAATTGACCATCAGCTCTTGCTGTGTCGTACTAAAACAAAAATTCGTTTGCACGAAATTGATCGATCTGTTGAATTGGTATACTTTAACTTCGCCTTGGAAGTCCATTGCTTTAACAACCGCTTCAGCAGCTTGTTTTATCGAAACTTCATCTTCTTCACCGACTGAAAAATCGAAATACGATTTAGTTTTACAAGAAAATTGTCGTTTTAACCTGAAAGAATAATCGGCTCGATGCTCTCGTATTCTCGTAAGACCCAAAGATAGAGTTTAGCTAAATCATACGAGTAAATAAATTGTCGTAAAGGTTTGCCCGAACCCCAGATAACCAATGGCGTATTATTTTCTATTGAATAAAAAGAAAACAACTCGAACGAAATTCAGTTGTTGTTGTTGTTTTTTAATTTTACGTTTAGCTAAATAGCATTTATGAATAAGACCTGGTAAAACATGTCCATCTTCGATATTGAAATTATCATGAGGACCAAAGACATTCGTCGGAATAATTGACGTATAATTAACTCCATTTTGAACTGAGTAACCACTTGAATAAAAGAAAAATGTTCGAAGAATTGAAATCGAAATCATTGAAAATTTCCTACCGATTCAAAACATCGATCATACGTTTGGCATACGAGTATCCAAAATTCGAATCATGTGGTGGACCATTATGAACCTGAATCGAAATTTCCAAAGAAGATTCGAATGTGTTTCAATTGATTTACCATTGTCTCATCGATAGGATACGTTGTTTTGTCAGGAAAAACACATGTCGAAAGGCAAGAAATGACTTTTTTCACACCGGTTTCGTAGGCTACGGAAAGGACATTATCGTTGATTTGCATGTTGTCTCTCTGAAAAGAAATAGAATTCTTCAAAAAACATCTTTGAATAATTCATTTCTCACGAAGAAATCTAGATTTCGACTCAAATTTCTGAATAAACCACCGACAAGTGCTGCTAAATGAATGACATGCGTTGGTCGATATTTATCAAACAAAGCTTTCGTTTGTTCACGATTCCTACGATCGAAAAACATTTTAGTTTTATTCAACAAAATCCTTTTTTTTTCTTTACTTTAAATCACATTCTTTCGATGAAATAAAATAAAATTCTTCATTTCGTTTGTCTTTATCTGTCTCATTTTCAACGACAAACTTAATAGCCGAACCAACAAGACCCGTTCCACCGGTAACTAACACGCGTTTTTGCTCGATATTCGACATAATTAATCTAAAAACAAAATGCAAATGATGATTCGCCGGCACTTTCTAGTTTTCGAAGTACAAATGATTCATGGTCTTGACCTGTTTACCGATAGATATCACTGTTTTACATGGAGTCTTATTGGTTGAATGCAGACATCCATTTTTTCCCTCCTCTTCTTTTTTTTCTTCATTTCATTTCATTATTTGAAAAGAGAAGAAAAAAAATGACTGATCAGTCGACAAATGATGAACAAAATCGTATGCCGAAAGATGCAACTGTTGTTCAGAAGATGCTTCTCGAAATGGGAATTACGAATTATGAACCGAAATTAATACCCATGGTTTTAGATTTTATGCATCGTGAGTTGAAATTACATGGAGAAATTCGTTGAGATTCTGAGTTGTTTTTAGAATATACGACTGATGTACTCGACGAAGCTAAACTCTATTCGATTCATGCTGGAAGAAAACAAGTCGAACTCGAAGATGTTAAATTAGCTTGCCAAAATTGGGCTGATGAACATTCGACAATGCCGTCGAAAAGTGTAAAAACATCATCATTCATCGAAAGAATCAAAACGAATCCTATTTTCTTTTTCAGACTCTAGTCGATTTAGCAAAAACAAAAAATCAAAATCCATTACCAGCTATTCGCAATTTTTCTGGTCCACGTTTGCCAGCCGATCGATTCTGTTTATTAGCACCCAATTACAAACTAAAAGAATCTTTGAATGAACACCCAACAAATCCTGTATGTTCTGCTTTTTTGTCTTTGTACAATTCGTTTGACTTTTGTCTTTCAGAAAACTTCATCATCGTCATCATCAGGTGCGACATTCATCACAGATCATTTCAATCCATTAACAGGCACAATAACAACGACGACAGCAAGCGGTAGTTTTGCGTCGAACAATTTATTCTCGACGGCAAACAACAATAACAAACGAAAAATGAATGAGTCCGATGATGAAGACGATAATTATGATATGTAAAAACCAAACTTCTATTCGATTCTGTAAATAAAAACGAAATAAAAAACAACACACATAACGAGTAAACGAATTAGAGCACGAAGTTGAATTATGGTAATATGAATAATCAAACATCACATTTATTCTCCAACGCAACTACTAATTCAATCAATTCTCTATTTCTATTCCGATTTAATTTTATTATCTTTATATTCTTTAAGAACAAATCAATCGAAAGAAAAGATTTACTCATCAAAATGCGTTCTATTGTTTTCTTTTTATTAGATCAATTAAAATAATATAAAACAAAAAGAGAACGACAAGTAGAAAGCTCGATTAAAATATATTGAAATGTACTTAGCGTAAAAAAAAAGAAATATATGAAAAAAATATTATTTTTTGGAAAAGAAAAACGAGAAAAAACTGTTAATTTCCCAAAAGAATCACCGATTACCGCTTGGTGGTTGTTGCTATTGTTGTTATGATTATTATTTATTATTGTAAGCAAGTGAACGAAGCCAATCGAATGTTTCCATACAAATGTCGAACATATCTTGTGCTATACGTTGACTACAATAAAGTCCTCTATTGCTGGTATATAAATCGATTAGAATCATATTTCTTTCCCATTCAAGTAATAAATGTTCAGGAACTTTATGTTTATCTTCTTGATTACGAAGATAGGCGATTGACGATGATAAACCGCTGAAATATTTCGATTTTTGACTGATATATATTGCAGCTAATTCGAGACATCGCGAGATTAATGTCATAGCTAAACGTGCGATATCTGATGTTTGTTTGATTGTTTTCAATGTTTCATCTTCATTCGAATCGACTCGTGATTTATCACATTCTTCTTCGTAGATAGATGATTGTTTATTTTGTCGACAAATGCCAACATCAGATGCATTCGATTGTAATTGAGATATTCGGATGGTTAAATTATGAAAATGTTGTTCATCGGATAAATTCAAGTGATGATATTCACTCATTGCAGTTCGATGTATCAATCAAGGAGACAAAAAAGAAGAAAAAAGAAGAAAAAAATCAATCGTTACGCTTGATCGCTCAACCATATTCGTGTCTACATTAAGTTTCTAAGACGACAAGAAAGAAGAAGTAGAAAACTAAAGAAAAGAAATTCTCCTCTTTAATACTATTGATCTCTTGTCATTTCTTTTTCTCGTTTTTGCGTGTGGCTAACAGTTGCTTGTATAATGTTTATTAATAAATATCTTCATACATGGATATTAGGATGACGACAATTATTTTTCGGGTAAGAAACAATCGAATATATTATGAGCAAACCGGGTAACAATTTATCTTATTTGTTTCGACACTTCATCTTTGTAATTTGACATGTTTGTACCGACTATGACAGAATATCTAGCAAACGAAGTCTTTTTTTCTCGAGGACATTTCAAAGCTTAATCATTATTGCTTTGTCATTTTTTATATTTGGACAGTCTCTCGCCCACCATCGAGTAGTGGACGTCTAACAGAAAATGTAATATCCTGTTCTGCATTCTTTTTTTTTGTCTGCTAATAAATAAACGAAACGATTGTCCATTAATTGCTTTGAAATTCAATTGTTCCACTTTGATAAACATTTTTGCATCTCGAACAATTCAATTTCAGTTCGCTCAACTAATACGAACGGCATACGCTCATTTATCATTCGAGATTTTTCCTTTTTTTGTGTGCTTGCATTCACAGTCTTAAGCAAATCAACGACATAAGAAGGTAATAATCGTCGATTATGAAAAGTCGAGCAGAAAGATCTAAAGACAATGCAAATGAATAAATCTTTCTTGAAACTCAAGGTTGAACAGGGGCACAGGTTATTTTCCTAGATAATATTTATGTGCGTGTCTAACAACAATATTATTTCTATGTTTGCTCGTTTTTCATTTACAAAATAATTCAGTTCGTTTGTTAAATCTCTCGGGAAAGGTACGAATGTTCCATCAATAAAGAAAATCAATCGCAGCGATAGGAAAATGATAGAATTCTCTTTTAACATACAAAAGAAAGAAAGAAAGGGAAAAAAGAAAAGAAATAGCAAAACTAACGAACGACAGATAGGCCGTCACAGAGAACGACTTCTATAAACGTTTTGTCCGCTCCCCTGGCTCTATCTCTCTCTCTCTCTCTCTCCCTCCTCCTTCTTCTTCTGTGAATGAATTGATGACTATTCGCGAGAAGAATAGTGTTTGATGAAGGCGAATAACAGAAACACGCATAAGAAAAGCGAAAGACACATACATAAAGAAACAGAGAGAGAGAGAGCGAGAGTGAAAGAATAGAGAGCCTACAATGCTTGTCTCTTGATAAATGATCATCATTACAAACACATAAGCTAAGAGAAAGCAAGTATGTATTCGCCATCGTTTTTCTCATGTATACATCTTTATATATTTTCTTTTTCCGAGCGAAAAAAAAACGAGTTGACTCATTTCAATCATTGAGATCGAATCAGTATCACAACAACAACAATTGTAATTGAAAATAGTCAATAGAAAGAAAAAAAACTCGATAACTATCAAAATGGATTGAGATGCATACATACAAATAGCAAAAACGCGTTCTGCCTCAAGTTGAATGCGATGGATCTGTCGAGCGTGCCTGTTCTTGTTTTATACTCGGAATGAATAAGAGAGAACGAGAGAGAGAGAGACACACAACAACAGAATGAAGATAAATAGCATCTATCTATCTATCTTTAAAAAATATTTTCTCTTCCAAATATTTGCATACACTTCAGATCAGTACATCAATTAAGTAAACAGGAAAATAAGTTTCTTTAGTTCTGTTATTTTTTCCTTGCTTTTCTTTAGAAAACAATGAACAATATCTTGATGATTTGATTTTCCTGTTCTTCTTCGTTCTTTTTTTGTTGTTCCAGACATTTTCTTTTCTTCAAGTCTTATTATCACGATTATATGTATGATCGAGGATCTTTCATTTTTTAATTTTAACGATACGGTCGCTTTCTACAATTTGACCAGCTATGATATTCAAGATCCAGCATTTCGAATCTTCACACCTTCATCATCATCTGATTCAACGCATCCATATCCGATTTCTGTACGAATAGCATTCGCTATTATTGGAACATTTGTATCACTATTAACTGTTTTCGGCAATGTTCTCGTACTTATTTCATTTTTTGTTGATCGACAAATTCGTCAACCAACAAACTATTTCATATTCTCATTAGCTGTGAGCGATTTTCTCATCGGTTTCGTGTCGATGCCATTCTTAACTTTAACAATCTATAAAAATAAATGGGTGCTGGGATCATTTCTATGCGATATATGGTTATCATTAGATTATACTGTTTGTTTAGCATCAATTTATACGGTTTTATTAATAACCGTTGATCGTTTTTGTTCGGTTAAATTTCCGACGAAATATCGAAATTGGCGAACAGAAAAACGAATTGTTTTCTTGGTGCTTTTGACATGGATTGTTCCTGCATTGATCTTTTTCGCTTCAACTATGGGTTATCCAGTTTATAGTAAAAAACCGAACTTAAGCAAAGAAGATTTACAATGCGAGTAAGAAAATAAACATAACAACAGATCCATAAATATCCCGAGATTATATCACTATTTTTAGCGTCCAATGGAATAAAAATCCGTATTTTAATCTGGGTTAGTTAGAGAGTTCAAAGATTTGCGCTTTTTTAAATTAAATTCTTATTTTCTTCTTCAGGTCTAACAATTGGTTATTTCTGGGTGACATTATTAGTTATGTTTATATTATATTTTTTTATTTATGAAGTAGCAAGTGCATTAGAACGACGTTCACAAGCCAATGCTAAAAAAGTGTCAAATCTCATTGGTATATCGTCGTCAGCGATGACGAATCTCGTCATTAATATGTCAAAAAAACATGAAAATCAACAAGGTTCTCATTCGACATCATCGTCACCAACATCAAAGAAAAAGGCCCATCCACAATCATCACCCGGCAAACAACAACGGACAAGTTTCGATGATGATCTTGAAGGTTCAATTGCGAATCATCATCCAAACATGAATGCACAACAGAATGGACTCGATACGACCAATCGTTCGTCATCGAACGAAACCAGCGGTGAACATACACCGATCGGTGGTGTTTCATCGAATCTAACAAATATATTAAGTTTAAGCAAAGTTGGTATGGATACAAATAAGCATATCGATGAAAATCAAACGCTTCTACCTCATGTACAAAATAAAAGTTCAATAACACCAGCAGTATCATTGAATAAGAAATCAATGGGCAAAAGTGCCGGTGGCACGAGTAATAAAGCACGAAAAGCTTTACGCACAATAACTGTTATTATGGGAGCATTTGTTCTTTGTTGGACACCGGTTCGTATACATTTCCTCTTAATCAAAAGGAGCGTGTGTAGAAAAAAAAGGGGCTCTCTAAGGATTCTTATAGAGATAACTTGAAGACAAAAAAGACTATATTAGTTTTATGCTTTTTATCAGTTGACATTCGAGGTCATAATAACCAATCATTAACTGTTTTTTATCTTATTTTCCAAAATAAATTGTTTTCTTCTCATTATCTACATCATGAACATGTACGTTTTTCAAGTCGATCTTGGGCTTATCGTCGTTATTTTTTATTTATTTATTTTTCTCTCACATCGAACTCTCATGAGATATTTATTTGCTCGTTTGATATTTTCATTTCGAATTCTATAGAGAAATCAATTTATTTTCAAAAATAGTTTTTATTTGGATTTTGTTTTTTTGTTCTATTCTAGTGGCATATTCATACAATAATTCAAACATTTTGTCAAACATGCCGTGAAAGTATTGTGTTTAACACGTATTTATTTCATGCTTGTTATTATCTTTGCTACTTAAACAGTCCAATCAATCCATTTTGTTATGCACTTGCTAATCGACAATTTAAAAAGACTCTCACACGTCTATTACGTTGCGATTTTCGCAAATTGTAAATCATATTTTTGTTTCTTTGGTCAATGTTTGATTTGTTTTCTTCTTTTGTATGTAAAAATGGGAATAAATAATGAATACATGTGCATCAAAATTCTATAGTTTTCGTTTTTGTTGATTCTAAAACATAGTTATATGATGCATGTTTCGTCGTACATCGATGAGTGATGAAGAAGAAAAATAAACGTCCTTGATGTTTATTCGAAACCATTGAACCGTTTCGATTTCTGTCAAGAATAATTTCGAATAAAGACGTCGTCGTCGTTTATCTGGCTGTATATCCACCTGTGAGTTCGAGTTTATAAAACTTTTTATTTCGAATGAACTCGAAAATCAGAGGTGATTTACAAAACCAAATGTTCGTATTTCATTTTTTTAAACTTACCAATTGAATAGGTTTTCTTCGTTGTTGTCGAGACTATTTATCAGACATGTTTTTGGGCACATATTGTTCTCGTTACTCGAGATGAATCAAAATAAGAAATGATTGAGAGAAGAAATCTAACTTCGCCTTTTTTATACTCTGCTGAACATGGCTAATGAACGAATTTTTCTTCTCTTTTCTTTCTTCTTCTTCTTTTGAGAGAATAGAGAATTTGAACTATTCGACGTTTCACTAAGTATCGATAGATCCGATTATTGGACACATGTATCCATTCAATCATTCATTCATTTCATCTTGTTTGTATTTTCTCTTTCGTTTTTTCTTCTTCTTCTTTTCATAGGAATAATTCAACGACTCAAAATATGTTCTCATTTCAAGACGAATTCGAGCAGTGCTCTTTCTCTTTCGTTTGTTTATTTGATAGTTGAACATTAATTTTTGATTTTAAAATCAAGTACGAGTGAGAAAAGAAAAAAAAGAATCCGAAACATTGTCTCGATATTCTATGATAATGAACATATTAATTTAATGAAAACCATACGGATGAAAGAAAAGCAAGAAAAAATGAGCACGACTTATTCGTCCTGATCTCAATTGTAGACATATGATTTCTATTCTATTGTTATTTAAAACTAGAACGTAAGTCTTTTTGTTAGAATCGAGTACTGTCTCCATCGTTTTGTCCATTTCGAATACTGATCACAACTCGATTATCGTATTGATCAATCGTTGGATTGACGGTTGTGAAATAACATGGATTCGAAAGTGCATCAAATTGAATGATTTCCGGTTGAGTTTGTATGGTTACATTTTTGCTTTGAGCATCGGTCGAAAGATCTTGAGTTGTATGTTTTAAGATCGTTTTCGGAGTTGATGATGAGAGATCGTTGAGAGTCGTTCGAGGTTGTTGAGCAACTGAGAGTGTATTCGAATCGATTATATGATGACGTGGTGATGTTGGAGATGTATGTGGTGTATTATCATTCGAAAGAGTTTGTTGCATCGATTTGAGATCAGATAATGAATCAGGCAGATCGTAGAGATATGTTTCAGGCAATGGAACAATTAAACAGCAACTCAAACAGAGGATACCACCCGAAATGAACAGGAGAAATGCATGATTGATGAAAAACTATCCGAAAAGAAATCGATCGAATGTAAACAAAAGAAAAAGAACATATTTACGTAGAAAAGAATCTCGACGAAAACTCGTGCTAAACCTTCACCTGATAGACCAATTGCTAATCCAATAGCTCTGCAAAATAATCAATACGTTTGTCGTCTGACAGAAAACAAAACTAAAAACGATAATTTACCGAAATGACGTCGGGTACAATTCTGTTGTATACAAAATCAACAGACAATAACAAGTACGTAGACAACTACGAGCAAGAAGAGTAAACATTATCTCAAGCCATATATGTCCTTAAAAGAACGATAATTTATTAATAATACGCTGATTTATCATTCTAAACGGTTCGATACCTGTTCCAAGTAATGTTATTCCTAAAGAAATCGTTGAAAGACCGCCAATTAATATAAGTACCGCTAATGGTGGTCGACGACCCAATCTAAAAAAAAGTTCTCATCATCATCATTATCTTTTCGATGTAATATCTTAAATTTACTTATATGCTACCAATAGACCAATGATAAATGAAAAGAATTCGATTGAATTCATTAATGCATAGTTCATTGTTGGATGTGGTAGAATTGTTGGAAATAATATAGCTTGATAACAGAATGATGTAATCAACCTTTTCATTTAGAAGAAAAAAAAGAAAGAAGTCAAGTAAAACCAAAAGAAAACAACAGAGATTTTTTTGTCTAACCAAAGTAGAAATAAACAAGAAGTAATCGTTCGTAAGTGTCGATGACTTAGAAGCGTGATGATTGAATTTCTATGAGAATTTGTCGTGTCACGTGCTACGGATCTGTCATGGGCGCTTGCATTTGGATTATTCATCTGTTTCAAACCTAATGTTGTCAATTGTTTATTTGAACAGAATTGAAGAAGTCGATTGACACGAGATGTACGATGAGTATTGACAAACCATCGACGTGATTCTGGTATTAACCTTTCATCAAATTTCATTAAAATACACGAAACAAAAAACGAATTTTCTTTTCTTTACCATGGATAACAGAGCGTCACTGTTGTCACCAATGTACCTGAATCGAAAGTCGAGATTAGACAGATTCTAAAGAGCAACAAAACAAAAGACGACGAATGATACCTAATAATTGCATATATCGCCAATCTAAGAGAAAGAAATAAGCAACACCAATGATAATGCCATAGATTGGAATCGATGCTAGAAGAAGACACCCGATTTGCGATCGATGTTTATATTCACATGATTCAATAACCATAACAAAACCGAGAATTAGAAGAGCCTAGATTTCGATTGAATATGTTCATTGAAATTCAGTCAAATCAAAAGCATTTTTACTTTATTTAGAAGTCCAACTGGCCAACGAAGAATAACAAATAACGAGTAAGTCGTTGTAAACGCTGCTAATGATCCAAACAGCTAAAAACGAAAAATAATCCGATCAAATTCACGATCATCGATCGTCTTACCACCGGAATATAAAGGCACATGAGAAGCATCAATTTTCTACCATATTGATCAGCTAAAATTCCGATCGAAATCGGTCCGATGATTTCAGCAATTGCAAATGAAATCGATCCTAACATCAACTTTTTTCGACTTTCATCGCCACAACCCAAATGCCACTAGTCGAATCGAAACTTCAACAAACTCTATTTTCTCTCAATCATCAACTTACTTCCTCAATAATCGTCGGTTTTCGTGTTTGTAAATGATTTCTATGTTTAATCCATTCTTGACACGGACTCGTTCCATTACAAGCACAACATGTCGATCGATTATGATTCTCAGTCAACGTTCGCGCTGTTATATCAATGATCTGTACATGATGAGAATGATTTCGAAGATTTGTACAATTAATTGGCGAAAATGCTTGAGTATAAAGTGTCCATATATTCGAATGAAATGTAAATGGCAAATAGACGGCACAAATAAATGCTATACTTGCAAATTGAAAACGATATATTGTCGAACAATCTTTAGTGATACAATCGTCCAATTCCATCGTCATTTGTCTATCAATACTAGTTCTCGCCTCTTTAGTGACGATTGAATGCGACAGATGAAAAACATCGTTGGATTTGTTTTTCGATGACGTTTTCTTTTCTTCTTCATCTTCGTTTTTTTTTTCGCTTGTTCGATCGTCAACTAATTACTATTTGGTCTACTTAACATTTTTGCCGTTTGTCACAACTACGACTAGTTGATGCAAATAAAGGATTAATCGTCGTATACGAATAAGTCATGTCGACAAATGACATGTTCAAAACTTTATCACATTTAAAAACAAGAAAAAAACAACAACAACAACAACAAATCACAAAAGTATTGTTTCTGTAGCGACAAATGGTTTGGTTGTAGTCTGTTGTTGATCTTCATTGTCTGTTTTTGTTTTATCGAGCCAAATAGTTCCTTGAACAGTCTGTTTTCGACTAAACGATCTCGCTAAGACGTCCATTGAATTTTTTTCAAGAACTTTTCTCGAAATTTCTTCATTAAAACCGAACAGTTGTCCGATTTCCATGAGATCATACGGCGAACGAATCTGTAACGGATTCGTTGCCTTTGAACTGAGTACAATCGCTTGGCCATGTTTGAAAATAGTCGTTGCAAGTGATCGACCGAATGCCAGAAGATTTCGTCGTTCAATTGAATCACGCAGAGCATTGCTATAGATCAATTCAAATGCAATGCCACGTTCAGCAGCTGCACGCATAAGCTTCGAAGGAAATGGAAACAGATCCGCATCGGCTGGATCGAGTACAATCAATTCATGTTGAACTGTATCCAATTTTAAGAGATAACTAAATATATCACGTGTAGCTGGTTGTAATGAGAGCATGTCGAAATGTTGTTGAACATCGGCACGTTTGAGATAGTGTATCGATTGATTATCATGAACGATAACATTGAGACGTGAATAGAGACGAAATTTTCGATTGGTTTGCCGACATCGTTGAATGATTAGATCTGGTATACGTGCGATGTAAGGTTTCGGACAAGTCCATGCTGATACCGTCGGTGTTTCATCGGTTTCATTCGGTTTACGTTTCTTTTTTTTCGATGCTGAATTAGACGCATTCGATCCACGAAGATTATCTGTTTGACAAAGTACAATTCGATCGTAACCGAGATCAAAACATGTTACTAATAATTTCGAAAGTGTACTTTCACTCGTATTACTTTCAACAGGCAAACAAAGTTCACAAAAAGGCATAATCAATATGTATGTATGTATTTCGATTTAGTTTGAAAGAAGAATAATAATAAAAAAACGAAACATACAATCTAATTCCTGCATATCTACCCCAATCAAAAACCTATTCTTTGGCGACATCTCTTCTTTTCTTGAGAACATTGACACCTTAGATTCAAAAGAATCCAATCCATTGAGAATTCATTAGTCCCGTTGATCTATTTTTAATATATGAATTCGAAGCGATCGAATTCTCCTTTTCTCTTTCTTGGGACAATATTTAGTAAACAGTTCGAAATAAATTGAAGCGTAAGTAGGAAGAGCAGTGTATGACATGTCAGTTGACAGATCAGATGTTAAAATGTGTTCGTGATTGTGACGATGTCTAGATTATTTGTCTGAATATGTACAGAAAAAAAACGCGACGAGTCTATTCGCATTTCTTTCGTTTAACTTCGGCTCAATAAAATAAGAATAACAGAAGAACACAAAAAAAAAGAAAACGACGACATAGCACAAAAGGCGAGTTCGTGTATTGATTGCATTTGCTGGTCAGTCAATGCAATGGTCAGACAAAGAACGCAAAAACGAACATGTACATATATCAATATGTGTGCAAGAGAGGAGAAGAGATTTTGTTCAAATAGAAAAAAAAGACGGTAAAGATTGTTCGCGAGAAGAAAGAAGACGAAGAAGAAGAAGAAGCACTCTTTACAATCGACTATTTTTTACTGAGCGGGCATGCAACCAAGCAATATACGTGAATGTATTCAGTTCATAATCTCTCCATATTCCGATATTGAATCGTTTCATTTTATGATTGAAATTGTTTTCTATTCATTTATGTATTTTTTCTAGAAAAAAAAATCGTTCTTCTAATGTATGCCGAATGGTGAGCGTATCAAAAGTACGTAGAATTGTCTTTTTTTTTGTTTCTCTTGTTCAGGTTTTTCTAATCATGCTTTAATATGAATCTATTCCGCCTAGATTTATCTCTTTCTCTCCATATTTCATTAAATCTTACATCACAACATTGATCTCTTTGCAAACGATGCATCGAGAAAATGTGCTCATTTTCGAAATTTCTTCACTTCCGTTTGTCTTCTATCTCTCTTTCTCTTATGTATATATTGATATTCAATGTTGATCGAGATTTACGTCGAAATCAATCCTCCAATGGACGATAATTTGAACTCGAAAGAGAATTATTTCGCGCAGTTTTTTTTTCTCGTCTCAATATTAAATATTGATTTGACGGCGATGAATCGATCAACTCTGATCTTTTAGTGTTATAATTATTTGTTCGAATTTGCGTGCTAATGAGTACATCGTCGCACGAGAAAGATAAAAAAGTCCTTTCTTTTCGAACTCTCATCAATCATAAACGATTATTATAATATGCATAAAATAGGAGACGATACTGTCGAAAGAGAGAATGTCAATAGATGAACATACACGTATATCGTAATTGTACTTGAATAATGCTCTTCGTCTCCTTCTCTCTCTCTGTCTTGTTCGTTTTTTTTGTGTGCACAGAGGGCAGGACCCGTGATTTTCAATAAGTATACAAATACAAGCGTTTGCTTGCTTTTGTATATATGATGAGTAAATAAACGCGAAAGTAATCATAATGATGATTATCATTTAATCATATAGATTGAATTAGAACGAATAGAAAAGTCATGCCATCGATACCGATAAGCAATTATTTTCTGCAGGTTAATTCCAACTGAGATATGTTCGTTTGAAAGTTTTCAATTTTGTGTGTTTTTTTTTCGCCATAGGGTGATCATGTGTGGGTCGATCAACGGACCGGCAGCGAGTTCAATGTCGAAATTGGTGCTCGTGTGGTCGCTACACAAGCCGGACAAATAATTCTCATCGACGACAATGAAGAAGTACTTCAAAAATCATTCAATCGTATTTATTCGTGTTTGCATATTTTAGGAACTTCATTTTCCTATTCAAACAAAATTCCGTCCTATGCATATCAGTTCCATCGAAGGTGTTGACGATATGATCTTATTAGGCGATCTCAAAGAATCTGCTATTCTTCATAATCTTCATATGCGTTATAAAAACGATAAAATCTACGTAAGATATTTCTTCAAGTCGAGTCTCATCACTCGATTCTCTCTCTTCTAGACTTACACTGGTTCAATTCTTGTCGCTGTTAATCCTTATCAACTGCTAAGCATCTATAGTATCGAATATATTCGTCAATATTCGAATAAAAAAATCGGTGAATTACCACCGCATATATTCGCCATTGGCGATAATGCCTATTGGAATATGCAACGTTACCAACACGATCAATGTATAATCATAAGTGGCGAAAGTGGAAGTGGAAAAACCGAATCAACGAAATTAATTCTACAATTTCTTGCGGCTACAAGTGGACAACATTCGTGGATCGAACAGCAAATACTCGATGCCAATCCGATACTTGAAGGTTAATTTTTGAAATATTGTTCTTTGCTTTTCAATTTCTTCGTTTAGCATTTGGAAATGCGAAAACCGTTCGAAATGATAATTCATCTCGTTTCGGCAAGTATATCGACATACATTTCGATAAACGAGGCGCCATCGAAGGTGCGAAAATCGAACAATATCTACTCGAAAAATCTCGCATTGTTTCGCAAGCTCGAGACGAAAGGAATTATCATGTTTTCTATTGTATGCTAGCCGGCATGTCAAAAGAAGAAAAGCAAATATTCGATCTGAGCAATGCGAGTGATTATGTTTATTTAAATCAAGTGAGCGAAAATCTAAGAAATCAATGTGAAAATTCAATGTTTTGATTTTAGCTTGACGGTACAATCTATTGTGATAGTCGAGATGATGGAAAAGAATGGTCGACTATAAAAAGTGCTTGTAAAGTTTTGATGTTTACCGATGAGGAATTAAATGATATACTGAGATTATTATCGGCGATTTTACATTTGGGAAATTTGAAATTTAAAGGTAATGTGAAGAGAAATGAAGTCGATTGACAATGATTTTGTTTTCAGCAACAACAACACAGAATATGGATACATGTACAGTTGCAAATTTGAATGTTCTTCGAATAATTTCGAAATTAGTTAAAGTAAAATTGATTCAGATTTGTCGATTTTATATTTGAGAGTGTTATTTTATAGCTTGATGAAAATGGCCTTCGAGATGGTCTTTTACGTCGAACGATATTCGCTCATGGCGAAGCTGTTGTGACTCCACTTAGTCAAGAACAAGCTTATGACGTTCGGTTAGTTGAATTTGTTTCTTTGTATCAAAAACATTTTGTTTCTCTTTATCATAGAGACGCATTTGTCAAAGGTATCTACGGCAAAATGTTCATTTGGATTGTCGAGAAGATTAATTCCGCTATATTCAAACCCCAAGATCCTTCAGCCTATCGAAAAAGGTAATTCTCATCGATCAATCTCGATTTTATTCTCAATCGTTTCGTGTTTAGTCTCGGCATTTTGGACATATTCGGTTTCGAAAATTTCCAACGAAATAGTTTCGAACAATTGTGTATCAACTATGCCAATGAAAATCTTCAGCAATTCTTCGTTCATCATATATTCAAACTCGAACAAGAAGAATACAATAACGAACATATCAATTGGAAACATATTTCGTTCGAAGATAATCAACGTATTCTCGATTTAATTGCAATTAAATCGATGAATGTCATCGCATTAATCGACGAAGAAAGTCGATTTCCTAAGGGCACCGATCGATCTCTTTGTGATAAACTTCATGCCAATCATTCGAAGAACGAGAATTTTATTCCAAGAAAAACGGATAATATTATTTGCTTTGGTATTCGACATTTTGCTGGCAATGTCTATTATGATTGCGAGAATTTCTTGGAGAAAAATCGTGATACATTCAGTCAAGATCTTATGAAATTATTGCAAGAAACGAAGAGTAAATTCCTTCGAAATTTATTTCTCAATGAATTTCAAATCGGTACCGAGACACGAAAACGTGCGCCATCGCTTGGCACACAATTTAAGAAATCGCTCGATTCTCTTATGAATATTCTCTCGGCGTGTCAACCGTTTTTTATTCGATGTATTAAACCAAATGAATACAAAACACCGGACGTAAATTGCGAAAAATCGACAAAGAGAGAAAAGAAAAGATTTCGATTTTTGTTTAGAATTTTGATCGAGCACTTGTCTGTCGGCAATTGCGCTATTCGGGAATGATGGAAACGATTAGTATCCGACGCAAAGGCTATCCGATTCGACATTTATTTCGAGATTTCGTCGATCGTTATCGGCTATTGGCACCAGGCATCGGTCCATCGCATTGCGAAGGCGATTGTCGATTAGCTGCTGAGAAAATCTGCAAAACAGTTTTGATCAATCAAGATTATCAAATTGGCAAAAGCAAAGTTTTCCTCAAAGTAATCGATCACGAAAAACGAAAATGTTTTTTTTTTTAAATTTCGATTCTCAGGATGCTCAAGATGTTTTTCTCGAGCAAGCTCGTGAACAAGTCATGGCTCGAAAGATTCTCATTCTTCAAAATTCCATTCGTCAATGGATCGCTCATCGAGAATTCCTCGTTCTTCGACAGAGTGTTTCTCTTCTCCAACGTTATTGTAAAACGTTTCACGAACGAAAACGTTTTCAAATCATGTGCAACGGTTTCACACGTTTGCAAACTCAATTCCATACGCGAATGTTAACACTTCGTTATTCAGTTTTGAGATCGAGAATCTTGAATATTCAACGATTCTGTCGAGGCTATCTCGGTGAGTTCAAAATTGATAGTTCGAGTTTTGGAAATTGTCTTTTGTTTTTAGCACGACAAAATTATGGTCGAAAGGTTAGTTCAATTTTGATTCTTCAATCGGAAGTTCGTCGACATATTGCTCAAAAACAATTACGACGTTTTCGTATCGAAGAGAAAATGTATCGCGAAGCTGAACAAGAACGAAATGACGAAGAGAAACGTTTGATACCATCGCTAGGCGCTAAACGTGCGAAAGAAGAAGCCGAACGAAAGTATCAAGAACGTTTGAAAGTTCTCGAACATGAAATTCACGAACAAGAACGTCTCGAACAACAACGTGCCAAGGAAAAACGTTTGCTAATGGAACGAAAGACTTACACCGATGAAAACGATCTCTTTAACAACATGTTTCCATCGAATAACGACGAACGAACAACACCGATTCATCATCATCATCATTCGACAACTGGCGGCATGCAATCGACGTTAGGCAATATGCCGCAATCATCGGATAATATCGAAAAAATCGATAAACCATTGCCATTGCCCGATCAAGATGAAGATCTCCGAGAATATACATTCGCTAAATTTGCATCAACATATTTTCAAGGCAATGCAACGCCGCATTTTACCAAGAAAACATTGAAACAACCGTTATTAACCGTGAAATCCGAACGAGATCAACTAGTTCGTTGTCTTCTTCTTTTTTTTTGTTGATATTTTATTTTCTTTTTTGTTTGCTCATAGGCAGCATTGGCTATTTGGATAACGATCCTTCGATTTATGTGCGATTTGCCTGATGTTCGTATGCCGAATGTTCCACATCAGAAACAATCGGTGATGACGAAAATTCATTCGACACTCGGCAGAAAATTCAATAAAAAAGATCTCGAAGAAGCACAAAAACTAAGCGAATCGATCGATAATCAACCGTCGATTTCAACACAAGAGAATTCGTCAATCCAATCGACGAACGGAACATCGCCAACATCGAATAAAACCTCGTCTCGTTCAGTTAAACAAAAACTCGTCAATATGACATTGAAACGCAAATCGAAACTATCGACTGATGTTGCCATCACGCGTTTGAAAGACTTAGATCTTCTCAGTTCAACTCAACAGATCAAAATGTCGGGCATGAATCCGTTTCTCGAGGATCGGCCAACGACAAATCTCGAAAAACTTCATTTTATCATCGGATTAGGCATTCATGTTGCTGAATTACGCGATGAAATCTACTGTCAAATATGCAAACAATTAACATCGAATCCATCGACACAATCGATCGCTCGCGGTTGGATTTTACTTTCTCTATGTGTCGGTTGTTTTGCACCGTCATCGAAATTAATCAAATACCTTCAAAATTTCATTCTCAATGGACCTAGTGGCTTTCCGAGATATTGCTATGAACGATTGTCAAGAACGATGATGAACGGTCTACGTACACAGCCACCATCTTGGCTCGAATTACAAGTAAAATCGGACTTTGTTTTTTGTGAATTTAACGTTTTTGTGTTTGCATAGGCAACGAAACATAAAGAACCGTTGTTACTTCAAATAACATTTATGGATGGTAGTTCGAAAGCATTGAAAGCTGATTCAGCAACAACAGCTCGTGAATTATGCGATCTTCTTGCTGAGAAAATCAATCTCACCGATAAATTCGGTTTTTCACTTTATATTGCGCTGTTCGATAAGGTTTCTTCGCTTGGTTCAGGCATGGATCATGTGATGGACGCTATTTCTCAATGTGAACAATACGCGAAAGAACAAGGTACACTCGAGAAAATCGCACCTTGGCGATTGTTCTTCCGTAAGGAAATCTTTGCTCCATGGCATAATCCACAAGACGATTCGATAGCAACGAATTTAATCTATCAACAAGTTGTTCGAGGTATTAAATTCGGTGAATATCGTTGCGAGAAAGACGATGATTTAGCTATGATTGCTGCACAACAATATTTCATTGAATATGGTCAAGAAATGCACATCGATCGTTTACGAGAACTTCTACCTCATTACATACCAGACAATCAACTTGTGCAAAATAAAGCTACTGAACGTTGGCTACAAATTATTATTCACGCACATAAACGACATTTTACCAATGCTAAAGATTCACTAACTGTTCTTCGTGTCAAAGAAGATGTTGTCAATTATGCACGATTCAAATGGCCTTTGTTGTTTTCACGTTTCTACGAAGCCTATAAATTCTCAGGACCGACATTGCCGAAAAATGAAGTGATTATTGCTGTCAATTGGACGGGTGTTTATGTGATCGATGATCAAGAACAAGTTCTACTTGAATTATCATTTCCTGAGATAACACAAGTTCTAAGTAGTAAATCATCGACACGACAGCAAAGCAATAGTTTTACAATAATTACAATTAAAAATGATGAATACACATTTACATCGAACAATGCTGATGATATTCGAGATCTTGTTTTGAATTTTCTCGATGGTTTAAAAGAAAAATCGAAATATGTTGTTGCCATACAAGATTATGAAACGATTCTTCGTCGAGGAGATTTAATTGTCTTAGAAGAAAATACACGTTCGGCGAATACAAATGGAACATATATCGGTTATAATGAACGTACAGGCTCAACCGGTGAATTTCCGAGTGAATGCGTTTATATTCTACCAACATTATCGAAACCACCGCAAGATATCCTTCAAATATTTGCATTACAATGGACGGATATTAATCAGCAAGTACAAAACGAACATTTGTTCGGTTTAAATGGCAATTCGAATGGGGAATTTCTTCCTGAACAAGGTTATACATTGGAAAAATATGCTGAAATCAATTTTCGTTTGCCACCGAAACGAACATGGTCGAATACATTTACACGACGAAGTGGCGTCAATGCGAGTCACGAACGTCTTTGGGCTTTTCAAAAAGAACCACTTCGACAACCATTATTGAAGAAATTACAAGAAAAATTAGAATTAAGCGAAGAAGCTTGTTCATGTTTTATGAATATTTTGAAATACATGGGCGATTATCAAACGGGCATAAGACGACGAGCAACAAATGAACTAACCGATGCCATATTCGATCCGGCTCTTAAACATGTAGATTTCGATATATTTGATGTCATTGATTGATTGTTTTGTTTTGTTTTAGGAAATCTTAAAAGATGAAATCTATTGTCAAATTATCAAACAATTGACTGATAATGGCAATCAATCAAGTGAATCTCACGGTTGGGAATTAATGTGGTTAGCAAGTGGTTGTTTTGCGCCAAGTGCTGTCTTATTAAAAGAAGTTAATCTTTTTCTTCGATCACGTAAACATCAATTAGCTGCCGATTGTTTCGCTCGTTTACAGCGAACACTCAAGTAACTTAACCTTTCGATTTGTCTTTTACAAAAAAAAAAACATTAAATTCGAATATCTAGAAATGGTCAACGTAAACATCCGCCACATCAAGTCGAAGTCGAAGCTATTCAACATATGACAACGCAAATCTATCATAAAGTTTACTTTCCCGATGATACATCCGAAGCATTCGAAGTCGATTCATCGACTCGTGCGAAAGATTTCTGTCGAAATATTGCCGATCGATTGAAATTACAATCGAGCGAAGGTTTCAGTCTATTCGTTAAGATTCTCGATAAAGTTATCAGCGTGCCTGAAGGCGACTTTTTCTTCGATTTCGTTCGACATTTAACTGTATGTTAAATCTTTATTCAAACAATTCAAACATGTTTTCTTGTTCATTAGGAATGGATTAAGAAAACTAAACAACGTGAAGATCCACCGAAATATACCTATCAAATATTTTTCATGAGAAAATTATGGACCAATGCCATTCCAGGCAAAGATCGAATGGCAGATATTATCTTTCATTATCATCAAGTACGTTGTTTTCTTGTTTGTTGAAATTCATTTTCGATTTGTTATTTAGGAATTACCGAAATTAATTCGTGGTTATCATAAATGTTCGATTGACGAAGCTGTTCAACTAGCTGCTTGTATATATCGTGTCAGATTCGGTGATAATGCAGGACAATTTGAGAACATACAGTAAACTCGAATAGTTCGATGAAAATTCAACAAAAAAAAACGAAACTGATTGATGTTTAGATTGAAAGAATTTCTACCAGCCGATCTTGTTGATAAACTTCCGTATGCTGATTGGAAAAAGGTTTGTTTGAGTCCATCGAAATGAATTGATTGATTGATTTGAGTTTTGTTTTCAGAGAATAATAACTGCTCATGGACAATCTCGAAATGTTTCATCGGAAGATGCCAAAATCAAATTTTTGAAAAGCGTCTATCAATGGGCGACATTTGGTTCGGCATTTTTCGAAGTTAAAGTAAATCGAAATGAAATTTAGAAAAATAAATCCACATTCTTCGTCAATCGTTTCAGCAAACATCTGATCCAACATTTCCTGAACAGTTATTAATCGCAATCAATAAAAATGGAGTTAATCTCATTCATCCGAAAACAAAGGATTTACTAATCACCTATCCATTTACCAGCATTTCGAATTGGTCAAGTGGAAACACATATTTCAATATGGTAAAAGCATTTGACATATTTTCTCATAACATTCTCTTTGTTTTTCAGACTGTTGGTGACATTGTTCGTGGCACGCGTTTACTCTGTGAATCGCCTTTAGTAAATAATCGATTTCAGTTGAATTTTTACAAAAAAGACAAACATTTCTTTTCTCCTAGGGCTATAAAATGGATGATCTACTTACGTCTTACATTAGTTTAATGGTTCAAACAATGCATCGTCAATCGACGAATGGACCTTTATCTCAATGAAAAAAAAAACTAATCGCACACATTTTCTCTTGTTCGACTAACTTTGACTTTATTTATTTTTTCTCATTCATTCGACCATCTTTGTTTTGTTGTTGTTATAATAACTTATGCATATATATACATACATACGTACATTCTATTTGCAATCTCATTGACGATGGATTCTGTTTTTTCTCTCTCTTTTTCTCGTTTGTTTCTCGCTTTTCATTTCAATAAAAAAAATTTCCATTATGATATCAAAACTATCACGACAAAAAAAGCGTTTTCGTTTGCAGCTGATGTCAATACCGATTAAAGACTAATCCAACAATAGGAACAGAGAGAAGAAAAAAAAACAAACGCATATAAATGATTAATTTAATTAATAAGCAGTCCTGTTTGAAAATCAGTACGTTAGTTTTCCGTTTAACTACGCACTTTTATCTTGAGATTTTCCACGCTGTACAACAAAGAAAACTTATTTTAAGAACATTTCTTTTTATCTTCGCTATAAAAGCTTTCCTTCCTAATTTATAATATTTTCTTTTTCTTTTTCATCAGCAGCATGCGAGCAGTGCGTTCTACATCTTTTAAGTTTATGAACAAAATAAAAAATCTATCTCGAGTCTACTAAGATAAAACAACTATGAACTACGATTACATAGTGTCAAATAAAAAGATTATATATATTTATTTTTTTGAAGAAAAGAATATAGAACAATTTATAATTAAATACTGGAGTCATTTTTCCCAAGGCTTTCTTCATTTGAAATTGTTTTTTTTTTAAAGTTCTTCATTTTTCATTTAATTAATCTGCATACAAACATTGAGCGTTCGTTTTTTTTCTTTTCTTGAGTCATTATTTATCACATTTACTGTTAATCTTTTTATTGCATGTTACATTAGTTTTAAAAGCTTCGATTAGCTTTTATCTCTTCACTAAAATCAAGATTGACATTCTAATTAAATATGATAGATCACACATTCTCAGTCAAATTCTCTTGCGTTTCTTCTCTGTTTGTGTGTTTTTTTATTCATTTTGCCGAATGATATTTCAAAAAAAAAATGTTTATTACTATTTGCTCATGTCGAGTTTATTTCGTAGGAGTCGAACAGAAAACGAGCGGGGGAAAGAGAAAAATAAATGACAATTGTTCGAGTGACTATTTACGAATACCTGAAACAAATGACAAGTACTTTAAACAAACACAAGAGAGAATCACAGAACTATTGCCATTGATTCATTCTGAAAACGTTAGTTTTTCTCTCTTGTCATTTTTCTGACGTTTCACTCGCATTTTCTTCTTCTTCTTCTTCTGCATGCTCTCCGATGATGTTTCATTTACGATCATTCTTTATTGTATCTCGCGATTTTTTATTCTCTTTTAGATTAAGACGGATCTTCCATTCAACAAACACACACACACACCCTCAAGAAATAAATACAAAGAGCAAAACTAGCTTTCAAACGGTTGATTTATTATCAAAAATAAGAATATATATTTGGATTTTTTATCGTATCGTATCGATTGATTGATTGATTAGATTACGAGAAACGTTATGGCTAATGGTTGTTGTACAAATAATTCGTGTGGTGAACGAGAAACACAATTACGTTTAGCTCGATTACGTGAAGAATTATTAACGAATTTTAATAAACTCTTACTGGATCGGATTCGTTTTTTGGAAGAGACAATTAATCAACTGTCATCAACACCCTCATCTGCATTGACAACATCAACACTGTCGCCAACAACGACAACAACGACAATATCAACAACAGATCGACTATCAATAACTCCGTTAGTTCTTCGACGCTGTTCATCAACTACAGCTTATTTTCTACAAAGTCCAACAACAACAGCAGCACAAAGTCCACCGGAAAATGGTGAATATGCACGTTCATGTCCATCGAGTGTTGATCTCTCATCGAGCAATGATCGTCGACGACGATTTTTTTCATCGAAAAAACACGCCATACACAGTCGAACATCGACAGAAGGTAGTAGTAATTATTTGTCAATACCTTGTGATGCACAATCATTAACATCGGCCAATGATCCTAATGCGAGTACGAATCTTAATAATGAAAAAGGCCGTCTGGAATCAAGACGCTTTGCATGTGAAGTCGATGATAATGAAGTGCGTGCATTCAAAGCAATGGTGTATATGGAACAAGCCCGGAAACAAAATGCACGACCATTAACTCGTTTACGACAAGCATTGGGTATATCAACTAATTCGAATGCAGGGTCCTATACCTCGAATTATCCGAAAAAACATTCCAATACTTAAATCGATTCTTTTCTACTAGTTTCAATTTCGTATTAATTGTGTGAATTCAACCAACTCGAAAGAAAAAAAATCATTTGAAATGTGAATACATGTATATATAAATATATTGTTTTTTGTTCTATTACAAAGAAAACATTTGCTAAATATATACACTCAATTAAGATAATCGACACATTGAAGAAAAGAAAGCTCCTACTTTGGGAATCAGCAGACATCTTTGAGAGTCATAATTGGTTTATTTCTAGACGAGAAAAATAGAGTTTATGTTAGATTTCCTGATACGCAATCAAGCAGAATAACTTTATATCAGGAAATCAATTGAACTGTTGAAATCTTCTTTTTCAAGCATCAATAATTATCCGAAATAATTTATTTCATGAACATCTTTCTCGTTTATAAAAAAACATACGCATTTATTGTTTTATCGATTCAAGTGTATTAAATAAATCTGCTACATTAATAAAATACAATCTGGGTAGAAACGTCTTTTTATCGGTTTGTTCTATAATTGGTTAACTTTCTGATCTATTGAAATACCGTTAATTTTCTCGTTGTAAGCTTAATGTATATTATACATGATAAATTCAATCTTATAATGTGAAAACGGATGGTGAGGAGACATGTTGAAAATTTGATTCATACCGTAATAGTTAATAATGAGTAACAATTTTGGAGGAATAAAACAGTTGCTGAATTATACCAAAAAATGCTTATCATAAATTTTTGGAACATTATAAATCGAAGATCCACTTTTTGTTTAATGAAAGATACAATAGGATTATTATCATTTAAAGATCGTGAAGCATAAATTCAAATTTCGACCATTTGATAAATATTTTTTCCTGTTTATATTATATATTACCGTTGTTAGCTAGATTGCTTGAATTAATCATGTAGTGTATTAGTCTGGTATATTTAAATATTGATTTGTAATCGGCGGTATCGATTTATGCAATTGAGGGTGAGGGTGTGTAATTATGCATATGAAACATTTTGGAAAAGTACACTTGGGGAAATCGAGATCTCTATCATGATACATTTTGTATAAAAGTGTACGAAATAGAGAAGCTATTGAACCGAGCGACATCTTTAGTTCCCCAAATCATCTAAATATTTGTTCTCCAATCCCGAAGAGGAA
>Ga0209930_1000419_pt1 | contig 111337 bp, 118 predicted proteins | sample ThiBiot_500_biof_2_FD_183948 | JGI IMG/M metagenome (GOLD analysis project Ga0209930, IMG submission 183948) | Wastewater bioreactor microbial communities from Cape Town, South Africa - Thiocy_cont_500_biof (SPAdes) | ecosystem: Engineered > Bioreactor > Thiocyanate-remediating >...
TGTTGGGCATATTGTTGAGCATCAATTGTCGAAACAATCTTATCTTTGTCATCTAATTGATTGTCAGCTTTATTTCCAACTAAAACTTTAGCTATACTATCATCACAGTATTTATTGATTTCATCGATCCAACGACGAATACGAGAGAATGATTCACCATTTGTTACATCATAAACAATTAATACGCCGGCTGCATCACGATAATACTAAATATTCAAATTAGTTTTATTAGCAAATAAAACTCGAACGTACAGTTGTAGTTATCACACGAAATCGTTCCTGACCGGCTGTATCCCTGCGTTTTGAGAAAAAAAAACAAACAAATTCAATTGATTTTTGTTGTTTTATTTACCAAATTTGAACTTTGCATTGGTAACCATCGATAATTAATGTTCGAACCTTAAAATCAACGCCTATTGTCGGCAAAAATGTCGTTTCAAATGTTTCGTCAACAAAACGTGTCATTAAACTACTCTAAATCGATCAAGAAAATTGACGAATTTCAAATCAATAAACAATTGCCATACTTTGCCGACACTTGATTCACCAATGATCAAAATTTTAAAGTGGAATATTTCATTTGATTTCGCCATGCAAAGGTTTATTCAGGACACATGACAATCTCGAAAAAATTTTTTGTTTTGCCCACTTCTTTTTCCTGTATGTATTGTCGAGATAAAACAAAAATGATTATTCATCGGACCACTAGTCATCTTTCATTGCAAATTGGATTCGAAGGACATCTATCGAACGGTGAGGAAATCGAGTTTTTCTCGCACGAAAAATCTTCGTCAACGAAATGATTTTCATAGTGTTTTTTTTCCGCAGAAATTTCTTTTTCGAAATTAAAAATTCGAAATCAATATTTTCCATGGTTCGTCAACGAACAAAGAACGCCCGGGCATTGAAAAAAACAAACGGTGTTCTCATTTCGAATGAACAACAATTTATCCACATGGATGAACTAAAGAAGAAACCTCCTTTGAATGATATCAACGACGAAAATGTTGACGAAAATTTAATTAATTTAAAAGTATTCCATCGAATTAACTTGTCAATTGAGTAGAATTCTGTCTTTTGCTTTGTTTTCTAGCGACTGCATGATGGTTATTCGACAATTATTGATAAATTGGGATATGGCAAGTTTAAGCCATATCTTCAACGTTTATTTCATTCGGTTGAAATAATGATTAAGAATGAAGAGATTGAATTTAAAAAGATCGATGCCAAATATCAGTATGTTCTTGAGAATTTATCGAATGAAAATTGATTCTTTGAAAAATCTAGAGATATGGTACGGCAATGTCATATCTATGAGAAAACATTGACTTTACTCAAAGAGGTATATCTAAAACGAAAACTTCTCATGAACTATTTCTCTGTATTTTTGTAGAATAACAACTGCTGTGACTTAAGTTCATTCAGGTAATTATGAGCCTATCAAACTCATTGACACTTTAATAATGTGAATCTTGTTCTAGCGATTCGAGTAACACGTACGCACCCGATGATCTCACCAAAGTAACTCCTTATCTCGCCCCTGATCTCCTCCAATCAACCCTTGGCGCAACGAATACCAATGCAAACACATCGATTCAATTTCGTTTGCCACGTCGTCGTTCATCGTTGTCCAATCGTCAATACGTTTCGACACCGCTTGGCATTCAACGATCGAGCAAACCATCGGTTCCACTCGCTCATTTCGATGACGATTCGTCATTCGGTTTTCAAACGCAGAAAACCTTCGTCGACGCTTCGACTGATCCTCACCCAATCGAACAAACGGACTTTTCATGTCAAATGAATCCTCTGACGATCGATCAACAAATCGAGACAAATCGATTTACTCTCGATTGTCAATCGACACAAACAGACTCGATTTCAACAGACACCATCGCCTGTCAGATCAATCCAATTTCAGCTGAATTCGCTATTCAAACCGATGGAATCGAGCAAAACGATTTCGAAGTACAAATTTCTCCGAGTACAAACGAACAAATTTGCGAAACCGATCGAATTGATTGTTTCACCGAATCGATTCAAACGGATCTCGTGGAAACAAACGATCATTCATGTCAAATAACACCCGACTATCACGATCAATTCGTCGAGACAAATCCAATTTTCAAAGAAGACATCGGCCTACAATCGTCATTCGACCATCTTGTTTTCGAAGATCAACAAATTCAAACCGATATTCTTGTTCATATCGATGTCGACACTCAATATGACGAAGAATTTCTTCGAACTTATCTCGATCAACATTGTCAAACAACGATCGACCAAGAAACTCAATCGACACAAACAATCGACAAACTTCTTCAACATTCATCGACCCAATCGACGACGATTACACAAGATCATCAATCTATTCAAACTGATTTGCCATCGGATGGTTATTCGTCATCGATTCATATTCTTCAAATTGTTGAGAAACCAGCTGTGTGCTCATCGAAAGTGTTCATTTATCCGAAGTCTTATCGAGACGTTCTTACAACGGATAAAGAGATTCAATGTGATTTCGATGAAAATGAATCGATCATTTCGGTTCCGATTGCAATGGACGAGAGCGTCAACGATCGGCAAAGTCTTCTGCAGCAACAATTAGATGAAAAAGAGAAACAAATGAATCGAATTATTGGTAAACAAAACAAACGGATGTAGATTTCTCTAAACTTCTTCTAATCGAATAAGTCAAAGAAACATATTTATTAAATAGTTTCTCTTTTCCGAGTACGCAGAACATGAGGCAAAGACAAATTCTGCATGAAATGTCAAAATGTCTTATTGCTTTATGAGAATTTTCTTCAGAATAGATTAATATCAATCGATCACAACGAATTATTTTACCCAGATTAAGAAAAAAAATCCGTGGAATTGAACGGAACGAAAGAGAAAATAAAAGACGGTTATTTGATTATTTTCTTTTTCGAAACGTATTGACACGTCAATCGAACTAGAGCAAGAAAGAAAACAAAGACGACAGAAAATAGAAACAAACTGTAATTATCGTTTGCAGAAAATAACATGCAACTAACCAGAAAATCTTCCCACATGCATGATTTTCAAAAACAAATTGATTTTTTTATTTTTTGAAGAAGAATACGCGACACTCTATGGTGAATATGAGAGTGAACGACGACGCAATATGGATTTGACGGAAGCGCGTGATCGATTAGCCGATCATATCAAAGTACTTTCGGATGAACTAGGCGATCGAGAGGTATAATTGGTCGACAATAGAATTTATCTCATTAAAAAATAATTTCATTTTCTTTTGTGTATAGATCAATCAAGAGATTTTATTGATTAAAAGTTGTCAACAAAACAAACTGATAAATTACATGTTACCACAGATCGACTGTTCACCGATGCCAAAAAAAGTAAAATAGACGAAGGATTTCATTCGTTCATTGTATTATCTTGTTTTTGTTTAGAAACAGACTTCAGCGAGTAGTTTTCGTCGACTTTTACCTAAATTCAAATGAAAGATGACATTTATCTGTTTGTACAAAAAGAAAAAATGAAACAATTCAATCTTATTAGTTTATTTTTTTTCCTTGTTTGTTTGTTAATTAATCTAATTGTCATTAAAACAAAATAAATAATTAGAATACAAAAACATAACGACAATCCTTTATAATCTCAACGGAAATGTTAAACGCTAGAGAAACAATTACTATTTGATGACATATGTTTGCCACATTTTGAAAATTTGTTCTTAAGAAGACAAAATGACACATGGAACATTCTAGTCATTCAAGGATATTCAAACGACCTTTTCTCTCATTTGCACTTGGAAATAAGCACGTTTAATATCGCCTGAAAATACTTTGAGCAATGCTTGCTTTTTTTTCTTCGGTTTCTTTCTGAATAAAAATATTATTCGATGCGTTTTTAAACAGACGATAATCACGTATTGTGAATAACAATGTTGAAAAAGGAAAAAATATTAATAGGCAGTTTTTGTATTTTCTTTTCTGAACAACATTCAATCTGTAAAAAAATGATCAAACAGAATAGAAACGCACGACTTTTTTTCAGAAGCACAGTACGTGTCGCACTTTTTCTTATGAAGAACTTTCTTCTTTTGTTAATTTCTTTGAAAGTTTTTCAATTAGATGCCGAAGTATGATTGAAACGAAGTCAATATTGACTTGTCATACTTGTGTCAGACGTATTGACGTAATAAAAAAATTCATTCAGTTCAGCATATTCACATGTCTGACTTTTCGTCCAACATGGAATTAGCGAGGTTCATATGTCGAGCTACTCATATATTTCTATGTTTTTTTTTTCCTGCCTTTTCTTCTCCTTTTTCCTTTCTCGTTCATTTTCTTTGCATGTCGTGACAAAGAAAAAGAGAGATAGAGAGAAAAAAAAGAAAACTAGAATCGTGCTTCGCTCCTTCATCTTCTTTGATGTTTTAGAGATCTTTCTGCTGTATTCTTATTATTCAATTATTTTAATTGATTACGCTTGTAGATAGACTAACTATAGAAATTTCTTTTAGTTTGCCATTCGATTTCTTTTTCCAAAGATAGACTCATTTTCAAGGTAGTACGGATCAGTTCTCGAGTGATCGATTTTCTCAGTTGGTTTAACATCAAACAACTACCTAATTGAGACTCTTGTTCTACTGAACTGATTATTATTAAAGTTCTATCTTTTTCAAATTTACTCGAGCGACAATATGCCATGTGCTAAATCTCTAGTTAAATGACTACTAATAAAATTCCCTTGGTTTAATTTTCTACTCCTACAGAAAAGTCCCTTTTTCATGATGAATATGCTATGAATGAATATATTCTATACAATTTCTATGGATACGCATCAATAATAAATGTAATATCTTATGAATACTGATGTTGCAGAGATCTTCTCGTTAAACTCTTGTTTTTTTCTTTTTATTATTATTTTTCTTCTTTACAGATATGCTATTACATGATTCATTTGTCCATTCAATTAATAAATCTACTGGTAAACTATATTATCGTCCAATAACACTTGCTTATTCGCCATTGTTTAATTCGAACATAACATTTATTCTTAGTATATTTGGTTTGATTTTTAATTTGATTTGTTCAAGTAAACTTTGGTCGATTATTTCTCAATATAATCAACGAAAATCTAGTTCGAATCTTGAACAATTACCAACAACAACAACAACAACAACAACAACAACAACATCAGCACATATTTTATCTCATCATAAATATCGTTTTCTTCTTATTTTAACTATTAATGATGTTCTTCTTTGTTCAGCAGCAATAATCAGTTGTTTAGATGAGAAATTCTATTCTCAATCACTTCTAGCTCGTTATCATTTATGTGCTGCCGAAATTCTTATCTGGAAATTTACACTTCATTTCATTCCAATATTGATTTTAAGTATTCTTTGTCGATATCATTATATATTAAAACGAGATTTTCATGTTAAACCAGCCAATTTCTCGACATTAAATCAATTATTATGTACCGATCTAAGTATTTTAATTCCATTTGTACTTGCATTAGCATGGTCAGTCGATGGTCTATGGTTATGGGGTGTTGCGAATATCAAAGATCTTTTAATTCCATTGGCTGGCATTGAAAATCAAACGAATTCAATAGTCGATGATAATAGTCAAACAAATCGAACAAAATTATTAATCGAAAGTAATATCGCAGAACACAATGGTCATTTGTATTTGCCTGTACAGACAACAATTTGCTATTTACAAACAAATCATAACATTGCTTTCACTGTTCGACTTTTCTATTTAATTCAAGCTGATTTTCTTTTATTAATTTCTCTACATTTATTGGGTATGCAAACAATATGATTTTGATTGATGAATTTTCTGTTTTTATTTAGCTTTATTCTTGGAAATCTGTCTTCATATCCGTTTATGCTGTTGTGTAATTATTCAACGAATGAATTCAACATTTAACCATGAACGACAATTATGTATTTATGTACTTTATATATTTATTTTAATAACATTCACATCTCTACCATTTTATTTCTATCGAATAACTGAAATAATATTTGATACTCAATTAACAGCAATTAGTAACGAATTTATTAATAGTCGAGTTTTTGCACAAATACTACTAATGGGCATTTGTTTCAAACCTTTGTTAATCTTTATCTTATTTTTTCCGTCTTCAAATCTATTCAAATTGAAATGTTATCTCAAATGTTACACACCTGTTCATAAATCCGTACGCGAACAGTCGAATCCGGTTTCCTCGTCAGGTACTGAACATGACATTCAACAGATCAATAATTCACATTCTAAGCGGAATTTATATTCAATATTTACACGTTCACCATTACAATCGATCATGCGGTCTAAAATTCGTCGACCACAGTCGCTTTCATCGGCTACCACAACAACAGTGATGATGCCAATGTCAAATCAACGGCAGAATCCAATATCAAAAACTGAACAATTCAATAGTTGGTTACAATTGACGAATTCATTTATGAATGATAACACGAAAGACGCAACAGATATAGAGTTTGTTTGAGAACATTATTTGTAAAAGTGCTCGTTCTATTAACAAGATGATACAAATAGAAAGACGAGAAGGAAAAAGAAACGAGGCATCACTTCGGAATGATTTAGAAGTAGCGAAAAATTGATGTTCGGAGCTATGATGCTTAATGAAAGCATTCTTCATTAGTTAAAGTTATACCTATTATTTCACCCAGTCTTGTTTACTCGGTACTCTCAAATCGTAGGAACCATTCCGGTTACTTTCATCGCGTGAAAAGAGCTATAATTATGTTCACTTTTCGGTTTTTGTTGAAAAATAAATAAATTCCAATGTGCAAAATGAGATCGTTGTTACAATGAATAATTACCCAAATTATTCAAATTATTCAGATGAATGGACTTTGTTCCGAGAAAAATTCATTATTTTAAAAGCAACATAAGAATGTAAGACAAAAAAAAATTTTTTTTTTGCGTTAATCATATTTTTCTACTTGATAGAACATCGTTATTAATCTGTTTTTTTGACATTTTAACAAACAATTTTCTTCTTACAGTTTGGTTGATAATCAAGAGTATAGATTGTTTTTTAATAATTTTCTTTGCAAATTACAATGTATAATATGCACACTTGAGCTCTATTATACTTCTCTTCGTATGATTTTCTATGTAAATGAATTCATTAACATAGAAGAATGCGTTGAAACTATCTGGAAAAATAATTAATTTCAAGCTTGAAAAGAACTCAATCAATGCTTTGAATAAATTACAATTCATTAATGGATTAAAAATATTCTTTGTTTTATTTGAACTTACCAAATCGACAGTAAATATTTGCTTCAGTTCGAGAGAACAGAAAACTTGAAACGTACAGAATCTCGGTACTACTTATAGATTCGAGATGATCCTTCCAGACGTGTACTTATTTGACTCTATTTGTGCCGGTCATCAGAACACGACATCTATTAGAATTGACGTTCCATCATTTGTCGTCTATCTTAAGAAATGTCATGTTAGTATTTACAAAACAAAACAAAAGAAAACTACTAGATATGTTATGTTGTTACTCGATGTACGTTCTGTAACCAAAAATACTAATAAAAATGCGTTGGATGTTCTCTTTTGTGAAATGATTAATCTACCTTTTTTGTTCGAAATGATAAGATATAGAAAGAAAAGAACACGACAAAAGTCTTGTTATATAATGAAAAGGGAACTGTCTATTAGAATTTATTAATAAAAACAAAAACGAGAAAATGAATTTTGGGTCATCAGTTCGAACGAATTCTGAGAATAATGCGGTCTCTACAGCAAATCGAGGGTGATCATCAATTAACTAATTAATCTTCTCTCAAATATTCGACTTATATTTTCATATATTTATTTTAGAAATTATAATACATTTACAACACCAACATCTATGGTTACCGAGCATAACAACTCATCGGGAACAACACAACAAAATGACGAAAGTATTTTAATACCTTCGCAGGGTTCAGCAATCAGTTTTTCTTCGTTAAATTATGTGGTTAATTCGAAAACATGTTGTCCAGCATGTCCATTGCCTTGTGTTAAAACGCAAACGAAACAAATTCTCTTTGATATCAATGGAGTATTCAAACCTGGAATGAATGCTATACTTGGACCGACAGGTAGTGGAAAGTCATCTTTATTAGATATTTTAGCCGATCGAAAAGATCGTCGAGGCCTTTCTGGACAAGTTCTAATGAATGGACAGAATCAATCAGATGATTTTAAATATCGTGTTGGTTATGTTGTTCAAGATGATATTGTCTGTGGTCAATTGACTGTTCGAGAGAATTTAGCATTTTCAGCCAATCTTCGTCTATCGAAATATACGACTCGAGAACAAATTGATCATATTGTTCAACAAGTTATTGAACAATTAGGTTTAGAAAAATGTGCTGAGACAAAAGTGGGAACGGAATATACGCGTGGTGTATCTGGTGGAGAACGAAAACGCACAAATATCGGAATGGAATTAGTTTTATCACCATCGGTCTTGTTTCTCGATGAGCCAACAACTGGTCTCGATTCATCAACAGCTCGAAATGTTATGGAATATCTTCATCAACTATCTCGTCGAGGACGTATGTCAAATCTACTTTTCAATTCCATTTTCAATCGATACATTTAGGTACAATTATATTCTCAATTCATCAACCACGTTATTCAATATTTAAGTTATTCGATACATTATTTCTAGTTTCATCTGGTTATTGTATTTATCATGGTCCAGCGAATTATGTTCTTACATATTTCTCTCAGCTTGGTTTGACATGTGAAGAACATGATAATCCTGCTGATTTTCTGCTCGATATAACACAAGGTGATCGAGGTTTAGAGAATTTCGATAATATTCAACCGGAAAAACGACACGAGCAAAGTGCTCGTCAATTGAATTCGTCTTATCTCAAATCGGATATCTATGCAAGAATTCAACAAGAAATAACCGCAGCAAATAATGAGAAAATAGTAACGATCAATGATAATGTAACGAAAAATTCGAAATCACGGCTCAGAGAAATTCTCTATGTCTCTCAACGAACACTACGTAATGTCTATCGAAATCCAACACTTGTCGCTATGCAAACATTTGTCACAACGTTTTTCGCTATTCTTGTCGGTCTAATCTATTTAAAAGTCGACACAACATGCGATGCAGGTATAGCAAATCGTCGAGGTGCTATTTTTTTTATTGTCACAAATCAGGTTATGTCCAATCTTTCGGCTATTGAATTGTTTCTCAAGGAACGTGTGCTGTTTATTCATGAGAATGCAAGTGGTTATTATCATGTTTCAACTTATTTTCTAGCGAAATTAATTTGTGATCTTATTCCATTACGATTAATACCATCGGTTCTGTTCTCTACTATTGTTTATTTTATGATTGGTTTTCAACAAACTGTGGAGAAATTTTTTATTTTCTATTTTGGAATTTTTTGTACGACAATTTGCGGCGCAGCTATTTGCTTCTTTTTTTCAGCTAGCGTTCAAGTATTCGGCATTGCTAATCTTCTAACAGCCATGTCCTTTGTTTTAATGATGGTATTCGGCGGATTTCTTGTTAAATTATCATCGGTTGTCGATGTTCTCTCATGGATAAAATGGGTCAGCTTATTTCGATATTCGATTAATATTATAACGATCAATGAATTCAACGGTTTGAATTTTACTATGACAGAAAACGGACCTCCGAATGCTTCGAAAGTTATCTGTCCTGATATGCAAGGACTGGATATTATACATCAATCAAATATTGATTATGAAACTGATTGGGATTTATGGAAGAATTTTGTTGCATTAGGCTCAATGATACTTATTTTCTTTACTTTAGCTTACGTGCAATTACTTCGAATGAAGAAAACTAAATAAATTAAAATTTAACATGATCAATTTCCTGGCTTAACATTTTTTGTCTTTTTTTTTGAAATTTTTAAGTTATGACTTTGTTTTGAGTACGAGCTTTGATCAATAAAAATCGTTTTTCTTCTTTCAATGAATATAATCGTTATTGAAACGTAAAATAAAACATTAAAAGAAAGAGAGAAAGGCATCGTTAATGACTTATACAAATAAATATATGTAGTTTGATTTCATGTGTAAAAGAAAAGAGCAAGCTGCTGCCACTTGTCTTCACAAATCGACGAAACAATGTGGAATGTAAGTTCGATTGTCGATGATCAAGCGTTCAACGAGATTCAATTCGGTAATCTCGGTGCCGCTCTATTTATTATTGCTTACATTGGTTGTTATGGACTTGGAATTATCTTTTTCTTTGGTCAACAATTGAAAGAAACACAATCACAACGATATGAATTGCCAGCCTATTTCTTAAAAACACTTTGGGATGTTCCGAGTAAAAATCGACTCTATGGTGAGTTTATTTTGACGTGATTTTCTTCTTCTTTTTTTTTTTATTTTGCAATCTCTATCTGTTCAGAAGAATTAGCAGATATCGAACGTTTAAAACGAATTTTTCGTGGATATTTTGCTGATCATGAAACTTACATGTCGGTTAACCACGACGACCTTCAAGCAATGGTCGACGAACGTGCCTATGCTTGTGCATTGAAATATCGAGAGAAATTACGACGTCTTCATTTATCTCATATGGATTATTATCTCGACACAATTCAGCGTACATCTCAAACGAGTACTGATGATCATGAACATGTTTCCAAAGTTACGATGACACGAACATCGATTACAAAAACAAGCGTTGAATATTCAGATGATGATGACTGTGACAATGAAAGAAATAGTTATATTTTATCGGTATCTGTTGTTTAAAAAAACATGATTAGCTTTCTTTTTGTGTGTGTGTGTGTGTGTGTGTTGGGAAAAAGGAATGATTTTTATTTAAATATTTCGATTTTGCATACGCCAATTTTCTTCCATTTTACGCTCTCGATTTCCCCATCCAAAACTCGATCCATTCGGACGGATATTCATTGTCGAATTATTATTATTGCACGCTGTTGATTGAATAACATTTGCCGACATCTTCGGACTATCAGTGGCAGTTGGCGGAGTTAATGCTGCTAGCATAGCTGAAATCTTTTGCGATGATACATTCTAATTGATAGATAAACTTGTGGATAGTAGAGACAAAAGAAAACACTGTGTGACATACTAATGATGGTTTTAATAATGGATGAATAGAATGGTGTTGTTGTTGTTGTTGTCGAATGGTGTTTGACGGTGGAGTAGTTCTTTCTGTGAGTTTCTCATTAGTTATAGGCTGATTTTGCATCTGAATGAATCTATTTCGATTGATTCATATCGATTGATTGAAAGATCTTACTAAATTCCGTTGTAAATTAGCCAAAAATAATATTTTTGCTGTTAATTCCGGATTAACTGATTGAAAACTCATAATTTATTAGTTTCTTTAGAATTAATGGACACAACAACAACAATGAGACAGCTGTGAAAATATGTATTGATAGATATATTTACTTTCTTCGTTCTGGGAACGAACACTTTTCGAAATGAAATTCATCGCGCTCATTCTATTTTCTTTTACTTAACAACATATAAACATGAAAACAGTTATTTTTTATTCGTGAAATTCAAAAATCTATACTTTTAAATCGGTGTAAAAAGGCAAACCTAAACTAGAATATGTTTATAGTTCATCTTTGTTCGCATCGTCATCAGAGGAGGATGGTGGTGGTGCTTGTCCTTGATAAAGTTTGGTTATTATTGGTGTAACAACATCTTCAATAGATTTTTTCTGTGCTTTGAAATCGTCGACATCAGCTGATGCTTGATTTTCATCGAGCCATTTGATTTTTTCGTCGATTTCTTGTTCAATTGTTGTCTTATCATCAGATGATAATTTACTGCCAAGTTTATCTTTATCAGCAAGTTGTGTTTTTAATGAATAAACATAGGATTCAAGTTCATTCTTGGCATCGACACGATCTTTAACTTTTTTATCTTCTTCTGCAAATCGTTCCGAATCTTTGATCATACGTTCGATTTCATCGGGTGACAAACGATTTGTATTCGAATTAATAACAATATTATTCTTATTTCCTGTTCCTTTATCTTCAGCAGTTACTTTCAAAATCCCATTAACATCAATTTCGAAAGTCACTTCAATTTGTGGTACACCTCGTGGTGCTGGTGGAATACCAGTCAAATCGAATTTGCCTAAAACATGATTGTCTTTTGCCATTGGACGTTCACCTTCGAGTATTTGAATCGTCACTATTGATTGCCTATCAGCAGCTGTCGAAAAGACTTGACTTTTTTTCGTTGGAATAACTGTATTACGAGGAATGATTTTTGTCATAACACCACCAACAGTTTCAATGCCCATTGTTAATGGATTGACATCAAGTAGAACGAGATCACCTGTATTTTCTTCACCGGAAAGAACGCCGGCTTGAACAGCGGCACCATATGCAACTGCTTCATCGGGATTAATACCACGTGATGGTTCTTTACCATCGAAATATTCTTTAACAAGTTGTTGAACTTTAGGTATACGTGTTGAACCACCAACAAGAACGACTTCGGCTATATCGGATTTCTTTAAATCAGCATCTTCTAAAACTTTTTCTACAGGTTTCATTGTCGAACGAAATAGATCCACGTTTAATTCTTCGAATTTAGCTCGTGTCAATATTTCACTAAAATCTTCATTGTCATAGAATGATTCGATTTCGATTTTGGTTTGATGTTGCGATGATAATGTTCGTTTAGCTTTTTCAACTTCACGTCGAAGTTTTTGTACAGCACGATTATCTTTTCGTACGTCTTTGTTTGTTTTCTTTTTGAATAATTTAATAAAATGTTCCATAACTCGTTGATCGAAATCTTCGCCACCTAAATGCGTATCACCATTCGTTGCAACAACTTCAAATACGCCATTATCAATCGTCAGAAGTGAAACATCAAATGTTCCGCCGCCCAAATCGAAAACAAGAATATTCTTTTCGTCTTCTTTTTTATCGAGACCATAGGCAATAGCTGCAGCTGTTGGTTCGTTGATAATACGCAGAACATTTAAACCCGAAATGGTACCAGCATCTTTCGTTGCTTGTCGTTGTGCGTCATTAAAGTAAGCTGGAACAGTAACGACAGCGTGTGTAACTTTTTTGCCGAGATATGCTTCGGCTATTTCACGCATTTTACCGAGAACCATAGCTGAGATTTCTTCGGGCTCGAAAAATTTTTGTTCAGAACCGATTTTAACTGAAATTGTTGGTTTTGATCGACGTTCGATGACGGTAAATGGAAAATGTTTTATATCGGATTGAACACTTGAATCTTTAAATTCTCGACCGATTAAACGTTTAACATCGAAAATTGTATTTTCAGGATTGGATGTCAATTGATTTTTAGCTGCATCACCAATTAAACGTTCACCGTCAGTGGTAAATGCAACATACGACGGAGTTATACGATTGCCTTGATCATTAGCAATGATTTCCACACGACCATTTTTAAATATTCCAACACAGGAATATGTTGTACCAAGATCGATACCGATTACTGTACCAACATCTTCTTTAGCAAAGGTTAATGTTGTTGCTACAAGAACGACAGTTATTAAATAAAATGTTTTAAACATTTTATATTTATCTAAAAGAACAATTAAACTCAAATGAGTTGCATATACTTATTGTTATTCATTCTATGAGTATAAATGGAACCTATGAATTATCCCAATATATAGATGGTGCTAATATCTTAATAAGAATAAAGATAATCTCTGTCTCTAGATTTACTGGAGCAATCAAAAGCTTATTATAATGTACTTGAGGCAGGTCTGAACTAAAAAAAAACTTTCTATTAATAATACAATACAATAAAAATATACCACAATCTGCCTAAAGTTCAAAGCCAACAGTGATATTAAGGAGATGGAGCTATCTATACTGATCTATTGTAGATTATACAGAAAAAATAGCGAATAGAACAAATGTATATTATCTGTTCTGTTTACAAGAATAGATCTTATATTATAGGATAACATATGTAGATTCCTACTATTGGTGTGTACTTTATTTTCTTAAGTTGTAGACAATCGGTAGTAGCTGAAAAACAATGTTTACCCTACGAATGTTTCGATTAGCTATGGTTATTTTGATCTTATGCGGTTTAATTAGTAATGTTTTTTGCTCATTTGAAATTCAGTTTAAAAATTTCCCCTGTCTTTGTACTTTTCAGTTATGATTAAAAATAAATATCATCGTTCGTCTGATTTCGATAATATATTTGAAAAAAAATCAACAAATTTCAGCAAACATGTCATTGAGAATACTACATCCATCACACTTCGTCGAACAAAACCAATATATCATGTCAATCCAAGGGATCAACATCATTGATGTCTTTTGTTTTATAAAGAGTTCCTGTATAAATAATCAGACTATATGATTTTTCTTTGTTCTTTTATTTAATTAATTCATAGCATATTAAGTACAATGATAGTTCATTGAATTGTGAATAAAAAAGTGAATACTGCGAAACGATCTTATGCAATGCTATCTTTTTTTGCCTTAAAAGTGTAAATAAAATAATTAAAAAGACTTTTCTGTATTTAAAACTTCATAATATCTTTTCTTTAAATAATTTATCGCGTGAATAGCACGTCAATATCTATATATATTTATATATTCTAATATACTATAAATATATTAATGAATTATATTATTATATTCGTCTAAATTGACAATAAACACATGAAATAAATTGATACATTACGAAACTAATATAGTTACGTTTTTTTTCCTTTCGTTAAAAATATCTGTATTTAATTGTGAGAATTTTGAGTAATTGACACTTTCTTTTTGAAATTAATTATTCGCCTTTTTATTAATAAAAATTTCTCTAATAAAATATTCAAGAAACCATGGTTTTAGTTGATCATGCTATATATCGTGCTAATCTCTTGAGTTTTTCTAATAAGAGAAGTTCTTTGTTTTTCCCATTGAACGCTTTTGTTTGTTTGTTTGTTTTTATAAATAGTACATCATTTTCTATTTTAAAACGATAGAGTACGATAAGTCAATTGAAAAAAAACAGACAGAAAAAGAAAGTTTTGTTTATTTTTGGTGATAGAATTCTTTTTGTTCACATAGACTGAGTGTCGTTGAAAAGACTTACATAAAAACGAAAGAGAGAAAGAGAGAGAATAAAGGAACACACTAAATATTTTGACAAAAAAAAACAAAACAAAAATAGAAGATCACCTAGAGGTACAAACTGAATCATCACTGTAAACACGTACCGTTTTTCTTCAAGTATGCATGTACAAAAGTTAATCGAAGGTTAACGACAAATGAGTGCTGAAAAAGCATTACCATCATCATCATAATCTTTGTTGCGGAACATATAAGCCAAGAGAAGAAGAGGAAAAAAAAACAATTAACTCCAAAAGAAAAAAGAAAACAACAACAGTCAAATACAAATACATACACCGGTATTCACACAGTTTAGATACATTGAAGAAAGAATAAAAACATAGAGTGAGGAAAACGACATGTATGTAATTATATATTCATATTTATATAGATATATAATCATTCATTATTTAATAATTAAACTGAATGATCAAGAGAAGAGTGTGTGTGGTGACAATGTGATAAAAGAAGAAAAATGAATAGATGAGTATGAAAGAGCGTCATACACTCATGAATTCAATAGAAGTTCTTTTCTATGTTTATGATCTTTGTTTTTTTTTTCGTTAGTAACACACTCTTCGTATTGATGTTTGAGCAAATTTCCTCTGAAAGGAGAATGAAAACAAAAAGAAACGTTTCAATTCTCTTCAGTGTAATTTATCTTCATTGTTCGATTAAGTTGTATTCGGCCAGACTGTATGATCGAAACGAGCATGTTTAAGTGAAGGTTCCGAACAAGCAGACGAATGCAAATAATCAATTGATCGTTGTAATGATGAAGGTGATTGATGTTGTTGGGAAGATAGAGGAGTTTTTGTTAGAGATGTATTCGAAGATGAACTAGAATCCATAGTCGATGAACGGTTCGTTCCTGTGCCGAGTAATAATGGTGGTGAAAACGGTTCATTTTTTAAACGATGCTGCTGTTGTTGTTGTTGTTGTTGCTGCTGCTGTTGAGATAAATGAAGTAATTGTTGTTGATGATGATGGTGTTGTTGTTGCTGTTGAGGATGATATAAATGTGGACTACCACGAGTTGAATTCGGATTTGATGCTGACTGAGGACCGCACAATGCTTGTTGCATATCATAATTCATCATTCTAGAATAGAGAAAAAGAATTGAGTTGTTTTTATGTGTAAAAGTCCGTCTCAATTATGTACCCTAATGGTAATGAATTGATTTGTAGTGCAGCAGCTAGTGATGAATGAGACGGTGCATGCCATGGATGGAAACTATTGTTATCATTACCATTACCACTGGGCGTGTTCAGTGAGAAATCAGCTAAAAGAAAATTGTTGGACACGTTAAAATTATTTTGATGTAAGCAACAAAGAAAAAGAGGCGAACATAGTAATCTGCGTTTCTTCTTCTAATTGAATTCTTTCTTCGAAGTCAAAATAGGATTAAAAGACAAACTTACTATTAAACCGATTTGTCGCTGTATTCCCGCCTACTGTCAGATCATTATGATGAGATGTGATGTGTGCTGAAGCTGATGTCATCGGTGTTCCACTATTTGTATTGATGGAAAATTTATTTGCTTGTTGTTTTGCTCCGACATTTGGACTTGTACGTGATTCACTAGGAGAACTTTGCGCAGAATATGTTGATTGAGGCGATGGAGAAGACGAGGCGTCGATACCAGTTGCTCCATGTACTATTTTATGAAATAATAAAATTTCTTCAATAAGTGCAAAAAGGAAATTCTAATTCACCTGATAAATAGTTTTGTTGTGTTGGATTTACTTGGTTAAGTCCATTAACCATTGCTAAAGACGGATGATAGTTACTTGCTGAATGGGACTAAAATTTTTATAAGAAAAAAAAGAAGCAACCAAAGATTAGAAAATTAATTGTCTGCTATTCTATTATAACCAACCTGATTATGATTATTTAAGCGTTTTTTTCCGTCATTTATTTGAATATCTAATGGATGTTGATGATGAGTTTGATGATGACTAGGAATTAGATGATTACTATCCATTTCAGTAGCACTGTCATCATCTATATCATTGTCACTATCATTTGGATCAAGATGTTTTGATTCTTTTTTATTTAAAATCTATTTTTGAAAAATAGAAAATGTTTTGTTTTTTTTTATTATAGAATGTTGTGTAGTTGTTGGATTTACCTGAACAATCTCATTATTTGTTCGACTTTCATGTGGTTCATTATATTCGGTATATTTGAGCAAAATTTTATCCATATCCGTTGATGCATATTGAAATAATTTATTTGACGAATTGAAAATAATTAACGCTATTTCACAATCACATAGAACACTTAATTCATATGCTTTTTTCATGAGACCAAATTTTCGTTTCGTAAATGTCACTTGACGATTACGTTCGTCGTTTATTCTCGATATTTGAATTTTTTTACGCCCCATTCTAGAAGAAGAAAAAAGCAAAACTAAATTCATAGAAAAAAAAATGTATCAAATGTACGTGCACAATAGTTATTTGATATCAACAAAAAAAAACCGAGAGTACAAGTCAGACTCTAATGTCAAAATAACGCCGGTATTCAAATATACACCGTACGGACCGATTTAACATAAATTTATTTATTTAGTCAAACAAGGAAAAAAGAGAAATGGAAAGGAAAAAGCATTCTAACTTGTAATGCACAGATATAGATTAAAAAATTATATTTGGGATCTTCTTTTTCTGTCGGCAATGAAAAGGAAAGGGAAAAAGAAAAAGCACTGAAGTCATTTTCTTATTAATTATTTTTAATGTATAGGATTATTCCTTTGTTACTTTTATCCAACGAAAGCATAAGTTTGAACGCAATTCATGTGAATATTTAGATCCCACTTACTAAACTGAAGGGAAAAAAAGATAACAAAGACAGATCAAATGGATATTCGGCTATGTTGATTAAAGATCTCTGTCTACATCTAAGCTTTACTCGTGCATGCTTCCTTTCATCTTCGTCGTTTATAGATTTTCGTAACTTTAAATAAATTAAATTGATCATCGGTTCGTTGAACATATGTTCGCGAACATACGATTAAATATTAAACGTCATAGTTAAGTTAATTAAACAATAATAATAATAATAATAACAATAATAAAATCCTAGTTATTTATTCGAGATTTCGTTCGTTGAAAGATTTTCTATTTGATTAAATTAACTAATTCCCAGTGTTTCTTGTTTCTCATTTCTTTTTTTTTCTTCTGCTTCTCGTCTCATCTCATCTAGATTATTAAATAAATAAATATTAAGGATTGTATTTACCTGAACGAACAGCAATCTATCTTATGTAAATTTTTTGTATGTCAATTGAAAATAATAACGATAAACAAACGATGTTTTTGTCTGTCTATATTGTTTGTTTGTCTAACTAGTACGCGATGATGATAAGTTTCGAAACGTGTCGTTGTTTGTTTGTTTATCCTGAGATTTTCTTCTTTGACGGTTTGAAATAGAAAAACGAGGATGTAACCGTAAGAACACAAGGGAAACCAAGTCGGTCGCAACTCTTTTTTTTATTTGATATATAGTTTTTTTTTTCGAAAAAAGAAAAACGAGAAACACACTCGTTGCTGATGCTGAAGCGACGCCGGCGACTGTTGTTGTTGCTTTCGTTCTTTCAATGCATTACTACGATGCCCAGATTCTTACTTGCTCCAACCCTTTCCTTCTCTCTCTCGTTCTCCTTCCATCGACCCGGTTTCCTCTTCTTTTCTTTTTCTTCTTTTTTTTCGCTCGACTCGGTCCTTTCTTTCTTCCTTTCTTTATTTTTTTTCTTCTTCTCCTATTCTCTTTTTGAGTAATGTCTAATTTGCGTGTGTCGTGTATCTAACATTGGTTTGTGGTGATGAGAGACAACAAGTTGCATTTGGAACAAGCTGCTGCATTTTATTTGCTAACGTATCTTTTCATCTTGTCGTACGAGAACAAAAAACACGTGTTCTCAGGTTTTTGTTCTCTTGATTCGATTCTTCAACAAGTAGATAGTCTGATATCGTCCTAAGATAATCCATATAGCATTGAAGAAATACGAAATGAAACAACAACATCAATACAAAAGAAGAAAAAAAACCGAGAAGCGAAGAGGAGAGAAAGACAGATAAAGAGAACATGATGATGATGACGAAGAAGCATATAGAACCCATGCACCATTATCTTCATCTAGTGACAATTTTTTGCATTCTCTTAAGCTGACATGCGTACATGAACGAGCTTTTACACAAAAAAAAAACGAGAACACGACTCATTCTTTCTTGTGCTACTTCATTTCTTTTGACGCTGCGGATGAGTATAATCATTATCATTCTAATGTCCTCTTACATCTATTAATTCTTGTAGTTTTTTTCTGGAAAACTAAAGTGAATCTGAAGAATGTTATAGTAGAACTAAAGCAGGTAGAAAAGACGAAGAAGACAAAATGAAGAGGGAGAGAAAGAAAAAAAGAAAGAAAGAAAGAAGAAAAGAATAGCTGAAGATGATGTGTTTCACCTTGATGACGATGATATGACAAAAGATTATTTAAACTGGAAAGATGGAAAAGGGTAGTAGGATGCTTGAGGACAGACATAAAACACGACAGGAAAAAAGTTAGAAATGAAAAAAGAAAATCCAATGTATGGTATTTGTCTATACTTCCTACGATCGAACAAATGACAGAGTCTGGATAATAGTTCGTGTAGGTGGTGAGAAAATGTTCGCTCATCAAAACAAAATTGTTCTGTGAACTATCTTGGAAAAAAAACAATGCGTAGGTGCTAAGAAGTCATATTTGTAAATGAACAAATCAAAATAAAACGAATGATGTCAAGCGTATAATGCTCAAGAAATTCATAAATACATGTTAACTATTCGATGAATTTGTTCTTATAGTTTTCTTTTTGTCAACATTTAATGAAACAAAACATTGAATTCTTCTTTTCTTTTTCTATTTTTAACTTGAAAAATTTATTTATGTGCTTCTTTTTACGAAAAAATTTCTTTTTTTCGACCAAATCATAATAAAAAAAAAGAGAAAACAGCACAAACATAGACAACCATACATATAGAGGGCATGGAGAGATTCTGCTTCAAGAACTTATTAATTAAAATAATAGAAAGAGAAGAAAAAGAAGAAAAAAAGTGAATAAGAGTGAGTGAAAGAAAAAAAACAGTAAGCATATGAGAATTGATTTTTCGTAAGGAATGTTAAAACATAATACAAACTTATTGCTATTAGTCAGAGAGAGAGAGAGAGAGAGAGAGACAAGAAATTGAAACAAAAAGCAAGATGCAATCGGTTGAATGACTAGATCGAATTATTTCTAAGATCTTGTCTAAATACCACCACCACTTCGTTCAGGTGGCGCATTACTTTTGATTTTACCAATACGAGCTGCTTTCACAAAATGACTCGTTGAAACGGCACCTGTATTCAACGCACTCATTAACTAAATTTCAAAGGAATTTGTCCTATATAATTATTTTGTTTTGAATTTTATTTTTACTTGAAGAAATTCGGTGATTTCAATAATACCATTTTGATTTTGATCAACTTCACGCATGAGAATTCGTAGTTCTTCTTCGGTTATTTCGTTGTCTGATTTCTATGAAAATAAACAGAAAAAGAAAATAAGAAAAACAAAAGCCAAAAATTTTTAATGAATTTTTCAAATTCAGTTAGTGTTTTTATTTATTTGTATATTAATAACAAATGCTTGTTATTCTCCTTTCATATCATGCGATAAAACACTTACTAAACCCGATTTCGTTATACGCTAAAACGAAATAGATATGCTAAATACAACTCAATATATTGACATCGAATTCCCTCTCTTTAGTTCTATTATTCGGATTTATTTGTTTTTCGACGATATTTCTTACTTGAAAATGTCGTTTTAAATCACTAAGTGTTAGAAAACCTTTGTTTTCTACGTCCATTTGTCGAAAATGTTTCATATAATAGCTCATTTCATCACGTGTAAAATTAATTGGTACACTTCGACGCATATCACGTTTCAAATTGAGACCCATTTCTCGAAAAAGAAATGTTTTAGCTCGTTCGGTTTCTTCCTAGATATTTCAAAAAACGAAACACACACAATTGACTTTTAATTAAAGATAATCAAAATAGATGCCTAACTTTTTGTTTTTGTTCATTCCATTTCAATTCTTTGGCCATGATTTGAATGATACGCGGTAGGGCTTCTTCGGCAGCAATGACGTTCAAAAATGAGAGGCGTGTTCGTCGTGCGAGAATATCAACAGCCGTACGTGCATACTCTTTAATAGCATAGAGAACTTCGGCTTCGATGTACGGAAATTCTTCATGTAAACGTCGGCCAATGACTGGCCAACGTTTGCCGGTTAATGACGAAAGATCTGCGACTTTATTAGCTTCATCACCGTATGTATTCGAGAGATGTACGGCAACTTCAGTTTCAATTCCGTAATCTTGAACTAAACGAATGTAGGACGTGGGCGTCCAATTGGCTCCACCATTGAGAATAAGACCTTTGGTTACACAATCATTTTTCGGTTGAAGTTTAGCAGTTTGAATGCAACTATCGACGGTTTCTTCAGCCATTTGTCGATAAGTTGTCCATTTACCACCTAATCAAATAATCACGTGTTTTTTTCTTTCGATTACTGAAAATTTATTTTCACTCTACCTCCAATTGTAACTAAACCTGAATCACTAACATGAATAATATGATTTCTTGCAATCGATTGAGTATCTTTTTTATTCGGATTAACAACCAATGGTCGAATGCCCGACCAAGCTGCTAAAACATCACCACGACGTACTTGAACATCGGATGACAGATAATTTTTCACTTCTCCCAATATAAATTCGACGTCTTCAGTCGATGGCGATGGATAATCTGTGATTTCACAAGGCGTGTCAGTTGTGCCTAAACACAGCAAATAAATATTGTTTTCGACAAAGAAAAAAAAACTTCAATCAACAAACCGGCCATCGTATGTTTTTGCCAAGGCAAGAAAAAGATAACACGACCATCGGATGTATTCGGATCAAGAAGACCCATATTCGTCGGACTGTAATAATCCGGTAGAACAATATGAACGCCTGATGATGGCTGACAGATTTTTGGCATTGAACCATCATCGAATTGTCGAATCGAATCTGTATAAGGTCCTGTTGCATTGACAACGCATTTGCCACGAACAATAAATTCTTTATCTACATCAGAGAATTTTCATCGAATATTTTTTTCTTTCGAATATTAGTCAACAACGTACTCTGACATCGATCGAGACATTTCACGCCTCGGACAACTTTTTTTACTTGAATATCTCCGTCAGTTGTTTTCACTTCGACATTTTCGTGAATAAGTCCAATAACTGCACAATGATTTGCAATATTCGCGCCCATACGCGCAGCTGTAAATGCTAATGCAATATTCATTCGTGCGTCGTTGTGTTGTCCATCATAATAGACAATAGCTCCGACCATTTTTTCTTTTTTCAACATCGGAAAAAGCTCTAATGCTTTGCTTTTCGAGATTACATATGATGAACGAAGAATTTGACGGCCTGAGACAATATCATAAGCTTTGATTCCTGCATAGAAATACGGCAGAAGGTACCATCTAAATAATTTTTAATGAGAAAATTCTTTCAATCGATTTTCTTTTTTTCATCCGTACTTGTAAACAGGCAACATGATCGGCAGTGGATATGATAAATGTGGAGCTATTTTCAGCAAATTTCCACGTTCAGACAGAGCTTCTTTTACCATATGATACTGAAATGGTAACGTAGATTCAATTAGATAACTAAAGAATATTTTGATGAATTTACTTGTTCACGATCGAGATGCATGATAGCCTTTTGTAAATAGCGAACGCCGCCATGAATCAATTTTGTCGATCGTGATGATGTACCACTGCTGAAATCATATTTTTCAACGAGTGCAACTTTGAGACCTATTGAAGAATATTTTCACAAGTAAAAAAAACACGTATTTTCAATTGAACTACCTCGACTAGCAGCATCGACAGCTACACCACAGCCAGTAGCACCGCCTCCGATGACGACGATATCGTATTCGGGTTCTCTGGACATTTTCTCAATTTGTGCTTCTCGTGTCGGATACTCATCTAGCCAAACTTCAGGCCGATGTAGAGCAGGCGCGGCTGCTTTGAGTTTATTTTTCTGCGGGAGAAAAAAAGAACAAATGAGTACTTTCGAATGAATTCAACCGAAATGTAAAGACTCACCTCGAGCATATACTGTCCGAGAAAACCTGTTCCAATAGCCGATGTACACAGAAGAAGACCATGCCGAATGAAATTCCGGCTAAAAACCCGAGGCATTTCTGCAAAAATATGAATGATAAGTACAAAGCCAAATGTTATTGTCGATAAAGAAAATAAGTACGCATGCAAAAGTCTTATATAAACCTGTACTCAACCTCAAAGCAGAAAGCGATGCAGACACTCAACGCGTGCTATGTTTGAAGCCATCGATAATGATTGGTTTAGAAATCATTCGTTGAATAGAGGTCACGACAATCGATATCTAATTATAATTTCATATTTTTCCTTGTATTCTAAAAGAAAAACGATTGTCACCGTCTTTTCGCCACGACAGATTTGTTATTTATTGTAATCGGAACGAGAGTTTCTCTTGCTGATTCTTATCTCTTTAGTCATTTCAAAAAAAAAAGAAAGAAAAAAAAATGTAATTCAATCGGCGAATAATAATAATATCAGTCGAAAAGTACAACAAAAGATTTCAACGAAAAGAAAAGGAAGAAACGACCTCGTTATGGGTACTCGATTCTGTCGGTATATCTTTACGAGCGTGTCATTCATAAAAACAAACAATATTCGACCTTCATTTTTCAAATCATCAATAATAAAAACGCACGTATAAGTATATCAATAAATTTTGTGACCAATATTTACTCGTAAAAAGACTTGCAGGTAAATATGAAGAACAAAAAGAGAAAAGGGAGCCCCATTTTCTTGTGTTTTTTGGTTAAAAAAGCGATATGACTCAATCGTATGTAGAAAAAAAGAGAACTAAAAGTATTTATCCATTAAAAAAACGGAGCAAAAGAAAAACGAAAACTTAAGAATTTCAAATTTTTCTTTTTTAAGTAAAATTAACTCAATAAAGCACCTTTCGAAAAACTAATGAAAAGAACAATAGTGTCAATGATATGTTTGATATTCGTGCTCGATCTCGAGCTGGATTATCAGCAATTACTGGACAGTTTTGTTTCCAAAAAAGAACACCTTGCGGGATTTCTAACGGTATAATTTCACTTTTGTTCACTTGTAATTGCATAATCATAGCGTTTGAAAGATTAGATATCGGTGACCAATCATTACCGAACTTCCAACTGATCGGTCGACCGTACTTTATGAAATTCGACCATTGTTCAATTAATTGTCGACTGAATTCGATTTGTTCGGATGTATAACTTTGTGTTAGATTTGTATCATTCGATTCGAATCGAACGTATTTTATTAACGAAATAAAATTGTCTGTTGAATCATTTTTTTCATTGACCAACGGTGTACCCCATGTATATTCGAGTTCAGCAAAATGGCCAACTAAATCATGTTTATGTAGATAATCATTGCATGTTGTTGGATGTTCCTGAGCTGTTTTATGAGAATATTGATATATAAACGTTCGATTTGAATATTTTAAACGTCGGTCAAGAAAACGATAGTAATCGTTATTGAAAAGAATATCGGTTATGAGACGAGAATAATTGTAGAATGCTGAACAATAACATTCAGATGAAAGAGAACAATCTAGTGGAATTTTATCGAGATGATATCTAGAGAGAAATTTATGTGAGAATGAATGTCGAAAAGAATTTGTTAACTTACAATTCCAAAGCTTTTTGATGTAAACAAGTTCGATTCGGCTGCATGACAGAGAGAAATTTCAATGTAACATCCGTAAAATTAACAGTATTTAATATAATTGAATCTTGATTATTTTGCTCCATGATTATTGGAACAATTGCTACGTAAACACCTACGATTCATTCAATGAAAATGAAATGATTATTCGAATTAATTTGCTTTACCTTCGTCATCTGTTGATCCAATGAGAATATCAACATCGGATAGACTATCATTCTTTTCGAAATTCTCTCGAAATTGACTCATATAATTGCCTATTGTCACAACATTTGTATGATTTGCACTTGTATACGAATGATGTTCATGTTCAGCAATTGAATCGAAATCTCGTTCGGCTAAACATTTAACTTTCTCATCGAAACTTGTAAAATTTCCACAAGTATTATCATTTGCAACAAGATTAAATTTTTCCATTGCATCGCGAGCTTTCAAATGCGACCAAATATTAAACGGACTACCACTTTGTAATAACAATCGACGAATACGTCCTCGACTGAATGGCGAAGCTGCTAGATAGTAAGCATGAGGTGCACCAGCCGAATGACCACCGACAGTTATTCGATTAATATCACCACCTAATGCATCGATATTTTCATAGATCCAATCGAGTAGAAGCGCTTGATCGTATAAACCAAGATTGCCTTCTAATCGTTCGTCACCTGATGATAAAAATCCGAATAGATTTAAACGAAAATTAAATGTAACAACAATAATATCGCCTAAGGCAGCGAAGATTGTCCCATCAAACACATTGCCAGTACCAATTTGACCTGAACCACCGTGTATCCAAATGAAAATCGCTTTTCTTCGTTGATCATAAGGCGTCACCGGAATGAAGAGATTAAGAAAAAGACATTGTTCAGCCGGAATCGATTTCACTGAAAAAATACCATAATTTACTGAACAATACGGTGTCGTAGGAAATCCTATCGGAGTTCCAGCACATGAACCTGCCGATGGTTTGCAAACAGGTCCGAATGATGTTGCATTTCGAATCGTATCGTTCTGTCGACGAATTAATTCGGCTCGATTGAAACGTTTTGGAATTCGAGCATATTGAATGCCAAGATATTGACGAACAAGAATATTCTCGAAATGAACTGTACGACCAACATAAACACCTGATGTTGTGTTCAATAGATCGACAGTTAATGAACAATCAAATATCGATAGTAAATATAAGACGACAATAAACAAAAACGATTTATTCAAAGACATAAACAGCTGTAGTACATCGACCGTCTTCGGTTTTAAATTTAAAAGAATAGAAAAACAAAAAGTGAGTTAATATGACCAATTCGTTGAGTATTTGACCTTGTTGTTTTATTTTTATCTTCCTTCCGTTTTCTCCTCGTCGATGTTAATGCTACTCGATTTCGGATACAAATGACTGATATAAACATTAGCCGAGCTTATTACTCGTCTCTATCTAACTCCAGTTGTTTGTTCGTGTCAATTAAACCCCAAAAAAAAAGTCATTTTATATGCTGTCAACAGATGTGATCTCTCGTCACTGATCACCGACTACGGAAAAGAAGAAAGAGAAGAAAAAAAAACCAGAGACATAGAAGATTCAATTACATAATCTAACAAGTAGTCGTCATCATGCTCATCATCATCATCGTTGTCTAATTGACATCGGTGCCTGTTGTGGGTAGTGTCGACGAGAGTATGTTGAGCGTATCGGTTATTTGTCAGAATTTTATCTTGATATGCGATAAACCTCTGTGATTGAATTAGAATCATTAAAACAAAACACATTTACATCTTTCATTTAATATATTATTAAGTTTATTCTTATCAACACTTTCCTATCGTATTAAAAATACGAATAATATTCATTTGATTTTCTTGGCAAAACTTGAAACGTACGTACAAGACAAAATCAGATCAATACGTTATTTCTGTCAAAGTTTATTTATCAAACATTGATCAAACATGACAGGTTTAAGACAAGAAAAGAGATATGCATGATTGAATACATCGACATCAAAGATAAAAGATAAATATTTCTCTTGAGAAATATAGCAAACAACATAGACAAGAACAACAAGAAGTCTATTTGATACGACTTAATATTATGTGAATTTTAAATTGTTTATGAATAACGATGGTGAGATGACCACATGAGTTTTATTAATAAGCCAATTAATACAAGAAAAATACAGATAAATATAAATCTTAGGAAGTATTTTAGAAAACATATTCGAAAATGATTGCTCTCATCGTTTGCTTGAGGTAACGAAAGACTTCGATAGATCGCTTTTCGGAAGTTAATATGAGCTAAACTATGTCGTCGATTGACAATATCACTCCTACGATGAAGAAACAAACAAATAAATAAATAAATATATCAAATGTTGATATTTCAATTAACTTACGTTGTTTTCTTCTCATTATCATTGGAATTTTCTCGATTTGTACCTGTACGTTCATGTATATAATCAGATTCTTTCGTCATATTAAATTTGTATAGTCTTGTTCTGTTTAATATCACAAAATAATTATTCTTCAAAGGAGTTTTCTCTATTGAAAATAAAGAAACATATAACATACAATGTTTAATGAGAAAGATTGTGTAATTAGATATGATTAATCAAATATGCATCGATAACTGATTGACATCAAAGATTTTTTTGTTTTGAGTCAAGTTCGATGAATCTTCTGAAGAAGTCTTTTTGTTCACTAATATGCAAATAGCATCGTCATAAAAAAAATAGGAGACGAAGGAGAAATATGCTTCCGGGCCTTTTTTTTCTTTTTCTTGATGTGTTCATCACGCAAAGAATCGAAGTTTCTCAAATCATTGACATTAAACATTAGTTACGAGAAGTTTTTTTTTCTTCTCTTTTTCTCGTTAAAGACCGGATATAAATGTGACCTATTGTCTTATGCATGACTAAGAGATAAATAGTGCTGAACGATTAAATCGATGTCAAAAAACATTTTAACAAAAAATGACAAGAGGAATTTGATTGATATTTTCAGGAGAGAAGAAAGAAAATATTTTAATCGATAAAATCGAATCAAAAAATGTTCGTTCGAATGAAATCAATTTATTATTTATTAAGAATATTGCATTCATAATCTGCTTCTATTTTGTATAGTTAAATACAATTAATTCCCTTTTCAGTAATAGTCTGTACTCATTGGTATTCACTGAACGTTTGCATTCGAGAAAAATATTCAGATCATAGGTGAATAATACTTTTTGTTATCTATACAATATAGTAGCAAAAAATTCTTGTTGATTGCCTCATATAACTTCGTTATTCTTTAATGGAAATTTTTATCTATATCGAGAGATAAAATATTGCATATCAAAGTCAAATATTTATCAAAAACAAAATAACGTTCTCGTTTATTTACGAGCCAAAAATGACGAATTGTTCTGTTAAAATATTCGTTGGTACTGAATCTGTTTCGTAGAATAGAAAAGAGAATTTAAGAAAAAACAGGTGCAAGAACATCGTCAATCAATGTCTTATTTCTTATTATTGCTCGTGAGAATTCATGTCATGTAAAACATATTTTTTGTATCCACATTCTTGCAAATTTAATATTCGCACGTATATTAATGAGATAAAACACAGATGTTCAAAGTCAAAAAAGTATTCATAGACATCGAGTTTTATGTAAGTATCAGCCGGTTAAGAACAAAGAAATCCTTTCAACTCATCATAGAAATTTCTTTTTTTAGCTTCATATTAACTTAGTTTTTTTGTTATTTTAAATTTTTTTACCGTTGAGTTGATTGTCTGTATACCAAATACGACTGTTGATTTTGTTTTTCGTTCTCAGAACAAAAAATAATCTAACATTGGCCTTACAAATCAAGAGATATAATTATCATGAGAATAGTGATCGCTTTTTTTCCCTTGTTTCCGCTATTTGATTAGATTTGTCGTTATTTTCTTCTGTAGTCCATGCAAACAGTTGTTTGTTATTACGTCCAGGATAAACAAATGGTTAAGCGCATGAAAGAGTTCCTCGCTTAATAACAGTTTAGTTTTGATAGACTCGAATCTTGTAATCACATTGTAACTGCGTCATAGCATCGTGAAGTATTTGCATTGCATCACGAGAACGTCGAATGATGAAGCAAATATTATTAGAATGACTTTTTCAAGAACACTTTTCTTTTTCTATTAAAACCAATTGTTAGCATTAAAGTTTCGTGCATGACAAAAAGAAATTATTGTGTGTTGGTATATTAAGAGCGTATATGTTTTTAGCTCAAGTGAAAAGTATGTTTCATTTCTAGAGCAATAAACAGGGACATAAAAACGATCGTAACTTTGAGAGAAAGAAAGAAAAAGAAAGAGAGAGAGAGAGTTATTATATTTATTCCTTTTCTTCTTCTTTGATTTAGCTAAGTTTATAAAGTTTAAAGCGATTATTTTGCATACTTTCAAGATTTATATGAATGTATCATGCAACCGAATGTAGTATAGCGAATTCATGTATTCTTTGCATGTCTTTCAATCTATTATTTTCTATCTGCCTTATAGCCTACGAGATATTTATTCAATCAGATAAACTACGGATCGCCTTATTCTAGCGCCACCTATTTCGATAATTTAGTTTTTTTTCCTAAAAAATGAATCGAAAACTCTCTTTTGATAAATAATAAATTATTTTCTTGAATTTTTTTCAAGTTATTATTGTCCAATGAAACATCAAAAAATGATTTGAGCAAAAAAAAAGATCGACATATTATTTATTTTTGTACCTCCTATTTCGTTACACTCAAGGTATATTTAGCATAGAGATATGAATCGGTCATTAATGCTTACGAATTTCAAATCGAAATTCAACTATGTTTGTTCGTTCGTAGATGAAAAGACATGTGTCGATTGAAGAAATAATTGGTTGATTAAGACTCGAAGAATTCATTGCGCTTTTATTTCATTCGTTCTCTCTTGTTGTTGTTGTTTATTTGTCATTTAGGGAGTGTTATTCATCGTTTTTATATATTCTAGAGATAAATATTCAAAATTCAATTTTGTATTATACATTTATTTTTATTTCTTATTTATTTACATGCCAATTATTGTTTCGAATTGGTATGATCGATTGGTGATGATCAAATTGTTTTGTTCTTGGACATAGAAGAGCAATCGAAATAAAACAAATTTCACAAAAGAAAAAAAAGAAGGATAAAAATCCCAACAACGAAAAACAAAACGATTCTCCTGTGATCATAATCTTTTCTATTTTTATTTGATTTCTCTTCGATCTTTCGAGCTGAAGCGATTTTCAGACGCACTCACTCATCTACGACAAATGCCGTCGTCGTCGTCGTCCTCGTCTTCGAAGGATAAGGACAAAGATAAAGAGTCTAATAAGGCTAAAAAGGTACTCAATCATTCAACACGAGATCAAATCAAAGATTGTTTCTGTTGTGTCTTAGACGACCGCTGTCACAAAATCCAAATCAAAAGACGACACCGATGGAAAAACAACTGGAACCGAGGAGGTAATTCATTTTAAACTGAATTTCTTAATCTATCTTTTCAATTTTAGAATAAAGGTAAAAACATCGACACAAACTAGTGGCACGATTTTCTCGTTTTTATTTTCAGCCAGTAAAACTGTTACACGTCCAGGAAATTCAGTTGCATCGTCATCACAACTTCAAACTGAAATCATGTCAAGTGGAAACAATTTAAATGCAACTGGCTCAACATTATCAGCGCCGCATCCGCCGCAAACTCCACTAACAAAAGTTCAGCCGATGGCAGGCGTGCCAAACATTCGAAAAGATAATCGTCGTAATTCATCACGATTCAATATTTCGAAAAATCGTGAATTAGTCAAATTACCTCTACTCAAAGAAGCGGCCGCCAACGAACGCGAATCATTATTTGTACAAAAATTACAGCAATGTTGTACGGTATTCGATTTTCAGCTCGATCCATTGTCGGATCTCAAATGGAAAGAAATCAAACGTGCGGCGTTGAACGAAATGATCGATTACATAACATCGAATCGCGGCGTTATCACGGATTTAATCTATCCCGAAGCTGTTCGAATGGTAAATTCGACTGAAATAAAAGTCAAATTCATCGATTGTTCGTTTAGTTTTCTATCAATTTGTTTCGTACATTGCCACCAGTAACAAATCCATCGGGTGCTGATTATGATCCTGAAGAAGACGAGCCCAATCTTGAAGTCGCTTGGCCACATTTACAACTTGTTTATGATTTTTTTCTACGTTTTCTCGAATCGCCCGACTTTCAGCCGAATACAGCGAAACGATACATCGATCAAAAATACGTTTTGAATGTAAGATCGAACGAAAAACAACAAAACAATTCATTCGCATTTATTTTCAGCTTCTCGAACTATTCGATAGCGAAGATCCACGTGAACGAGACTTTCTCAAGACAATTCTTCATCGAATCTACGGCAAATTTCTCGGCTTACGAGCCTATATTCGTAAACAAATCAATAATACATTCTACAAGGTAAATTTAATAATAGAACGTAGTTGTTGATTAGAGTGTTTTTCTCTTCCTTTTCAATTTGCATTTTCCATTGAAATCGCGCAGTATCATTAAACTTTCGAGTGTTTCCGACGAGGAAATCATAAGAGGACAAAGTCATCTTTTTTGTTTTTTGATTTAGTTTATCTACGAAACTGAACGACACAATGGCATTGCTGAACTACTCGAAATACTCGGAAGGTAGACGAACGAACACGAAAATCAAAAAATACAGAAAAAAAAACGAAATTTTTCGAATTGTTTTCAGTATTATCAACGGTTTTGCATTGCCATTGAAAGAAGAACATAAAGTGTTTCTAATTAAAATCTTATTGCCATTGCACAAAGTGAAAACATTGAGCGTTTATCATCCGCAATTAGCATATTGTATTGTGCAATTTCTTGAGAAAGATCCAAGTCTAACTCAACCGGTATGTTTGTCTGTAAAACATCGATTTCGATGTGAATTTTAATTGTTAGGTGATCATGGGTTTGCTTAAATATTGGCCGAAAACTCATAGTCCAAAGGAGGTCATGTTTCTCAATGAATTAGAAGAAATTCTTGATGTTATCGAACCGGGTGAATTCCAGAAGATTATGGTTCCTTTGTTTAAACAATTAGCTAAATGCGTATCCAGTCCACATTTTCAAGTTCGATTTCACGTTTTTTTCTCATTTTCAAAACCCTTTTTTTCTTCTTCTTCGAAATAGGTTGCCGAGCGTGCGCTCTACTATTGGAATAATGAATATATTATGAGTTTAATCACTGAAAATGCAGCTGTTATTCTACCGATTATGTTTCCAGCTTTATACAAAAATACGAAAACTCATTGGAATAAGTAAATTGAAATAGGTTTTTTTCTCCATGAAGTTTGTTTTTTCTTATTACGATTTAAGAACAATTCATGGTTTAATTTATAATGCTTTGAAATTATTCATGGAAATGAATCATAAATTATTCGATGAGTGTTCGCAAAAATATAAATTAGAAAAACAAAAAGAAAAAGACAAACTACAAGAACGAGAAACAGCCTGGTCGAAAATCGAAACAAAAGCTCGACAAAATCCGAGTGTAACTTAAAATCACAATTGAATTCGAACATAATCTCGCCTTTTTCTAGTACAAAAACTATTCCAGCAATCAACCGGAATTGTATCGGCCAGTTGATAACGACGATGACGATGGCAGTTCAGCGAATATTACAGCTAAAGAAATTGAACAAGAAGCTAAAGAGGTAGAGGAACGAATTTGTGTCGATGTGTGAAATAGGTTTTGTTTCAATTTTCAGGCAAGTCGTACAATGCAAAAGGGCAAACCAATGATCCGTCGTAAAAGTGAACTCCCTCATGATTATGCCACCTTGAATGCATTGGAAAAGCACAAACGACCCAATGATTTTCTCACATCAGCATCGGAAGGCAATCCCAATGCTCAATAAATCGCTTTTCCTTTTCATTTCTTTCGAAGAAGACGAAAAAAAAGAACATCTTGTCAATTTCTTTTTTGTACAAAGTCGAACATTTATTTAAAAAGAAAAAAAAACATAACCAAAGCGTGAACGAATAAACATTTCGTCGTTTTCTTTTCTCTCTCTCTCTCTCGCTTTTCTTTTCTTCACTTAGGACTCATTTCAATCTAGTGTGCATCAATCACCCTCAAGTCCTGTGTTCATTTTTTTTCGCTTGTATTTTTCTACGCACACACATTGTACACGTCTTGAACGTGTTTCGCTTTATTCTGAATCTTTTTTCTTCTTCTCCCCCATTTTCTGCTCGTATGTTTGATTTAGGCGAAGCCAATTGCAAACTTTTTTCTGTTCTTGCTTGTATCCTTTTCCTTTATATATGCATATATACATATACATGCACGTATTCTGTCTTTTTATCATCGAACAATTGAGTAATTAGTTCTCTTTCTTCTGTCTCTGTCTCTGTCTGCTCTTTCGTTTCTAAAAATTCACTTATCTCGCAAGTTTAACTTCGATCTTGACGAGAAAAATCAAAAACTATATAGATTTCTTGGTGAAAGATCTGTTCATTAGTTTTTCTCTTTATCGTCCGCGTGGCTTTGTGTGATCATCTGCATTTGTGTGGTGTGTCTCCTCTTGAATTTTTATGTTCACCTCGCGGCTCGTGTTTGCAAAACATCAAGACAACATAAGTCTTTTTATCATTGCGTTCATTTTCTGTTTGTTCATCACTTTTCTCTTCTTTTTCCTTTATGACTTATGTGTTTTTTTCTCTTCTTCTTCTTTTTCTTCTTCATTTTTTGTTTAATTATAGATTTAAATTACCATCAATCTCTGAGAAAAAGAAAAGAAGAAGAAGTTCAATTACAAATTTTCATTTGTTGTTTGTTGGTTTTACTTGATTAATTACAATTGACTGAGAATTAATCGACTAAGTATGGCAAATGATAATGATGATTGGGAAGTCGCTGTTGACACAGGCGAATTTGATAAAAGACTTGAACAACAAGAAAAAGCTCGAGCAGCCAATCAAGTAAACAAACATCTTCTTATTAAAAAAAATGAGCTCATTATTTGTCTTGTCTAGGAATCTGTAATAGCATCATCATCGACGTCGACGATCAATGATGGTGAAAATCGAAATTTTTCGAGTATGAATTTTGTGAATTCAAATAAACCAATTCGAATTTTAAAACGGCCAACAAGTCAAACACAATTGCCAACGATGAATAATCAAACCAAAACTGTGCCTACAACATCATCGAATTCGACGATATCAAATACGAATTTCGATGAAACTGATAATGCAACTAGTTCATCAACATCGACGAATGCTTCGTCAACAACGAATGTATCGAATGTTTCAACAATTCCACGTATTCAAACGCGGGACTCGACGAATTCACCGGCAATCATACCGCCGAATTCGTCGACTTCTCAAACGAATAAGCCTGCGATTAAAACTTATGAACAACGTGAACTTGAGTATCGTTTAGCACGACTAAGGTACCGAAACAAAAAAGACGAAGAAGAAATCGATCGAGTTTTCTATTTTATTTGATTGATGTAGAATTATGGGCGAAGAAGAAAGTTCAGTGAAAGATGACGATGATCTTTGTTCAGACTCAACTACAAACCCTTCAGATGATCCCACCAAACTGACAACGTCTCCTCCTTCAATATCCTCAACGCAACAACGAGCAACGAACAAAGTGACAGGACATTCTCAAGCACCACTACAAAGTCACTCAACTCCGGGCAGCTATGCATCAAACCTATACACACTCAACAATGTTCAACCAAATACAGGAGCTATTCATTTTAATATACATAATAATAGTACACCGAATGTCGGCTCAGGACCATATTCATCACCTAATATGTCTCAAAACTATCGAAATCCATATTCTATTCCATACTCAACTATTCCGCTGCATCCACCCGGAAGTATACCTCGTTATCCGTTGCCACCAACAACAACTAATCCGTCGTATATGCCATCATCAGCACCATTTATGAATGCACCTACTTCCTCTCAATCAACGTCGTCGTCGTCGATATCTTCGTATCCGTATTCGTCACAACCATATTCGAATCTAACAACTAATAGTTGGTACAATTATTCGCATTCAACCACGCCGTCTGGAACACAAACATTTGGTCATCCACAATAAATTATTTATTTATAAAAAAAATATATTGTTTCTCTTTCTTTCTTATTAAAAAAAAATTTACTCGTCGATCGATCGACACTACAAGACTATTTATTATTCTCATTGAATGCTTCACACAGCTGCTTTTGACAACAGGAAAAAAAGCAGATTTTTTAAAAGTAAGATCGTGAAAATAATGCTATTTTATGCATTCATTTATTTTATGCATTCATTTATTTTATGCATTCATTTATTTTATGACATCATCTGAGAACAAAATCGAGCAAAAAGTACCGGAGTCGGGTCTTGACGTCCAAAACCATATAAATCTAGCTGCGCAATTTCTATTCTTACGATGCACTTACAGAACGAGAACAAGCGAACGACAGAGAGAGAGAGACCGAAAAAGAAAAAACTATGTCATTTGAGGACAAAGATCAGAATAGTTCGTCGATACGGGGTCAAAAAATGTCTACCAGGTACGCTAGAGAGTGCGAAATTCGACCGCTTTCCATGAATAATCCCGCAAAGAAGTTTGAAACAATAAAGTTAAGATATTTATTTAACGACGTCTAATCGAATGGTATAATGAAGTTCATAGACTCAGTACCCATGTTCGAATCTACTTGACTGTCCACATACAGCTCCACTCCTCTAGTTTTATGGAGGCAGTCGGCGTTCCCTATGATGTGGAAAATCGATGAATTCGTCCTCTCGCTATGCTGATAGATTTTCTCCTTGCGAGACTTCGATGATCTATTGGAACTCTGAGTACGAACAGAATCTATTTTGCTTCTTTTCTTTCTCATTCATCGATAGTCAGTCACATGCGATCTTCTTCGATTCTTTATGAATGAAAATAATTTAATTATTTTCCGAAAACAATTCTTCTTGGACCATCGATTAGATTTTGCATTGATGTCAAAAACAAATTCTACACGTTACGATAATGTGTGTGCGTGCGTATGATGGATAGTAAAAGAAATCGTCGTTCTCGTATTGGAAAACAAAAGGAAAGAAAGAGAGAAAAAAAAAACTTGTCGTTTCTGTAGCTAACCGAAGGTTCTTCTCGTCGCATACATGTAAACAGCTGCGACGAGTGTATTTTTTTGAGTGCGAGAGACTTTGCCCTATATTTCCGCATTTACAAAACGTGCAAGACGTTGAAAAGAACGTATCGAGGTTACTGTTATTTCTATTTCTTGTTTCTCGTACGATTTTCACTCGAGTTTATTTAAATTACTGATAATTTTCATGGACTTTGATCTAATTCTAAGCATTCACGGTATCATACAGGTAACACTCATGTAATCATCAATTACACTTATGATTCAACCTATTTATAACTCTATTTATCTTTTATGAATGAATTCATTGTAATACTCTATACATTCGTTATTTCGACTTCAATTACGTGTGTCCTTTTTTCGTTATCATTGTAGTGTAGTAGCAGTAGGTAAAAAAAAAGGTATGTTTATAGGAATGTTTCATCAGATTTTGGTCAAAATGATAGAAAACAGAAAATGAGAGCGCCCTAGGAAGAGAAATAATTATCGTATTTACTCATCTTCTCGAAAAGAAAAAAAAATTGGTAGAAAATGAGATCTTTTTCTTAGATGTAGTCAAATGTATTTTAACAAAAAATATGGTAGAAAAAAAAAGAAAACGAAATCTTCTCGGTAGAAATTCTTTTTGTTTTCAATCAAGTACTTGTAAAATTTGAAAATAAAGTATGTCTGCGCATTCATACATATTCCGAGTAGGTAAGGTAAGAGAAAATAACGTCTTTCAAAGCATTTGAATTATTTACGTATATCATTTTAATGAATCATTTGACAGATATGATCGATTATATTTTTATTTTTAATTAACTATTATCGTTATGCATATATATACATGTATGTTTCGACGTGCTTTAAGTGTAAAGATAGAAACGGTGCAAAAAAACACCCTCAACAATTTATACTGACTTCTTGATCGTCTAATTAGGTTAATCGGTATTTAATAAGTTTGCTTTTCGCTTTCAACACTATTCTCATATCTCTTCGAATTGACAGATATCATTACGTACTTTTTAAAGATACATATGTGTAAGGAAAACATCTTTGTATCTCACTTGTCTATACATAACTTCAAAGTGAACTACATGTGAAAAAATATAGGATAAGAATATGAATCCAGAATCATCAGGAATTACGAGTACAATGTGATAAAAGAATAGGTACTTCGTAAATGCTATTGATAATTCTAGAACACTCTTTTTGCATAGGTATATAAGTATGCACATTTACGCTATTCATATATCTCACCGTCAATATTTTCGTATATAAAGTAATTCTATGATGGGTAATTATTCATATACGTGTAGATAGATTATTCAAATAGGTAAATGGTGTTAATTTTTGAGAATATACAAGATAAGATTTTCTTTTTTTTAGAGAGTGTTGAAGGACGAAACGAAGTAATATTATTATCTTTTCTCATAGTATTGAATACGTACGTACGTATGTGTGTATGAGATTATTGACTTAGGTTTATTTAGATAAGTGATAAATGATGAGAATAAAAATTCATTGATTCGATTCTATTTGTTTCTTATTCGTCGACTCGAGAATAATAACGAGAAGTTCGATTTGCTTATGTCAACACTTGTTTTAAACTTTCTTTCTTTTCTCTACGTCAATCGCCGACATCGTATATTTTATTTGCTATTTCGATTGAAGAAGAAATTTGTTTTTAATAAATAACAAGTTCTCATATTAAGAGAACATACACATACGTATAAACCATAATCATAGGAAGTTAGATAAACTATTGGTTGGAGAACTAAATCCACCAGTAAATAGACAGACAGCAATCGATGAGTCATCAATAAATATGTCTATTGAGTTTGTATTTGTTGTTCTTTCTTTTTATCGGATATTATTTGCATGAAGAAAGAAAAGCAGAGAGATAAATAGATAGAGAGATGAAAATTCGGGTTTTTTCTCTATTCTTTCGTTTGCCTATAATTATCAACCGATATCTCAGCTGAGTCAATTTTGGAGCGAATGAAAGAAGGTTATTACGTGTGAAATACAAGTTTTGTCAGGTCGGTACATTGAGGGTGCATCGACAACGTATGATTTCTTTTTTTCTTTCTTTTTCTTTTGTCTATGATAATAAAAAAATCCACTTTATTATCAATTGTTTACCTATAGGTAACCATCAAACTTGATTTTATTCTAGATTTTTGATTTCTCGAAGAAAAATAGTCGTTGTTTTTCTTCAATTTGTATTTATTGAAATTTAAACAATCAAAGTCAATGTCTCTGAGAGCGAAAACAACTAATGAAACAAATGGTGTTAATGCTCCGTGTTTATCAAGCAATCATAAAGTTATGCATTATCTACAAAATTCAACTCGTTGCTCATCAACAAATACATCAAACGGTAATACTCTTCTTGTTTTACAAAAGACAACATCACCATCGCCACCAGCAACAACACATGATCTATTCAATGAAAAAGACATCTCTATAAATTCGAACTCGACTAATTCATCTCAACATCGCACACGTTCCTGTTCAGATAATGGTTCAACATCGTCATCATCGATGCTTGATAGATTATCTCGATCCGACTTTAGTCTTGGTTCGAGTCTTTCCGATCCTGGAGGACATCTTAGCATATTGAGTTCGAATACATCATCATCGGGTATATGTAGTACATCATCTGATCCTGGACATGAAGAAGGCACATCGACATCGTCGGAAGATTTAGATTTCAATCTTGGTTTCGATCAAATTAGTGAAAATGATGATAATGAAATAGCTAATTTAAATGAGATCGATCAAGATCTTGAATGTGAACAAAACGACGACGAAAATCGTCCGATAACAAAGAAGAACAGTGGTGGTAAGTTGAATTGATCGTTTTTTTTTGTTGAGAAATTAAACAATGAATTTTTTTGCAAGATACAGCGACTCTACTCGATGCCAATGAATCGAATTTAGATGAACGTATCAATGAATTAGAAGAATTTCTTCGTAAATCCTATAATTCATCATATATTGACGATGATTTCAATAATGATGATACATTAACAGCTGATCCGACGAAATCTTGTTCGACATTTCTGCATGATTCAACTTATACGCTCTGTTCACAAGATCGATTTTCTGCATATACAGAATCTGACGATAATGAAAATGAAGACCTATCAACACGAATTGGTATTCGATCGAACTCATTAGGTATTGCACGAGTAGATCGAAATGCAGTTTTACTAGACAAAACTCCGAAAAAAGTCGTTCGTTTTGCTGATATGTTGGTAAGTTATTCATCATTGATTCTTTTCTAATCATCAATACTAATATATACATTCATTGTTAGGGTCTCGATCTTGAATCAATCCGTTATATGACTCCGCCCGATCAATCAACAAGTTCTCTTATTCAAGAATGTATTCGAATTAAACTCGAACAACTACGTTTTACTAAAGCTCAGTCATCTCTATCTTCAACTCCTATACCATCTCCATTCGACCTAACTGCGCCTAATAATTGTTCACCAATTCGATCGACCAAACAATATTATCTTGTTTCAAAGTATTTTACTCCTCCAGCCGATCTACTTCCTCGTATTTACAACCAACAAATCATTCTCGAATGTTTATATACCAAAGATTCAATTGCTTACGGAACAGTTCGAGTACATAATTGCGCTTATGATAAACGTATATTCGCTCGTATCACCGATAATGATTGGCAAACACATCAAGATATTCAAGCTTGGCATTCATTTAACTATCCTACTGACAATACCGATACGTTTACATTCGAAATACGTCTGAAAAAATATACAAATGACGAACATGTACCGAAACAAATCTTTTTTGCTGTTTGTTTGCAAGCAATGTGTCAAGAATTTTGGGATAACAATCGAGGCTGGAATTATGTATTAGATGTATTAGAAAGGTAAAAACGAAGTCTCAATCTATTTGAATTTTTTTAAAATCGAATATAATATTGTTATTAGTCAGAGATAATAGTAATTGAAAATCTCTATTTCTAAATGTTTTTCTTTGTTAATAAATGATTTCCGGACGTAGAAGAATCGAGCCGAGATAATATATTATCATTGCTTTTCGGATGTCAAAACAAATCTAATTTCGGTACGATCCAAGAGAATAATAGCTGAGATAATAGATTAGTACATCGATGATAAGAATTTATTTTTGCCTGACAACGATTTCGAAATGATCAATCTCGTTTTCTTTTGATTTGAAACATGAAACAATTCGAAGATTATTTATTGATTAATAAAGAAAATTCATGCGTTTTTTTCGGAATAATCAGAGATTTCATCCGATTACAGTTCCTAAGAACATTTATTCTTTTTCGCAGATGAATCAGATCTAAAAACAAGAGCTGCTATGTTTTTGTTTTTGTAATTTTAGTTTTTAGTAAGTTTAATAGACAAAAATATTGATAGAAAATGAATAGGTGAAATTAATTATTCATATCGAATTGTCAGAGAATGACAAGCTTTGAACATTGTACGTAATATTTCTTCGAATCCCACGAGTCGTTTTCAGAAAATACGATTTATTTCATGTTGTCTTCTATTTTTGGTTTTAATGTTGAGAGAAAAGAAAAGCAACTTTTTAATAAATCAAAAAACGATATTAAACTGTCAAATCGAATAATCAATTCCATTCTAATATCTTTTACAATTTCATTAATGTTTTAATAAAAGAAAATGGAATTGTTAAACAGGAATTTTGAGTCGAACATTTGTCAGATTCTCTTTCGAATGTATCCAAATAATTAGTTCCTTTTGTTCGCATCGATTGAAAAGAACAACAAAACAAAAAAAAACTTCTTTTTATTCTTTCCATTCTCAATTAGTAAATCGCTTTTTTCTCTTTTCGTATAGATTCATCTGAGAAAATTCCACAGTCAATTAACTCTCAGAATCAGACTGTCTATGTTGAAAATTGTTCTGATTAAATGTTTTTTTTTATTTTAGACGATGAAAATCAATGCTCAAAACTGTCGAGTTACGTGCATGTCAAACGTGCATCTCTCCTGTTCTTCTTATCAATCTATTTTTTGTTGCATGGTGATACATATTTTCTTTTTTTGCCTTGTACATTAGTTTTCTATTTCCTTTGAACATACGGACTCGTTTTTTTCTCTCTCTTTCCTTTTTTTTTCTTCTTATGATTATCTTCTGTTTTCTATTTCATTTTGGTTATTTGTTAGTGCTTGTGTGCCAGTGACTGAGGTTGATTATTAAAACAAGAAGAAGAAGAAAAATTGCCACTATATACAATATATATATCTTCTTCTATTTATCTTGAATATCCTTCGCTTTTTTCTTTAATGTTCTTACAAAGGACTTTGTATTATATACGCGTACATAACATGATCGATGGGAATCGTAAGTAAGCATGCTGCAGTTTGATTTACTCGATAGCCATGCATAGATGTTTCAAGTCATTTTGTATCTGTTAATAGATTTAATGACAGATCGAGAGATATTTTTCTTTTATCTAATCGATTAATATTAATATGCGAAACGAGTGTCGAGTTGTTTTGTTTATGTGCTTTTGGATTCTGGGAATATTGGGACATCATTGATGATCTTTCTCGATCGATCCGAATAAAAATAGCGAAATATTCCGTAGTTATTATTTTTTTGTAATGATGGCATGAGATCGAATAATTATACTATATTGATAGTTTTGGCTCAACGGAGTAATGATTATTCGGTTGTCAGATAGAATTTATTTAATTCGTTTTCTTTTTCTCTTTGAAAAATATGACGAGAGAAATACGACGCAAAAGACGAAGTCTCAACTTGTTGTTGTTCTTGTTGTTCTTGTTGTTCGCGTCAATTTGTCTGGAGAGACTCAGGAGAATTTCAGAGTACATTAAGAAGAAGAATGTTTGTGGCATTTTAAATAGACACGTTCAATTTCTTTTTATCTGTCTATGCATAAAGAAAACAGCGAAAACATTCCGATTGACATTTATTGTCAGTTATTCTTCTTTCAAAAATGTGATCTTAGTTCCGATGAATAGCGTTCTCGGAGAAATTTGCTCGGGCAAGATACTCTTTTGTGCTTTTGCCCTTCTTAAATATTATGCACTTCGAAAAAAAAAACACCGGCAAAATATACAGATAAGAAAGGACATGTTGATAAATAGGCTTGAAATGGTCGACATAATCTCTTGACCGTAAAACATATATCTATGTCGAAGAGAAAATTGATGATCAGGCTCTGAAGAAAACGAAAAAGATAATAATTCTCGGATAATATAATCGTTTATTGTGATGACATCTGAATGACAGATCTATGAAGTTTTAAGATTGTTAACAAACGACGATTCATTGATTAAATAAACCGATTCAGAACGAGAAAGACGTGGCGTTTCATAGATAAACGAATTTTGCTAGCGGCAACTAGCATTTCTTCGCTCCTATGTATCGAGTCAACAGAAAAACACATCATTAGGATTTATGACTGTTTAAAGGAGAAAAGAAAGAGCACTTTATTTTTTTTTCTGATTATTTTGCCTTTTTCTAATGAATTTTTTTTGTCTATGGATAGCCTTTCAGTTTCCTGTACAAGTCTTGACATTTTCTTTCTGATTGAATCAATGACAAATCCTAATTAAATTCTAATTTTTTATCTTCGTCCACAAAATGAATATCGTAGAATAACCTTACATATCTGAATTGGATATTTGATCTAGTTGAAATCAATCATTAATTAGTGACATACTGAAACAACACAATCGATTCCTATACGTGTCTAAAAATCTTCCTTTTCTTTCTCTATTTCTCGTTCTCTCTCTATCTTTTTCTCTCTCTCTCCTCTTCTCTCTTACTCGTTGCCTTTATATATATATATATAACTAACTCAAATCGGCATTTATTTCGACGGTTGGATAGTAATGCAAAAACAGAGAGAGAAACTGCGTGCAGCGCTCTAATGATGCCGATGAGCACGCAGTATTTCCGTTAAATCTAGTTCATCAAACGATACTAGTCTAGGCAAAATGAAAAAAAACATTGAAGTTTTGACACGTCTATTCATCTCAAAAATAGCTTTGTCTCAATTAACATATATATTCTTTGCCTTTTTTCGGTTTTCATCTATCAACACTCTATTCGTATTATTTATAGATTTTATTCTTCAATAATGAGTATTATATCAAAAGTTTTATTGGTATGATGGCATACACATGTAAATACATTAAATAGAAGCGAGAAATAACAAAAAAAGGAAGTAAGTTACAATAGGAAAAATATTTCCTTTACTTTAGTTTCGACTTCTATTGAATTGTCAATAAGAATGGAGGCATAGATTGCTGTTTAAATAGGCACATATCTTTTCTTTCGAATAAGTAGCTCGATTCTCAATACAATTGTTAACGCTCATTAAACAATATCATCAGTATCGTCGTTATTCGAAAAACTCGATTTCTTTTTCGACCAAGTAAAACAGCTGTGTATTGTCGCATAAATAATCTGATAAAGAAAAGCAACTACACCACTTTTTTTTCTTCTTCTTCTTCTTCTTCGTTTTCAAATAGCTATATGATTTTTCTTTTTCGAGATAAACTCACACGTAAGCATATTGCCTGTAAAGTCCAATTAAAAAGAAACTGAAATGCACACATTTTGATGCTTTTGAAATCTGAGATAATAATGAGTGAATGAGACGGATTCGATGTGTTTTTTTTCTTCTTGTTGTTGATGTATTTTGTTTTAACATTACGTACGTGTCTCGACTATCATAATAATAAGGAAAATATTCATTCTTTCTCTCTTTCTCTCTTTTACTACGGATATTTTGACGGGTATAAACAAGACAAAAGATGTTTGCGATCGATTTTAGCACTCGGAAAAGAATCATCATTTTGTTTTTCCCTCAATATTTCTATTTATTGTATATGTGAAAGCAAGAAAAGTTCGATAGAAGATAAAAATCACTCTTAACTTTGTCAATATCTCGTAGTTATACAAAAAACATTGAAATGTTAAACAAAATTTTTATGTATGTCAATAGGCGAACGACAAGAAGTTTAGTAAAAATTCCTTTTTCTCGCTTTTTTTTATATTTGCATTCTCCGGTTCGCTAGTGTGTGTGTAATCGGTTTTATATGCAAAGTTTACTTTTGAATAGAATTAGAATCGAACGATAAAAAGAATTACATTCACTGTTTAGATCTATTGTTTCCGAGATATTTATTTAGAATCAATATTTAATAAACAAAGCAAAGCAAAGCAAAAAAGAAAAATCCTTTCATGTTCTTTAGTCTTTTTTATCAATCTTTTCCCTCCAAGTGACAAGCAGAAAGCGAAGAAGAAGCAGACAACGACAACAACAGCGACGAGTACTGATTGATTATCGTTGTTCATAAACATGAATGTATCGTCTCTATCGACGAATTCGACTCTATTTTCCGAACAGCGTCTCGTCGATTTCAAGCGCATCATCGAAGGTTATCTATTGTCTCTTGTTTGTATTTGCGGTCTTCTCGGTAACGCATTGACTTGCGTGATATTATCGAGTCGTATTATGCGTACATCAACAACCAATATTTATATATTTGCTTTATCATGCGCATCATCATGCGTGCTAATCGGTTTTCTTATGACGCATGGTATCCGTTCAACATTTCATGCTGAAACATTCTATCGACATATATTCACTCGAGTATTTCCGATACATGTGACATGTTTACTAATTCAAATTTATTTAACAGCAACAGTTGCTGTCGATCGATTCATTCTGATTTGTTTGCCATTTCGAGGTCAGAAATGGCGAAGTCCTCGACATGCTATATTCGTTGTTATTTGTGTGACATTATTTTGTGTTGTCTATTGTATTCCATTTTGGTTTGAATTTACAGTTGAAATTCGTAATCAAACACGTACCATCAAACTGTCAAACGTTGGCACACATCCATTATTTCGTTTGTTAATGAGAAAATATTTGTATTTTGTTTTTGTTTTTCTTCTTCCATTTACAACGATTATTATTTGTAAAATGATGATTATTAAAAAATTATATGCCGTTAGAAAACGTAAACGTTTACTAGGTAATTCGTCGAAACAGAATCGTTCATCGAATGCAATTAATTTCTTGTTATTATCCATCGTATTTGTTTTTCTTTTGACACAATTTCCGTATTTTGTATTTAATGTTCTGTATTCATGGTTTGGAGCAGTTCTAATGGCGAATTTACGTGCAAGACAGTATCTAGCTATCAATAATTTACTATCGGTTATCAATGCATCATCAACATTTATTCTTTATGCATTTTTCGATCGAAAATTTCGGCAAGTTGGCGAACATTTCTTCTTTTGTCGACCGTTGCCAGCTGGTTTCGATGTTCAAGGTGGTGCAACACGAATAATTTCGTCGAATCGAAACGTCAGCAGTTTATTTACGCATTCGAAATCGACTCGATCATCGATGCCATTATTGAAAAATCATCGATATTCAGCAACTGTCAATAATAATATACAAGAACTGTCGAAACAACAATTAATTTTAACAAAAATGGCAGCAACACAAAGTGCACCGTTTCTTGAAAGTGAAGAATCGAGAAACGATGTTTGATTAAGCCGAGTTTTTTTTTGTTCAGATGATTATCTTTTGTTTCAATTTTCTTTCTTTTTCTTTTGTTTTTGTTTGTGCTTTTCGAAGATAATTGAATATTGAGTATCAGTTTTTCTAAGTAAACATGTACTAATGACCAAACAATAATAACTACGTTGATGACAACAAATATTTTACAGTCTATTTGTATATTTCTGTCAGTTCGTATGTATTTTTAGACTGACGCAGAAAAACGCGTCGAGGCTCTTATTAGATTGAAAACGCCGACTATCGACATATGCAAGGCATCAGACGACAAATTGACGAACTTTATTAATTAGTCGTTTGTGTTATATGATGCTTACTCTTCCGTTAATGTCAGACTTCGACTGCAATGTTATTTGTTAGTTTACACATCTGTCAAAACTAAATTTTCGGATAACTGACACTGATACGTTTACATATTTTGATTGGAAAATAAATGAAGTAATTATATTTGAACTTTATCACTATTGCTGATCAATCATTGAAACTATTTTTATCTTTTGCCTTTTGTATTCTCAAGCTCACGCTCTTATTTTAGCAAATCATCGATCATAAATATTTGTTCGTTTGAAGGTAGGTTAGCTTGTTTCTCGAGAATAGTGATTTACTTTGATAAACGAAACGAAAAAGTGTCCGCGTTGATTATTGATATAACTTACTTCGACTCACAGCTGTCTAAATATCACATCAAATTTAATTGTGAATACGTCGCTTAGGTAGCGTTCGAAACGAATTAACAACGAACGATGGCGAGAAAAACATTTTCTCACGGATATACTATTATAAACTAACGTTCATTTCCGACTTCATCCGGATGATAGAGAGCAAGTTACATTAAGCTTTTAAAAGCATTTTCTAGTTCTATAATTTGTCTTAGAAGTGAAAAACATCCGCATGCATTAGTATGAACGCCCAATATAAATGTAGTGAAAAAAAAACATGATTCGATTCGATTTCGGCTCAATTGAGCTTTTCAATAAGAACAAAACATTGATAGTATCATTCTCATATACGAATAATATTCAATGAAATAAACAAATAAATAAATATAAATATATATATGTTATTTAATCACCGATTTTTCTCCCTTCCGGAAATGAGACGCATGCGAAAACTTAGGATAAAATATTTATTTAATCCATTCATATCGAGTAGATCTATTGAAGCTATGTCATCGTGACAAAAATTTTATTACTTGCATAAATCTATAAATCTCTTATATTTACTATTAGGTTCTTGCTTGAAAAATCTGTTGATTGAATGAAATTTATGACATGTAGTGTTTATTGAATGAATACGAAACACAAATAATGATTAAGATAAACATGTACAAAAAAAGAAAGAAATCAAGTCAAAAACAAAAGCAAATCATGATCTAGATTTTTTTCTTTTTTGCATTTTTCGGTTTTGTTGATTTTTCATCTTCATCGTCATCGTCATCAAGATCTGATATATCTCCAAGATCGATACCAACAAAAAATGCATTATTCGCTCCTTTGCTTTTTGTTGCTGGTTTACTAACAACTTCTCCGTCTTCTAAATCATCGGAATGACGTCGTTTATTTGTTGTTTTCGTTTCTTGTTTCGCATCATCATCGTCGTCATCGTCGTCGTCGTCCTTTTCGACATCATTTGTACTAATAGCAGTCGATGATTTTTTCTTTTTCTTTGTTTGAATCAAAAGATCAGCTGCGATTTTAACAGATTCGTCCATGCTATCGATAATTTGACGTTTTTGTTCCTCGTAGGCTGCATCGGAGAATTTATGCGGTGGCGGAACTTTTCGATAATCTTTTGTATCGTCATCAGTTGTTGCTGCTGCTGATGATGATGACGCTCCTCGTTGATTTTTTTGTTCCATTTCCTTTTGCATCCATTCCTAAAAATAACGAGGACATATTTTTTATTATTCCAATAAAACAAAAGTTTTAATAAAGATCAAAAAGATTAATGTGACCTTAATGAAAACGTACTTTGAGTTTCTGTTCATTGTTAACATCTCGAATACGTCGACCATTCAAATCTCGACACGCCTCTTTGTTTTTCGAGATTAAAATTTGTTTACCAAACGAACGCAGTAACGAACCAAAACCACCCTAAACATTCCTCATTCATACAAAATCAACAAAAACAAAAGTCATTCATTTACTTTTCCTCCGAGAACTTTCGGCCAGATTTTATAAATCTCATCATCGACTAGTTCATGTTGACTATGGCAATCGATTCGTTTGCCATTTTTTTCGATAGTATAATTATTTTCGCCTAATAAATCATTTAATTCATCGACGAATTCTTCGAATGAATTCAATGATGATATATTAACATAATCTTGAAAACCGATTTGAATCAACATCTAGAACAACAATATTCTTGAGATAGAGACGAAGAAACAAAAACTGAAACAAGATCTATTTTCAAATTATCTGACAACTAGAAAGAAATCGAACGCGAACACACACTGTTCGACTTTAGATATAGAACAAATTCTTATATCGATCACAATTCGGCGGTGTACCGAGTGTCTCGCCGACTAATGATGAAAGACGTTGAGAAAACTACGAAAAACAAGCAAATTGAAATGTATCAATGTTATTGATTTTCGATGAATTTTACTCGACAAATCGATGGAAAAAAGTATTGATTCCGTTGTGGAAAATGTCGAGTTAATGCGAGAATAATTCGTTGAATTTTCTCGCCTGACAAATCGGTATTGTCGAAAAGAACGAGAAATTGACGAGCTTGAAGTGTCGAACTTCGATCACGATGAGATGATAAATAGAAAACATAGCTCGGTCTGAAAACGAAAACATCAAGTTTTATTTTACTTTTTTTTATCGACTTACGATTCTTTGGCAATTAAACAATCGACATTTGCAACCTTTTTCGGCTAAATAGTTAAATATAAAAAAACACGCTTGATTTTTGGTAATTTTCAGTTGTTTTTCTTTACTTGGACATAATTGTACCAATCGTAGATCATTTCTTTGAGATAAGCAAAGACGATCAATCTCGATCCATCGGTGATTTGATTAAGAATCGACTGAATTTCGTAATCTTGAATGATTTTCAAATTATCCAACGGAGAAAATATATTTCGTCCAAGAAGAATCGTCGTTGGATAAACTTGATTTTCCTTCAAACAAACAAACACTAACAAAACAAATCGACATAGCTCGTAAATTACTTGATAATACGCATCGATTGCTAAGCGAACAAACGGTCCGATATCATTTCGAAGATCATTTTCATTCGTATAGGATTTTGCATGACTGAAATATTCGGTTAGATTCGAATTCAACGATCCAATGAGAGCTAGAACGTAATCTAAATGTTCGCTGGATCGATAGTTAACATTCGATGATGTCCATGTTGCTAAACTAACGACCATGACGTTCGACTAAAAATAATCAAAAAACAAAATCAGCGAATTTTAAGTGAGAAAATTCGTACAAGTGAAAGATTTAACGGACGAATTTGTCCACCGAGTTTGAAATTCATATCACGAGCAATGTTGAGAGCAATATTTTGCAGATTATCATCATCAGAAATTGTGCTTCGAAGAACAATCTAAAGTTAGACGAGTGAATTTGAATAGAAGAATCGATGATTTCGTTTGTACTTCAGCTGGAGTCGGAATTTCGACACAACAAATTCGTTTAATTGTATTATAACGATCGATTCGACGTGATTTAACAATCAATGAAACTAATTGTACTCGTTCATTGAGATGCATTCGAAGTGTATTCGCATAGGTTTTGGTCTCGTCATCTTCCATTGGAATGTAAGTCGGTTGATTGATTATCATTCCTTGTTGTTGAGCGATTTGTCGAAGCATATTGACATAGATCACTGCTCGATCTTGATCGATTTTCGGATAGATTAACAACCAATTTTTCAATTCGATCTAAACAAATCATTTTATTCGAAGAAAAAAAACAACTAATTTGTTTGTATTTACTGCAGAAGTAAAATGTCCGTATGAATGTTCGATATCCTGAATATCTTGTTGATCGTTTTCATCATTTGATGATTCGTCCGATGAAGATTTCTTTGAAATAAAATTGACTCAGAGAAGAAAAAAAACAAATCGAGTGTTACTCGAGGTGAGTCGACAATTGGAACCGGATTGGCAATGATATCGATGTTCCATTGTGAAAGATACTTAATCGAACCAAGATTTCGTCGAATCATATCGTCGAAAAAGAAGATTTGATCTTGACGAGCTGTTGAATCTAATCGAGTAACATGATTCGTTTTCCTCGCCTTTTAAAAACGAACAAATTCTGCACAAATAAACAGAAAATGATTTTCATACTCGAGCATCTCGATGCGCTCGATCAGATAAACCGGTGAGATAACACAATTCCGGTACTAAATAATTTGCTTCGGAATTAATCTACAAAATGTCGATTAAGAAATTGTGGTCAAAGAAATGATTGAATTCATACTGAATTCTCTTCTGGTCTTCGTGGACAATAAACAATCAACGGTTGATCTGGATCTTGAATCGTTATATCGAATTTTTCTCTGTAAAAAAAGTAAATTTCTCTAATAAAAAAATAAAAGCTCAATCTATTCGATTTACAGATAATAATCCATCAATGTCATTTCTGATTGATCATTCAATCGAAATGTTGCAGGTGTTAGCTTAAAATCGATATCATCAATACGTTGTGTTCGATTGTCATATCTTGTTAGAACTAATTTATTGATTAGATTCTTTCGAGCTAATTCATGATGATCATTTCCATCTGTTACCATAGAATATCGTTCTCTAAACAACGATAAGTTTCGGTTTTTTTTGCAAACATTTTCATTGACTTACAATTCTTCGTAACAAGTAATCGTCGGTGTTTTTTGTGGAAAATCAAATGTTAACAGAAGTCCATCATCTCGATGTTCAACATTGACGAGTTTACCGTTCCAACAACATGTTCTAACAATTGTAAAAGAAATAGTTCGAAATAATCGATGATTTCTTTTTCTAGATTTACTTCTGTCGACGACGATTTAAAAGTAATTCTCGTCCGTGATCGATTCCACTAGAATATTTCGAATAAATTTCATTTTCAATCGAAAAAATCCTTTCATACATTTGAAACAAGAGATTAATTAAATCGATTGGTAATTGTTCGAAATCGATCGTATCAACATATTGAATAGATATTTGATTGTCATAGATGTTCATTTGTTCGAGTAATTGTTGAGGAAGATAAAGATATTCACCATCGTAGAATTTATTCGGACAATTGAGATGTTTTGATAGATTATTAACGAGAGTGAAACGATTCGTTCGAGATAGTGAATTATCGAAAAAGTTTATTGAATATTTATACCAGGAAGAAACTGTACAACGAAGGAATAATTGATTATCTGAACTAAATTGAAGAGAAGGTCGATCGGATTGATTGAAATATGTACGAAATACTTACAGATCTTTAGTTGAATTTGATGAAGACGATTGTCTAAAAAGTAAAACTTTACGGACAAAAAAAAACAAGCATCGTTAAACAAACTTTATCTGACGTAGAATTTGAGCAGCACGACCACTTGCTACATTTGATTTATTATTATTATTAACCGATGGTGTTGGCGGACGAGACTAGAATTAAAACAAAAGTAAATTTCAAATCGATCTACGAATGAAATCAATTTCATTTACGAAAGCTTGAAAAGTCTCTCTAACGTAATTGCCTCGACCAAGACATGTGCTTCGTTTGAAATCTTCCATGCTTAGCATGAATGAATAAAGAATAAAAAAATGTATAAAATGGGAGAAATTACATTTGTCCAATCATAAGAAAATTCGACTCTAGTGTCATCTATTATCAATCCTCTCGACAAGGACCTGTTGCCAAGTGATAGAATAGAGAAATGGTTAGCTAAAAGTTGTATTTATTCGAGACATTGACTTGTTTGGCAATGGCTGATGAACATAGTCTACCGATAGCACCCATTCCATCGATGGTTAATGATCGAGAAGAAGATCATCAACACGATGCGAGCCAAGGACGAGAAACAAAATTAGCAACTGTTAAAATGCTCTTAGATTCTATCGGACAAACGGTTACTGTTGCTTTTCCACTTCAAATACCAATTCATGAATTGATAACATATTTTTCGAAAGAATTACGAATGCCCGTGAATGTTCTACATATAAGATTCAATGGTGAATATCGAATCATTTCTTTTTCAATAAACAACTTGTTATTTTCTTCTTTTTTTTTGTCCTGATTAGACAAAGTTTTGGACAATCAATTAACACTTTCACAAATTGAAGTGGAACCCAACACAACTGTCAGCATGAGTTAGTTCACACTAAAATAATTTCCTTGTCTTTTTTTTCTTACGGAAAACTATTCTTCAGGCTTGCATTCGAACGATCCTGTTAACGAACCACTACGACCTTATAAACTTCGACAAGATATATCCATGCCGGATGTTATCACTGTTCGTATTGATGAAGGTACTCAACAAGGAAAAAAAGACCTTTTTTTTCTATTTTTGTGATTGTTTTTTAACTCAGGTCAAAATATGAGTCGTGATGTTGTTGTTGAAATCGAACGAAATAGTATTCGTAAGCCATTTTTGGGCGGTGTTCGTCATCGTATAACCGGAAAAGAATATCACAATGCTAGTGCTCAAACATTGCCACCTCAACGGCCAGATAAAGGCATTATTCGTTATTGTCGTGATACACAAACAATTCAGTCTCGACATAATGTTATTCAAACTACAAATGAACAATCGACACAAATGACTAAACCTGGTTATTACATTTCGACAGATAACGATCGATTGATCACACCGAGACGATATCAAACAGCTGAAGAGAAATTCGAAATTTTGAATAAAAAGGTTTCTTCGTTCTGTTTTTTTTTGTAATCGAAATATTTTTATTTTTTGTTAGGCGATTATTATCCAAAAATATTTCCGTCGTTGGTTAGCTAAACGTGATGTTAACGCATTGCGAGAAGCATTTCAAAAACGTATTCAATTCGAACTCGAGCTAAAACAAAAACAAATGGACGAACGACAGAATCGATATCAACACGATCTCGATCGACGTTTACATCCGAGAACAAAAGATGATTTCGATGTGCTCTATGCTGCACTTGAAAGTACAAATTTCATTTGTCAAAATCTTCGAACAAGACTTTCTTTTCTTCATTCGAATAGAATGGCGTGAAGAAGAAGTAGCGAAAATCAATGCAACCAAACAAGGCGCTGGTATATTCGAATAATAATCTTTTTTTTTTGGTTTTTGGAAGATATTGTTTCTTTTTTCTCTAGCACGAAAAGCAGCTTTAGCTTTATTAGTCGATGAAGAAACAGAATTATTGGCAACAATCGATCGATATAAAACCGAAGCACAGAAATATAATAAAGAAGTCAATATTCAACGTTTTCTCGAACGTGTTGCTCAACCAAAACGATGGAAATACAAAGATGGTACCACCACTGAAATGGAGTAAATCATTCGAAATTTTTGTTTTCTAATTTTGTTTTTAAAATTCTTCCTCTTCAGCACACCGTATTCAATTCGTGCTCGTGAATTGATGCAAATTTATAATACAATAACTATGAAATTTCTAACACTCGATGAACGTTTAGATATTCTTTTGACTTTAAAACATACAGTCAAAGTAAATGACAATCATTAAGAATTGAGAAGAGAGAGAGAAATCATTTTGTTTAGGAACATGAATGTCGATTGACACAAGAAATTATTCAATTAATCGATCGTGAAGCTGATCTACTCATGCGTGGAACTAAAGAAGAAAATCTCACTGGTCTTCGACAACGTATCGCTACTTTATTTTTACAATACATCAAAACTCCAACATTCAATCCAGGCGTTGTTCGACATCTTCGAGTAAATAATCTCCATTTACCTATTATTTATTTTCAAAAAATTTCCATTGACAATAGGTTCCACAAGATCCTGTTGCTGTTACCGAACAGAAAACACTCTACTGTCGTAGTTGTCAACAGTATTATCCATCGACAGAATTCTCTGTTAGCAGTACAAATGCCAAGATCGGCAAATGTCGGCAATGTCTTCGTTTGGAAAATATTGCGAATAAACGTGCTGATCAAACGAAATTCAAGTAAAATATAACGAACAAATAAATATCTAGTTTACATGGTAATTTTGAATAGATTTTTACTCAAGAAAATCGAAAAAGAAGAATGTGGTTACAACGATGGAGCTCATTGTATATTCTTGCTTACGGTACGTCATAGCGAATTCAATTGAAAATCTGAATCATTCACGTTTTGTTTTCATGAACTAGGCAAATGATATTGAATATATGTACAAGAATATCTGGGATAGTCATTCAGCATTGAGTGAAGAATCGGATATATATAGTTTGACATTCGTTCGATGGAATCGTCGAGAAGAATTCTCGCCTTGGAATTGCATTCTTCTCACTTTACAAGAAGCAACAGCTCATCTGAAAATCGAAGATATCGAAGCCGTAACCATAGATAATTCCTCTTTCAAGTCAGTTTTCTTTCGTTTTTAGGCTTACAGCGAACCATTTTGCAAGAAAATTCGTTACAAACACGCGATTTCTCGTAGTCATTTTATTAAATTAGTTGACCTCGTGAAAAACTATCAACAACAAACTAGTAGTTCGAAAGATATGGGTATAACAACAATTAAACTCGGCCGACAACGTGGAACACCAACCATAATGACAAATACATCAACATAGAAAAATCTTCACAAACATTTTTCTCTTTCTTGCTCTTTATTTGATTTCATTGAAAAAATAAAATAACTTCCTCACTTCTTTTTTATTTTTATTTTTTAATTGAAAACAAAAACCAATTCAGTGTGTTTATTTCCTAGACTAGTTTTACGAATGGATTTCGAACAAACAAAAACAAGAAAATTACAACTATTTAACGAGCTTTGTAACAGTGAAAATATTGTAAGATCGAGTTTTATTCGTCTTCTCAACAAGAATTAATTTGCTCGTCTAGAAAAATTTTCCACAAACAAATCTTGTTTTCGATGATCCAACTGATATTCTTCCAGCAACATTCGATGATTTTTATAATGTTAGTTGATTCAGATTTAACTTTTAAAAAGAAAAGATACAAGATGAACGTGTGTTTCAGGAGTATGCAAGTATGTTTAAAACATCATTAACTGTCCTTCAACCGATTGACGATCAGATCAAAGAATGTGAATCGATTATTAATGAATATACGAATCTGTTTTTTAAACAAGAAAATGATGAATTCATTGCGGTACAACGTGCTGCTCGATCATTTAGTTTGTCAATGGATGGTTTGAGAGAAAATCTATGTTTTTCATGAAATATTTTTTGTTTTTGTTTACAAAAAAAAAGAAATCGATCGACTCGAACCAAATAGTGAATTGAGCGGGATACTTAAACGACGAAAACAGATTTATCTAACTGTCGTAACCGATGATAATAATGAACGGAAAACAGTAGAAAATCTTCGATATAAATCATTTCAAATCGATGTTTACACCGATTGGGCTGCGGAAACAACGATTGAAGTTGTCGAGATTCTTGATAAAGTTACACGTGCACAGAAATTTCAGGTTAAATATCAACACTTTCACTAACTTTATTTAGTGTTACTTTTTCTTTCTTAGGAAAATTTTCTTTTCTATTGGAATAAAATCGTTCGAGGTGAAACTAGTCAAAATTTACTAATCGATTCATTCTGGTGGATTTATTTGAAATATTTTAGTGTAAAGAAAATTTCAAGTTTAACATTTTGAGAAAGTCTATTTTAGAAATTAGAAAATGTTGATGATGAATGTGAGAAATATTTCAATCGAATTGCAAAGAACTATGTTGAATTACTTCTATCCGTTGATCCATGGTTTCGAGATAAATTTTTCAATGTTCGTACTTTTGACAATATTCGTCGTTGGATGAAGTGCGTCTGTTTATATTTTTTAAGATTTATGCATCCTATTTGGCTCAAGCTGTTTATCAAACATTTTTTGATATTTGTCCGGATTCACGAATGAATTTTACGGATAATTTTAAAGAATTTATTGGCAAGACGATTACAGAATGGGTTTGTGGCGCGCAAGCAACTGCTGATTCGTATAAAAATTGGAAAATTCGTGCAGATGCAACGATGATAACGTCAGAAAATACATCGGAAGAAGGTCCTTCGTCAAATGATAGTTCGTTCTAGAATTTAATCAATAATTCGGAAGTAAAACAAAATCTTTATTTTAGTTTTCAAGAAAATTCTTCGTCTCGAAGAAGAACTAGAAGCATTAGGTGGAGGTGATACTGCCGAAGAAACTACTCGATCAAATGTAATTAAAACACCGAATTTATCACCGAGAAAAGTAGGACCAAGACAAAACCATTGATTAACAATTAAAAATTTAAAAAAATATATTTTAGAATGTTCCACTTCGATTAAACAATATGACTGATATTGAAGATGATTTATTCGGATTGAGTAACCGAAGTACATTGGTAGCTCGATTCCTTGAACAATGTGATATTCAACCGAATACACCACGACTAAGGAATATACATCGAATACATGTCAGAAGTTGGCCAGCTGAGAATTAAAAATAATATATTCTTTTTTTTATTTGCCCTTGAAAATGTTCGATACAGCTATTCAAAAAGGTTGTTATGTCTATCGAGAATAAATGAACCTATAGACTGTGAATAGTTTATAATTGATGAATGTTCGGATCATAGAAATCCATTTTTTAAATATTAAATACTCGTAAATGCTTCATTTAATTTAATCAAGCAGAAACACCTTGCTTTATATGAAATACGGTCGAAATATTTATTTATATTCAGTACTCTTTATTGAATCCAGTCTGTCTGTACGTGCAATAAAATCTGAGACGCATAAGAAGCTTATTTTTTGTCATGCATATTAATCAGATAATACTCTTCAATTTTGATTGACATTATAATGAGTTTTCTCGAATGAAAAAATGCTACCATCGAATACTTTTCTAATGTAGATGTTTTGAGATTACAGGCATGACTGATAGTCATTTATATTATTATCATGAGTTCTTTTTTTTATTAATTCTATTTTATTTTATTACGTCATTAAAACTCTATAACAAATAACTATCCAAGACGAAGGGAAAAAGAATAATTTTTTGTTAAATCTTTCGTTTATATTATACAGAAAAACATGTTTTGTCTAGTTTAACAATTCTATTATGTTAAGAAGCCCTTGAAAATATTCTCTATCTATATAACAGTACCCTCATTTTCTTAAACAAAAATAATGCCAATAATATCTAACACAACTGCGGAATTAAATAAATTTACGTATTACTTTAGTATTTCGTCGAGTTTATTTATTTTTTCTATCGGTATTATCGGAAATATTCTGAATATAATTATATTTACAAGTTTGAAAACATTTCGAAAGAATCCATGTGCTTTTTGTTTACTTCTATTATCGATATCTGACAGTGGCTTTTTAGTTTTCAGCACCGTAACGAGTGCTTTTCGAGAACTATTTCAACAATCCAACGATATTAATACAGTTCTTTTCTGTAAAATCCCCATATTTTTTGCTCAAACATTTGCTTTATTTTCACATTCGATTCTTTGTTTGACTGTCATCGATCAGTATCTCTCAACATCAAAAATCCAACGTCGAAATGCAATTAGTTTCAAACATGTACAATGGTTCATTCCAATCTTAGTTTGTCTCTGCATTTTACATGGTTTTCCATTTTTTATCTATTATGACGAACAAATTATTCCCGGTACTAGTGTATCACAATGTCGTATACTTGATACTAATGGAACATTTGCAAAGTATCTTTATTTTGGTGTTCCTGTCGTTGCTATTCTGTTACCAGTTTCGATTATGACGACATTTGCTCTATTATCTCTTAGAAATATTCGTTCAATGGCAAAACAACGTGTACCTATTATTCGCTTACGAATCGAACAACAAATAACATCAATGGTTTTAACAAAAATTTTCAGTGTTTACATTAGTGTCGTTCCATTTCTGTTATTCTATTTAATTCGTAATGTGATCTTACGCAATACTAACAATCTTCTTATTCAACAAGAATTATTTATCGCCAGTCGACTTTTTAATTTCCTTCTTTATGTCAATTATGCCGTAAATAAAACATTGAATTTGAATATCATTGATTTTTTTGTTTTCAATCTTTATTTTTAGAATAGTTGCTATATTTTTTTTGCAACATCAGCTCGTTTCCGTCGACAACTTAAATTTGTTTTGTTCGATATTCATTTTAAAAGATGGCAACAAAAACGAAATGTCAATCAAATAAAACCAGTTTCAGAATTTATTTTTCTTTCAATTAGCAAAATGCACAATGAACTCTAGTCTTGATGAATGTCAGTCTGCGTAGCATAACGCCATCTGTGTGTTAATCGAATCTCAAGTGTTTATTGGATTGTTTCGAAAAAATAGAAATAAAAACAAAATAATCAAAATTCATAATTAAAAATTCAGGAAAAATAATACATAAATTTTAATAAAATTGATTTGCCGAGACAAGTGTCAATTACTGAATATCAGTCAAATAAATTATATGATTTAACTTATTAGTTAATGTTATTTGTAAATTCTATTCGTTCTGACAATGGCATCGAATTCGTACGTAAGGCAAATTTCGATTTTAGCCAAATTAAAATCTACTGTCTCGTTAAAGATCTACGTATCTTCGGCCGCTTGAACGAAATGAAACAGCTTGTTTACAAAAAGGCTATAAACCTATTCGTGTTGTCTATACCGAACAACCTCTAACAGCTCGAATACTAGTCGATGGTTCGAAAGTATACACCCTCGAGTTTTCTCACAAAAATAAGTCCAAAAAAAAAGTTTTTTTTTCTTCTTTTGACTAGACATTACCAATTGATGATCTTATTCGTGAATTTTTCTCTTTACATCGTATGAATTTATCTAAGACTCGTCTCGATGATATTGATGTTTGTCTTACGCCACATTGTGATGTTCGCGAAATAACTGTAAATCAACTAACGAAATTAAATGGTCATCAAGAACCGGTGTTAATTTTAACAGCACGTTCAACAAGTGAATATTTATTGATACGTGATCTCGAAGAGTTGACATTTCGTCAACAAACAGGCTTAAATGTTGATATCTCGGCTTTAAATAGCATTAAACAAGATAATGAACGTTTAAAAGAAGAAAATCTTCTTCAATATGAACGTATTAATGAATTAGAAAAAGAACTTGCAGATTTTTTAACGATTCGAGATGAAATGAGACAATTATGTCGAGAATATAAACGAGATCTAAAGAAAACCATCGACAAAAATGAAGAATTCTATCAGAAATTCGATCAATTAGATCAAAAATTGAATACACAATTTTTTAACGAACAAAATTCTCTCATTTCAACACGATTAAAAAGTGAATAAAACAAAGAACAAATCATTTTTTCGTTATTTGTCAAGTTGAATTTTTAAAAAAAAAAAATCTTGTTTTAATAGAAAGTACCGAAACCAAAATAGAAACGTATTGATTTAACTTGTGGAAAGAAAATGACAAGGACGTCGTGAATAAAGAATCAGTTGAAATGAAACATGTCAAAGAAAATGTTTTCCAAGTTAAAACACTTGCTGCTCGATTGATTGAATAATGACTTTTTTCCTTCTATATGTACACATATTGTTTGTATATGAGGCAGAAGAGAAACGAAAAAAAGACGAAAAAAGAAGGAATTTTAATTTATATAGAAACAGCTGAAGAAAAGAAAATATTTATCAAGTAAATAGAAGACGAAAAGAAGAGAGAATCTTTCATTCTGTAATCTCAATCTTTTACATTGTTTGTCATTATTTAACAATAATGTCCTTGTCATAGTTTTCAAGTATGTACCAGTGGAATACTGTAAACCGTAACTTTTCTTTTTCTTCTCCTTCTTTTTATTTGTCGTCATGTTGTTATATGATAGTAATGCACATAGATCTGACATTCTTTCATTATTGCCGACGTTTTAATCCATAAATGATATAACTCTTTAGTTTAGGTCCGTCTGTTGACCGATAGTGACAATCGACACTTTGCATGTCTCAGTCTAGCTCGTCATCGTCATCAACATATTTTATCGTTCATCGGATCAAACTACCATAAAGAGAAAGAGAGAGAGAGAGAGAGAGAGCGAAGCGAGGAGGAGAGAAGAGAAAAGAAAGAGAAAAGGAAAAGTAAAGGTGTTCTCTTCGCTTTTTTTGCTTTTACTAGAAGCGAATAAGGTAAGTAGAATAGGCATTGCGGAATGTATAACAATAAAAAAAGACTGAGTGAGCGTTGATGTCTCCTGTTCTGTATGGTAGATGAAGCCACGCGAGTTCCTCTCTTTACTTTTTCTTTCTATTCAGCTTTTCAGTGTAAAAGGATCCGGTAATAATGGTTTCACGTCTGTTCTTTGATGCACATATACTCATACTCATACAACGATGTATGCAAAGAACACAGACCCATTAACTAGACGCGCAAGTATACAATAATATGCCTACCAACAACCTGTAATTGTAAATCGTACGATACTTAAGTGCATATTCGATGTATCTGCATATTTTATACAAATATATTCGTGTATTTATTTGGATGACGGCACGTATGAAACAATCATTGATTGTTTCTAGTTGAGTAATTCCTATTTGTCAGACGACAATGTCCAAACATTTTACTTTCTCATTTCTCACCCTCGAGTCTCCTATATTTATTGTAGAGAGATTCAGTTTGATTATAATACTCTTTACTAAATCTCTGCAGGTATTAGAATCGAAGACGTACGATTTATACATTGAACTTCCTTTTTTTCTCTTTCTGTCCCTCGCTTTTTTTTTCTTCGTCTTTCTTCTGTATTGAAATTACCCTTCACCCACAAAGTAAATTATACCAGGTCGATGGCAGTGAAAAAAAAATCGAGTGGACCATGTACATATTACATCAGTCAAAGCGCACGCACAATGGTGATCGATATTTTTTTTTATACAGAATAGTCACGATTAGTTCAAAGCTTGATGACAGATTTTATATAATCAAACAATTTGTTCTTTTTTTTTTGGTTTTATTTTATTCTCTAGAATGCATCTTCCGTCTTCTTTACGCGATCGATCGTTCTATGCAAAGTTTTACAGTCGTCCGCCATCAGAAATCGAAATTATCGAGAAAACTCCATCATCGAATTTACGAACATTATCTCAAAGTCCAACAGCAATAACGCCATTATCAGACGGACTCTCAAGTACTACTTCAGGATTTCTCTCTTCATCGGATTGTTCATCATCGTCTGAATCAACGACATCCTATACAAAGCGTCGACGTACAACAGGACCAATCATTCAAGAACGTTTGAATACTTATGAATCAGCTTTTATTCGTACGAATGTATTAGCACCATCGATAATTATCTCTAAACAAAAAAATCAATTGAAATCTGTTCGTCCATGTTCGTCATCTCTAGTCAATCAAACCATGTCTGGACAAATATCAATTGAACAAACGAAATCATCAAATTTAATTAACACTGATACATCAAAATCAGACATGATCATACATGATGAATCGTCAATAGATTCAACAATAAATCAACAATACATACCGTTCGATTCATCGAAACGATATCTATCAAAATCAACAAGTCAATTATGTGAACAATCATTTAATCAAAGTTTTGACGAACAAATCTCGTCACCATCACGAAATATTCTCGATATGATACAAGAAGAACTAGTAAAGTCAACGTTTTTTTTTCCATTTTATTCGATAAAATGACAACAATTTGTTTTGTTCTTAGTCGGAAATCCGTCGAGCTGATCATGATTTGAAAAATATATTTATTTCAATCTATGGTAAAATTCAAAATATTCAACAATTAAAATCTTCAACGAACACAATTCACCAATACAAAGGTCAACGGTATCATTATCACAATAATGACCGACCTTCACGTTCAATTGCACATTGCTGTTATTCGAGTAGCAGTGATATTCGTCGAATGAATTGTACTCACCATCATCACAATCGCAAGTATGCATTTCATAGTGCAGTCGTATTAAGAAACCGAATGAAAACTCTACGATTATCATCGACCGTCGACAATGACAGTTATGTTGATACAGATTCTTTGTCTTCCTCATCTGATAGTGGAACATGTAGTTCGCCAGTGGACAATAGACCTAGTAGCGTTGATTGAGAGAAAATGAAATCTTTCTTCTGCGTTTCTTCTTTTTTTATTGTTTTTCTTGAATACATTATTAAAAAAAAAGGATACCAGTAAATTAGACAGAAAACAAAAACACAAGATTAAATATTAATCTGTCGATGTGCTTTCGAATGTCATACGAATACGTATATCACCGTGACTACCAAATCCGAATAGACCAGGAAGTTTCACCCAATCATCAAATTGTCCTTTTTGAATAACATCATCGAGACAAATTTTTGTTGAACCAATTAGATCAGATTTTTTTCCTTGATTTTCATCGTAAACATCAACATAGATATATTCATTGCTCGGCCATAAATCGCTAGAAGATTTCAAATCAATCAAAATAATACAAAAAAACAACAACTTTCATTACGTACAAATCAAATGTTTCATTCCATACTGGTCTTTCAACGTTATCAATCGTGCACGTTTTTTGTTTCTTTGCTTTATCTACATAAATTTCGACATAAGGATCATTAAAATCTGTTTTATCTTTATCCACCAGCTTTGCAGCTTCGACAACAGTTACACGCAGACGTCCTTGAGCCATGATCACTATGCAACTCTGTTTTTTTTTCGTATTAGGAATAAAACAAAAATACTCCGATAAATATAGCTTTATTTATTTCTACTCTTTGTTCGTTTCGATTAGTCATGTGTGACTACATGTTTTTTTTTAAACATTAGAACGAAAATACTAAAAGAAAACAAACTTATCTCCTTCCATATCTCGTTGACATTGTCGTTCTATTGCCTTTATTAAGAAAAAAAACATGTAATTTTTAGAATAAATAGTTTTATTTATTTACTAAATCACGATTGAACATTCTGATATCATTATCTAATTGTCGTCGTAATATTTTTTGCTGTAATTCAAGATTTTGAACATGTTCTGCAACCATCGATTGATAGTTATTATAAGCTTGATCTATCGATTGTTGTTCTTGGAAATCTTCATATTTTTGATTGCACTAAATTACAATTTTCTTTTAGTAAGATAGATATATTCATTGACGATAAGGAACCTGCTCTTTAATCCATTGATTCATTTGTTCTTTCTGTTTTTTCTCTCGATCTTTTTTATTTCGATCTTCACCGTCGAAGAATAGACAACTACCAGGACCATAGTTTAATCGATTATCTTCTTGATTATCGACCATAGTCAGATCATATTCTCGAGCGTCTGTTGGCTTTTGATAAGTTACTCGAAATTCATTGAGATCACATTCGAAATTATGTCGATCTTGTTCTTGTTTGTGTTCTAATAAATGAATAATCGATTGATGTTTCACATGATCACGTACTAGAAAATATAAAAATATCAATTTGTATGAGATCGATAACGACTAACCATAAGCATTTGATACTCTCTCATCATTCTGTTTCTGTTGAAATTTATCTTGAATTTGTTGAGAAAGTGTTGAATAATGATGATTCTAGAACGATCATAATTCAACAATCGTTGTATGTGTATTTGATAAAGTCAAACCAATGAGTTTCTACGTATGGATCGATTTCTTTCGGTTGTTCTCCATTGTTGAACGGCAGTATTTTCTTCGATATCAGCTGATGTCAAGTGATCTAACTGATTAGTACACATCGATAGAAAATAAGAGAAATCTAATTAGAATGAATCATAACTATGACTTGGCTCGAAAGTTTGCCTAACGACTGGTGGGAATCGTATCGATCGATTCCGATCTCTTCTCAAGCTATTCAAGAATTAAATATCGAAATTTTATTTCTTACTCGAAGTTTATTACTCGAAACTCGAACATACGCACGTGTTTGTAAACGAATTTGTCTTTTAACAAATGACTTTCAAAATGCACTCGATGGTCGATATATAAATCTGACAAAAAGTAAAAAAAAATCGATTCCATCGATTTTGTCGATTTCATCGATCATTCACAAAATCGATCAAACATATTTGAATATCGATCGAATTGAATTTACTATGCATTGGCTCGCAATTGATGGGCAACAACCGATCATTCCTGAAAATCCTCTTCCAAATTTTATTGAAAACAATACATTTAATAATCAATCGGAAATCAACAATCAAGAGAAAATAATACCAACTGACCTTGCCGATCGATCTCCATTGATAGGAAAACTCTTTGAATTAGCTCGTTCAACAAACATAACGTAAAACATAGAAATATTTTCAAGGCAATCGTTTTCTGTATGTATTTCTCTAGAAACAATCAAATTCATGATCATCTTCATTCATTGACGAAAAACAATCTTACAATGAAACCTATTCATCCACGAAATATATCCATGCGTCGTTCGAATCTAAATAATAATTTACCATTATCAGTACAATCATTTCCTGGAAGTCTACCACATGAATTAAGTATGGAACAACAATTGTATTTTAAAACATTGACTGAATCGTGTTTTAACGGTACAAATGAAGAATGTATTGATGCTTTCGAATGTTTAGCATCAGATGCAGCTCTTCAACCGCTTTTACCTCGACTTTTGCTGTTTATTTCTAAAGGAATTGAGAAAAACATCTATCTCAATGATTTAATGTACATTCTTCAATATTTATCTATATTAAAAATGTTGACAACGAATACTTTCATCTCGTTTGATAAATATCTACATAAAATTATTCCATCATTATTAACTTGTTTAGTATGTCTCTTCGATACAGCCAAAATCCACGCTATTCCATCGGCAATTGAAACGATCAATCCAAATAAACTATCACTATCAACAATTTGGCTCCTACGAGAACAAGCTAGTGATCTACTCGTCTTTTTTCAAAATCATTTTTCGACAATCTCGTGTCTTACTCAACGTATCACTTCGATTCTTAAATCTAAATTAATCAATTGTGATATAGTTGTAACTTATTCGATTATGTATTCTGCACTTCGAACATTACTTTTAATCGATAGACAAGAATACAGTTCGTTGTTGTTGAATATTCTACGAGCAAACGGTGAACAGATGAAAAGATGCGAATCAGATTTTGATCTTGATGTAACCGAACAGCAGACATTATTCGATCGAAAGATAGCTGAATTACTGCAAAAATATGATTTGCAATTATGATATCATATTTCACATATACGTTCTTTCATGTTTATTATTAATCTGTGTGTGTGTGTGTATTTAAAAAAAGGTGACAGAGGTAGACTGACTGTTCTTTTGTTTATTAATTGTAATACGATACTCGATGACCCATAATAAAACCGAGTAGAGCAATAAAAACGATAATAAATGATGCAAAGAATAGATTCGGTCCATGATGAAACGTTTTATGATAGTTAAGTATCGAATAACGTTCAACTCCAATAGCTTTCAAATACGACGGATTATCTGGTGCAACAGCTACTAATTTAGCAGGTTCTTCTTTGATTGTACCATTGGCATCGGCTTTTGGCGATGGTATCAAAGCAACTGAAATACTTTTCGTTGCATGCGCAGGCGGATGAGACCATTGCAAAAGTACAGTCATAATTAGAATAATTGCCAATGATAATGCGAAAATATTAACACATCGAGCAACAAGTTGATATTCTTTTTTTGCAAGGCCATTATATTCGACATAAACTTGGCCGACAATAAGAACGACAAACATAAATAATGAAAGTATGAGACAAAGAACAATTGCCACTGGAATTAATTTAAAAAGACAAGAAAATCCTCGTTCTGAATGCAATAACGAATGACATTCATATGCATTTCCATAGCGAATACACCAAGCTGATAGTGAGCCTCCGACGATAATCAAAGCGAGTGCAATACTCACTAACGAAGCTAGAAATATATAATGATAATGATTTAAACAGTTTCTTGGATGTAAGCCCATGTTTGATGTTTGCGAACGATCGAAATAAAGTCTTATACTATCATGAAATGGAGGCGGATGAGAATCGAAATATAAAACGTGATGGAATGCTTATCGGACTATGTTTATTGTTTGTTCGTTTTTTCTTTTCATAACAAAAAAACCAATTTTGTTCTCAATGTTTGCGTAGGAAGAGCACAAAGCAGACAATGAAAAACAAAATGCAATGCCGAACTATTTTGTAATTACGTGTTAGCAAACGATTTTGTTCATCGGTAAGAAACTATTTATTGAAGTAAAAAAGAAAAAAGAAAAGAAAACGTCTGTTTTTCGTGTTTACTATATGCAAACTTTCACAAAGAAAATAATAATCGAAGTTAAGTTTTTGGTATTTTCTATTCCCGATGTTTGGTTTATTGGCTTTTTTTTTATTCCTAAATGTTAGTCTGTATTGGAATTTGTTATCATTGCTGAAAGTAAAATTGATTGTAAATATGCAATATGATCTTGTTGTTGACTCGTATGAGTTTCATTTGTTTCACCGTTATTTACACCTTGTTCATTTCGAATAATTCTAAATAAATACAGACACTTTCAGCAAAAAAAAACAAACAGCGATGAGACATACTTTCCAAGTAACGAACGAGGATCATATTCTCGGTGTGATTGTTGAGAATGTTTCGATGATGAAGAATTATTATGATTACTATTTCCTAATGTTAAATCCGTCGAAGTATTTCCTGTAAAGAAATTCAGATTATTATAGGCCGATTGTAAAGCTGGAAATTGTTGTTGCCATAATTCATAATCAAAGCCTGATGAATGATTTAACATCACCGGTTGGCTTGAGGTTGATGTTGGATTATGACTAGATCGTTTTTGTTTACCATTCAATAGAGTTGTTCTATTAGAAACAAAAAAGTAATCAGATTCGATTTATGTTCGTTTAGTTGATTTACTTTATCTGAATCATTGATTCGCCATTGTCAAGTTGTTGTTGAAAACGTGTCAATTCAGCTGCTGTGGCTGTTGATGATGGCATTTGAACAGGAATCGATGGTGCGAATAAAAATTGACCATTTGAAGTACTAACATTCGGAGTCGTTGATGATGAGGAGGACGATGATTGATTACTAACAAGTCGAGAGACGAATTCTGCAAGAAAAGAAAGATTATTTCGAATGAATTGAAGAAAATAGTTTTAGTTGTTTAGTGCGAACCAAGCATGGGATCTTGAGCGAAAGTACCGTAAGGATCATTGGAAAGTGCATTTTGAGTGGAATTTGTTGTTGATGAGTCAGAAGAAGGACGAATTGAAGTATTCGAAGTATATCCTGTGAATAAACGAGGTACAACTCCATAAGGATAATTATGAAAATGTCCTAAATAAATCAAATGTCTCTCTGATTGATTGAAAATGTATGTTATTTACCACGTAAGCCACCTCGATGACCACGAATTGCTGTTTGTCTTGACAATGGACGTCGTTGAGTATTCGCATTTCCACTTAAAGCTGATGCATAATCATTTCGTATAACAGCTGCCAATGACGATGCATGTGCAAGTCTATGACGAGCTGCTTCTTGTCTTCGATGTTCTTCTTCAATAAATGCTCGATGTTCGAGATCATTCAACGCTGCTTCATCATCGTCGTCATCATCTTCATCTGAATCTTCCTTCAAACGAACAAATATAATTCGATTTATTTTTATTCTCCGAATATTGCGTTACTTCTTCGTGTTCAATACGTCGTGTTTGACTTATTGACGATGATTGTATGGCATCATCATCATGAATCATAGTTCCATCATCATGAACAGCAGCTATATGATCCGCAAGAAGAACAAAACGAGATCGACTACCATTTGACGATGAAGTAACACAGATAGGACACATCTTAGCATAAAAGAAAACGAAAGATCGATATAGATAAACTGTTGATCGACATTTTGATTGAAAACAGCGAATAAACGTTTTCTCTGGCGAAATCCTTTTCATTTTTTGACTTCTATCCGTTTCAACTGAAGATAATTGAAGGTCTTACATACAACAACTTGGCTAGTTTTATCTTGAGAATTCGCTGTTGAATGATTTTCCATGCAATGCGTTAATAATGTTCGAGGAATGAAACCGGCTACACCACAATGTGGACACGTTAGTGACACGACTTGTCGTCGAGGAATTGCTTCGCCTGCATAAAAAATATCTAAATCCGCAACAAAATTCAAATTTATTTTCTAAATTATCGATTGATTTCTACCATAAGCTGTTTCTGTTAGTATACATTGCATGGGATGATCGTTCTTATGATTTTGACTTTCTGCTTCAATGTCATAACAAGCTCCGCACAGATCATAGTTATCACATAGTAGACATTTATAACGTCGACCGGGAAAATTTGCTTTCATACATGAATCACACGAAACACCTAAATCGTAATTAACTTCAATGGAACTGAGTTTGATCAATCAAAAAATCTACCCGTATGTGATGACATTTCCTTTTTTTTCTGTCGTTGTATTAATCTACAAACACATTAAAGATAAATATTTGTTTTTAAAGAAAATGAACGAAACAAACGACAATGACATTTTTTTTATTGCATTTGAATGAACAAGAAAAAAAGAAGGAAAATAAATAAATAAATAAAATGAAAATGGACTAGATTGACTTGAAAAAAAAAAGGAAAATCTTATTTGAATACACTGTTTTCAAACGTGTTCATAATCATCAACATTTTTACGAGTGTTAGAAGAATTTTCGGAAAGAAATGATTCGAAATCATCATCGTCGTTGTTGTTGTTAGTATCTGGAGTGTCAACGATATTATTTACTGTTTTATTTGTTGAGCTTTTCTTTTTCTTTTTAGTTTTTGTCGTATCATTTGTTTCAGTCGTGTCTTCCTTCAAAAAAAATCGCATTTTTATTTTTATACTTCACCAAAATAAAAGTTTACCTTTTTAGATTTCGATGTTGTTTTCTTTTTCTTTGGTTTTGCTGTTAAGATATCATTTTTTGTTGGATTCGATGTCGATAAAGACAATTGATCGAAATAATCAAGTTCTGATGATGATATCTGATGAACAAATGGTGGTGGTACAGGCTCAGCAGTTGGCGATGCAGGTTCATAATCTGTAGTTTCATTTCGACTAAAAATTGAAGAAGAATTGTTTTTATTTAAGAAAAAGAAAATAAATGATAATTACATAATTGGTTGTTCGATTTGTTCGTCATCGGAATCTAACTGTTCTCGAAAGCCCTTTACCATTGGATTACCCACTGATTCATTTTCGCTATTGAAAGCAAACATTGGTTGTTTCGGTAGACAAATAGCAAAAATTGAAAATTTACTCGTCAGTTAATGAAAGTTTTGTAGATGTTGACTTGGAAAATGGATCAACAGATAGATGTTGTTGTTGTTGCGGTTGTAGTTGTTGAGATGATGATAACGATGTTGTATTATCATCGACAAGAAATGTTTCATAATCATTATCATCAGGCACAAAATCATCTACTGTTGAAGCTACCAATGGATTCGTTGTATGTGATTCAATATAATCATCTGTTGCTGGATATTTACCGACAACATTATCATCATATTCATCATGTGTAGTTGATTTTGGAACAACTGAAAATAATAAGAATAGAAACAGAAATTCGACATGAAACAAGAATCACCTTGTTGAACAATCGGTTGAACGGCAACAACAGGTGGTTTTTGTTTCGTTGTTGGTGTTGGTTTAACAGTTGCTGACGGAGTTTCAGTTGTCTTTTTAATCACTTGTACAATTGTATTTAATGGTTTCGATGTCGTAGCTTGTTGCTGTTGTTCAGCAAGAGCAGCAGCTTGAACTGCTTCGTCATGAAGACGTTTAGCTTCTTCTAATGGTTTTGCTTTGGCTAAAACATCAGCAGATAAAGCTTCCTGTTTCGTACGTCGTTTATTCGCAAGTATATCAAGAAAAATATCATAATTATTATCATCGCTACGTGCGTACACATCGATTTCTTCTAACGATGCATCCATATCACGGGCATTGATTTGTAATTGTTGGAGCAAACTTTCACGTTGTAATTGTAAAAATGGAATATTTAGGAAATGATAAATATACTGAAGACCAAATCCATTACGTAATGAACTTTCACAATACCGAACTACTGAACCCATTGTCCCTCTTCAAATAAAATCAAAACAGAAACAGAAGATTAAACGATTGGAAGAGAAGAATTAATATCAAACCTATCGAGATTTTCAATAAAACTAAGACATTTATCAGTCATTACTTTCCGATGATGATTCATATCTAATTGATTACCAATAATCAATATTGGAATATGTGCAGGTACTCGAACAATTTCTCGTTCAATATAATCCCATGTCCATGGTTTTGTTATATCATAAATAAATAAAACTCCAGCTGTACTCTTATAAACATCAAGAAATTCAGCATCTAATGATACTTCAGCAACAGCTGGATCGATCGTATTCGATAATTTCAATGATGGATTAATAGCTCGTCGTTTTTTTCTTGACTTATCGACGACATCCCAAACTTCAACTTTAATAATCGCATCTTCACATACACGCGATTGCCAATTGATTGTTGCCACACGAATTTCATCGGATGGAACGTATTCTTCTAGAAATGGGCTACCTTGCAGACGAGACCATAGAACTGATTTTCCGGTATTACATTCGCCACGTATGACTAATTTCACTACATCGTAGAAAAGAAAATATTTTTAATCAAAACAAATCTTTGTCCTTGAAGTGCAAAAATATTTTACTATTATATTGGACGCCGCGAGCATATTTTTTCTGTAAGCCTTGACTTAATGGTTTGAAATTATCTTTATTTTTTAAATTTGCTGCTGTCGAATGTGATCCATTGGAATTATTCATTGAGCTAATCGTCGTCGTTGAATGTTCTGATAACGATTGATTACTTTCACTAATAGTTGCTCCACTTGTTGGAGTGCCTGATGTTGACGATGACGATGATGATGCATCATTTGTCGTAATCAATCGTTTTAATGCTTGTACAAATGACATCTATTAAAAATAGGTATTCGTTGAGAATATATTTTGATAAGAATCGAAGACTTCTTTTTTTTAATACTATTAGATGTTTTTTTTTACTTTGTAAAAGAAGAAGATCGATGATGTGGATGAATCATTGGAGAATATCCAATGATCCATTGAAATTCAAGAACGTAGATGGAGACAGTTCACAATCGAATGCAAGTTTTTTGGAAAGAATTTATTTGTATATATGTAGAAAGCAAAAAAAACATGAGCGTCTTTTTTTGTACAATTATATTCGTTGAAAAAGACCGGCTAACAGTCGGTAATACCGATTATGATGATGTTGATCTGGCTGCGCATAGATCCATGATGGATGAGGTTGATAGTATTTTGGAAAATTCGATTGTATATCTGTCAATGTGTTTACAAATGGAACTTGAGCAAGTACACGTTCGACTCCATCTGTCATCTTATGAAGCATTTGTTCGCCATAAGTAACAGAATGTTGCAAAGTTTTCAGAATCACTGAATCGTTTGCCTTTTGTTGTTGTTGTTGATGATACGATTCAAACGATTTTAATTGTGACCAAAAGCCAACATTTGGCAATGCTAGTTGTCGACGTTCTTTAACTAGGGCAAATGCTGCTGGTAATGGTAAATTATGATGTTTAATGAGATAAGCTAAGATAAATGTAACTGAACGTGATCGACCATGATGACAGTATAATAATGTTCGACGATTAGTAGCAACATTATGAGCTATTCGATCGGCAATTGCATCGAAATATTGTGCTGCTGGAAAGGTGGGAGTGTCTTCGATTGGATATTTCAATGATTCAATTCTACTTGAAGGTGGAAAAACAATATATGGTAATTCGTGAGCAACATTAATAACACAATTGATTCCATTGGAGAAGACTTTTGGAAATTGTCGAGCAGTATCTTCAGCTGTTACGAAAACGTACGGAGTTATTTGAGAAATATTGTAATCAACAACTACTGGTGCTAAATTGGCGTTTGAAGATGTTGAAACGATCGAATTATTTCTATCGACAGTCATATTGAAAGATGTTTAGTAGATCGAATCGAGAAGAATGAATCGTTGAGTTTGGTATGATTTGAAGGACAAGATGAAAACGAAAATGAATACCAATTTCACAGGTGAACGCTTGTTACTCGTCTTTTTCCTTTTCTTTTCGTGTTCTCAACCATTGATAATTACGTTTACCCTCGTATTTTTCCCTTCACTTCTGCGATAATATCTACAAAAATTATATCCAGTGATGTCATATTTTGCTAAATGAAACATTTTTCACTAATTAGTTATTATTTATGCAAATACGACCGAACTATTTCAACTATGTTCGATGATTCTATTCTATTTGCTTGTCAGTTCGGAAGTATCAAGTGATGAGAGTAATAGAATCATTTACTTCTATCTCTATTTTTTGTTTATTTCAAAATGATATATATCTTGTGTTTTTTTTTTCGTATAACATTATTTTGAAAAAATAAAACTAACATCAATGAAGTAGATTCAACGAAGAGATGTGTGAAATACTAATGGGCTCGCCCCAATGGTTTTACGACCGTAATAATAAACATTTAATGAATCTTTCGCATATCCATTTCCGCATGAAACAAATGTCGATGTCATTAGTCCAGGCATTTTTTCACCTTGATAATAAACATTAAATATATCTTTAGCATATCCATCATCGAGTACGTCAAATGAATGTGCATGTGCACCTTGAATAACTCGCCCAGCAAAACAAACTCGGAATGGATCTCGAGCATAGCCAAAGCCGAGATCTTCGAATGACATTCCTATCATCGAATGGATTTGCTCACCGCGATAATAAACATGAATACCATCGTTAGCATAACCAGTTCCTTGGAGAGACTGAGGGAACATTTCTTTTTCTTTTTGTATTCAAACAGCTGGAATTTAACCGTCCGAAAACACAAATGAACCAAGCATTGCTAATCTTTTTTCGTTTTTTGTTTGTCAACGTAAAAAGAAAAACGCCGAACGGAAGAAAATAATTTCTCTTCAACGAACAACGTCGATATAAATGCAATCAACTATGGAATTTAACAGCAGCAAGAAAAGAAAAATAGACATATTCCCTTAGGTAAAATGTGAGCTTGTAAATAATAACATCATTTAAAACGCATATTTTATATCTGTCAAAGAATGCATATGATATGAATACTTTTTGAGTGTATATGAAATGATAGAAACACGAGAATTTTTGTTATGATTTTATTTACATTATTTATCTGTGTTTTTTTTTATTTCTATTTGTTCAAAATTCTGAACAAAATCTAGAGTTTTTTTTTCTTTAAAACGCACCAGAGAGAAACAACAGAAAACAAACGGTAACGACATAAAAAATACGCTGTTATATGATGAATATAATGTAGTTTTTTTTTCTTCTCTCATTTGAAAAAAAGATTTTCTGTCGTCTTTTTTTTTGTATCATTGTCGGACAATAGAACACAAAAAAATATTTTTCGAACAAGAAAAAAACAAAAGATTAAACTTAAGAAGAATAATTATAAGTAGAAGATAGATATATACATACATAAATACAAATAAATAAATAATACATTTTCAGTCTTGGATAATAGATTTGTTTGTTTTTGGTGTGTGTTTTTTTTCATTTTTGTTTTAGTGGATCATCAACCATTGTATTGCTTTGTTTTCGAAGAATCACAACAATTGAGAAAGAAATATGCAACCAAAACGATACTGGCTAAAACTATCTCGAAGGGCGGAGTGATCAAATTGACCGGAATATTGTAGAGACATTCTCGTATTAAATCTAATATAACTACATGCATTTGTTCTGACTATAATTCTCTTGTTATGATTGGAGAGCTTTCTTTGGTGGTGTATGCAATGTTTTCCATTCATCCAATTCGTTATGATAAATCACATCGATTGTAATCGAATTTGGTACGGTTACTTCGGCTGTTGTTGTTTCACCATTGAGATTATTGTATGCATTGTATTCATCGCATAAACGATAATAGAAATCCGTTGCTAATTGTGTTATTAATGTTAATGTTAGATTACGTTCATGTGCCATCAAACAAACTGTACTTCGTTCGATAATCAAACGTAATTGTAATAAATAACGATATTTCGCTGAATCATCATTGGGAAAATGTGATGTGAGGAAAGCTAATAATTTATATTCTTGTTCGTTTATATCAGCATAATCAATAAAAAATCTTGAACACATAAGTTTTTCCAATTGCCATGATTCGATACCATTGTTATATGGACGATATCCACGTGTTAATAGAAGACAATATTTCAATAATCCACCTCCACGTATACGTTCAGGTGATGTTGTTACAATCAATCGACGATTAAGATGTGTAACAGCACTATCGAAACTTCCGTAGACACATTCGACTTGAATTGGTGGTAATCGTTGTGAATAACGATTGTTTTTACCTGAACGATAGTCTAAATGAAAATATTCTATATTTAGTTGAATTTATTTTTAGAAATGGATGAATTTTTATTACTAGTAATGCGTTTTCTCTCTCTCTCGCTCTCGCTCTCGCTTTCTTATTCTTTCATCGTTTCTATTCTGTTTGACTGGTTGGGCTTTTCCCACCCACTCGATTGTTGTGCACGCGATCAGAATACAAAAAAACAAAAAACAAGTAAATCATTTCTATGCTTTGATGGATAAGAAAAAGAAAAGCTGACTAGTGCGAATCGCATTAGTAAACTACAGCCAGCTGTTGTTCAAAATCAATCGTTTTCTTTCTCTTTCTCTTTTTTCATCATCTCCAGCTGATGCTTACCATGTTGCTGTTTTGAATGATAATTATATTGTTGATAATAGGATGATTTTTTATTTGTTGACTGTTGATATTTATTGATTTGTTCATAATAATCGAGTAATGGATCGAGCTGAATTTGAAATGAATCGACACTAAATTGAAATTGTCGTTTCATACGATCGACAAATTTTAATTCGATATTTTGTCCATTAACATTACATAGAGACATTAATGCCCACGAATCATTATTTGATGGATTAATAACACGTACGACTTTTTCAACATAGGCAGCTTGAATAATAACAGGAGAAAATAACAATTGCGATTGAGATGTTGAAGAAGAAGATGATGATGATGATGACGTGGAAGATGTGAAGGAATTATTAGTCGTTGAAGATATATGTCGTGATAAACATTCACATACAACAGTTTTTATTTGTGTCCAAGTTGATTCAGATGATAAATCACAACGGAATATGAAATCAATGTCTGAGTAGGAAAATGATTTATCATTCGTTAAGACAAATGACGCGGCACCTAAAATGATTTTCAAATTGTCGTGACTTGAAATGTCGTTTTTACATACCTCCATTAAGACGCACGTCTTTAATATCGATGTGATTTAGATGAAAAGCTCGTCGTAATTCAATTAAAAAATCTTTTGATACAATATTTAATGTTGGAAAATTGCCTTGACCATGAATTTCAATTGGCTCTTCAAGTATCGAACATAATTTATTTACATGACGATTTTGTAGTGTCGAGTAACAAGTACGTTTCGTACTGTTATTGGATCCATTCGATAGTTTCGTATTGGAATCTGTATTTGACGATTTATTTGATTCGTTATTTATCGAGAAACGTTTGGATTTTTTATCGAAATGTTGTTGCTGTTGTTGATGTTGATGTTGTTGTTGTTTGGAATAGGTTTCATTGTGGATTGATACTGTTTCATCACAGTTCACAAGTGATGCATAACTTGATGCAGCGGAAAGGGATGATAATGGTGTTTGATCAAGTGAAGATGACAATGACGAAGTCATTGAATAAGAATCATCAGTAGAACTCATTCGTTGTGTATGCAAACTAACTGCTTGTTGATCTGCAATAATAAAGTGATAGAATGAACATTACATAGTGAAAGAACGGTGCTCTGTGAGTGCCCCCTCGGGTTATAGTTGAACGTAGGCGGATGAAAAAAAAAAGAAAAAAAAGATGGGAAAAATAGAAAGAGCGAGAAAGAAAAACGAACTAGCTCGATTAATCTCTTCTTCTCTTGCTCTCTTCTCGGGTTTTCTCGTCTCGTCTTCTTTTTCCTTCTCCTACTTATTTGGTTCTGTTTTTCTGGATGGTACGTCATTGCGCCCACGTTCTTCTCTTATTATCTTTCAGAAATAATGCTGTTAATAAACGAACGTAAAGTGGAGAAAGAGAAGAACGAGAAGAAAAAAGGTCATCAATAAAAAATAGCGTTTCTTTTTTTACTAGTATTTTGTGTTCTCCTCTTTCTCGTTCTCTATTTCTCTATGTTTCTTTCAAATGCTTCAATCTAAACGTGAAGAACAAGTTGCCGCCATCGTGACTGTCGAACACAATTGTCATTCTATGTTCGCACAAAAGATTTTCCTTTATATTTTTGCGTAGGTTGACAAAAGCTCACGCACACGCATCTAGACAAAAAAATATATATATATTTTCTTATTTACGTTCTATATCTGAACATTGAAAAAAAAAGAAAGAAAAGAAAGAAAATAATGAAAATAATGAGTGGGCGATATGAGCGAATTTGGCATCGAGCAACGAAGCAAATAAAGAATGCGTAGGTTGACAAGATTGACAACGACATTATCGGGCGAAAACGGAAAAATAATAATGGTCTTCTTCGTGTCTTATACGATACTAATGAAGTATGAATGAATAGAGAATACTAACAAGATATATGTAGGCGTAACGAAGAAAAAACAATTTGGAAAATTTTCCAGATCTAAGAAAAACATAAACTTAAGATAGATCATCTTTGTCTTGAGGTGTAGTTGTTCTTCCTTTCTACTCTTCATGACCCGATTGTAATAATAGGAAAAAGATTGAAACGTAGCTTGAAAAAAAATATATATTTATATCTATTATTGTCGAGCGCTTGGAGACATCAGACAAACACTATAAGATTAACAATTAGACCTTCAGAAAGCAAAAAAGTCGAAGAATAGAATAGAAAAGAAAGAAAAAAGAAAAGAATAAAACACAGAGAATATTCGAGAAAGACACAACTAGATCTGTTCAAGTTACAACATATTGTTAAATAAGGAAAAACGACGACAAGTGCCACTTAATTGATTTTTTGTTCAATATGTATGACGCAACTTATGTATAAGTGTCATTGTGAACAATCAAATATTTAACATTGACTAGATCGGAAAATTCATTTAATTGTTAACAAACGGAATACAGTGATAAGCGTTAGTCTGACCAAGGACATACTACTCGTTTCGGACGAACATTTTTTTAACTCAAGAAAACGAAACTATCAATCGAACTAAGAGATATTAATTATCCTAAATAAGATAGATTTCGAGTAACGAAAAAAATAAGAAGTGTCTTGATGTTTCTTACATAATAACTGCTCTTATCGGCATCTTAACTAAAGAAATTTAAATCTTCTTTTCAGTTTTAAGAAAAAAGACGCATCTATATACGTTTTTTCTCGCGACTTAGAATGATGGGATTTGGCTTTTTTTTGTCGTTTCAATAAATACAAAGATCAATTTTCTATTCTATATCAAACAATCTGAAAGTAGAATCGATTAATAAAGCTTTTCTATTTCTTCGACGAATCTCGTTATTTTATCGCTTGACATAAGTGACAGTCAAATGATCAAATGAAAAGATAGATTACATTTTTTTCTCTTTCCCCCCTCGGTATTTTTTGCCCACAATGTTAATGGTGGGAATATATTTTTTTCCTCGTGCTATTCTTTTTCGAACTATCTCGATAAAGATTCTTATCTTGACGATAAATTCATATATCCTCAATAGTAGCTAAACCAACTACTTTGAATTAGGTTAATTTTTATTATTATCGTGTTTTAATATCTCGGTAGTAAAAAGAACATAAAGGCACTTCAACTAATTAGATTAGAGAAAGAAAATTTGAAATTTTCTATGTTTAAGAAATGAAAGCAAGTAACTTACATGCGTTTATTTCTTGCTCTTGTTAAAGTCACTCACCCTTTGATTTATATTTAAATATATATATATATCCAAAATACTGGTAAGGACGAAGAAGAAAGTGAGAACGAGAGAAAAAAAAAGGAAGAAAATATATAATTCAATGGCAATTTTTTTTCGATCTGAGAAAAAAAAATGAAGTCTGAGAAGGTATTATTGTCAATGTTGTTTTTACTGCGAATTGATCAAAGCAATAAAATGAATATTTATTTGAAAAACGATAAGGGCTATATCAAATATGTTTTCATCTCAAGACTTAAATCGTTCTCTAAGTATACTTATTGACTTAAAAGTTCCTTGAAAAGAAAGAGAAAAAAAATCTAACGACCTAAAATTTAACTACGCCATTTCATTTATTTCTCGAATGTTCTAAAAAAGACAATTGAGTTATTTTTTAAAATGATTGAATCCCACATTTATTGTCTGATCTGACCTTGTTCGATTAAAAACCTTAGAAACGAAGTAAAACGAATAACGGCAAACTTTGAAAGCAACAAAACAAACCCGCACAAAGTCAATCTCTCATGTGTTCGTGTTCTCATCATGAGAACACGCCGACGATCATCACAAGATAAAGGTGGGCTAAAACTTTGTCTACTGGTTTTTTTCTCTTCTCTCCTCTTCTTTCGTTCTTAATACCCTGGTATCAGTCAAATTTATTTCTATACATATATTTTATGCGCGTATGCTACACGAAAAATATTGCAGTAACACATTGTTAACAAGTAACAACATAGGAAATAGAAAAAGAAATAAAAATATGCAGAAGGCCAAAGAACTTCAACATGAACGAAGTAGAAAGAAAATGAGAATAAGTGATGAACAACATTCCAAACGAGAATAATGGTTCTAACGCAATTGTCAAGCAAAAAGAAAATGAAAGACGAAGATGAAGCGAAGGAGAGAGAGAGAGAGAGAGATGAAGAAAGAAAAGAAAATTATTAAAGAGTAGGCTGGTTTTTCATTAATATATGCATGTGTAAAATTATGGAGAGATGTCTACAATTGACTGAATACTTTTATTGCTATTGTCGAGATGTATTCCGAGCAATGACGGTTCTTCAAGGTGACTTCTTCGTCGGAACGGCATCCGTCGAGAAAAGAAAATTAATTAATAGAACAAATCAAAGAAAATTACAGAATTACGTCGAACTTGAAATTTTTTCAAAACGCTTTACCTTAGAACAATAAAGACAAGAAAAAGAAACGAAAGAACATTTGTTCTTTTCTCGAACTTCAAATCTCATTTCGCATTTATATATTTTTTTTTTGACGTGAAGAACGATCCTTATCAGTCAAATTTATATATAGAAACGCAACTAGAACATTCGTTCTTATCAAAAAAAAATTTGGCTTATAGAAAATATTTCGTTTCTAAGTCAAAGATCAACAACTAAGCAAACAATTGCTCGGTATTTCACTGAAAACAAATCGCTCAACATAAAATAAAACTAATAATCTATATTTAGCAATTTTCGATGCTTCTAAGTATAGAAAAATATCTGTAGGCGAAACTATTATCCGTTATTTCAAAAATAGAAATCGATAAAGTTCATATTTGCCGTACATCCCTACAATTGAGAGCTATTGTAGACATCGATATATATATAGGAACTATAACAAATATTATGATAATTTTATTTATAAAAATAGTAATTATTCTTTACGTAAATGAATACTCGAGAATGCTGTTAAACGTTATATTTACTCAAATTAAATTTCTAGTTCTTTTTCAATTGTGAATATATATATATATATATCGAAGTATTTGTATAATAAATACATTCAGACTAATCAATTATTTTATACTTGAAGGAAAAATACTCTGGGTCATCAAATTAGAATGATCGAATGCAGAAAAAAGAAACATTCTACTCGATAATCTCAATAAAAAAAATCGTACTCAATGTATGTCTTTCGAATTAAGAATGATGTGAAGGAAGAGAGAAGAATGTCCTCGCACTCCCGTTGCAATCATGGCGCAAGGTTTCTTATTTTGCAATACAATATTCGATGATTGATAGTACTTTCTTTTCTTCTCAATGATAAAAAGACGACGAAGAATATGATTGTCTTTTTTCGGATAAAACTTTCTAATCAAAGTACTCTTTTTGATTGATTAAAAAATGTACTTGAGTCTCGCATGACTAAGATTAGCAAGGACAACGTTGACAGGAAAGAATTCTTCTTCGTAGTGAGAAAAGAAATATTCGTCATATGTCATCAATTATTTCTTCTGCTTTACATATGCTAATATTTGAAATAATTAGATAAAATAAGGTTAAAATTTTACATTATGTAATTAGATGTATGATTTTGATCGATAAAAATCAAATTTCATTCGTTTGACTTTATCAAGAAAATTAACATTAAATAGCAAAGATGTTTTATTTTTATCTACAGGAAGTAGATAAGTCGTGTATGCATGTAATCTTAAATAGAATAAAATAGGTTTGTTTTTCAGCGCGTAGGCACATTATATTTAAAAGTTTTTTTGACGTCAACGAAACATGTTTAATGAGAATAAGTCCAATGATTATGTGAAGAGTTTATTTATTTATTAATAAGACAAAACTTTGGAAATATGAGTCAATAACGTCACTAGCTGATATAGTGGAAAGTAAATGTGAAATGTAAGAGAATGAGCTTGGTTTGATTTTGTGAAAGTCATTATGATGAGATGTTGAAACTATATATTACATGTAAATGACCCGTAAAATCATGTATTTTGTGTTGTTTGCATCTTCAAGGAAATAAATCTATCAGAAAAAAAACTAATATTAATTATAAGTCTGTTACATTTTAATATTTTTCAATGCTAAATCAAATCGTAGACTATGTGCTTTTGAGATATTGATTGAAAAATCATGTTTTTATTTATCAGACTCAGAATTATCTGAAATGCACGGATTTAATTCTTATATTTTTTTTGCGTCACAAATAAATGAATGAATGAAAAAGAAAAGATTATTTCTTTTTATTTTATTTTTGTGCTATTTATATTTTTAAATACGCACTTTTCTTTTCCGTTGCTTGATCTTTAGTGTTAATTCTATTAATATCATAGTAGATCCAATGGTTACAGTTAAATAGAAAATAATATTTACGAACGTATTAATTATAACTACAAGTAGGATCTTAGGCGATTCAAGGTATAGCATTTATTTTATACAAATAAAACAAATGATTATTTACTTACGTATTAAATGCTAAGCACAAGTATAAGTTTGAAAGAAATCTGACAAAATAGAGGTTCTATTCATATAGACATACATACATATATAATCTCGAGTTGTTTTTCTATGATGAAAATCAAATATTCGTCATTGATGATTGTTCTATTTGCGAATATTTTTTTGAAACATGATAACATTGAAACGGAACAAAATTTATTCATTGTGCAATCGAGAATTATAGATCATACTATATTAAAAGTGATATTATTGATTTCTTGATTTATTTAATGAAACACATAATTTTCTTGACGTCAATGATAGAATTTTTTAAAGTGATAAAACAACAAGATAATTCCACATGTATTTAGATCAACTCATAGAAACAGATTACAAAGAGAAAACAAGTGATAGATAGCTATCATGGACTCAATAAAACAGAAATAGCCAAACAAATTGACGAGATTTGTAAATGATATTATACATATTTCCCATTTGTTATCAAGAATTCGTAGTACCTGGCTGTGTGACCATCGGTACAGTTGTGTCATTTTGTGATTGCTGTTTTTTTGCTTTCTCATTAGCAATAAGATTTTGTTGTACATGATCTGGCAGGCCAGGGTTAAGTGTCAACATGTACGGTAGAATCATTTTCGGCGTATCATTAAGATCAATCATAATTTTAAGAAAAAGTGTATCATCTCGAACGTAAGCATTATCATCCTGTTGAATCATTGGCAAAGGGAAAAATTTTGGTATTCCACTGGCAATATTTTTCTCGGTTTTCGGTCTTTGGAATGAAGCTGATTTGACATCCGGACGAAACGAATCGATTATATGTCGATTGTTTCCTGTTTGATCAAATAAACAAAATGTAACTTTATAACCAAATGGCCAAGATAATAGAGCATCGAATTCTCCTTTTACTAGCAAAAAGAACAACGACATATGAGTACGTCGAGCATTTCCATCTCCATACAAATACAATCGTGCTTGCATTTTGTATCCCGTTGATGAAGAATAGAATACCGGAGAATAGATACTAGTTTGTCGTTCTGATTGAGCATCAGCCATTCGTTCAGCGACCCGATCAACTCTCCATGTCAATGTTCCATCTGTAGATACATAGTGATGTTCTTCGAAATTCATCTTTAATTCTTCGATTTCTTTTTGTATTTCGTCTTGTTTCGGTTGCAATTTTGCAAGGACAGCATTTCTATCGTTTGTAGCTTGCTCGAATTGATTGACTTCTTGAACAGCAGCTTTATAGGCTTCGTTTAAATAAATAAATTCCCGGCTAAGTTCAACCGTTGTATCATTTAACTGTTGAACTTTCTCGGCAAGCTCACTGAATTTGTCTGACATTTCTTGTTCAACATTGAGTTCAGCAGTGGTTGAATCCATGTCTGAGTCTTGATCACCAATATTAGAAACATCACATTGTCCAGATAAAATTAAAGCGACAGCTTCTTGATGTCGTTCGCTGTTCAAATGATCTTTAAATAATTCGTTGGGAAACTAAATTTAATTAAAAAAATTAGATAGAAAATAAAAATATGCAAATATTCTATCACTACCATTTCATCGCTACAAATCGGTGCAAGACCACATTTTGTGAAACGACTAGGACAACTTCGGGATGTATGTTCGTTTAGTAAATGATACGATGAGCATTGAAAATCACATTGATCACATGAATAATGTACATGTTCTTGGTCTAAATGCTCCTATCAATGATTAAATAGAATAATAATATTAAAGATAATATTTAAGAAAATACGAACTTGATACATTGATAGAACATTTGTCCATGAACAATTTCTGTCTGTTTTGTGATAGCATACAACAGGAAAAACGTCTAGCTCTTTTTTGAATGCTCGATCTGGCATTGTCTATAATAAACATATCCTTATACGTATAATCCAAGACTATGTCAAAGAAATATAACTTACGTCTTTCTGAGAAAATGGCATTTGGCAATCCTGTACTGGACAAACCATGAGCTCATTACCAGTTTCTACTACTCGTGATTCATAACAGCCTTTACAACATCGGTGACCACATTCAGTTAACTGTATTGGCTCTTTTATAAGTAATGAACAATAAACGCATTTCCATCTTTCGTTTATATTATCTAGATTATATACGGGATATCCGTATGCTACATGTGTCTGCTTGGAAGACAATGATTTAATAGAGTTGCTTGTTTTCTTTGTTGTATCCGACATTGCAAGATAAGTGCGACTCTTTTATATATCTAAAATAAAATAATTCACATTTATGTCGAAATATTGATGAATAATATAGTACAATTTCAAAACAATATTCGACAGTAATGATGATTCAATAATACAAAATGTATGGCTGCATTTCATGTTTGGGAAGAAAGTGATGAGAAATAAAAACCCATTATTAACTTCGTTTTTCCCCAATAAAGACACAAGACGTCAATTACCAAGCGTACATGTGCAACATTCGAAACACGCCATATGAAAAATCGAACTGAAGTCGTGCTTACCTATTCGAGAGCTTTAGTCATAAGTAGTTCGAAATGATTCATATAGTTATTACTACAGGAAATTTGACTCTTTCTATTTGACACGCTAATGCTCTCATCTGACATAACCGACAGTATAATCTCCCTGTATCATAGAATCCTCTCAAATCCTTTCTTATGTATCTTTGGAGTTTGAAGCATATGAAAAGATATCTTGATAGAGAACTTCATCTTTAAAACTGCTACTATAGCTATCATTGGGAAAAAACCAAGCGATAAGAAAAAAATTCTCATACAGGGATTATTTCTCAAATAAATTCAGAAGCGACAAACTACGGCCAGTAAGTTCACAGTGAATGATATCGCTATCGGAAGTAACCCAACATCACATACGCGCTTGGAAATAACCGTTTTTTGATGAAAATGAATAATCGTAACTGATAGGATGAAAAATAGCAAATAGAAAGCAAGTAATATTTGACGATAATAATCAAATATGATACTTCTATACGTTTAGATGACATCGACATCTATAATTGCAAAAAGCATTTCCAAAGCACATATTCAAGAACTAACAAGACTGCAAAATGTATCAAAATAAATTTTATCATTTTGTCGGAATTTCGACTTTTGCAATGATTTCAATCAACATTTAAAACGCGTCCAAACGAAAACCAAAGAATCAATGTAGTTTTTTGTCTGTTTATTTAACATTTTCATCTGCAGGTAAATAACCTTTATACATTCGTTTTACTTCCGCTGGTTTCATTGTTTCTATTTGATTAGATTTATTCATATATGAAATGACAGCTGATTCGATTACAGATTTAATCGATTCTTTCTTTCGTTTCTGTAATCGATCTCTTAGTAAATCACTATACAAAAATCGATCTTGCCAAATCAATAACCACGTCAGTAACATGAGAAGAAGACTAAAGCCAAGACTAATTGAAATTAAAATTAATTCCATTTTTAATTCTTTATTAACTATTGATAGACATGGTCCTTGAGGTGAATATTTCAATTGAAATGTATGCTCAAAATTTTCAATTTCATCATAAGTTAGATGTTGATTTGGACAAAAGTATGCAAACGATGTTTGTTGAAACCAATGGTATTCAAGTGCTTTCTTTTTCATATATTTTGAATATAAACCGCAGCATTGCTTCGAAAGAATAATACTCCAAACAGGATGTTGTGGTTCTCGAAGAAAATTGATCTGATAATGAATAGAACTTGTTAAAATATTCTATCGACAAAACAAAATAATCGAACCTGTCGATGAATAGCATCTGTAAAAATAGCTTTTTTCTTTGCAAACTCAGTCGTAGTTCTATAGATAATTGAAATGAATACATATGCATTTCTTATGCTTATAATTATCGTAACAACAATGAAAATAATATACAACCAAAGTTTTGATTTTTTTCTTTCAAGATAATAAAGAATGACAATCAGAATAAGAAATAGAATCGTATCAATAATGAGAAGTATGAAAATGAAATGACTGAAATTTTTGTAAATAAAAAGTAGAACAAGAAAGATACTTGGAAGAAAAAAACTATAAGCTATATGTGAATAGAATAACCAAAGTCGAAGATCGTACATAATCCAAAACAAGAATAAATATATTCGTATTGATCAATTTGAAAGTGAAAAAATAAAATTTTACGATTTCAAAATCAAAAAGCGCTTTGCTTTTTGTCGATATGTAATTATACTATGTAGTTTTATTCCTTGAAAAAATGAGATATTCTAATAATAAATAGATTGTTTGTTGTTTTTCATTAATCAAACTGAATGATGATACAGTGTATATTGTATTTAACACGAGTCAATAGCAAAAGAAACCGGATACTTTACAAAAAAAAACATCGATAGCTAAAAGGACTCCAAACAATCGCGAATAAATGTTTATATGTCATGTAACTATGTCGTTCTCTTTGTTTTGGTTATATCCACAATAACAAAAACAATGTTTTCATTCATTATTCTCATCGAAACAATAACTTGAAATGTACTTTTTATTTGCGTCGATATATTTCCGATAGAATGGCATTTCAACGGATCCTGATGAGAAGTTTCTAACCTTGAAAACAATGATAACAAGACACAATCTGTTTTTGATTACTTCTACAATCTGACAAGTGCTTTTTTGCTCGACAAAATAATCTATTTATGAGTCTTTTATGACGGTTACTATCTTTGTGAGATCAATCATCAGTTTTGTTCGTTTATTTTCAAGATACAAAGAAAAATGAGAAATCACATAGCTTTTTCACGAATAATACTTTGACGTACGTCGAAACTATGAGCGTCTGTATGTAATGTTACAATTTCACCACTTGACGAACGTCGTACTCTGAGAAATCCATATTCATCAATACCAACGATAGTGACCTTTTCTTGCCATTTATCGACAAAAACTTCTTGATTTCTATAAATAAATATGAGAATATAGTTTATATAATAAAGAAAATCGTATTTGTTTATTCATTTATATTAGCCGATCGTATCTTACTGATGCATCCAATGGGACTCATAAAATTGATAGAATTTATGAATAGATATTGTTGCTTGGAGCATATTTGCTTGAGATAATTGCGATACCCATCTTTCAAAATAACCAACAGTTCGACCGATAAATTCTTCGATAGTAAAATGAGTGAAATTCAAATTCTGTTTATCAATGGCATCATTAATGCAAACAGACGGTTGATTATTTGAAATATTAACTCCCATACCTACACAAAATAACACATTCGAAAGTAAAGAATACAATTTATAGACAAACCAAGATTGATTTGTGCAGCATTTCCACAAATCGATGATGTTGCCAATATGCCTGCTAATTTATCGAAATTTTTTCCAATGAAAATATCATTTGGCCATTTGATTTTTACATCGAGTGTTTTATATTCCGGTGTTTTTTCGATAGCTTCGATAACAGCCGCACTCGCTAAAAGCTGTAACAAGGACAAACGTTGTCCTAATAACGATTGAAGATTGATATCAAAATGAATTGTAAACAAAGCGCAGCCTATGGGCGAAGTCCATTGATTACTTCCGCGTCCTACGAATGAAATCGATTATAGATCGATCTCAAATGTTTATTCTCGAAACTACCTTGCCCTTCCGTCTGTTCTCGTGCAATAACAACGACGCCATTCGATAGCAAATTGCAGCTAAATAAAACAAGTGATTAATCTTTTTGACTTATGATAAAAACAAAACACGTCAATAGAGGGGAATAAGGATGAAGCGAAATATTATTTTCGTTTCATATATATTGTTTGCTTTAGGTAGAGAGAAAAAGAAAGAGCTCTTGTTAAAATGGCAATAGAAGGAAAAATACAAACAACGCTTAAAATAAAATGCGGATGAAACACGAAAGAAAAAGATGCTCGAATTTATAGAAACGCAATGCTATAAATCCTTTCATCTGTAGTAGCTTTTCAAATAAAGATAAAAGACAACAATATAATGAAAATAAAACAGGCGTGCCACACATATAATGCTACAAGACTAAGTTGGTTGGCAACGAAAAATAATGTTTTTGTTTTTTGTCTTTTCGTAAAATTCTATTAAAATTGTATTGATCGATTTCTATTCGTTTATGGTTCTTTGAGTGCTGTAGCTTCTTCTGATGCTGGTGCAATATTCCAGAATTTCTCGACTTCTTCGAGTTTTTTGTTTTTCGTTTCAGGCATTTTAAACCAGAAGAAAATGACATTAAGTAAGACGAGTACAAGAAAGATTAAGAATACATAACCACCAAGTACTGAATTGAGAGCAGGAAAGAATAATGATAGGAGAATATTTCCTAAATAGTTCGACACTAAACCTATTGATTGAACACTATCTCGAGCTTCTGGTCGGCAAACTTCAGTGCCATATAAGAATGGAATTGGACCAAGACCAATAGCGAAGCAGACAACGAAAACTAAGATCAAGATGACTGTTAAAATGCCTAACGTTGGATTGTTTTGTTTTTCATTGATTTCAACTAAAGCTGTGAGACCAGCAAAAACTGCAACCATAGCTGCCATTGGATAGATAATCAAAATACGACGACCAAGTTTTTCAATTAAAAATAATGATACAATTGTTGCAGCAACATTAATAACACCTGTACCAATGTTAGCATATGGGATATATTCATTGGGAATACCAGCTTTAGCGAACATTTTCGATGAATAGAAAAAGACGGCATTAACACCTGATAGAGCTTGTGCTAATTGAAGAGCAACAGTAACCAACATAGGCCAACGATAACGAGTTGATTTAAGTACCTAAATTGAGAATCACTTATAATCATATGTACGTATACGTTAGATCTTACTTGAGGAATTGATAATGATTCATTTTTGCTACCAGTTGATTGTCTTGTTTGATCTTGAATAAGTTTAATATCAGCGTCGACATTTTCTGTTGCTCGTAATTTTTTCAAATCAGCAATAGCTTGTGCTTCATCATTATATTTACCAAGTAATTGTGTTGGCGAATTTGGTAAAAGATATAAGAGAAAAATGCCGAACAATGGTAATAAGAAGACAATCGAAAGACCCCAACCCCAACCGTGACATGTACCAGCAACGAATGGTAAACCGACAACTTGAGCCATGAGAATACCAATTGTTAAGGACAATTGAAAAGCAGCACCGGCTGCACCACGAACTTTTTGAGATGAAATTTCGCCAATAAATGGTGGTACAATAACACATGCCATACCGCCTTTATAACAAAAAAAACAATTAGTTATAATTACTTCTGTTTGAAAGAAAAAGTAAACACTATTTTACCTTGATAACCAAGAAGAAAACGGCTCAAATAAAATAACCATGGTTGTCGAAAATAGTAGGCCAATAAGACGCAGAGTGATGAAGCAAAACAAAAGATGTAATTAGCAAATACCGTACGTTTACGGTCGAATAAATTGGACCAAACTGGACCAGTGACGGCACCGAGAAATGCTCCAATAAGAAAGATAGTTTGAGGAATACCTTTGATTAATTCAGTAACGAAATCAAAAGCACCTTTAACTGGAGCTAGTAAGACTTGCTTTTCTGCTTCTGCTTCAACAATATCATCGCCATTCTCATCAACTTCAGCACGAATATAATCATCATTGACGTCTTCAGGTGCTTCGTCTTCAGTGTCAGCAACGTCTTCATTAATTGCTGGTTGAGGAGGTACAGTTGCTGCTGGTGTTTCTACATTGTCTGTAGCTTGTGATTTAGCGGCAATATCAACAAGGCATGGATCACTTCCTTTAAGAAATGGTTCTGTATATTGATTATACATATTTGGAGCGCCTAAGCCCCATCCAAAAACAAAAGCTGTTGTTAATGTAAGAACAATACATGATAAAAGTAACCATGTTGTACAGCCTTTTTGAGTGGAATCTTCCGTCGATCGTGACGTAGGACGAGTCACTGTGTCAGCCATTCGATAGTTTTATATAAACCTGACAATTAAACTGCTAAAGAAGAGAAAAAAAAGGACATGTATTTAACATTTCTATTTTTTGTCTTTGATTGATGAATGAGTGTGAATGTGAGTTCGAAGGTTTTCTTTTCTCTAACAAGTGACAAAGGAGAAATAATGAATTATAATAAAATCTAACTCCTATACAAAAAAGAAACTACCACATGTTCACAACATATGCGTACGCCAAACGATGTACGATATTCAAAAAAAGAACGGAGAAGTCGACCTCGACCGAACAACCAACACGTACACTTTTATTTTGACCTCGAATCTTGATGATTACAAAAAAAAAGAAAAAAGAATGGGAACTACGAACAAACTGCACTTTATATCGCTCTTCCTTTTTATTTCATTCTTTTTTTCATACACAACTCATACTCTAATCCATCACGATAGGTTTCTGTCATTGTTAACAGTTATACAACGTCGAGATAAGGACTATCGATGCATTCGCGTAAGCCTAAAAAAAAGAAGAATCGACAGGCATTCGAATAAACATACGAAGAAAAAAGAGTTTATATACAACTACTATTTTTCAATGAATCTATGTATCTATTAACAAAAGTCAACAAAGATTTGTTGCGGTTAATGTGGTTTATTGTTGTTTTTTTTTCTTCTATATTTACTATGGCAAGATAATTGCAATAAAAGAAAGAGAAAACTATATATGCGGCTTGGTTGACGACAAGCACTGTACAACAGAAGAAAAAGGATTTGCACTTACATTACTATTTTTCTTATATATTCTTTTTCTTTTCTTTTCTTTTCTCTTTTTTTTTTCTTCGTCTATCGGCACTATGCGACGAAGATCGATGCATTGCCAAATAACGATAGAAAAGAGAAGAAAAAAAAGCTGTGGTTGTGTACTTCTGGAATAGGCATTCGTATCGAGAAAGATTCTGTTGATTCTATCGTTTCTCTTGTTTTTTTCTTTCTCGGCTGACTAGTAAAGGATCTTACTACAGGGTTATATTTAATAATGAAAGCGAAAGAAAACTGGAACAAACACACTAATCGTTATATTAATGATAAATATAATGGCTGTGACTCTTTTCTTCTTCTATTTATCAATGAGAATTGGAAAGAATCTTCTATAACAACTGGCAAGAAGGCCATCGCAAAAGATAGAAGAAGATGATAAAGAAAAAAAAACGCAGATTCTGCGTACATCACGCCAACCTCAAACATAATTGAAAAGGTGTTGACTGATGCAATGGTTTCATAGTAAAAATATAAAAAGAAATGGAAAAAAAGAGGAGAAAAAAAAAAGAACGATGAGAAATAAAAAAAACATTTTTTTCCTCCAATTGCTTTATCAAAATCTGGCGCATGATTTTCTTCCACTTACATGTAAATGATGAAAAAATGATGTAGACAACAAGTTCTTTCACCCAAACTTCAAAGCCTCAACGAGAAATAGACACGCCTTTTATACGAACAAATTTTCGACCTAAAACGCGAGAAATACCGATGGAAGTATTTGAAAACGAAATACATTCTTAAGATAAGAAAATTCTTCGAGAGAATTCGAACGAATATTTAAAATTCAGTCGATAGAAAATCCTCTTCAAATCGGCTCGTACTATGATAGACATAGAAAAGATGAAGAATGCAATAAAAATGGAGCCAGAAAACGAAGAACGAGATGGAGGCACAGAAAAAGGAAAAGAAAGAGGAACGAAGAAAATTGGTATTCTTTACATAGATGCAGTCGACATGTTTCTCTTTTGCATAAAGTCACTATCTACTTCTACAATCTAATTACTACGTTCAAAGAAACAAAATCTTGTCGAATAATTGCGAAAAAATAAACTATCTGCATAACCGTCGTTGAAGAAATTTCATTATGAAGGTTAACCACTTACTTGTTATTGTTATTTCTAGATAAGTGTTGCTGTTGCTTGAAAGAGTCAACACACCAAAACCGCCAACGAAACACCAATGAGACGACATCCAACACCATTATCACAGAGAAAAAAAGACGCATATACAGAAAAAGATAAAGAAAAACAACGAGAAAGAGTCATTAAATATATGCGCGTAGAATTCTTGCATGCAATCTCGAAAGCAGTACATACGTGCGTGCACTCACCCATCAAGAAATCTCATCGTAGTGGGTATTTTATCAGCCACAAGTACGGTTTGCCCAAACGATGTTAATGATCCAGTTGTAATTGATGAAAATTGTTGGAAATATTCATGAAAATTGAATAGAGTTGAATTGTCGAATGGTATCACATCGGTTTCACGTGAAAATTGTCCTGATGAAATAAGTTTAGTAACGAGTGCTTGTAATTTCGTCTATAGAAACGATATTAATCGTTATATTCGAGAAATATGTCATACGAAGTAATTACCTTCTCAGTTGATACGGCTGCTAAATTAGCTGACGAAAAAGATTTATGGAGTAGACGGCATATCCACATGATTAATTGTTATTACTTTTATTTTTTTTTCTTTTATCTTCATATAAAAAAAAAAGAATTTCTATTTGGTTTTTTTTCTTCGAATAAATTAATTAATATTAAAGTATTATTTTTCTTTTTCTACTATTTTGATAAGATACAAATAAAAAAAAAGAGAATACATTGCGATTTTATTAAAAAGCAAAACAAAGAGAACGAGAATGTTATCGATTTCGTCTTATCCATCGTAAACGAATGCCATTTTCCATCAGGCGAATTTTATCTGAAGCAACTTCAGCTGCTTTGACTGTTTCTTTAACAGATTGCATGAGATTCTGTGCATTTCCAATTAACATTTCAGTTGCCTCCGCATCTTCTTCGGAACCTGAATTCGAAAAAAGAAAACAAATCATGCTGTTGCTCATTTTTAATAAATCAAAAAAAAAGAAGAAGAAGAAGAAACGGGATTTGCCGAGTGACTAAACAGGATAAATATTTCATATCTAAGCTTTTTCATGCATGTAAAAAAAAACGGTCGTTTTTTATCTCGACTTCCGTCAATAAAAAGAAAGCTGTTCGTTAGTTTTTCTTATTCCACTTCAATTTCACCGTTGACTCGCAAATGAAGTAAAAAAGAAAGGTTTCTATTTATATTGGAAGAAAAAAAAGAAATGATTTAAGCGACATTTGCATTAAAAAAATTTGAATTCCTTTTCAATTTATTATTAATCTACCTCGTTGGTAAATTCAAACATACCAAGGAATATTTACTATTGGTGAAACTGGATTTTTTTTCGGCTTCGAATGCTCATAGGATATATTTTCAGACACAAAAAAAGCAGGATGAAATTTGAATACACATGCTTAAGATTAGCTCTCATTCTCAAATTGCTTTGTTTGTTTTTTTTTCTTACAAATCATTGCTCGTTCGTTTTTACTTAGACTACGCGGTAGAGTATCTACAGATAGATGTGTATATCGAAATAAAAATTGAAATTCCATGTAAATGCTTTTACCATATGTTCCAAACATAGTTGCTTTAACGGTAGATAAGATTTTCAATTGAGTGCCGATCGTTGGTATGCGTTCGCTGACTTGAAGGAGATTCTGATAAAACAAAGAGAATGTGTGTTTCATTTTCGATGAAAATCTTAAAACGAACAGTTCGCATTCGTCGATCGGTACATTCGTTGGCGATTTGTTTGGCTATACAAGTAATTTGTTCGGACATTTCAGCGAGATCACGAGATGTGGAAATCAAATCACGTTTCGTTCCGGTTTCACCTCTATATCACGATTTCGAATCAAAGAAAAAAATATATATATATCTCAAAATTCTACCGAATAAGAAGACTCAAATGTGCAACAAAATGTGCCATTTTTTTCGCGACAGCTATCAATTCATTATCTCGACTGGAGTATAATTTGATATTGATATGTAAATCATGTGCAGCCATCTGAAGAAAAGCAGAATTCAATGTTTGTAAGTATTCGACTTTGTCTACGAACTAGAATCGGCTGATTCGATTGAGGAAATGGTAGATCTTGATCATAGGTTTCTTCTTCGGTTGGTTCAAGTTCCGGTGTAGGTGGACGTGGTGGAGGTGCAGAAGCGAATAGTTCTTCGTTGGATGGTAATGGAGGTCGAGGCGGTGGGGATCTCGAAGCTAAAATTGATGTTTTTTTTTGTCGAATAGAAAAGAAATGAAGTCTATCGATGATTAAACATACAACTTCGACTGTGATGATTGAAAGATATTTGTGAAAAACCATTAGCAAGAGATTCTGTTGCAGGTTGAAGAATTTCACGAACGTGTCCAATCGCATCGATTAACTTTAATATCGAAGATCGAAACAAAAATGTTTGAATGACAATCAATTCTTACTTCGTTGTTCGTTTTCTGCCATTTTGAATGGGCTGTTTTATTATCCGGATTTAGAGCCAATTGTTTAGCTGCTGCAATCATCGGCGCAAAAGCTTGAAAAAAGAAGTCAAGGACACATATTTAATATGAAATGATCTATTTTTCGGATGACGACTGACTTTCTTTCAATGTATTCGATACTTGTTCAAGTTGTGTCGTGAATTTCGTATCTTCTGAATTGTCAATTTCTTGTAAAGTAACAACTAAAATTCGATTTGCACGTCGAATTATATTCGATGTACTATCGACGATAATCGATGGACTTAAATCAGCAACTGCTTTTTCCGTTTGTTGAGTGTCATGAATGATAGCTTCTTCTGAAAATGGAACTCTCGTTTGTTTTATTGTTCGACTAAATGAACGAACAAACCGCAAGCTTTGACGAATTCATCGCAAGGTATCGCATCGTCGACTTTCCGTCGAAGGAATTCCGTTTGTTTTAACCATTGATCACGAAGAAGATCGAAATGTTCTTGAGTTATCGGTGAATCGTTCGAATTAGCAAAGACAATTCGAGCTGCATAAACAATTTGCGGTGTTAAATCGTTAATCTACAGACGCCAAACGAAAATAATCTATTCAAATGAGAAGTTTAGTGGAAAACTAACTTGAGATGCTGTGATATTAATTGTTTCAATTGTTGATTTCGATCGGCATGTTGTACCATTAGCTGCTAATCGTGCTGTTTGAATTAAACTTGATGAATGATTAAGAAATTCTTGAATAGCTGTTTGAAATAATTCTTGTCGATTTGTTTCATCTAGAACAAGAATATTATTGAAAGATCTCGATTATTGAAATTCTACCTGCTGGAAGAAGTGAGATTTCTCGTAATGTTTTTATTGTCGATGTTATATCCATGAAATCATCGGATACTTGATAGATAATTGCTTCTTGTAGACGATATTGTAATTCATAGATGTACGAAGATAATGATCGACTGATCATTACACATTCAGGACCATTGATTGGCTGCAAAATAAAAAAAACACACAAGAGTGAATTTAGAAATACGAGAAGAAAACGATTTTGTATGTACCAATCGTCTATGTAATAGATCTTGATATTTTAATAGTAAATTTTCAATATTAAGACAGCATTCAAGTAAATCTCGTCGATAGGATATTTCACAAATAGTCACCAATTGTCGAGCAATTTTTGTTAAACTTCGAATAGCATATTCACCTGAATGAAACGAAACGAATATCAGTATTCGAATAACAAAAATCACAAGATTTTTCTACCAAATCCAAATTGATCTAAATCCGGTTGAGTAAGCCACCGTTGTGCTTGATCAACTTTGCCGTTAACTGTTGTCGCTGGTCGTTGATAATCCGATGTGTATCTCAGTAGTTGAATCGCTTGTTCTAATGATCGATAGAGCTCGTCTAGTTGCTGAGAAATATTTCTCGATAAGCTCATTGCTTCAGTTGTTTCTCCCTAATTGATTTTTAAATACAAACAAAAAATCTCCGTCGTGTTTTTCTTTACTTTCGATTGTAAACGCAATTGTAATAAACGATTAATCATTTGGGAAATCGCATCGACTTTTTGCATTAATATATCCGCTTGTTTTTCGTCCAAACAATGCTCGGTTATGTGAATACGTAGGTCATCGAGAATCATACGTAGCGATCGTTCGACAAGCGTACCTTGTAATGCATTAGCATTTGACAGCCAGTTTTTCGCTTGAAACAAACGATTACCAAGAGTTTTCTACGAACAAAACAATACGACATCGATAAATAACAATTAAAGCCGATGTTTACCAGTAGTTTTTTGAGATTATGCTGTTCATCTTCATCGAATTCATTTAACAGAACGTCATCAATAGTGATCAATTGAAGAGTACGAATGATTTCGCCTAATTCATCGCCTAGTTTATTAACTACATAATCACGGTTTTCAATTGCTTCAACGATTGCATGACCACCTAGAATAGAAAGAACGTTTCCATCAAATCAAACTATGAAATATAGACAGGTTTTTTTTTCTACCTGTATGCTTTGATGTTAGATAAACATTGACACTCGATACGAGCAATGGTGTTAGATTTTTAACTTGTTCAAGAGATCGTGCGAGTAGTTGACAATGAATTGTGTGTGTTAATTCTTTGATACGTAGATCGATTTCTTTACTCATTCGAGTTAAGATCGGTGTTAAATTCTAACGAAACAAAAAACAAAAGAATATTTGATATCTGATGAATTTAATCGATAGTCGAACTACTAACTTTGACAAAATCGACCAGTTGATCCATAGTTTCTATCATTTCGACATATGATAGATGATTAAGTACATGCTGACATATGGTAACAATTTTGCGTACTTCAGATTCATCGAATGTCAACAAAAGTGTCGATATTCCTTGTAAAATAGCTAGAGCAAAGAATAAACAAATCAATCGAACGATTGTCTATCGTTGTTCGACGAACTCACATCGTGCACCTTGTATCAGCATTTGACGACCTTTGACTGAATCAGATTCGTTTTTGAGTAAATGTGCCGCATCGAATAGTAATGTTGATGCATAATTAACACGTTCTAATGCTTGTGGCATATCTGTACGTAATAAATCATCTGTACTTGTTGAACATGTTTCATGACCAACTTTAACGAGATTGTCAACAGCTGATTTAACAACTTGAACCGATCTTGAAAGATCTGGAATTAGATTTCCATTGTCAGCAGATTCTTCATGTAATATAATTAGACGAGAAATCTAAAGAAGAAGAAGAAGAAAAACCATTTCTTTGCTCATTATTTTTATTCGTCGTATCAGACAAAATTAATCACCTGCTGTGCAACTGGTTCCAGAATACTTTCAATAGTTCGTGTATGAAAAACGGGCATAATCAGAACGGCATTGATTATCTTTATCTAGAACAATACAAATCTATAATAAAAAAAAACAAAAACTGTCTAAGTTCTAACTCCCACAACAACCAGAAAAAAAAAGAAAAGCTCGACTGTAGTCGTTGATGTTTTAGGAGGTGTCAAATTAGTGATAACATCTTTTTCTTTCGCTTTCTTCGCGACTATAATAGATAATTCTGACCTTCTAGTCTTGTATATCTACACTATTTCTTCTTTCCTCATCGTTATCCCAAAAGCGTTACCAGTAGGAGATAGGACTGATAACACTTCTCATTCGGTAATTAGAAAATGATGAACACATTGATGTATATTTAGCTTAATCTGATTCACGTGAATGAAATACATCAAGGTTGACTGAGAAATTTATCAAAAAGAACAAACACAGAGAAGTTCGACGAAGAAACTCGAGATGATCAAGTGAAATCTGTATCGCGACTCGCAAAGAGCAAACAATTGTCTCTATGTTTTGATTGATTTTATTTCCTGTAAAGTTCGTTTGATAGTAACATAAATACAATTGTTTGATTTTAAATGAACAGTAAATAATAATAAAAAGAAAGAAAGACATATATGACGGATATCACATAAGAGATATCTGGGAAATCAACAATTTTGTGTTTGATAGCACCTATGATTTTTTACTATTTTTTTTTCGTGAATCACCATCTAAGAAAACGAAATGAAGATAAAATATGAAAGACATTTAATCAAGAATAATTTCTTCTATTCCGCTATCATGACTTTTGTTTGTGCTAAAAGAAAATTTTGTTTTTCAGAAAAAAAGCATTCTGCTGTTGTTTTTTTTACTTTTGTTCGTTTTCATCGATTAAATCTACAGTCGTAAATAAAATCTCATTTTTCATATCGAAATTCGAACGTGTAAATGACGAATCAGCATTCATTCGAAGATAAATCGACGATTTATCAGTTGGATTTAGGACAAGTAAACCATTTGTCGATAAACTAAATAGAATATCTCGAGGATGAATTAATGTTTGACGTGTAAACGTATCGAGTGCGAGTGGTTTTATCGACGAATGATTATGGTAAATAAGATAATTCAAAAACATTTCACGCCAATAGTTTCGTAGAATGGAAAACGTTTGACTGTCGAGTGGACGTGCTGGTGAACAATAAATGAAATTTGTTGACGCATTTGAACGATTGAGAAAATAACTGAAACTAATTAAGAATCGGTTGTAGTCATTCGCTTGATGCCAGCAAGGTAAAATGAATAAACACGAGAGATTATTCAGCATTTGCTGAACTGATTGATTGATTTGTTTGGAAAAATAACCAATAAACCGATAGATGGGTGGCTGCAATAACAGAGAACAAGCAAAATCATGCAGATTGACTAAATATGTGCGCATATTCAGATACTACATAAGAAGATGCTTATGACTAATGACTCAAATTTATTCTCTCATCCTGTTTTCAAGAACACGATCGATCCATGTTGACGAGAACGCCTAACACTCGATTAGAACATGTACGCATACCTGAATTGCCGATAGAATCGGATCTTTTCGACATAGAATATAGTAAACAAATTGATTTAATTTCGTATCATCAATAGTTTTCTCATTGTCAATAAACAATCGACGAAGTTGAAATAAGAATTTCATATAATTTTGTTGTTCAAATGTCAAATTTGTTTGACCAATTTGAAAGACTGTCAAATCATCTTTGCTATAAATTTGTTTACCGGGTGGATGATTTGATAGACATTTAGCTGTATGACGTTGAAAAGCAAGTGAACTTCCATAAAAAGTTTTTAAACATGTATCACAAATATAGATAATTGAAAACTAGAAAAAAATAATGTTTAAACTATAAAAAAATATCTATTCGACTTTTGAAATCTACTTTTTCATTCTCTAATGGATAAAGAATTTCGATTTCATATCGATTGATATGTAGTAATTGTTTCTTAGGAAGAAGATCAATGGATCGATGTTTATTAGTTGATGAAAACGAATTCGTTTGGTAGAATAATTGTTTAGCTAATTCATTCGGATTGAAATCGATAAAATTCGATGTTGAATTGATTTGACTGATTAATTGATTGATCATGTCGATGTTTGTAGGACAGATGATTTCAGTTGCACAGTCGGTTTTCGAAACAATCTGAGGCGTCGATGTTGTACGATTGATTTGTAGACGTGAAAATGATGAATTAGGTGTATCGAAAAAAAGAGAATTCGATGATGGTGAAAAACGATCAGTTGGACGCAGTGAAATTCGTTTTATTGAATGAATTGGTGTCGATGAAATAGTAATTTTTGGTTGATTATCAATTGAAGTGATGATTGAATGATTTCGATCGGTTGATATTGCAGTTGGTTTAGGTAAACAACTTGTATCGATTCGATCGATAAACGTGATTTCTCCATGATCAATCATTGGTTCGCAAGATTCAACTCGAATATTATCAACAGGTGGTTCGATCAAAATCGATTGTGTGCTATTTGACTTTAGATTTCTTGCTGTTGGTTTTCGTTTTGGTGGTTGTTTTTGTTCGGTTTGACTTGTTGTTTGAGATTGCACTCGTTTTGTATATCGGTGATCAAGAAAACAGGATAATTCATTTTCTTCTTCATTACCATCTTCTTCAATAAAAGCTTTCGGTCGTTTTGTTTGAGACATTTGTTGATTTGTTTCATTCATTGGTGATAATGTTCGTTTCGATTTCATTCCATAAATAAAATCAAAATCACCGCATACGCTATTCTCATCGTCCGTGGACGGTGAACACGTTTGTTGAGAGTCTTTTACAAAAAGAAGAAAATTAAAAATACAAAAAAAAAGTGAAAATTTTTAATAAAAATACGTTTGTTTGGTGAAGTGTATTTCATAAGAAGATCTAATGTATGACGATTCGATGAAGATCTTATCGAAAAAGAAGATCATAACTAGAAAACAGTTTTATTTGTAATTAAATAACGAATACCCATAAGCAGTTTGTGATACACTTCGTGTTGAAAGAACATCGATGGTAGATTCCGTATCGATAATATCTCTGCGAAAAGAATTGAAAATTTTGAAGTGAATAAATACGAATTTCGATTGTTACTCATCGTCAATTAATGGTAATTGTCGTGTTCGTCGCGGTACATTTGGATATACTGTTCGTTTTGACGATGATTGAGATGCTCGACGAGTTATTGGTCGTCTAGATTATAAAGATCGATTTCGAATATAAACAGAAAACATAGGAACGATTGTGTTTTCTACTCATTGTCTTGCCAAAGATTGTTTTCTGATGATTTTGTTGACGAGGATTTCTTCGAACGGCTCATTGAGAAAAAAACGAGTAGTTATACAATAACAAAAGATCTACATATGTAAATGCCCGTGGCAAGTCTGTCTATTGTTTATCTTGAAAACATACGAGCAATGATTGGTAGATATTGTTAGTCATCGACGGTTTTATCAGGGAGGGCGCTAATCTATACGTCTATATATATATACGTACAGATAAAATAATGTACTATAAGAAAAATTGTTTCATGTTAAATTTTGAAAAATAAGTTGTGTATTGTTTTGACTAAATAAAGATGTAGAATATGATTTTGCTATTTTCAATAGCATGTCAGGATAATGTCAGCAAACTGCATTAGTTTTTTATTCTTATCACGTAAATATTGGCCTGATTTGTGTTGTAACATTTGAAATGTAAAGATCAGTACATAAAATTTATTAGTTTGTATTTGTCTTGATTTTCGCCGATATAAGTTAATAAAAAAAATGCACCAGTTGTCATACGAGCGATGAAATTCGAGATTTCCATCGGAATATTAAAGTAACTTTTCTTTTTCCATCATCGTCTTACTGACATAGGCAGTCTTCTGGACAGTTTAATACATTTTTTTTGTGATAATGAACGATAAGATGAGTAGGGCAAATACTGATAAATATTTACATGAAGTTGATATTGATTGATGTTTATCATGTACAGACATTGTCTGATTGTGTTCGATGTTATTCGATTACTTCTGTAAGAGAATATCAAGAGAAGAATACCTATAAATCATCGTCGTAGTTTTATCCTTTCTTTTGCGTTTCTGATTCGATGCTAATTAACAACGAACTTTCCTTATGAGAAAAGTAAACAACACGCGTTGTATGAAAGGACAAAAAGTTCTAATATTTTTTCCGCGAAAAACAACTTTTTTCTTCTCGAGAAAAATAATGTTAATTGTTATTTTTTTACATTACAACTTCATGTCGTACTTTGCAATTGTTTTTTTTTAAATAAAAGTAAATATATTCGAGTCTCGCTGATAAAAAGTATTTCAAACAAACAAACAGAGTTGTTAATATGTCGTGAGGCATTTGATAACCGTATCAAGCAGAAAATTATTATAACTTATCGTCCACGAAAAAACAGCTGGGTCATCTTCAGTACTCGTTTTTCTTATTTTTTCTATTCTGTTACGCCTTTTTTCGCTTGCACTCGCGTGACTTTAAGGCAAGAAAAAATAATATAAATTCAAATATATTTTGTTTTCAGAAGGTGTTTTTGAGAATATAAGATGTCATACAAAGACTTTCAATCAATTTTTCAAGAAATTCTTTACCGATCTCCATTACCTTGCGGAGATCGATGGACAATACAAAGATTGTCAAATGCTGATCTTCGAAACAATAAAGGATGGATAGAAGTGCTTTACCGAAATACTTCCGAGTTAGCATTTCTAATTTACAATTGGTATATGAATTGTATGTTGTGATTCTAGTTATCAATGTAATCATAGACACACATGGAGATCATCATGGAGTATGATTTCGTTTTTATTTTATCGTGATGCAAAAAGACACGAGGGAAGCATTCGAATAAAAAGATTTGGTCAACGTTGTAAGACATGTAACGAGGATGATTCCTATCATATTGGATTTTGCCATGATGAAAAACAAGCCATTCATATAGTGGAATGTGTTCTTATGAATATACTACAAAAGTGTTATCAAGGTAGATCACAATCTGAACTGGATGATCTGTATATTACACCAGCTGGTAATGTTTCAAAAGATAGATTTGGTGGTAGTCCGCACAATAGACCAGGCTGTGAAGCATGTGCTAATAACCGATGTCAAGAAATATTTAAACAACTAACCAAATAATCTTTTCCTCAAAAGTTGATTCCATTCTAATTTTATTCCACTAAACGTCATAATATAGTTATTTATAACTTTTCCACAAAAATTGTAGTTGTATAATAAAATCGTTTTTATCTGTAAGAGAAATCGTTTGGATTTATTTAAAATGCTCTTTATTAGCACATTTGCTTTTACATTTTAATAAAATAATAATATGTCAAGTTGGCACAATACATGTGCCACGAATGTGACATCACTTTATATACTTTGTCGCCTACCTATCGTCCATAACGACAATACAACTATTTGCTAATATTTCAAGCTTTCCTCGCTTACTTTTGTCTCTATTAAAATATCTAATCATATTGTCAATAAACACTAATTCTTCGACAGATGGTTTTTTTTCTTTTCTCTAATCATTGGATTAAATTCAACAAAAATTTTATTGTTCTCCGTGTACTTCTTCGTCGAGTCTCTTGCGTCAACTAAGAGAAAGATGTTGTTAAAATTCAATATTTATTTTTGACTATAGCGATTCATTAGTTAAAGTTCTGTTAAAAATAAGATTTTTACAAACCTATTTGAAATAGAAGTTGTAATGGTTGTTTTATTAACATGATGGGTAGTCTATGACTTTTAGTTATGCAGATAAAAAGTCACAAGTAGCAAATTTGCAGTCAACCCCAGAACAGAAAAGAAGTTCTCGTTCTACTTTCACCAAATTTCCTTCCCTTACAAAATCATACTTTTCAAAGTTTACGATGCGGAAAGAATTTAGAATAGAATATGATGTAAAATGCTCTGTACTTGTGTAATGTCTGTTAGTCTCTACGTCATTGAAATAGTTATTCATGATTTTTTTCTGATTAGTTTAAGTGAAGATACGTACGTACGTTGTAGATCGCCTTCACTTTTCAATATTTAGAAATGATCTATTACTTATTAAATAGCTCACTTATGAAAGTGTTTAAGACGATAGACTATGTTGTAAAACTATCAGAAAAAAAAGCGAGAGAGAACGAGGAAAGAAAACGAGAGAAAAAGTATAAAGAATAGGACAAAAAAAAATTTTTTTTTCTTATTGTTAGTAAAAGTTAAAATGTGATGTATGTCTACTGGAAGTTGACTTGTACTATTCGATAGCTTTTTCTTTTTTTTGGTAAATTTCTAGTGACAAGAACAAAAAACAATCGAATTCAATTTATTATTTAAAAAAAAAACAAATTATGTCACGAGCTCCTGGAGGTCCAGTAAGTCAATCGTCATTTCAAGCCGATAGTTTATTAGAAAAACTCCTTCGCACCGATTCGATATCTGTTACATTAAAATTTGGTTTTCAACAAAAACCATTTAAATATTCGGCAAACGATGTATCGAATTCAATTATCGAAAAAATCTATCGCGATGCTGAAAGTTGGATACGATCAATAGCAACCAACTCGAAATCCTTATCTCTTGTCGATCGGTATACACTTTATCTATTTCGAATTCCCACAACTGATTTAACCATGATACCAGTTGCTCAAGTATCCGATATCGAACATAATTGTTTGATCGAATTAGTTGTTGTACCAGTTGAAATCAATCAAAATCCTCATGCATTATATCGATGTCAATTAAATGTGCCGACAAATTGTTCGAAATGTTCACGACTCATAACAGGCATCTATCGGCAAGGCTTTCGTTGTCGTAAATGTCGAATGACATATCATAAAGATTGTGCACCGTTCTTACTCGATGATTGTTCGGTGTCGGTACCAGCCGATCCTCCATCGCCAACACGTAAATCAACCGTTTCATTTGTCAATCCATTCGTTGCAGCGCCTACGAATTCAACTTCAACACCTGACAATCCAACTGTACCGATCTACAGTCCATCATCGAATACAGCCAAAGAAAATGAACAATCCGTCGAATCAACAACTATTATCGACGAAGGTATTTTTCCGGCGTGTATCAATGGAACGGATATCTATCGACGATATTTATTTCTTTTAACACCGAATAGTTTAAAATTAACGACGAATCTTTCGGCTATATCGTCTCCACACAAACAACAAGCGCGGCAAACAGCTGACATTGAAACTGTTCTGCCGTTAGCTGATATAAGTAATCTTGTTCTCACGCATTTTATGGATGATCGTAATCACGTATTTGAAATACATTTTCATGGGAAATTTATTTTATGTGTCGGAAAGAAAAGTGATTCGGATGATTTACAAATGCAAACTGCACAATTTTATTCATCGATTCGTGATCAATGGGAATCGAATACATCATCAACGTCAACAGCTCAACCAGCCCCAGCCCCAACAACAACAACAACACCCTCAAGTAAACCAACAGGAGATTTGAGACGAAAACGAAGTATTTATCGACGACCACCGTATGGAAGAGATAATGAGGATAAAGATTTACATGAATTATACGGATTTACAGGTGAAAAAATAGGAGAAGGTAATCAACGAGCATTGTTCCTTGAAAAGAATGCTCTTCTTTGTTTGTCAGGGCAATTTGGACGTGTCGTTGGAGCTGTACGTAAATCAACAAATCGTAAAGTGGCAATAAAATGTATTGAAAAAGCAAATTGTAGCGAAGAAGATATTCGTCGAACAAATGAAGAAATCGATCATCTCTATAAATTCAATCACGTAAATACACACACATCGAGCGTTTTTTTTTGTAAAAAAGAGGAAAAAAAAGTTCATTTCTCATTTGTCATTTATTTTTAGGTAAATATTCTTAAGCTCGAAGCTTATTTTGAACGTGACGATGCCGTTTATATAATCACAGAACGTATGGAAACTGATATGTGTAAATATATCATGGAATCATCGAATAAATGGCTCGATGAAAATATGTGTAAAATGCTTATTTATCAAGTTATTATTGCATTAAGATATTTACATTCGAATAATTGTGGACATCTTGATGTTAAATGTGAAAATATTCTTATTTCATTTTTAAAACCTGCTCCATCGAATAATTCGAATAACGCGAAAACACCTTCATTAAAATTTAAAACTGAATTACCATTAGTTAAATTAGCAGATTTTGGTTATTCGAGAATTATTGGTGAACATTCATTTCGAAAAACACGTGTTGGAACGGTAGAGAATGAATTCAACAGACAATCGAATGAAATCTCTAGATTTCTAATTTTTTTGTTTTAGAAAGTTTATTGCGCACCTGAAATCTATCGTAGTAAAGAAGGTTACAATCGATTAGTTGATATGTGGAGTGTTGGTATCGTTCTTTATGCTGCTCTCTCGGGCACATTGCCTTACGATGAAAAGGATGTTCATCGTGCTGAAGAAATCGTTCGAAATAAGAAATTAATGTATTCTCATCCACGATGGCGAGATATAACCGATGAAGCAATCGACTTAATATCAAATAAATTACTTGTCATTCAACCATTGACACGTATTCGGTCAACGGTAATTTTGCTTGAATTCGAATGAATGAGCACAGTCAAAAAAAGAAATCATCGTTTGTCATTTTTCTTTTCTATTTAGGAGGCTCTTTTTCATGCATGGTTTACGGATTTTCATTTATATAAAAATCTGCGTGAAATTGAAAAACGCACCGAATATGATTTTTCCACAAAACAACAACAACTTCCGACAACAGTTAATTGGTTAACTAACGAACGTGAAGATCATGTTTGGACTGAATTCAAAGCTATGCATGAGAGATCAACTGAACAAAGCTAAAGAAAAAGAGATGAATTTGATTATTTATCATCATTATTGTCGTTGTCATTTCTTTATTGAGTAATTCTCTAGATAATGCTATATGTCATTGCTTTTGTCTTGTGTTTACATTCCAGTTTTTGTTGTTTGTTCAACATCTATCAAACGTTCATCATAAATGCTTATTTTTTTTAATAATCTCTCGACTTCATTGTTCATACATTTATATATGCTTTGAAAAAAAAAGAAAGAAGACAAACAACAATCGAAAAAAAAACCAGGAGAAAAGAAAACGTCTCACTTCGAGATAGAATAACAGAAAAACACATATACATTGAAAAAGGAAAGAAAAGTAATATCCTGTACAACAGATGACACACATACAGCAAGCACAAGTTGGAAAAAAAGAGAAGAAGGAAAACAGAATAAAATATGCTATGATACAAGTATCAAATTGTTGGTAAACCTTCGCGTTCAATACAAATGATGTGATCAAAAACTGTTCGAACTAATGTTGATCTCGAACATGTATCCAGTCGAGAGAAATAAATGAAAAATAAAATAAATAATAATAAAAGGCCAAGTAATAATGAACGTAACCATGTTTGTCTCAATCGATCCCAATAGGAGTATGATGATGATGTCGTTGTTGACGATGTTTCGATAGGCGTGGTTCGATCGACCGATTTGTTTATCTGCGTACGACGGATAAGTTTCGTTGGTGATGATGTTTGCAATGTATCATCGAAAATGAAGCTGGTTGACTCAGGAGGAATCAAGACTTTATTATAGATAGTCGATGAAGATGATGAGAGTGTTGGCTGAGATGTTTGATCATATTCAATTCCACTATCGAGTTGACTTTTAGATGATGTTGATGCTGTTAAATTCACCGGTTTACTCGAATCATCATCGGATGATTCATGGATCAGTTTTCGATTTTCATAGTAATTGCTTGTCGATCGGTGGTGGTTATTCAATGTTGATTGTGAGATCGGCTGATGATGATATTCGTGACTGACTAATGGATGAGAAGTTTGATTATTAGTATTATTATTGTTATTATTATGATGATGGTGATATTCGGAGTTTGTTGTAGTTAATGTGTCACTCGAACGTTCGTAAAAAACGGGCTTAGCTACTTCAATAACAGTTTCAATGTATAAAACTTTACAATCATCGGAAATATAGGATGATGTTGAACTTTGTTTGTTTGCTCCATAGTAATCTGGATTATAGTCATTCGATGTTGTTGTTGTATATGTTTTTTCTGTTTTTCGATATTTTTTCTCTCGAGTATTATCTTGAAAATAATGTTGATATGTCGATGATGAATTATTGTTATTCAAATTCGTTGAACCATCGAATGAAACATGTTTCGATTGGCTCTTTCGGAAGAGTTCATTGAGCATATTTTTATAGAGATCTAATTTGGTCTCACAGTGAGATTTTAATTTCAACTGTAGGGAATTCATTGGCAACATGGAACGATTTAGATTATGCATGAATTGCTCATATCTGTCGACTAATCGTTGAATATCTGGAAGGTCGATCTAAATCGAAAACAAACCAATAATTTATTTCGTTTCGTGTTTTTTTTTTGCTTTCGTCATACTTGATTATAATCGAAAGCAGTTAATTTTTGCTCAATTTGCGTTTCAATCGGTAGGAGATTATCAATTATCGTTGACAATTGACGTAATTGATTTTGATATGTATCAATTCTAAAATACGTAAGACACGAAAACAATTGTTTAATATGCGTGATAGATGTAAATTTTTTTTGTGCTTCTTACGTATCGGTCAGTTGTTCAAGTGTCACACGACAACTATGTAAATGTTCATCAATATTTGATGATGAGGACGGATTTTCGATATTTGTCATTCGATGTTCTCGAAGATGATTTTCAGCTTGATTAAATTCGCTACGAAATGCGGCAAGTCTCTATAAATAAATGTTATTCATATATATTTTTTTCTGAATTTTTTTTTGTTGATCTTTTTACTTGTCGATATTCGATATCTGAATTGAGTTCGTAATTAACTCTTTGTTTTATTTCGCTAATCGATGTATCATCCAACCAAGGATGAGTCTGATTTTGAATCGAATTAAAGCTTAATAATTCGTCGTCTAAGCGTAGTTTTAATTTGACTATTTCTTGAGAAATATAGAGTAATTGACGTGCACGGATTCGATCGTCAGTAACTTGTTGTCGCATGTCATGCCAGCCGGAAAGATAAGCTAGAATCGAATAAATACAACAGACATTAGCAATCAAAGGTTAGAAAAATACATTTGATCACACAGCAAGTATTTTGCGTCGAAATGCCTTAATTCGAATATTACATATGAGCAAATGATATGAGTAAGGTTAGTCTTGACGATGAGAAAAGAAAAGAAACGAAAAGAAAATCGAGATCGTATCATGAAACATGTCTTATTTCAGTGAAAAGAAAGTAACATTGAAAAAAAAAGAACGCTAATCTGATTAAACTAATACTTGTTTTCGAGATATTGGACAGAAATTTCGATCTTATCGAGTTCATTTTGAAATCATATGTTTTTCGAATAATATGAAACATCTCAAGATGACTATCTGGTAATTACTTATTATTTTGAATCTCTATATATAAAGAAAAAAGAAGATCGGGGAGGTTTGATTTGTACGAATGAATAAAAATATTCAATCTATATGCATATACGTATCTATTGAAGACAAACAAGGATTAACGGGAGAAGAATGAAAGAACAAGTTGTCACCTATATTCTCGGTGATGAGTCGAGAATTACGATTGAATGTATCCCTGAAGATCAACAATTAAATCTTCTTAACATTTGGCTTTTGATCCTCAAATATTATACATGGAATTCAACCTTCTCTTCCTTTTTCCTTCCGTGATGATGTAACATTAGAAGAAACTTACTTACATGGTTGCAGTCGGGGCTATCGAGTTGAATCTGACGGGGAATAACGTGCGTAAGCGAAGCACGAGTATGAATGAAAAAGAAAAAACGATCTTTTCTTCTCCTTCCCTCTCTCTCTCTCTCTTTCTGTTATGTCGTATAGTGTTTTTGTTGTGTATGTGTTTCTCTTTCTTCTCTTTCATTTCGAAGGACATACGATTTACTGTTATAGAGAGAACGCGAACGATACAAAAAAGGCGAAGAAAGAAAAGAATAGAAACGAGAGAGAAAAAACGACGAAGAGAAAAGCATGTATATGCAGAGGCGACCACATACACTTTGCAATCGAAATGCATGTATAGATATGAATGACATTGCAATATGTCTTTTTTTTATTGATTAGAAAAACAAGCAACATCATCAAACATACAAATCTTGTTTAATTATCATCAATTTTTAACCTGATGGAAACGTAGGAGGAAGGGAAGGGAAAAGAAGAGAAGAAAAAAAACGAAAAAATTTTTGTCGTTTCAAGGTAAACGATAATGGTAACGACAAGTTTTGGTCATTAATTTCGTGAACACATTAGTGTTTTGTTTATAGATTTTATGCTATTATATTCGAATATATATATCGAAAATAAAATACTTTCACTTCGCGTTTTTTTTTCGTTCATTCTAATCGATTAAAATGAACAAGTGTTCAACATTTTCATTCACTTAACAACTAGAGACAATGAACATTAAATACTGACAAGAGATGTGTGTAATCAGAGCTGCTGCTGTTCGTAATTGTACTATTATAGTCATTGACAATGACGAATAAAGAAAAGAAAATTGAGAAACAATGAAGACGAATAAAAGCCGTTAAGTAAATACACGAGTCCATTTTATTGAAGAATATAAAAATGAGAAAAAGGTGGCGTCGATCTAACGATAATGGGACAAAGACGTGGATAATTTATTTCTTAGACACGTATGTGAGAAAGTGAATTAGATGAAGTGTAGACATCGTGGACAATTTTTATTCAATGGAACTCCTCTATTATTTATGTTCAATTGTCTACTTTGTACTTACTTTGTAATTGTTCGATTGCTTTGTTGCTGTTAAGTCGTGAATTTTTTGATCGATGTATATTCTTTAGAATCTGTTGTAAACATTGAATATTCGTTTCACACGTTCTCAACACTTCATCCTAATATTAAAAAGTAATGATATTTGATTATTGGTTGAAAATTATACAAAAAAAAGTCAATCGTTTACATATTTTCGTAGATTACGATCATTTAATGCAAATGGTTGTTGACGTTTTTTCTTTTCTAAACTTTGTCGTGCTTTGAATAACTGTCGTTCAGTTTCGTTTAAAACATAATTAAAATCCTCTAAATCCGAATCGGAATCAACAGCTTGTTTATTTCCAGTTGTAATTCCTGTCAATGATGCTAATGATTCGTTAGTTTTCTAAATTAAAAAACACAAAAAAATAATTTATTTACATGTTCGAGATTATATCAATGATTGTGTCATGTTCTAATAAAGATATGTAGAAGAGATTCACGCTCGAGGATGTCAATAGTACAAATGCACATTCTAATTAACTATTGTCATGTACAATACATACATTAGGATCAAATAAACAAAACATAAGTAAACGATTCCCAATGAAAGCTTTGAGAAAGATTTAGTTCAACGTATTGCGCTTAAATGTAAATGATCAATCCGCAGATAAATGACCGTAGGAAGAGAGAGCGAAGAAAAAAAAACATTTAATTAACATTTCGGTTTTTTTTAAACATCGAGTTTACGTGTTCGAAGGTCGCTCGATAAAAAAAAACTCCGTTTTAGATTAAAACGATATGCGAATCCAGTGAACCATAGAACGAATGATACGGATAATTGATCAATTCGCACCTATTTTTCAAATACAATTAGATATATCTACCTGATCAACGGTATCTTCTGTTGAATTTTGCAAGGTTAAATACGCAAGTTTTAGAATCCAATGATCAATATTAACATACGACATCCACAAACATTGGATAGACAACTAACTTAAGACTACGCCGACGACGAAGAAGAAAAAAAGTTACTAGACGGAAAAAAGGTGGCAGGAAAGAAAAAAAGGGCATCTCTCTTTCTCGTTTTTTTTACTATTCTACGCTCGCGTATGCCCTGTCTATAATTATTATCGTCATAAACGGCACGAGCTAGTACTAAAAAAAATTTTTTGCGTATGCGAAAAAAAGCAGCACAACGGATGGAGAACGAAGAAAAGAAAGGATGGGAAAAAAAAGAACGTCAGAAAAGAACGTTCATCTGCGGTTTCTCAACTGATTCTTTTTATTTTTGTTTCCATAGACAACACTAATCGATTTTCTTTGGCTTATCTCTATCAAAAAAGAAGACTAATGTGTCTGACTGTTATACAGAAGAATACAAATAATGAACAATAACAAACTTTAAGAAAAGAAAGTGAACGGTTGACCTTTCCCGATGGGCAGTTCTTCTTCTTTTAGCTACATTAGACATATATATGCATACATATATATGTGTGCGTAGATGTATCGATCGCGTATGTCCTTGAAATAATATCAGAAGAAAAAGTAATTTTACGTTTCATTACCACTTGTCATCGGGAGGAGTGAGACGCTATAATATGTCGGTATCTATTGTCATATTCTTTGATATGTTGAGAAAGAGAGAGAGAAAGAAAAAGTCACTGAAATTAAACTTATCCTTAGAAAAGATGTGCGTGATCTCTAAGTAGCTATACAACAACATGAAGAGTACAGTCGGTCATTTGCGATTACTGTCTTGAGTGTTTTTAATAGTATCGGATGAGTGGGAGATATGTACGTATTGATGTGTTTTCGTGTCTTAGCATTTTCATTTCTAATTAGTCACTACGCGACGAAACAAGAATTGTGAACAGATCGGCAACTATTTATTCGTTTGAAACATATCGAAAAAATTAAGCGTTTTTTTATTGATGCTCATTCATCAGTGGTGAGTGGCACTATTATCAAGAGACGTGTCCTTCGTATCACGACAATTCAAATAGAAATTTACGTGATATGTAGCAAGCTGTTGTGCGAAGGACACCTGAGCATAGTGACTACGAATGCAAAGTACGTAAAACCTGCTTCTTCTTTTAAGAATCTCTACGTGCCATTGGCATGACATTAGCCATAACAAAAATCGATAGCTGACGTGTTTATATAGACAGACTTGCTGAAGAAATGTAATGATAAATAACTGCAGGGGATAAAATGATAGATTCATAATCGATATCAAATAGATTATTCATGTATGTAACGATTATTGACAAGAAATAACAGACTTACATTTGAATTTCTAAGAGCGATAACGTTGTATTTGTATTGGTTATGTTTATGAATCAAATTT
>Ga0209930_1000421_pt1 | contig 111076 bp, 126 predicted proteins | sample ThiBiot_500_biof_2_FD_183948 | JGI IMG/M metagenome (GOLD analysis project Ga0209930, IMG submission 183948) | Wastewater bioreactor microbial communities from Cape Town, South Africa - Thiocy_cont_500_biof (SPAdes) | ecosystem: Engineered > Bioreactor > Thiocyanate-remediating >...
ACAAAACAAAACAACCTATGATATTTGTTCAAACTTTTGAGATGAAGGGTCAAACATTTAACGTCGTCATCGTTAGATAAATCTCTCTCGAACTCGAAAAGAACAAAAAGAATATAATGTTTTGCACGGATTTAAAGTTTAAAATTTAAACGACTGTTTCTGTCTACATATATCAAGTAAACTGTTGTGGTGCAACTTCTAAATGTTATTTTCTTTTCGCCTTCTTCATCTTCTTTCGTATATATATCCAGGTTGAATTAATACGGTCGTATATGCTATCGTTTTGTACTGTTACGACGACGGTATTGATCGCCCTGAATACAACTTTCGCTTGAAAAAAACTTCAAACTATCTTTTCAATTATGGCAATCTCAGGAGATTATGAGTTTGCGATAAAAAGAACTTTATTTTTATATTTGTTTTATATTTAGAAGTATGAGCTCGCGTACAATATTGCCATAATCAATTTTAAACTCGAAACACTACTCAAACAAGCACTCTCGAATCAATTACATGATCTTCCAGCGAACATCGTGAACGATTATTTAAACATGTGTAAAATACGAGATGAAATGATGGCAACATTGAAAGAAATTGCTACCTTTCATCACGATATCTGACTGCATATTTCCGACCATCTTTTTCCTTTTTCTGTGTTCATCCGTGTCTCGATGTTCGTCTGTGTCTTGTTATTTCATGAAACACCCTCAATCTATTGATATAGATCATAGATTTGATTGTGATTTCATTTTAACGAAATAAATTACATTGATTCAAAATATTATTTAGATATCTTAACTTTATAGAGATAGAGCCAGTGGTATTGTGGAAACATCTTGATCAATCGAAAGCTTTGATTGCATTCGCACCGCATTTCGCACCTGAGCTTGTCTCGCGTGCAATCTAGTTTTTAATTAATCTTCTGTTTTTAATTAGATCAAAGAGTATCCGGGCGTGAATGCAACCCAAGAGCAGATGTTGTCTGACGTACTAAGTGGGATAGCAAAGAAAGTTTCCGATCTATTCAAATTTGCACACGATGTATACTAACATTTCATATATTTTAAATTCGTTAAGTTTCAATTTATAGATTCCTGGTTTACAAGAAATCAATATGATAGACTTCAATCGAATAATGAATAATCGAATTCTCGAATTTTGAACTGTACACAAAATTCAACACTAAAAAACAACAACAACAATTAATTCTTTGTCTTATATATTATAGATTCTGAACTATCCATTGTTCTATCAAGGTGAAAGCTATCTGTTGACATCAAATGGTTTACAGTATACACGTTCTTTCATGAATTTAGTCAATGTTTACATGCATTGAATATCACACAAATCGAACATAGCCTACTGATTCCGATTGTTATTTGTCAACCTGATTCACAAATTAATCGAATTGGATATTATACATATAATCAAACATTGTTATATGTATGCATTATATATTCAATTATGTTCGACAAGAACTGAAGAACAAGCAAAGGATTTGTTTCAGAAGATTCTCGAGGTTTCGAAAGAAAACGTATTTTTTATTTTCACTTTCTTGCTTTTAGACTATTCAAATGGTGAACAATTTGAACGAGCTTGAAAAGAAAAAAATTGGTTCGATTGTAATTACAGAAGCATCTTGATATTGTTTTGTTTTTTAAATAAAACTAAGAAAACAGCTGATTGAATTTAATTAACACATTCTTGTATCGTTGTCAATATGAACGAGCAGATTACAGCGGATGATTTCGGTAATTTTAATCGAACAAAAAAAGTTGAACCGAAATGTTCAATTCAAATTGAAACGATATTTTCATTTATCTGCAAATTCTTTTCTGATTGTTTAATCTGTCGAATTCTATCAGCTCTATTTACATTACAAGCTGGTATAATATGGCTTGGATGTAAGAATGAATTTGAAAACATTCGATGAATTGAATTGTATTTAGTTGCATTCAATTTTATTCTTCAATTATTATTTCTACCGTTTGGACAATATCAAGTGCATACGTTTGTTGGTTCGTATTTGATGGTACCAGGAACTGTAGCTTTGTAAGTATCGATAAAGAATTGAATGAAAATGCCGAATATTCGAGAGAATTTAGTTCGGCACATTACTTTTGGTTTATTATTCAAACAGCTTGTCATGTCTATCGATTTGATATTAAGTCTGATAGTGAAAAAATCAATCGAACTTTAAGCAATTGTTTATTATTATTTCTGAATTCAAATCTTCTTGCTAAACGAATCTATCGTCTTATAATAACTATTCTCACATTGAGTTCAATGATTTACTATTTCTTCATTGATATTTGGTCGATGTTTATCATTCCAGCTGGTGAAATACCATTGATATTGATGTGGACATTGAATATATCGCATTTAATTGGTATATTTGCTTTTGTAATCTATTCATTTTGTGATGGTGCACGAGAACAATTTCAAAAAGCACGTGCAGATGTTTTCGAAACAGATCATTTGAATAATCAAACATGGAAATTAATCATTTCAATCATTTTAATTCAAGTAAATAGGATATTTCATCTACTTATTTCTATATTTTTTTATTTCCTAGATTATCATTCCATTTATTTTTCAACTTCTTGCTCTATTTCATCAATCCAGTTGGTTTGCATTGTTTATTTTTTGGTTAATAGTTTTCGGTCGTGTATGGCCACCCACAAAAATTCAATATCTATCACAATATTTATGTTGTTGTTGTACAACATCAAAACAACTCGATTATTCATCGGAACAACAATCGAAACGATTGATTACATATAAATTATTTATTTTATTCGTTCTTAGTGCGATGATAACTAGTTTAACATTTGTAATTTATTCACGAATTGATTTCTATTCTTCAGAAAGAATCATTGCCATTTGTGTTCTAGCATTTGCTAGTATATTTGAATTACTTTTACTAATGCCACCGTATCTATTTATAAATTTGATTAAAATACAAGTATTCATCATTAATATTCTCATGTGTAAATAGTTCTCTCATGAAAAGAAACAAATTCTTAATTGAATTGATTTCTTTTAGTAACAGCAAGTATCCTAGTTCTTATTGGTGTAAGTATTTTACTATTAAATCCAAATGCTGATCGTTGGATAGTCATTGTTTGTCTTGTACCATTAATAATCTATTTATTTCTTCTATTTATCTATTATCTCTATCATACAATATACGATAGTATTTATCTTCATCGAAAGTATTTGAGTAGTTTAAGTGTTTGGATTGAATCTCATAATGATGTGTCAATATTTCGTAATGCTTTCTATGTCATCTTTTCATTGATGATTATCATTGGTTTTACTGGTCTTGCATTGTGTTCATCGGTATTTTTTCCAAATGAAAGTCAATCGGATAATAAAACTTTATTTGGAGATATGCTTATTGAACAAGATGGAAATTTAACAAATAAAATGAAAGCTTGCGATTGGCAATATCATTCGTTGAATATTCAAGATATGATTTTGTTAGCTGCATTAGCTTATCGGTATTTCTTGAAATATTGAAATTTTATTACGACAGCTTGTTTTCCTAGACCGACACAATCTGTTCAAAATGAATTACAACGGTTTTATGGTGCGAATATTCGATTTAATTTAGATTTTAATCTATCTAATTATCAACAGTATGGTTATGGAGATATAACCTATTTTACTGTGACGTAAGTTTGAGAATTGATCATCAACTTTTTGAAGAATTAGTTTGTAATAGGACAGCAGATATGGTAATTGTGTCGATTCGTGGCACGAAATTACTCTATGAATGGTTAATTGGTATGAATTCATAAAAGATCTTTATAATTAAAATTTTTTTTTTGGTAGATTTCGATACATGGACCGAATCGTTTATTTATCAAATAATTTCGATGTTATTTCCTTGGTCGAAATTATTTCCTGAAAATCTCACATCGAAAATTATTCATCATATGGCATCATTAAAACGTCTCAGTCATCGGCCGGATGAATCTCGTCGATTCTACGTTCTTCAAATGATCAAAATTCTCGAAAAAATCCATCGAAAATATCGACAAAAGAAATCATTCGTTGTTGTTGGACATAGTCTCGGCGGTGGCCTAGCTAAATTAAGTGGCATCGCTTTGAATTTCACCGATGTTTTAATTAGCGTCAGTGGTCCTGGAATTACACATGCACATGCAACTGTCGATGAAACAAAAGATGTTTCAATGGAAATCATCAATCGACGAATATTCAATATCTATCATGATCAAGATTTAGTGCCTTGGACAGATAAACAAGAAGGTTTAATACAAATTGTTACTTGTCCATCGAATTTCAAACGTATAGAATGTCATTATGTGACACCGTTATTTTGTCATGTTGTTCGTATTTGCGGAAATCCACGAGGATTTCGAGTCAATCCAGATATTTGTCTACCGTAGTCAGTAGTTTGAAACTCTCTTATTCGAAAAAAAAGAAAACGAACAACACCAAAAATATCTTGGCAAACAAATATAACTGGTTTTTTTCTCTCTCTCGCACACACAACAGTCTGATTAATCATAATAACATTGGTGGGAAAGAATTCGAATATGAATGAAAATGATGTCATCTATGTGAAAACGTTCTTTGTGATGATGCCAATTGGCCAAGCGCTGAATTGAGACCATTTAGATGACTGAAAAAGACTTGTTTTTCGACTTGAATCGCAACATTTTGAATTTGGGCTTCTTTGAGAATCGATTGAACTTGTGCAGTAATACGTTGCTCATCGCCATCGTTCGCTATTTGTATATGAATTGTTCCGACAATAGTTGATGATGAAAGATTCCAGAAATGTTCATCCGAATATGATTGAACTTTATCAATTTTTAAAATTCGATCGAGTATTTCATATTGAATATTTTCTGGCGTTTGTAATAATAATGTCATCGCACTATCTTTCAAAAGTGGAAGAACCGAAAGAAATATCATAACTGATATGAAAATTGAACAGATAGGATCGGATATATACCAACCAAAATAATGTATAAGTAATGAAGATATAATAACACCAACCTGAAAAAGAGAGAGAAAGAGAAACAGAGGCTTTTTTAAGGTCGATTAATCTTATGAAATATACTTACACTTCCAAGAGTATCAGCTAGAACATGAAGAAAAACTCCCTTCATATTCGCATTGTCTGTTAATGAATGACTATGTCCATGGGAAGGTGCTGCATGTGAATGACCATGATCATGACCACCACCACTGCTATGCGAATGTCCATGATCATGACCACCGCTGCTATGAGAATGTCCATGATCATGACCACCTCCACCATGTGAATGACCGTGATCATTATGCGAATGTCCATGTTGTTGTTGTTGTGGTTGTTCTTTCGGTTGACTCATTGCACAACCACCTCCGCCGCCATGTGCATGTGCATGAGCATGGCTAAATGAAAAAATACCGATCATATTCACAGCAAAACCAGCGACGGAAACGATTAATAAACGATTTGTATTGATTTCAGGTGGTTCGAATAGTCGACCGATTGCTTCATAGAAGACAAAAAATGCGACAACAACAAGAAATAATCCATTAACAAAACCAGAAAGAACTTCGACACGACCGTAACCATAGGAAAATACTCGTGTCGGTTTCCAACGAGTCATTAATGCGGCATAAAGACCAACAACTAATGCTGTACAATCGAATAACATATGAAAACCATCACTCAATAAACCTAATGAATTCGTCCAAGCGCCGTAGAGAAGTTCAACAAATGTAAAACTTAAATTAATACAAAGAAAATAGAAGATTTTTCTTGAATCATTTTCAGCTAAAATATCTCGTAAACTCGATTTTAATATTAATAATAATGATTGAGATTTTTGTTGTGTAATATTAAATAAAGGTACACCTTCTTGACTATAACCAATAAACGCTCCTGAACGTTGCCGAATTGGACTTGTTAACAGATCAGTTGCGAATCCAAACATAACAACAGCAAAAACAACACCACCGGATAGTTCATGTTCTTCAATTTGAATTAAACGACCAAACCAAGCACTACTATTGGCGACTGCCGCACTTTTTATCCAAAGAAGTGAAAGAATCAAACTACTAAATATCATTGTCAATGTTCCATAACGAAATGTTCGTACACGATCAAGTTTAACGATTGACATTTGTTCAACATAAAAATCCGAAATAAAAACAAAAATACTAATTAAAACAATTGGAATCATTAACGACGGAAGATTGCCAAAGAACGATGTCGAATCTGTTGTTGTTGCTGTCGTTATTATTCTTTCTGTTGAACGTATTGTTTCAATTGAATCCGGAAATAAATTATTAACTAAAACAAGAATAAATGACATTGGTATAAGACAGACAGTTGATAAACATGTTGTCAATGCATAGAATTTCTTCGGTCCACCAATATCCAACACTAATTTCTTACTCCATGAACTAAGTGCACAACGAAAAACTAATGCAAATAATAGTAAAATAACGCCACCTTTATGATCAGCAACGCCAATAAATGATGTTAAACGATAGAATATATGAGCAAAGAACCGATGATGCGAATGACCTTCAGGATGATCAACATTGGATCTTGAATCATCGTTATCAAATGCAAAAAGTGCGAGAACAGCAAATATGAAAAAGACAACACCACGTATACGAGCTGTTTGACCTTGTTGACCGTTGGATGATGATGAGAAAATAACTTGAAAACAAACAAGTATAACAAGATCACTATGTTCAAATAGAAGTATGCTTCTCAATGGTCCACAAAGACTTAAACCGAATAACCAAAGAAGACGAATAATTGTTAAACAAATTGTATAACGAATTAAACGGAAAAGAGAATTTTTTGTTAAACGAATAGATGCCGATGATGAAAATGGTTTTTGTATGAAAATTAAACCGATTGATGCGCATAATGTTGTTAGAAATAAAATTAAAACTAGATGATAAGATTTCAATAAATCGTACGTGAGAAATAGACCGAATGTTTTCAATAATTTGCTTATGAGAAGTAAGACGAGTATATGTAGAACATCGGCAAGTGGTCGAGATTTCGATGTTTTGGAAAAATCGTCTGAATCAAGCATGATACCACAAAATCAATGAATCGTTTTTTTCTTCGCCTTCGATGTCAGTATGTATCTTTTCAACAATTTATTACGATTAGTCAAAAGTAAAAAAGAAAAAACAACCAACACCACGTATACGTACGTCGCGTATCTGATTGGTAGATGATGGCGAACGAAAAACTATAGTTGTCACTTTTCAAATAAGAAAATGGCAACTGATCAACATGAGTTTTTACTTGAAAACTTCATTCTCATTTACTTAGATAACGAAGAAAATAATTGTTTGAATGTTTATTTTCTTCAATCACTTGTACATTTAATTTTCGTATTTACAAATTGTGATCAATGTTTCGATTATATAACAGATATTCGAAATGAACGAATCTTTCTTATCATATCCGATAATAGATACTGTCGACAGCATATATCGATTATCAATGAATTCGAACAGATTGAATCGATTTATTTAATTTCAAAAAAACGAAGTCAGAGCGAAAAATGGATTGAAAATCATCCGAAAATCAAAGGCGTCTATACCGATATTCAAACAATTTATGATGCCGTTCGACGTGATCTACGAGAATATCAAGATGACCGCATACCAATCAGTATTCTACCGTCGAAATCGCATGTGCACGATCAACTATTTGAAATCAACGAATTTTTCAAAGAAAATTATCAAACACAAACAAAAGATGATTTCATTGAATTATGTCAAAATTATTATGCAAATAATGAATATCAATTAGAAATAATTAAACAATTTCAAAACACATATTTGAATTCAATTCCATGGTTTACACGAGATTGCTTTCTAACGAATGTTTTACATAAAGCATTACGTACTCGAAATATGTCGATCATTAAACAATTAGATTTTTTCATTCGAAATCTTCATGAACAAATTCAAAGTCGTTCGAAACCAGCTCATCTCATTGTCTATCGAAATCAAATGATTACTCCTGATGTATTCGATCGGATTCTTAAAAATCCACATGGATTTCTTGTTTTTCATCATTTTCTTATTCTAACAACAGATCGTGAACTCGCATTCGCCTATGCAGATGTGACACAAACAAATGATTTCGTTCGAATTTTATTTGAAATCAAAATCGATGAACAAATTATGTCTTTAAACGATCAATATTTATTGACAATCAATACAATATTTCAAATATGTGCTATTACATCAATCAAAGATAATCTCTGGAGTATCAAATTAAAACAAACAAATTCGAATGAGTTTTAATTTGGTTTATAAAAAAGAGTTGTAACAAATTTTTGTTTGTATCGTACTGTTGAACTAAGGATCATGATTCCGTTCTAAAAAAAAACGAATTCTCAATCATTATCTTTGAATCAAAACTCTACCTGAATCGAAAGTGCATATAAATGTTGAAGCATGACACTGTTCGGTTCGGGAAGAACATTTGGATCACACTGAAAAAGTCAATCGTAGATAAAAAGAAACGAACAAAGTTCGAATACATGTGCCGGTAGTTTGTGATTGAGAAGAATATTGAGTAGATGAGGTGGCATTCGAGGTGGTGGTGATTGATCAATTGAAATCAATTGATTATTAATATCTTGTGACCAAATATGTGACGTATGCACCGAAAGAATCGTCCGATCGAAACAAGTAGTTCCATTTGCATCGCTCGTATTTACATACAGAAAATGTACACGACCAAATTTCGAATGATATTCAACTGTCTATGAAAACGAAATTTTACAAGTAAAAAGAACAAACAAAAATCTAACTTCATTTGGAACAAATCGTTGTCGACCATTGACTAGTATTTGATAATAATGACAACCATGAGAAACCGGTATATTCGCTTGATATTCTCCGTCGCTAAAAATACAAAAGAAAAAAAACGTTGTATATACAGGAATCGATATTGATTTCTAACGATTTCGTCATTTTGTATTCATTCCAATCAGTAAATGTGCCTGTGACACATGCATGCGTATCAAATGGCATAGCAGGAATCGAAAAATCGATTAATTTACAATCATCCGGATCGATTTTCGTATTGATTTCATCTAATGGTGGTGCACTTTTTGTTGAAATCTGATTTCAAAGAGAAAAAAAATGAAAAAAACTTAATTCAAAGTCATCTATTTACACGTTGTGCACGTTTTCGAATTGTCACTAAACGATCATCATCGGTTTCTTGTTTATTAAATCCAACGGATTCACTCGGACGATGTTGTCGTTTCGGACCAGTCTGATGGTTGCCCATGTTTTATTACGTGTCAATACACGTATTCATACAAATATATCTTCAACCTTATCTAACATGAGACTATGTGAATAAATTTTTCAGGAATGTTTACTACGCAATTCAATTTTTTTTCCTCTTTCATCGATGGAACTGTGAATAACCTTTCTCGTTGATGTTGTATATAAGAGAATTTATATATTTGTTTAGCTATCAAAGTCAAAATGCAAATCAAACTGATCGATTTCATCTTTTTGACATTGATTTTCAAGGTTACTCAATGTCGAATGTTTTGTTCGTGTTATTGTTGTCAATCGAATTCATCATGTCAAGTGAATTATATTGGTTCAATCGGACTCAATGAAATGTGTAATTCAGCAAGTTGTAATCAAAATCAATGTTTTCTCTACAATGCAACACTTTGTCCAGCAGTTGGTTCGACAGGTGTTGCTCAAGCCGTATGTTCGTCTGCAATAATGATTTCAGCAAAATATTTTTTATTGATTTTTGCTTTTGTTAAAAATCTTCTTTCTCGACTTATTTGATTAATAAACTTGACGCCTTCAATCGATTTCTTTTTCTATCAAATGGTGTCAAATATCGCGAAGCAAAACATGCGAATATATAAATCTTGTGCAGATCAGACTAATCACTTTATTCTCAACGAATCGATATCATGCGTATTTTGATTTTATGTGTCATTGTTGCCCTTATCATTCAGCAATCATTTGCTGAAAAATGTGAGTGTCATTGCTGTACAGCAAATGGATGTCTTACTCGACTCGCAGGTTCATTCGACAGAGATCCGTGTACAGATTCATCCTGTACCAAAAACGAATGTATTGCAAGATTTTTTGATAAATGTCCAGACACTGGTACGTTCGGTGAAAACAGGCCAATCTGTAATGGTACTTCGAAAATTCAAGGACAAATGATTTTCTATTTGAGTTCGATGATTTTATTTTTTAAACATTTTTTTCTTTAATTATATCACATAATAAATCATAATTATCGATGATATATAACAACGAACGAATTTGTATTGCTTTCGTGTGTTCATTTTCGAATGTTCCCTGAAGAATTTTTTGTGCTTCGAGATAGTTTTTCTTTGCTTCATTGAATTTCACTTGTTTTTCATTGAGATTTTTCGTTTTCTTACTTTCACTTTCAATAGCTAATTTCAAACAAATATCACCTAAATTCATATAAACATCACAAACTTCGATATGATTTGAACCGAGCGTATTGATGAGAATTTGTAGTGCTTGTTTAATATGAATATATGTCATTTTATAATCATTAATCATAGCATAGGCAAGACCAAGTGAATTCATAAACATTCCGTATTTATAATGTTTATCATCGAATTCATGTTTGATTATAATCAAAGCTCGATTGATATAATCAATGGCTTGTTTATAATTTCCTACGAACAAAAACAAGAGTCAATCGAGATATAATTATACACAAGAAAAAAAGCACAATCGAACCGAGTTGATGTTGAACTAAACCAATATTATGCAGAATATCTGCAGCTTCGGAATGTTGTGCACCGAGTGTTTTTTCGATGCATGTTAACGCACGTTGATAGAGTCGAAGAGCTGCATCGAAATGAGTTCGTTTACGTTCAAGATCACCGAGATTATTGTAATAAATGCCGAGTTTATAATGGTCTTGATCGTAACCGAATGTTTCATGTGCAATTTTAATTGCACGTTCATAATACTTTTGAGCTCCTTCGTAATCGGCACGTTTTTTTAAAATTAATCCCATCGAATTCAATAGATCAGCAACTTCAATATGATTGGGACCGTAGGATTTTTCTAAGCAAATCAATGCTTCTTGATAAGTTGCTTCAGCTGTTTTAAAATCTCCTAACTAAATAATTTCCGACCTATGAATTTATAATTACCTATAAATTGTTTACTTTTCGATAGATATCACCGACATTAGTCAAATAAATGCCTGTGTCTTGATGTTCACTTCCAAAGAAATGTTTTGCTATTCGTAGAGCTTGTTTAAGATATTCCAATGCTTCTGTATAATTGCCTTGTTTTTTATTTAGAACAGCTAGATGATTTAGAATTTCGGCTATAGATGGATGATTTTGACCATGAATTGATTCGACTTGTTTCAATCCTTGTAAATACAGTTCACGAGCTTGATCATAATTTCCTTTCTTACGATGAATATCTTCAAAATAAAATTCTTGTTCTTTTTCAAAATCAAAACGATTTTTGATTCTACCGGCTAAATTCGAGGTTATATTCGACCATAAACTTGAATGAGTATCAACTATTTCCAGAGCTTCTGTATAGATTGTTATAGCTCGATCATACTTTGAAAAAGAACAAACAATCGCAAAAGTAAATATGTTTTTCATGTCTTACATTCGAGCATTTCTTTGCAATTAGACCTTGAGCATTTAGAATCTCAGCTTTCGTTTGCGATTGTTGATTTGTATTGATCAATGAAAGTGCTTGATTGAAAATATTCGTTGCTTGTTCATATTGAGCTAATTTAATTAATAAATGACCTTTTGAAATGAGCAATTGTATTTGTTGAGCCAATGATTTCGTTAATACTAAAGCTTTATCAAGTGATTCGATGGCTTGCGTAGTTTGATTAAGATCTCGTTGAACTTCTCCTTGAAGAATTAAATAATCAATTGTTTGACATTTATCTTTAATCGATTGTAAACATTCATAAGCTAATTGATTTTCATGTTCAGTATGAAAATATTTCGCTAAATCAAATAAAATATTCTCAGTTAAATGCATTTTGCCTTGTTTATATTTTTCAAATGTCGAACGTGAATCTTCGAGTTGAAATTTTTGTTTTTGCACACGTTTATCGATTGAATATAAACAAGCACGTTTATGTTTATCAAGATCACATCTAAGAACTTTAATTTGACAACCATGTAACATATTAGGACAATCGAATTGTAAATTATCGACAAAACGTTGAATAACAACATTTTTTAAAAGATTATCAACAGTTAAATCATTCGATCGACATTTTGGACAAGCTTGCGTTGGTTTCTCAAGCCATGATTGTATACATTTCAAACAAAACAGTTGATGACAACAAGGCGTCTCACGAATATCAGTTAAATAATCACAACAAATACAACATTCAATCAAACGTTGAATATCATTCTTACTTGCCGACATTACTTTGAAAAAAATAGAAGAATAAAAACAAAACAAAAAAGAAAAACTCTTTCCTTTTTTGTCACATTTTTTTTCCGTTGCTATTCAAAGAGTACGTAAATGCAATTATTATTTACATATAACAAACGAGAGAAAAGAAAACTGAATAAAAATTCTCGTTTGTTGTTAGTTTCTTTTTTTCAAATAATGTACACAAATATGTTAATCTCTCCCATTCGATGATGAGCTTTTAAATGTAATCATACTTAACATTTATCTCGTTCGCAATTGATTCAGTTTTACAAAGAAAAAAAAAGATACTCATATCGATTATAGTTTTTATTTCTACAAAGAGAGCGAAACCTATACAGAAGTATGACATTTTTATTTCAAGTAAGATAAATATTCATCGATTATCTTCTTCTATGATTTATATGCTTTTATGATTTGCGTATATGGTTATAAAAAAAAAGAGCCTATCGTCTAATCAAAAACAAATTCATAATGTATAATCAAAGTAATATGTATTTACATATAGAAACGAGAAAGAAGAGTCAATAATGTTTTTTTTTTATAATTTATGCATTAGGAAGAAAGATTGATGCAAACATTTACTTTAATTGAAAGTAGGAGAAGAAGAGAGGATATATAATTTGACCTTTCGTATGAAGATGAAGAAGATTTACTTGATTCATTTTTTATGTTCAAACGATCATTCGAATTTGTAACATGTTTATTTTTAGAATGACAAATCATTTTCAACGAGAATTAATTGAAATACAAAAACAAGAACGTGAACACATTGATTTAATCGAACAATTTCAAAAACAATTAGATTCTTATGAAAAAAAACGACAACGACAACAACAACAGCAAACTAATTTAATTCCATTAGATTTATCCAAATCAAATTCAAATCCAGATACTCAAAAGAAAAATCAAACAAATCAATGTGCAATTTGTAAACGTATTCTATCATGTCAAAGTGCATTGAAAATGCATTATCGAACGCATACAGGTGAACGACCATTTCAATGTCGTATATGTTTACGAGCATTTTCGACAAAAGGAAATCTTAAAACTCATATGAGTATTCATCGTTTAGTCGACGATAATCGAACTAAACTCGAATTTGACAATAAACTACAGCAATCGCCATATTTACTTTTTAATTCTCAAATATTGCCGTTTTTAGCTGCTGCAGCAGCATTGAATCGGCCGAAAATGGACGAGAAAAAAATCGATTTCGAAGAACATGCATCGAATTTATCTCCGAACACGTGTCAAATGTGTGGCAAACATTTTTCATCGGCATCAGCCCTCCAAATTCATCATCGAACGCATACAGGAGAAAGACCATACATTTGCCAAGTAGAACTATTTCAAATATTTTGTTTGTTTTTCTCTCTTCGAATTACTATCTTTGATTTAGACTTGCAATCGTGGATTTACGACAAAAGGCAACTTAAAAGTTCACATGACTACACATCTTTATCGAAATCGAGCAAAGAAAATTCGCCATCAGTCGTATACGGTTATTCAAAGTGAATCTTAACGAGCAAACATCTCAGGCATTTTTCTTTTCACTGTACAGAATGCGAATGGTTTTATATATACCGTTATAAATAAGAAATGTGATGTTTCTTGTGCTTTTTTTTTAATCTATACTAAAAGAACGAAGGGATAATAAAACTGTAAGATCAAATTGCGAGAAAAAGAACGAAAGAAGAAGAAAAGAAAAACGAATTGACTAAAAATACACGAACACAAATCATGCTTTCGTTGTTGTTGTTGTTGTTGTTTTTTTCGTGTTTGGTTATTGATTATTTTGAAAAACTGTACTAAAATACGGGGAAAAAACACACGGTGTAAACATTTGATTGAGGATATTCGAATACTAAAATCAGATTGCGATTCATTCTCAGTTTTTGATTTTCTAAATCTAACGAAGATAGATCATTGTTATTGCAAGAACGAGAAATGACGAGATCATTGTAATGATGTGTTGATTTTGATGCAAACTGGCAGCTGTATTGCAACCATCGGCACTGTTACATGAGCAAACACTTGCCTAGAGAAATCAAAAACCAAAGAGATGTCTGTCGCGTCTCATGAAACAAATCAAAGTACATACACTATTAGCTCCAGCAGTTTTGTAACATTCTTTATTTCCTATGCCAGCTCCACATGAACGAACAACACTTTTCTTATCGTTGACTAAAAATAAATAAGCTCCAAATGATAAGACTCAATTGATCTATGACCTGGATTTTACCTGTTTGATCAATTTTACGGCAATAGGGTATTGCACTTGGATTATTTTGAGGAGCAAAACATTGTTTCAAGTATTTGTCTGGTATGTTTTCTCCACTAGCACAATCTGGATTTTCAAGTGAATTACATTCGTAACACTTCAATGATGTTATTGATGGAACTAAATAGATATTTTTTTATTAGAGAAAAATAAATAAATGAATTGGCTTTTTCGATTTACTCAATGCAAGAAAAACAATAAGTGCTAATTTCATATTGATTCGATGTGAGTTAAACAAGAAATGAATCGAAGAAGAAGAAGATCGGGTTGCGATATGAGACACGAAGAGAAAAGATCGATCTCTGCACTCAGAGTCTCGTTTTTATTACTCAAGGTCGTCGAATCGATTAAAATATGGATCGAAGAAAAACCGAAAATTTCAAGAAAATGAATTCATGACTTTTTTTTCCATGCCGATAATTAATTTATTTGTTTAATTGATGAACTATTTTTTCCAGTGACATCTATACACAATCATAGATTTACATTTGTTTTTCTAATCGAAAAATTTCATAATAAAAAATGTTTTCTGTGAAAAAAAATATTTTTCGGAAAATTTTTTTTCGGAAAATTCTTGAGAGGATCTGGTCGGTTTTAACAGTCCACCATCACAAATCTGAGTCATATTAACATCTACTGTGAACATATTTACTCGTTAGTTTCGCCGGAAAAGATATATATATCTAATATATATTCTTTTTCAAAATGGTTTTTGTTTGTAATTAACATGTTTCGTCAATGGGTGCGATCACTAGTCGTTGCTGTCCGTGCTGTTGTCAACGGTCGAAAAACTACAAGTATGAGAAGTCCAACGGCAACTAATAATCGTTTATTTTTCTTCGTTTTCTAGACAGAATAATCATGGAATAATTCGAAATGGTACAAATTCGAATCATTCTCACAAAGGAGGAGATAATTCGCCGACATCCTATGATAATAAAATCCACGTTTCGGAAATCTATGGCAATAGTATGCGAATTGATCTTGTTTGAGCTTTCGAAAACACTTTTTTTTCTTCTAGATTCTGATGTCGAATTGGCACCATCGGATAATCCAACAACATCGACATTTTTCGCGTCGATGCTTCGTACGTTTGATCGATTTCTAATTTTCGATTGAATCTGTTCGTTTTTTCGATTTTAGAACAAACAAAAGATCTTTCCTTTGCACAAGATAATCTAATCTCATCGAATCAACATACGACAATACCAATCTCACCAATTCGAGCACGTCAACAACGCGATCTACCTAAACATTCGAATTCATGTTCGACAATCTACGTTGATGATTCGACTGTTTCACAACCGAATTGGAAAGCCATGATCAAATGTGTTAGCATAGCCATACATTCGCATATTGCTCATCGAAAATCGAACAAAACTATGAACATATTCGATGAACGACTTCATCCATTAACTGTAAATCGATCGAACATTTTTGTTTTACTATTGATTTGTTTTGTTTTGTTTTAACAGAAAGATCCCGTCCCATTGAATTACGATCAACAAGTTCCCGAACAAAAAACAATCTATCGATTTATGCGAATTCTCTTCACAGCTGCACAATTAACAGCTGAATGTGCGATTGTGACATTGGTAATTCGAAGAATTTTGTCGATTAGATCGATTTATATTCATATTTAGATCTATCTCGAACGAGTTCTCAGCTACGGTGAATTAGATCTTTGTCCTTCGAACTGGAAACGACTCGTTCTCGGCGCGATTATGTTAGCATCGAAAGTTTGGGACGATCAAGCTGTTTGGAATGTCGATTTTTGTCAAATACTTAAAGATATAACTGTTCATGAAATGTACGAAAAAAGATTTTTCGAAGAATTTGTTTTATTGAAAATCTCTTCATTTCTAGGAATGAATTAGAACGTGAATACGTTCAATTATTACAATTTAACGTCAATGTTGGCTCGTCGATCTATGCGAAATACTATTTCGATCTTCGACAATTAGCTAAAGAACATCAAATCTCATTTGCTGACGAATTATTAACAAAAGAAAAAGCAATTAAATTAGAAGCACTTTCACTAGTCAATTCTCGTCTACAATCAACAGTCACCAATACAACAAATCAATCGAAATCAAATATGCAAACTCAACAACAACAACAACAACAACAACAATCGTCTTTGATACCAATCGCTTCGCTACGACGATCAGCCAGCGTTGAATTAGCCCAATCACCACGACGATCACTTCTTATTATATCTTAAATGTTTGCTCAAAACACATTCCCTTGGTGTTTTTTGAAATATTTTTCTGTTTGAATTTTCCTCTCCCACCACCTTGTCTTGTGTCAGATCTTCAAGTTCAATGTCTCGGCAATACAGTTTCGTTTCTCTCTCTCTCTCGTTATTCGATGTATATACGTTTAGTCGCGCTTTTTTTGTTGGCTATAATGTGGTGTTTTCTTTTTCTTTCTTTTTTATTCTTATTCAGCTTCTGTACGTGTGCGTGTGGAAAACAAAGATAACTTATTCTATTTATCGACAATGATTTCTTTTTATTTCAGATAAAATACGAAGAAGAAGAAGAAAAAATAATTATTGGTAAGGTAGAATCATTTGTTTTTTGTTTTTCAAGAGAAGACGACACGCGGATGAATGAAAAGTCAAACGAATTTGTTCTAATGAAGATAAGTCACAGGAGCATTTAAAATTTTCATATAAGGCGGTTCGACTGAACTGGCGTGTTTAGGGATAATATGTAAACAAGGTTCAGTACATTGGTATAAATTATGATAGGGTGTTGCGTCGATTTTATTGAGACAATGTGTTTTACTTGCTGTTGCTGTTTTTGTTGGAACATCCGAATAGAATGAGTGCGAAGTTGTATAACAAGGATTTAATGCTTGATAAACTTCACGATTGGCATCTTTGCCCGTTGTTTGTGTGTACCATTTGCGAGCTTCGGTTTCCGATTTAGGTCGATAGATAAAATCTCGATTGGCGTAATATGTTGTCGAGTTTTGCGTGTTCGTATGACTTTGTTTGTGAGCATTCTCTGACCATTGACGAGTTTCGTTGACCGGTGTTTGCGAACGAGCTAATGTTGCTTCACGATATGCAGGCAAATGAGAATCACGCCATGGGTAATCGTTTTGATTCGATGAACGCCATGGTTGACGCGGCAATGACGAGTCCCTATGAGATGATGCACTACGAGGACGAGAGAGTGAACGTGGTTTAGGCGCATCGTAATGTTGTTTGTAAGGCACAGCAGGTGGAGTTGTTGATCGTGGTGGTGGTGGGTGATAGTAATCGATTGTTTCAGTTGATTTATCACGTTGATTGAACGAAGTTAAGCTGAGTTCGCGACGGATACGTGCGATTTTTTCGTCGATTGTTTCTTGGTTCGAATCGTACGTTGGTTGTTCGTAATCATCACGACGCGAATGTCGCTGTTGTTTGTACGTAGGCGGTGTTGACGGTGGTGATTGGATTTTTCGTTGACAGGTTTCAGTCTTCCATGGGCAACATAATTCGCAATAGCCTGCACAAGATTTACTCGAGCATGTGCAATGATGAACAATGTGTTGTGTAATCACCTGCTGCTGTTGTTGCTTTGACGACGTGTCGTTGTCCGTTTTTGGTTCGGTTTTTGTTAGAAAACTGTAACTTGGATAGACAAATGATGAATTAAGAAGTGGCAAAGTCGGCATGAATGTTGGCGCGGGTTGTAACATGACATATTGCGCTGGTGGAGGTGGAGGTGGTGGTGGTGCTGTTTGTTGAAGAAGAATAGGCGTTGCTATTGTCGATGCTGGCATATACAACATATTGAACTAAATAATATGACAAGCTTTTCTTTTTAGTCGATTAGGGTAAATACGTCAGAATGAAAGAAGTTCTGTGGTGAAAAAGAAGGATATGTTTGTGTGTTTGTTCTGTTGCCAAGGTAGACTACTCATGACAGACAGAAAAGAAAAGAAACACGGGTTTTTTTTCTTTTTTTCTCGGCGTTTTTTTTCTTGAATTCCACTTCTTCCTCTTCTTTTTTCCCTTCTCTTCTCTTCTTTCTTTCGACAAAGAAAGAAAATAGCACTCTTCAATTGTTAAGTAGATATATGAAAATATTTTCTCGAAAGATGAGAAATATACAACAAATGTTCTCCTATCGATCAGCTAAAGTATCACGAAATATATACATTTGTTGACTACTCACAATCGATTCTAAGGAAAAACTAAAAGGTCAATAGTACTCTGTTCTTACCATCCGGTTCAATGGATAGTAAAGACTGAAAGGTTGACAACAAAAGAATATTAACAAAAAAAAACTGAATGAGAACGAATTTGAATTGAGATATGGCTGTTTTCGCTTCAGATAAATATCTAATTTGAAAGATCAAATATGGCAGAACGTGGCGGAACTCGAGGTGGCTTTGGCACACGTGGCGGTTCGTAGCTAAAAGTCAACCGATGAAAAACGATAATTGAATGTTTTGTTGTTTAGGACGTGGCGAAGGTGGCGAAGGCCGTGGTCGTGGCCGAGGCGACAGTATGTCGATTTTGTTGAGAGAAATATCTTGACTGAATTTGTTTTTCGTAGGCCGTGGTCGTGGCCGTGGTCGTCGTGGTCAACGTCCAAAAGAAGATGCCGGCAAACAATGGACACCAGTCACGAAATTAGGTCGATTAGTTAACGAAGGCAAAATTCGAACACTCGAAGAAATCTATCTCTTTTCTTTACCCATCAAAGTTCGTGTTTTCATCTTCGGAAAAAAACAAAATCCGTCATCATTTTGTCTTTTCTAGGAAGCTGAAATCATCGATCAACTCTTGCCCACACTTAAGGATGAAGTACTTAAAATCATGCCAGTACAGAAACAAACCTGTGCCGGTCAACGTACTCGTTTCAAAGCTATTGTCGTCGTCGGTGACGGTCAAGGACACATTGGTCTCGGTGTTAAATGTTCGAAAGAAGTAGCAACTGCCATTCGTGGCGCTATTATTCTTGCTAAATTATCCGTTATACCCGTACGACGTGGTTATTGGGGTAATAAAATCGGTGCACCACATACCGTACCATGCAAAGTAATATTTCATCTGTTTTTTTTATTAAAACAAAAACCGAAAATTATTGATTGTCTATAGGTCACAGGTTCATGTGGTAGTGTACTTGTACGTTTAATTCCTGCACCTCGTGGAACAAGTCTTGTCTGTGCTCCAGTACCGAAAAAACTTCTTCAAATGGCCGGCATTCAAGACTGTTGGACAGCAGCTAAAGGATGTACTGCTACACTTGGCAACTTCGGTTCGTTGATTTAAAAAAACAAAAAACTAAGATAATTCTTTCGATTGTTTTTAGCTAAAGCAACATATGCTGCTATGGCTCAAACTTATTCATATTTGACACCTGATCTATGGAAAGAAACTGTCTACACCAAAACACCCTTTCAAGAACACAGTGCTTTTCTTGCCAATGCTACGAAGAAATATACCGTTGGCTTAGGTGATAATAAACGTTATCAATAGACCGATCAATGATTAAGCAAAAAACAATCAATCTGTTTTGTTTGAACAACATGTGTGATTGTTTTTTTCTTTTGTTTGATTTCACGAAAACAAAATACATGAAAATTCAAACGTTGTATTTGATCAGTTCAAAATAAATCAACAGAAAACGAAAAAAAAGAATCGAAACAAACAAACACACACACACATATATATATATATTTCGTTATCTAAACATGTCTGACTAGGCCAATCGATTTGTTATTACGCAATTTCAAATCGTTTCCAATTCTAGTAGAGATTAATTCGACCTTGATAATGCTCGGGTCATATTTGCCACCCGATGGCAGACCCGTGGCACACCGTGATGCGTCATAGACTTCTGCTCATGTCGCTAGTGAAAAAAATGTCACCGTAGTTAGGAGACGTTTTCTGGCGTGCGCTCGGCACACAGTTTTTTTCTTTCATCTTCTCCTCTTCGTTTATTTAAAAAATATATATATAAAAAAAATATCTGACAGAATTAAATGACGATTGAACAATTTTTTGTAATATAAAATGGAGCAGTCGAATTAGTCGATGGCGGATGTCGTCGTGCTAACGGCGTTCGGCAACCGAGAAAATAGCCAACCAAACCAAAAATTGAAATCATAAGAAAGAAACCTAAAGTTTATTTTGTTTGTTTTTTTTGTTCGGTTCAAATTCGACTAACTACTACCTGAGAGCATAAGAAGAAGCACGCCCCAAAAGGGTATAAAACCGTAAAAAATATCGTCGGCATCTATTGACAAATAAATATGCAGGCACGAAATGAGTCTTATGATATTTTGTTCGATTCTTACAAGCATTTATTGGATTAACAAACAAGAAAATGACAGACAAGAGACAAGCAATAAAATGCATGACATCAATCTAAAACATGATTTTCGTGTAAATCTTTTATTGATGTAAATATTTCATAGTATAGATTTGCTTGGTTCTCTTTTTTGTTCGTTTGTTAAACTCTCCTAAGACACAAGTGAACAAACATAGGGTGCTTTTTTTTCTTTCGAATAACAACAAAAAAAACGAGAAGACAAAAAGAAGAAGAAGAAGAAAAAGATAAAGAAGAAGAAGAACAAACAAACAACGGGCACTTGAAGTACGTAGACTTAGTTTGAACACCTTAAAATAAGAGAAATAAAGAATAAATAAAAATTAAACCGTGTATGTGTATGTTTTTTTTCGCGATAAACTTGTTGGAATATATTTGCAGAAAAAAAAGAGGAAAAGAAAAGAAAAGAAAAGAAAAAAGACAATATGTTGAAACGCTTGAAATTATTGGATTTGTTGTTGTTGTTGTTATCAAAAAAAGAACATGTTCACTTGGCATTTTTAAGTTGATTCGAAAGCCAATCGAGACCTTCGTAAAGACCGTCACCACTTGTTGCACATGTTGCTTGAATGTACCAATTACGATTTCGTAATGAATGAAGACCTAATTTATCGGTAATTTCAGCAGCATTCATCGCATTAGGTAAATCCTATTCATAGATCATAATTTCGATGCCAATGAATGAGAAAAGGGAAAAAGTACCTGTTTATTGGCAAATATCAAAAGAACAGCATCACGTAGTTCGTCTTCAGCGAGCATACGTTGAAGTTCGTCACGTGCTTCGCCGACACGTTCACGATCGTTACTATCAATAACAAAGATTAAACCTTGAGTATTTTGAAAATAGTGTCTCCATAATGGTCGGATTTTATCTTGGCCACCGACGTCCCAAACTGTGAAACTGATATTTTTATATTCGACAGTTTCGACATTAAAACCTACAACGAGTCACATTTCGAAAAACATAATGTGTTGTTTTTTTTTGTTTGCTTTTATTTTACCAATTGTTGGAATGGTTGTAACGATTTCACCCAATTTCAATTTGTACAAAATGGTTGTTTTACCTAGAAAACGAAAAGATCAATTGGCTTTTGTTTGTCGTGCGTCACCAACCTGCAGCATCGAGACCGACCATTAAGATTCGCATTTCTTTTTTTCCGAAGAGATTTTTAAATAAATTGGCAAAAACGTTTCCCATGTTTGTATTTGTATTTGAAGAAAATTTATTGTTTTGTTTTAGTTTTCAAAGAAAATCTGATGGGAATTTATCTAGAAAAAACAAACGTTTTGGCACACCTAGCCACGTAGACAGTAGAGTCAAAAAATGAGAAAAAAAAAGATTCGACTGGCAGCCATTATGCTTGTTCGATGTCTCGATGATTGAGTTCGATCAACGAAAGAGAAAATTTCGATAAGACAAATGAATTTGCTGTGAAGTTTTTTCGAAAATTAATTGCGATTTTTAATGAATTTTCAATTAGATTCGTTCAATTTAATTAGTGACATCTCGGTAATGGAAAAATGAATTTTAAAAGAAAGAAATTTATTTTTCAGAGAAAATTCTCGAGAAATTTAATGAAAATTTTTTTATTTTGTTATTCGAGTGACATCTATATGAAGTCGAAGCGAATGTTTTTTTGATTAAGATAAAGTTAATTTACGAATAAATTTTTTACAAATTTTCGACGAAATAAATATTTTTTTTCGTTAACTCTTCATGTCAAGGTTCAACAACTTAAACAATGGCACTCATTTGTTCTGTAGTGTCTCGCGCGTCATTGTCTCTTCCTCCCGTCTCTCTCTCTCTCTCTCTTTCTTTTTGCGTTCTGATCTATTCGTTCGTCGAAAAGAGAAGAGAAAAAAAAAGATTTTCGAATAGCATGTTAACCAAATTTGTCATTAGGTATTTTGATTAGAGAACAAAATAAAAGAAAGAATTTCCTTTGCCACCAAATATCTATATAAAACAATAACAACAACTTTTGACACGGACAATGAGCGGCTTTGATTGTTCGTTACTTGAAGAGCAACACTTTCAAACGTCGGACTCACTCAAAGACGGTGCGATCTCATGTTCAGATTGGTCACGTTTTGCTATTGCATCGTCAACTGGTTTCACTCTCCTAACATTCAGCGGACATTCGTCACGTAAAGTACAATTATTCACTGTTTCCTGGTTTCAATTGGATCAACATCTTGAACAAGATAATTTGAGATATTACACTTACACACCATTGGCTTTGTTTTGTCCGGATTCACTACGACCTGATGGCGCACGTTTGTTAGCTGTAGCTTCATCGACTGGTCAATTAGTTATTTGTGATGCTAATCAAGAATCTCCGGTTGTTTTATTCAATGTTTCGAAACGTTGGAGATCGCAACTCGACGAACGAAATGCCAATACACGAAAGCCAACGAATAGTAACGGAACAACGACACAAACAACTGGACTTTCGAGAGATGAAGAAGCTTTATTAGGTAACAAAACAACAAAAAGGTTCGAAAAGATTTTTCGATGATATTTTCTAGTTCCAACTTGTCTCGGTTGGTCGAATGTACTCCGTCGTGATTCACCATCACGTTTCGTTCTTCTCTTTTGTGGTCTCGAATCAGGCCATGTCGCCATTTGGCAACTCTCCGAACAACAACAAACCAATAATCTAACATTAACCTACGCCGCTCTTCTCGAACCGAACGCCACTGAACCTTCACTTCTGTCCAATGCAAATAAAAAACCAACACAATCTCCATTATCCAACGGATATAAAGATGCAACCTATCGTTCACCACATAATTCCATATCAGCCATGGCTTGGCTCTCCCTATCCGACACAGCCGGTATCCTCGCACTCGGCTCATCACACGGTCATGTTTCACTTATTTCGATATCGTTAACCGGCAACGAACTCGCACCATTACTTGCCTATACCAAACAAGAATCGCCACATTTAGTTTCCAATGGTGCACGTATTCATCATATTGCTCTCTATCAACAACACAATGAACCTCGTCTTTTCTTTGCTCAAATGGATTCAATTGTCATAGCAACATTGAACATTTCATCGACAGGTTACAATACATCATGTTCACAATTTACAATCAAAACTGTCAATGAATACGCATTGAATTCAAGTGTATTGACACATTTTCTTTCTGACACACAAGATCTCTATTTAATTTGCCGTGATGGTTTCATTCACAAGCAAATAACGCAAACATTCAACGATCCACATCTTCATCATACACAACATGCTAGTCGATTCGAACAATTCTGTCAATTATTGCCGACAGGTAGCGAATGTCAAGCAGCTGGCATCACACCAACACATTGTACAGTTCTAACAATGAAACGAAGTGAAGCAATATTAACACTTTCAGTTTATTCATTGAAAGATGTCTCATCGACAATTACATTCTTTCTCTCGAATCCATTGCCATCATTTCGTTTGAATGATGTTCTTGCTGCACTACGTGTTCTTCTCTATTCGGACAAATCCAATGCATTAACGGATTTGATTATGTCGGTGGCGGATTGTGCCGATCAAGCCAGTGTTAGTCTTTTGAAAAAAGTTCATTCACTTTGCCGACTTCTATTATCCTATCATAACAGTGGTCTTGGCAATGGTTTAAGACAAGCACCATACATGTTATTTCTAGCCGATGTCTTTGCACAGATGATTTCAATTGATTTAATTAAAAAATTGTATGATTACGTGCAAACTGATCAACAAATACAATTGACATCGATTGAAAAGTCGATACTCTATTGGTGTGAACAATTATTACAATATTCAAGTCAACAATTGCAAGCATCGGCGAATGCAACAGGTAATACGAATGCGAATCTAACGAGTAGTAATAATTTAACGGCACAATTCGGTTCGTTACTTGCCATGGCTAATCCAAATATGACAACGACACCGATTACGATTTCCAATGGACCTATGCCACCAGCACAATTAAATAGTCAATATCTTGCCACATGTGATCAAAAATATCTTCATTGTCCTTTATGTGGACAAATTCTGCACATACGAACGTTTTTCGATGTGACCTGTCCGAATGGACATGATTTTCAACGTTGTAATAAAACATTTCTACCGATATTTCATCAGGAACGTGCTAAACGTTGTTCATTATGTAATTTCTATATAAGTGATACAACAATCGATGATTCAACACAATTAACAACATTAATTAAAATACTCGGAGGATTTACTTGTACTTTTTGTGGTTAATCAGTTTCTGTTTTCTTCTGTTTTTTTTTGTGTGTGTATGTACAGTTTGTTTGCTGTGTGTGCGTGTGTATGTGTGTTGTATATATCTATATTTCTTCTATCTTTCTCTCTATCTCGTTGTATGATTAGTATCTGTTGTTTTGTATGATCTTTATTTTTCAGCAAGAAAAAAAACAACAATGATTGTTCGGTTTGCAATTTTTGTTTGCATACAAAATCGATGTGAGCACGATGTACGAGTATTTTGTTTTCTCTATTTCTTTCTTCTTCTTCTCCTCCTCTTCTGTTTTTTTGTATTATATACACACACACACATTTATATGTATTATGAAAAAAAAACAACAACACTAAGTTTGAGTAAAGGAAAGATGAATATCTTCTTCTTCACCACCACTTTTTTTTTCTTTATTATTTTAGACCAGTTAGCTTAGATTATGGGAAATCAACAACCAACAGGCCGTAGTCGAAGTGACACATACAGTCGATATGAACGTGACGGTGAAGATGGTCGATATGTAACACTCGATCATTCCGATCCGAATCATAGTGGACATATGCCATCACTCGAAGAACGAGTAATGAACAAAATCAAATGTGTCTGTCAGTTCTTTCGATGAATATTGTTCTAGTTTGGAATTCGACATGATTCATCCGTACCGATTCGTATTCGTAATCAACGACAGATGCATCAGTATCATACACAACAAGCTGTACAAGCTGAAATGCATAATGAAAAGAAAACCATACCGGTTGTATTTAAATATCCCGCATCACCAAGAGATAAGGAAGCATTGTTAACAGGCTCGTTTTTGAATTGGAAAGAAACAGTACCGATGGTGAAAAGGTATAGATAACGATCGTTCGTTCTTTGTTTTTCTTCGACGTTTAATTTTTTTTTAGTGATAACGATTTCGTTGTCATTTTGGAATTGCCCGAAGGTGAACATGAATATAAATTTTTTATCGATGGTCGATGGGAATACGATCTTAACGAAGTATTTTTAGCATAATTTTCTTTTTCGAAATGCCTCTTTTTCTATTAATTAGCCATCGAAAGATGATGGATTAAACGGTCGCAATAATATTGTTACAGTGAAAAAAAGTGATTTCGAAGTCATGGAAGCTTTGACATCGGACTCGATTCTACAGAATAGTCAAAGTTCGAATCTTAGCAAGCAAAAATGTAAATTCACGATTCATTCATCAAATCATTTTTTCTATTATGTCTCTGTTTAGCACTGGATTCAGATAGCGCGCAATCTCCGGTTGGATCCTACGAACAAACATGGCCACTGCAAACTCCCAAAGAATTCTCTCAAAGCGATAAACCACCGGTTTTACCACCACATCTTCTCAATATCATTCTTAATAAAGATACAGCCGCTCATGTACAATCATTTCTACATTCTTTCAAAACTCTCTCTCTCTCACATCATCATCGTCTGTTTTTAGTACGAACCAGCTCTATTACCTGAACCGAATCATGTTATGTTGAAACATCTCTATGCATTATCTATTCGTGTATGTTTTTTGTTTTTGTCTCTCTTTGGAAAGGTTTTGTTTCGATTTAGGATGGCGTCATGGTTTTGAGTACGACGACACGTTACAAGCAAAAATTTGTCACAACCTGTTTCTATAAACCAACAGACAAATAAGACTGATAAGCTTTCTACGAATTCTTGTAAATAGAATATTTTTGCTATATCAAATCAAAATCACGCTTTCCCGATGGCTTCTTTGTGATACAAGAATGACCTTGAATCGAAGAAAAATCGAAAACAACAGAACTATTATTTTTCACTCTGCTCTCTCTCTCTCCAACTTTCCTTTTCTTTTTTTTCTGTGTGTTCTTAATTCAATCGCCAAATTTTACTTCTGCAGTAGTTATCGACTATCAAAAATTATTCTAATTAGTTGATTAGTAACAATAAAACAATTAGAACGAAAGAACCTAAGCGAAATAATTTTGCAAACAAATTAACATTTATTTATGTACAAACAGAAAAGAAATCATTTCGATATTTTAGGTTTCCACATAAACGATTTCGAGACAGGTGCTGCTGATACTGGTGATTTTGGTGCGTCGTCGGTATTGTCCGGCAACGAATTTGAATCACCGGTTGACGATGATGGTTGACGAGATTTTTTCGTTTCTGTTGAATCATTTGTATCGTGGCGATTTTTTTCGCGTTTTTTCTCATCATGAGTTCGTCGTGGTCGAAGACGTCGAGGTGATGCCGATTTTTTCTCTTCGGCTGTTACTGGCGACGGGGATCTTGACTGAATATCAACATCTAATCGAGAAAAACAAACAGCAAAATTGATTAGAAAGATAAAGAAAACGAATGCTGACTTTCGATGACTGGTGATGGTGCTGATGTTCCGTATTCAGGTGACATTTCGTGATGCACCGGAGCAGGAGGAGATGAAGGCGTATCGAGACTGGGCGAAGATTTTAATTGGCGAGATTTTTTTGATTTTGTTGTCTGAAGAAGAAAAGTATTCGAAAATGGAAATGAAAAAGAAACGAAGTCTTACAGGAGGAGGTGAAGAAGGTAGTGGTTCAAGCAAATTCAAATCTCTGAAAATGGAAAACGGTTGAAACACATATGAAGATGGATAAACATTCGTACTCAGTCTCGTATTGTTCATTGGAATATTTAGGATTCGGCCGACGAGATGATCGTAATTTACGTGAATCACTTTCGATTGTTTCTGCTGAAAGAATGAGAAATTCAACGAGATTTCTAGTGTTTTGAATAGGAACATACGTTTTTCTTCAGTTTTGATTTTTTTCTTTTTCTCATCGAGATTCGTCTCCGATGAACGTTTGCTTTTCTTCGGCGTTTCTGCGCTTGTTCCTGTTCGTAATGGCGAAGCAATATGAACAACAGGCGGTGGAGGTGATGGCGTCAGTACATTTGCTGATTGTTCATTTTCCATCGATGGTGGTGATGGAGATATGTCAACTAAATCACTTGGAGAATGAATTGGCGATAGAACACGCGTTTTTTTCTCTTCTTTAACTGGATTCGTTGCTGTTGTTGTTGACGGTGGTGGTGGAATAGGTTTCTTTTTTGGAATGATTTTTTGTTTGTTGACATTCGTTGATGGTGGATTCTTATTGGGTTTTGTTGGTACAGATTCTTTTTTCGTTGGAACAGGTGCTGGAGAAGGAGATGGTGGTGGTGGTGTTTGCGGTACCGGTGCAGATGTTGTTTTTTCTTGTTGAACTGAAATTGATTGAGTGAATGATGTTGTTGGATGATAGATATGTGATCCACCTAGTGAAACAATAACAGATTTGATTGATAGATTTATAAATAAGAAAAAACAAAAGATATTACCGATTGTGTTGTACATTCGATCGAGATGATCGGAAACGAAAGATGAAATTCTCGGTTGAATCGATTGTTCGTGACATGTTCGCATGTATTCATTGACAAGAGCTGGTAGTCTTTCTTTAATTAAATTCGATCTATTCGAAAGAAGAAAAAAAATGACTCGTAAAAATGAAGAAAAATAATCAATTTCCTACGTTTCAATATGTCGACGTGTTTTTTCACGTAGATCAGTTTTTTTCAATGCTGAACTCCACTTATAATCCGAGAGATACGATGATACCAATGATTCAATTTCAGATTTTAAATCTAAATATGATGACTTAAACAAAAAAAAATGAATTCATCATAAGAAAACTTAGCCAAACCAACCTTTTGCTCAAGATCCGAGATTAAATCACGTCGAATTGAATCGAATAGACCATCAGCTTTAACCTTACGCATGATGTCATGAAGAAGATACGAATCCGACATATTTCTGAAAATACAAACAAAATAACTAAATTCTACGGTGAATCTATATGGGCTTCGGTCTTGTTTTTATTCATTTTTAAACAAAGAAAAAATTCATTAGCAACGAATCGCACTGCCAATAGCCATAAATGTTCCGAATGATCCACCGGCTTGCATTACTGAACGGCCAACTATGGAGAGAAGTTCTCGGCCACGAGCACCTTGTCTGTAAAAAAAAATAAAAGATCAATTTGAAGGAAAAATAATTGCATGATGAAATACACACCTCAAACCAGCAAATCCACCGAAAACAACACCCATCACCATTCCGACAGTAAAACCCATGCCAAAACCAAGTTTAATACGATCGAAACAACTTGGTTTGTTCATTTGACCACCACTTGAGTATCCGGCTGGTACGGCTGGCATATTTTAGTCTTTAATATGAATCTGTTATTTAAACACAAGAAGAAGAAGAAGAAGAAATCAAAGTTATGTGTGTGTGCTTGTACTCTACTTTTCAGTTCTTCTTTTTTTTAAAAACTCTCTAACCAATCGAGATCAATTTCGATAGATGCCAATAGCTATTGGTTATATAATCCTAATCAGATTATCATTAGATCTAGAGAGACGAGTTTGTTTTGATGAAATTTCTACGTGTTATTTTCTCGTGCTTTCGACTATGAAGACAGAAAAACCGACGAGAAATTAGTGTTGATGTTTATTTTTCCTTTTCTATCAAGCTTTGATTACCTTACTAGCCGCTAGATATATACAGTATAGACGAACGTCAGCTCAAATAAATGGCATATTCTTAATTGATTTAATCATCATATCAAAACTAAATACTAATTCCGAACGTTTCTGTAATGAAAACGTATGTAAAACATTCGCATGCAAAACCTTTATCCAAGGTTTATTATTCAACATCGGATCTTTTGACTCGTCGAACTGTACAAGAAACAATAGACGATGACGACAACGACGACGATGATGAAGAACAACAACGACAATCGTATTTCTTGTCATCATTTAATAAACCGTACTTACAACATAAACATGTCGGAAAATATGGCATAAAACCGATTGATTCGAGAAAAATCAAAAGAAATTTGAGTAAGGTAATACATCTATTCTCGATAGACAAATTTCGTAATGACAGATAGATCATTTGTTTATTTAGATTCTGTAGTCTTAATGAGGTCTCTTAATGTGTCCTTCGTTTTTTTTTCTTCTTGTTGTATCTCTTTCTTTCGATCCATCAGATATTTTTCAATAACAAAACAAAAACCGACAACTGTTTAAGTTCATTCTCAGTTGATAGATATCAGGTATGAACTCTGCTCTGTTCTGTTTGTCTTCGCTGTAATATACATAAAACAGACGGAAGAGCAGAAGAAAGAACGAAGAAAAAAAGACTTCATGATCATGTCCCAATAGTAGGATAACACAAGAAAGAAACGATAGGCATCATGGTATATTTGGAGGGTAAAAAAATAAGAAAACATGTTGCCCTGCTAACATCTGTAAGAAAGAATGGAACGCTTGCTGCATCATACATAATAAGACGCTTAACATACAGAAGAAGGAAAAACCATCATAGGACAGAGAAAAAAAGAAGAAGAAGAAGAAGAAGGAGAAAAAGAGCATCTTCTCTCATTTGCACCCTTCTTAATGTCTTTTCTTCTATTCGTTTATCTCTAATGGCGTCGATCACACAAGATGAAACCTGTTGATTTACTTTCTTTTAACAAACACGAATTAGAATCATAATACCAAAAGGAAAAGAAGGAGAAAAAGGCAAGAGAATAGAGAATTTTACTTATTATTATTTCCACTGAATAATCTTTAATGAGAAATAAACAATAATCAATTTTGCTATTGTTGTCTATTTATATTTCTAGAATCGTATATTTTCTGACTTAATGGCAACACAAAACTTTGATCGAGGTCGATGTTTGCGCTACAAGTCAGATGTACAGGTAAAGAGAAAAATGAAAGACAAAATGCAAGAGAATTTCTTTCCTCTGTCCTATTTCATAGAAGGAAACTATTCTTTCTCGTCCACCAATAAAACCTCCTGTTATCGAACCAGTTCGACATGGTTCATCGTTTTTATTCTGGACAACGGTTTCATTGATTCTTCTTTTAATCTATCTTATTTATCGACGTCGACAAGACGAACAAGAACAAGATCAACAACAAGATCAACAGGTATCTGATGACGAACAACATGATTCATCGACAAAATCCGAATATCGACAATCAGCTGTTCGATCATTACCAACAATAATCGAAGAAAATCCAAATATTCTACCTTTAAATCATAAATCGATTCCATTATCTTCGTCATCACCACTTGTATTCGGTTAGACAAAAACAAACTTTTCATTGTTCTTTCGATAAATATTAATCATTATGTCTTTTAGATGAAACTGACAGTCGCCATTTATCATCGACGTCGTCTTTGCGTCAACGTCAAACCGAAAAAAATGATGTTAATGATTCCGTTCAAATATCACCGGATATCAAACCAAAAACATATATTATCAATAGAATAACATCGAAAATTATTAAAGAAATGCCGAATGAATTAAATGAAACGGGTCATCCGGTTATTTTTCGTATGTTTTTCGAATTTCTAAATTAAGGGAATGTTAAGTTGTTGAAATAATAATAGGCAAATTTTGTGCACCTCATGAACACGCTATTCGAGATGATTTTACATCGATAGAAGAAATTCAACAAGCTGTCATAGATGTGGGTCTTGTTCGTTCACAGTTGATTTTTGGTATTGATTATACAATAAGCAATCTAGAAACAGGCAAACATTCATTTAATGGTTTATCATTACATCATATTCAAGAAGGTCTACTCAATCCATATCAAAGTGTACGATCAAATTCAATTATAAGCAAAAAGAAATGTTGCGATTTGTTTGTTTTATCTAGGTTATAACGATTGTTGGACGAACATTAGAAAAATTTGATTCGGATTATTTAATACCGGCATTTGGTTTCGGTGATCGAACGACACTTGATCGAAAGATATTTCCTTTACGTGTATGTCAAAGATTGTTGTCGTTTAATTATTTAATCTGTCGCATATTTTTTCTAGCCAGATGGTACTTATTGTAAAGGTTTTCGAGGAGTACTTGAAGCCTATAATAAGATAACACCGAAAGTACGAATGTCGGGCCCGACAAATTTCTCCCCGTTGATTAAAGAAGCAATACGAATTGTGAAAAAAACTAGACAAGTAAGTAAAAACAACACGATTACGGAATTTGATTCGTTTTTGAAAATGATATTTTAGTATCATATTCTTGTGATTGTTGCCGATGGCCAAGTGACTAATGAACGACAAACGAAAGAAGCAATTGTCGAAGCAAGTAGTCATCCACTATCGATTGTTATGGTTGGTGTTGGCGATGGACCTTGGGATATGATGAAAGAATTCGATGATTCTCTACCGACAAGACAATTTGATAATTTTCAATTTGTTAATTATAATAGCATTTTACAAGCATCGACTGACACTGATGCAGATTTTGCGCTGAATGCGTTAATGGAAATACCATCACAGTATGCAGCCATCAAACAATTAGGATTACTTAAAGACGATTGAAAAAGAAATTTTATAGTCAGTTTTTTTTTCATTTTTTTTATTTCAATTACACTCACTCATTTACACGTTTACCCGAACAAAAAAAATACATTTTTTAAACAAAGGATTCTTCTTCTTCGTCTTGTTCTCTTATTTTCTTGAAAATAATACGACGATTATCACGTTTTTTAAGTGTTTCTTTCTGAAAATTTGAATTCATTCTTGTAAACAAATTGATCATTCCAAACAAATGCAGAGGAATTCCAGCCGTCATTACTAATATCGTTGCAATTGTTATCGGTTGTAAACATTCGCGTTCCATGTCTTTCGGATAAATAACATCAGCATTTGGTATAAATTCTGTAGTTGTTGTCGTTGTCGTGGTAGCTAAAAAAAATAAATTCATCTATTTTTCTCATTACACATAAAATAACAAAATTTTACTCGCAGTAGCGGAGGTTGTCGTTGTTGTTGTTGCATTACATGGATATCGATCGTATGACCATGAATGTCTTTCTGTGATAATAATATCAACAGTAGGTCCAGATATAGCCGTTGGATTGACTACTTTCCATGAGAGAGTACCACCTTTATAGTGATCGGCTTGAACAATATTGATTACTCTGAAGAAAACACAGAGTTTGAATAAAAGTGAGCAATACATTGAAAATGTTTGAAATGAAGGTAAACGACAGAATTTCTGATAGAATTCGATATGATTTCATGATAAATACAAACAGAACGGTGTCAATCATTTTTTTCTCTAGTACTTGAAGTTGTCAAAAGGTTCAATTGTAAATATAATAGTCATGCACACAAAACAGAAAACAAACAATCTTGATAAAAATAACTTAAACGCGAAGTATAGAAATTTTAAAAGAAGTCTTTAGATAAAAAATTCTCCCTCATATCCAACATCGATAGCACTTTCTAATCGTACACGACGAAAATTGCGTATTTGTAATGCTTCTTTCTGGAAGTTCGAATTCATTTTAGAGAATAAACTAATCATGCAATACAAATGAACAGGAATCATAGCAGCACTTATCAATACTGTAGCAATTGTTATTGGTTGCAAACATTCCTGTTCCATGTCTTTCGGATAAATAACCTTCGCATTTGGTATGAATTCTGTCGTTGTCGTTGTTGTCGTCGTGGCTAAACATAAGAATCCATTTCTTGTCTGATCTTATGTAAACAAACGAAAATTTACTCGTAGTAGCGGAGGTTGTCGTTGTTGTTGTTGCAGATGTTGTAGTCGTTGCTGTGGTTGTTGTCATCGTTGTTCGTGTAATTGCTGGAAGGCCCGTAGTTGTTTGCAGCGTGTTGACCGTCGTCGTACCCATAACTCGAGTAGTAACTGTGTGTGTTGTTGCCGTACTTGTCGTTGTTGAGGGTGTAGTTGATGATGAAATAGCAGAATTCCAAATTGTAAATTCCCAAATGCCTGAAAACCAATTCATACATACACTATGCATATATTTGAAAATTTCTTTTACCAGAATAATCATCGGCTTCAAGACCACAATATTGATCTTCAGTAGCAACACCTTCAGTCATTGATACAGTATACGTCGAACCGAGTGTCCAAATGATAGAGGGAACGAAGAACACTATTGTTCTGTCGATAAAGTACACATCAGGTGATGTTTTGCAGTTAATTGTGTAAATAGTTGTAGTGAACGATGGCAGTTTTTGATTTATATGAATAAATGTATTTTCCATTGTTGTTCTTCTCAGTGGGAATGATGCTAAAAATTGGCAATCAATCACATGCTATACTTAATGTTTCGATGAAAGTACATACATTGTACTTGTACAGAGAACTGTCTCTGTGTTGGCATTACAGTACCTAATGGTGATACTGTACTTTCTATATATCTGGGCGATGAATAGAACGATGGATTACCACCACCAACCATAAACATCAGACAAGATTGACTACTTGTTTGACCATGATTATCCACCGCTGCTACACAAAATGGTTGTAAACCTAACAAACACGAATATTTCCGCTTTTCTATGATCGATTAGGATGACAACTCACCGGTTTGATTACTCTGTGGTACCCAAGAAACGTTGAGTCCCCATGTATAGTTTGAGATCTGATATATACTAGATCCTACGGTGGTGAACAATGGCGATGATATAATAAAATCAATGATAGTATCATTTGGACAGCTTGTACTGATTATACCAGTAAAAGTTGTAGAAAATGTCGAACCAACACTTATACCTAGTAATCATACAAGTCAACAAGGTTTTTTCATATTTCTCGTAAAATCAATTACCGAAACAAGCAAGATTTCGACGAGGAAAAGCACTGATACCTGGCCTGCTCACACATGCATCTACAGGCTTTTGTGATACATGAACTAATATTTGATGTGGAATAGAACTTAATGGTGTCGTACTTGATGCATTAACAAAATCTTCCACTGTTACGGCAACAACATACATCGATGAATTTAAACCACTTGCAATATCTTCTGCTCGAAGAACTACTGACCATGAGATATAGCAATCAGTATTATTTAATTGTGCACCAGGTAGATCCAAGCATGCATTTCCACATTCATCGAGTGGTGTTTGATATGACCATCGACAACGAACAACTTGAGTATTATCGACATCACCTACGTTGATCTGAATTGTTGCTGTTTCACCAATATAATATTTAAATATAGGTAACGAACCACTCACTATATACAAATACAGAGTTACCGAGAAACATAGAAAAAAAAATAAAGCAAACCTGGTGAACTATTAATTTTACCATCGATTGGTGTTAAATCCATATGAGTTACAAGTGACCATGCATTCGTATGTGTTTCAATTGCCCAAGAAGCACCTCGTGATGCAATATCAATAATGGAATTAATAGCCAATGATTGTTGAGTAAAATAGGATCCAGTTGATATTTGATAATATGTTGATACATCTGTGCAAGCTAATGGCGCATTGATAGTTGAAAAATTAGACGCTGAACATGCTGCTGATGAACTAATACAAGTTAGTGTTGCTGGTTTTGATGGTTGAGTATCATTGTAGACATCAAATGTATTTATAGTTGTTGCATTACATGGATATCGATCGTATGACCATGAATGTCTTTCAGTGATAATAATATCAACAGTAGGTCCAGATATAGCAGTTGAATTGATTGGTTTCCATGATAGAGTACCACCTTTATAGTGATCAGCTCTTGATATTTGAAAGAATATAGCGAAAACGAAAAAGTAAAGATTTGCTTGATAAATCATTCGAAAAGTTTAAAATGAAGTTATGAAAAGTTGTTGCAAGGCTTGCACTTCAAATGCTCTATGAAAATGTATAAACTTCATTGAATCATAAAAAATAGAAACACTTTTTTATAAAACAATCATCGGAATTAATGTACTGAGTAGACTTTTGTTTGTAAATAAGACGTGAAAGAATAACATTTCGGAAAGATCTGACGTTTTTTTCAAGTGCTTGAAAAGTAAAATTCACCGATGATTTGTTGGGCTGGAGAACACGTTGACTATTTACGATCGAAAAGAAAATCCATACAAGCCAATAACAAGCACTGGTGGTTCAGTGGTAGAATGCTCGCTTGCCACGCGGGCGACCCGGGTCCGATTCCCGGCCAGTGCACTCGTTTCTTTTTTTTCTTTCTTTCTTCTATATTTATCTTCGCAAGCAAATATCATACAAATGAAAGAAGAAGTCGAACAATCTGCTTTTTTTTGTTTTCATCTGTTCTTGTTTGTTATATAATTACAGTTCATTTTATTTTTCTGATGGCTCACTGATATACTTGAAGAAAAACAAACGAAAGAAAAAGGCATTAAAACATTAGAAGACAAGCCAAGAAGAAGAAGAAGAAGAAAAAACAAAAAAAGAAAGAAAAAGAGAGAAAGAGAGAAAAAAAGAAGAAAGGTAAATCACATCATTATGATGTTGCAACAGGCTGATGAAGGATATTGGTTGTCGATGTTGTCAACGGATCTGTATTAATACCGATGGTTTGTTTCGTTGGAGAAACAACAGGCGATGGTTGTGACGAATGTCTATTCATAAGACTGGCAATGGACGGTAATGGTGAAACCTGCTGTTGTTGCTGCTGCTGCTGTTGTTGTTGTAAATGTGATGTTGTACCTTTAGTAAACATATCAACAATTTCATAACGAATATCATTAATTGGTGTTAATGATGCGAGACTATCTTTTGTTCTTGAATGAATATTTGTTAATAAATTACATGGTTCATCAAGATGAAGATGTCGTGCAACATCGAAATCGAGTAGATTTTCGGCTCGTGATGTTGCCGATGTGGTTGTTGATAATGTTTGAAGGAGATTAGTCGTTGGAATTGTTTGAAGTTTACGTTTCGATGGTCGGGGTCGTTGACGAGACGATAATTTCGAATTGTTCAATAAGATTTTCGGATCGATTCCATCTGTAGACGCAAAAATCAAAATGAAATTAAAAATCGAGAGATATAAAATCGATCTTACATGAATTTGTCTTGTTGATTGAGTCAATTGATTTCTTATCAATATCATCATCATCATCGACTGTTCGATACATTTCCGCTTCGGATGCTGTTCGTGTCGATGTCGAATAATCGGGCTCGGTATAGGATTCCAGCCATGTATCAACATTATGTCCTTCACTATTCAATTCCGTTTTCAAACTATTCAATCGACGTTGTAATTCATGATTTCTTTGCGTTAATAGAACGATTTCTTGATCGTATTCGTGTTCTTTACGTGTTAGCGTTTGAATGTATTTAATCGCGAGATTTAATACTTGTAGATTGGTTATTTTTCGATCACGTTGACATGGAACTTCTGCTTTGAGATGATCAAAGCAATCTTTGAGATGAGCACGTCTGAAATGAACAACGAAAAAAATCAAATCATCAATCCATGAATGTCATCGATCGAACTACCTTCGCGCTTCCTTAGGCGATACCATGAAAGAGAGGAAAAGAAACACAAATCTTTCGAGACAAGAGAAAACTACTATATAAATGTTCTCGTAATCTAACACCTGATCTGATAGTTTTTTTTCTTTTCGTTTTAGTAAGCCAATGAAAGTTTCGTGGAAAGATAGTTGAGATGTCGTTACTTACCGATGTTTTTCAAGACGATTGTGAATTTCACGATCACGAAAACAAGTCGTTTGAATACTAAATTCCAATTTCATCGATAAAGAACAACAAATATTTGCTTGAGAAACAACTTACCGATTATTAACTTCACTGTTACCATTTATGTTTTGATTGTTGGTTTCATCATCGTCATCGTCGTCATCATCGTCATCATTTTGATCTAATGATAAACGTTGTTGTGCAAGATGATTATGATGATGAATATTTAAATTAAGATCTAATTGAGGATAATCATCGTTATGTTCAGGTTTTAATAACGATGATATTGTTGTTGTGGCTGTTGGATTGGTATTTATGGTTGTTGGAGATAAAACACTGGTGGGAATTAAAGAAGGAGCAGGAGGTGTTGCTGTTGGTTCGGGATCACCTTAAAAGAAACGATTTTCGAATCAAAATCGAATATGATTGGTGAACACATACACGAAAACCACATGATTTTGAAATATTCTCATAATCGAACCGTTATGACGAACGAAGGAAAAGAGAAGGAAATGAACATGACATATGCATGTATATATCTTGATTTGATTAATTTTCCTTTCTGTCTCTTTCTCTCTCTCTCACCCTCGTTTCTTTTTTTTCTTCTTCTTTCTTAATATCTCATATCTATTTCAAAACGAAAGTTTGTCCTTGTCTTTCTTATTCAAAGGCAAGTCAACGATGATCATAAGACGAACACGAGAGAGAGAGAAGCAAAAAAAAATTGCACACGAAATTGTATTTCAATCGATATACGCGTTACACATGAGCGACTATGCGCCTGCCTGCTTAACTATTCTTACATTTAACGGTTGACAATGACAACGAATCGATCGATCGATCGAACGAATATCTCATCACGAAAACATCGAGTCAACGCTCTCGTTTTTTTTTTCACCAAAAAAAGAAAACAGATACATATGCAAGGACAACATCTTTCTTTCTTTCTTCCTTCTTTCTATTCTCGTCAAGGAATTGATGGTTAGCCACGTGCGTGATTCATCGCTTACGTATATATATATATATATTATATACCCACACACACACGCATGTACGCTCCGTACAACGACGGATTCGTGAGGAAAAACATGAGATTTTTCTATGAGTCATACTCACCTCTGGCAAGACGTTTTTTTGGCGGGATTGACTGTTGACTTTCTAAGATTTGGGCTGCTTGTAGCAGTGTTTCAATATTCATCATTGATATATATATATATATATAATTGAAAAGCAGAAAAAGGTTGGGTTTTTTTTTGGTATTTTGAGGGTTGTTCCGTATAATCGCAATAGATGGATCAAGTTGGATAATAATAAATCGAAAGAGAACGAAGAGACGAAAAGAAAATACACACGCACGCACACAGAAAACAAAATGTAATGAAACTATATTGTATTGAAGATTGAATGAAAAATTGTTACTGGCGTTGTTGTTTCTAGTTTTGCTGCTGTTGCCACTGCTGCCATTCGATTCTTTCAGCTGCGTAAAGCATGTAGTTGTCGACTGTCGATCGGTCGGACGGCGCTCATGATGTTGGCATTGTAGGAGAAGAAAAAGAAGAAGAAGAAGAAGAAGAAAAAAAACGAGAAGAAAGAGAAAAAAGAAAAAGACGAAGAACGTGCACACGGGACCACGCACACAAGAAAAAGAAAAATGCGAGGAGACGACGGCAACAAGCAATGAGGAGAAAGAATACAGGGCATAAAAATACAAATGACGATTTGCTTATGTGTGTTGTGTATACGTAGTAGGCTCGAGAATCGAGAGAGAAAAAGAGAAAAAAAAAGACGTCGATATACACAAAAGCCACGAAACAGTGTGCGTGTCAAACAAAAAAACGCGCGATGCGACGGAAAAGAGAAAAGAAGGAGAAGAAAGTGATTGTGTATGTGTAGAGGGAGAACTTACACGTGTATGTGCGTTATATACGCACTCGATAGTCTCTCTCTCTCTGTCTCTGTCTCGCTCTTTTTCTCGCGCTTACTTTTTCGATGACGATGATGATGATGAGAAAAGTGAGCAAAGAATTACACAAAATTGAGACAGAAAGAGAATAAAAATAAACACATGGGAGAATATAAAATAAAGAATTTCTCGTTTTTCTTTGGTTTTTTTTATATGTTGATAAATATCGATGTAAATCGTCTCGATTTTACGTCATCAATTTTCTTGATCGACAATCATTTCGGCTCCGATCGTGTGTGTGTGTGTGTTTTTCTTTTAGCTATTGGCAACAATATATAAGCAGTTTTTTTTTCATTCCTTTAGAAATCGATTATATACAACTAAAAGACAGACTCATCGTTCTTTTTCTTCTTCTTCTTTTCTACTCCGCATGTCGCAAAAAAAAATCAGCTTCACTAAGACAACATGACATGCAGTGTCTGGATGAATAAATAAAATAAAAAAAGCCTTATTTTTATCGTTTTACCATGGTTGCATTCGTATCTGTCTATTTTCTTTTTTTTCTCTTGTTCTTAACAAAAACGATAAAAGAAGAAGAAGAATGATTTTAAAAAACGGTCTTTTTTTTATTTGAATTGATAAAAACAAACGAACAACGAGTTTTGAAGTGTTTAGTGAAATGAGAAAACCTAGGTAAAAGCAGACACACACACACACACACACGGCACACATGTTTTGCCTATGACATGTTAACAATAACAATAACAAAAGAAAAAAGAACTCGATCTCTATCCCATGTTCATTGCTTTGGCAGCATTCGATATTTCCGACGATGATTTCGGAACTTTAACTGTTTCATCGACGCTTAAAATCAAACAAGCAGCTTCACTCGCAGCTGTTATAGCATTGATTTTAACAAGCGATGGTTCCCAAACAGCAGCTGCAAAATTATCCGTAATATCCTCATGTAAAATATCAACTCCATACCAAATATTCTCTTTCAAAGAAAAAACAAATCAAATGATACATATAATCAACAATTGTTTTCTTTTTGTTTCATTGTTACCTTTAGCATGTTTCTCTCGAAGTTTATTTAAAATATCGGTTGCATCGAAGCCAGCATTCTCGCATAATTGTCTTGGTATAACTTCGAATGCTTTGGCATAAGCAGCAATAATCAATTGTTCTTTGCCAGGTACAGTTCGACTGTATTCACGTAATGTTCGACTTAATGCCATTTCGATTGCACCGCCACCGGCAACAATCGAATCGTTTTTAACAGCACGTCGAACGATCATAATTGCGTCGTGTAGTGAACGTTCGACTTCATCGATGAATTGTTCAGCTCCACCACGTAAAATCATCGTGGCTGTTTTCGCTTTTGGACAGCCCGTGAAAAAATTGTATCGTTCCGAACCAATTTGAATTTCTTCGAACGTTTCACATGTGCCGAAAACTTGTTCAGCTTGATTTTCAACGTTTTCAACTGTTGTAATAATCGCACCACCGCAAGCCTTTTGAGTTCGTTTGAGATCATCTTCTTGAACTCGGCCAGCACAGAACATTTCTCGATCGGCAAAATATTGCGTTGCAACATCACCAATTGGCAATTTCGAGAGAACAACAGTAGCGCCTGCTTTATGAAGTTTGTCGAGTTTATCATAGAGAATTGACCATTCGGCATCGACAATTTTTTGGTATTCCTAGAAAGATTATTGATTTGTGAAGAGAATTCTTTTATTTTTTTTGAAAGATTTACTTCGACATTATCCAAACGAATTTCTGCATTATCTCGTTCAGCTTTGAGTTCTAATTCGATGTTTAAAAGCGCAATTTTTGGTTTTGAATATTTCTTTTGTTGCATTTCGAAACCAGCATAGGAAAACGTCTTTTTAAATGCAACACCTGCAACAAGTTGAGATTCTTCTAAAGAACCACCTGTAACTTTTTTTATTCCAATCCTAACAAACGAGCATAAAATTAAAGAAGATAGTCTAAATCAATTTTTACATATTCAATGGAAGCAATTCATCGAGTTGGAGAACAGCATCAACAACCATTTTAGCAAAAAATTCACGTTGTCGTGAAATTAATTTCGAACTCAATGTTGTTTGAGCACATTTTTCAAGTAGAGCACGTTGTTCCCTTACAAAACAATCGAATAGAAACAACAGTGAATTACTATTGATATGTCTTTACTTTGGATCGTTGGATTTCACACTAACAGCTATTTCTTTGATTTTTTTTGTTGCTAAACTCGTTGCCTTACGAATTGCACGAATGAGTATTGTCGGATGCATTCCATCTTCGATAAATGTTTTTGTTGTTTTCAAAATTTCGCTTGTTAGAAGAACAACCGATGTTGTACCATCGCCAACTTCAGCATCTTGTGATTTAGCAATATCAACAAGTGTACGTGCAGCTGGATGAACAATTTCCAAAAGTTTAACAATAGTTGCGCCATCATTTGATATCGTTGCTTTGCCACGATTATCAACAATTAATTTGTCCATGCCGCGTGGGCCCAACGTCGTACGAACGGCTTCGGCAACGGCTTGACATGCGTTGATATTCGTCAGAATTTGAGGTTTACCTTGAGATGAATCGGTACCATCTTTAAGAATAACTATCATGGGCTGCATGTTGACTGAAAATGAGAGAGATTTTGTTTGATAGTATACAAGACTAAGCAACAGAGATCCATTGAAGATACATAAACAAGGTAACTAATGAAATTCCATTGGGCTGATTTCAAGATTGAATTTTCGGCTTTTCGAAATTTGTTTTCGATCTTGTTTTTTAAATCAAATCGTTAAAAAAAATCTCGGAATTGAATTTTTAAAAAGAATTATTTTTCAGTTTGCAGATGTCGTAAGTTCCTATCTCGTTCGAGATAAGAAAAAGCAAAAAGGAGTATAGTTACTCTTATCGTATATTGCTAAGAACCAAAAACACACAAACACATGTCAAACAAGGAAACATCACTATCGCCAACAACTCGTGGTAATTTGAATAAATTCAAATGAATTATAATTGTTGTTCGTTGTTTTTCTTTCTTTCTGAGGTCTCTTCACATTTGGAAAACCACGAGCGAAAACATTTGCACAATATTTTCAACCGTTTGTTGATCAAAATGATTTGACGATTGGTTTCGTCGGGCAATATGATGATTATTTTCAAAGAATACGACATGATAAAATAACACAAAAACGATCTCTTACAAAACAATATCTTCTTCGAGCTGAATTGCTAACAAAAACGAATACTATGATACCGAGAAATGGCAAGTCACAAGAACGATTAAGTAGAGAGAAAGAGAAATTTTTCTTAAAATAAAAATCTTGAATTTCTTTCTTTGTGCTTTGGCAATTGAATAGAATATGAACAAGATATTGTTCGATGGATGGAAGATTCAATTGCACGATTATGCGGAAGCTGTTCGAAACCATTTGGAATCTTTGGACGAAAGCATCATTGCCGTCTCGATGGATCGGTTATTTGTTCAGATTGTTCGAGATTTGTTTCGTTTTCAATTGCTAGTAAATTGTTTTTCGAGTGTTTTCGAGTTTAATAGCTCATTTTTTTGTTAAAGATTGGCTGGTTAAATTGAATTCAACACCGAATAAATTAGATGAAGTCGATCGTTTACGATTAAACAATCTTTTAAATGTGACATCAACAATGATTATCGATGATGGAACACATGAAGAATATCTAAGAATTTGTAAACATTGTGGCAAAGTTTTACAACAATTTTATGATCAAAATCGATTTCGAAATATACAAAAAGATCAAGCTATTCTTCAATATGATGTAGATCAAGTTTTCTATTTGTTTTAGTTTTTAATTATTTTTGTCTTTCAGAAAATAGTCGAGATTCAACATAATTGCCTGCAAAATCAATCGATTTATTTGATTATACTCAATTCACTTTTGTAGGAATAAGAAACAAAAAAAAAGAAGCGAAACGTTTTTAACTTCTTTCGAATAGAAATGCAGAGACAGTCTATGAAATGAATGATGCTCTACGTTTATATCAACAATTAAATTCGAATTATAACAAAATTAATTCAATAGCGTATGTATTTTTTCATCTTTTCGTTCGAGTAATTATGTTCGTTTTCAGAGTAATCATTGCGAAATTAGGTGAAACAACAAAGACAGATGATAAACGTTATAATGCATTCTGTCGAAATATTAAAACGCACGTTCTATTTATGCTTCAAAATTATTCGAAAACAACTAAACCTGTGCCGAGTAAAGACGAAATTCAACAAATACGTCGAGAACGTGAAGCGAAAACGATTGTTGTTAATTCACCATCATCTCCTTTAACTCGACAATCTTCGAATTCTCAACGAATTCAATTTGTTCGACAACGTGAATCTGTTGAAACTAATGAAGATGCCATATTCATAGATTTAAGTTGAAATTTCGCGATTTTTATTTTATTAAAATTGTAAATAAATCGATCCAGTTGGATTAAACCAAGCACTGGTGGTTCAGTGGTAGAATGCTCGCTTGCCACGCGGGCGACCCGGGTCCGATTCCCGGCCAGTGCAAAGTGTTTTTTCTTATTTTGTTCACTTGTCTATGAATCGACTCGAGATTTAAGATCCAAGTGGATTATAACAAGCACTGGTGGTTCAGTGGTAGAATGCTCGCTTGCCACGCGGGCGACCCGGGTCCGATTCCCGGCCAGTGCATTTGTTTTCTTCGTTTTTTTTGTTTGAATTCAAAGAAAAACAAGTCTTGTTTTCGTCATAGATTGATATACACAAATTTTTTATTGTTTATAGTCCGAAAAAAGAACATCGGGTTTTTATCTCTGTTCAGAAGCACATGATCACTTGAGAAAAATAAGCCAAACAAACGAGAAAAGAAAATAGAAGAAATTAGTTGACAAGAGACAAAAAAAGATGACTGAACATAGAAATTCAATAAAATAAATCTAGCGTTTTGGTTTGTTTTCTGTTTTCCTATACATTAAGCAACATATTCATAAATATTCGCATTATCCGCTGATCGTTTCATATATTCTCGTTCGAGTAAACTTTCGATTCGTGTTTTAACAACTGACGTCTGAAATTTGACAAGAAAAACAAAATGAACTTTCGTTTCTTTGTCATATAAAAAAAATCTTACAGAAATTGGGAATTTTAATTGTGCAAATACTTCCGACATTAATTGAGCATGTGCAAGTGTCTTTCGTGTTTTCATTATTCGTACAACGGCTGCATCGATTTGATAATGACGATCCTGTACAACACGTTGTGTTGTCGAACTATTTTCTTCTTGTGTTTCTTTCAATTGTACTTGATTGATTTTAATTCGAATTAATTTATGTTCAAAAGATAGATTCAATGTAAATCGGTCGGTTGAATTCACTTCTTTCGTCTAGAGAACAACTTTTAACTCGACAAAATTTTCTCATTTGATTTTATTACCAAAGGTTTTTTATTGAGTAAACGAATTTTTCCACACGCTAATGATTGTAATGTTCGTTCGAGATCTGCATCTTCTGAAATAATATCAAACAGATGATTCAAAGGTAACAAAACAAGACTACGAACGAATTTTTGTATATTCTTGAATATCTTTATAACTTAAATCTTGATGTTCATTGAAAAGAAGTAGAACAAGTGTTTGATAAAGTGAAACTAGAAATTCTTTTGTTTGCTAAAAGATAAAAATAGTTTTTACAGTATTCGAGTAAAGTAGAGATAATGACCTTGTCTTTTAAACTTCCTTTTACTAGACAATGATCTAATGAATATTGCCATTGTAGTTTTCGACCTGTATGTTTACTGTGATAAAATTTTGTAAATATTGCTTGCAATTGACAAAGCTAAAAAGTTCATTATGGAAATTTTGTTGAATCTCAAAATCAATTTCATTTACATCTCCAGGTAAATTTGCACTAACTGGTTGATATGTCGGCCAAAAGCCCATTGTCAGTACACTCACAGACATACTTATATTTCCTGGTACTTCTCGATTGACTTGTTCGAATGCTGACATAATATCTTTCGATAATTCCATATCTTTAAACATACCTTCCAATTTACTCGTAAATACATTTCCACATTCTACAAAATTGAATATATTTCATCATTGATACGTAGATTGAAAAAGGTGATGATGATTTGTACCTTGTTTTAGTTTTAATAACATCGATTTCTCAGCATCAACCGATGCACTTTTGCCGACAAGTAATCGTTTGGCGAGATCTTTCTTATAGAATGCTTCGAACACATCTTTACCATGAATAAATCGAAAGAGTATTAATAAACGATCGAGAATTTTCTCTAGTTCTTCTTCTGATGCTTCCTTATTTCCCGTTCGTAAACGTGCATCAATTGCTTTAGCTATTAATTCTGCTGGTTTATTCGAACGTTGATTAATAAAATATTCGAATGAATCTTTGAGAATATTGACAAATTTTTCGTTATGTTGAAAACATTCACGTACAAATCGATCTAGTTTTTCTTTGAATTCAAGTAATTCATCGACCATTTTCTCGTCTTTCTCAGGATCGATGACTAAAGCACGACCGTATTTCTATGAAATTCAATTTGAATGAATTGATATTCGATGACAAAGATCTACTTTGATATAATTCGAAAATGCATCTCGTACTTCATTGACTCCAGTTGAACCTATACGTTGAAAGAGTTGATAAAGTAAAGTAACAGAAGAAAAACGGTTTTCATTCATGAGATTTTCGAATCCTTTCGAAAGAATATCTTGAATATGATTTGTAATTAGATTCATTTCAACAAGATGAATCAATTGAACTCTAGAAAACAACGAAATGAATGAGTTCATCAGCCTCTGTTTTTTTTTTAAATTATACTTTGTTGATTGATCGATATAATGTGTGAGTCGTGCTTGTTCTTCACGAAGACGACGATCGATATGTTGAAGATATTGATTAATTTCTAATGTTTGGATTAATTGTCGACCTTCGTTATGATATAATTGTTCCGTTGAATTTAAAAATGATGATTCGAAATCTTTTCGATAGAGCTAAACAAGAGAAGAATGGATGAGAAAATTGTTTGTTTTAAATTAGAATTTTTTTTGTACATGAAGATCAATTAACATTCGAATGAGATTTTTTATTAAACTTCGATCGATTGTTTCACCACGTCGTTCTTGTTCGATTAGTTTCAACAGACCATTGATGCATCTTTTCAAATAGAAAAGTATTTTTACAGCTAGAAGATTTGATCATGAATCCTACCGATTCGATATAATCGAATTTTGCATAATATATCTTCGAAATAAATCTTGATTCATCTCCCTAAAAATCGAACGTCAAGATAAACAAACAATTGAAATTCAAATCTAACCAGATACTAGATACAGCTGCATGAAGAACATAAGTTCGATCGAGAACAATAAATAACTGTCGAATAAGTGTCTAGAAAATCCAAATTACGCAAGAATAAAATACATTTGAAAATGAAATCTCTACTGATCGAACGATATGATCATTCCAAATTGAATTTAAAGTTCGTAGATAATCATTGCTATCATTGATATCATTGAGTAAAACGGGTAGAAATGTTTGAATATGTTTATCCAAAACTTGTTGTAGATTTTCATATAAAATATTCGATGAATTATTTTCATTAATCGATGTTGTACATAGATGATCAATATGTCGATAGAGTTGTTCTTCATTGATGGGACTTATTGTACCATTAAGAATGGCATCGAGTGCTTGTTTAAGCAATGGCCAAATCTTATCGAAATAGTCGGGCGGCGGTGCAAGAGATGAACTTTTGAAATTTTTAATCACAAGTTTTTTCGTTGAATTTGTTGCACATCGATTGATAAGATTATCTTGTTTGACTTTCTTAGTTGGCGTTGTCGATTCATCAATCGAGCTTGTTTGATGATCACGTTTAAGACGAATTGATGATGAACTCGACATTCTATCTGAATACAATGAGAAAGCGTTGTCTATTTTTTTTCTTCTTCTCTAGCTGAAAACAATAATAAACAGCTGATGAATGATGATGGTGACAAGAATTGACTTCATTTGATTGGTAAGCGAGCGAGCAATCAGAAAAGAAGTTTATTTCAAAGGAAAAACAAATACACACACACACACACACATCTAAGCTAAAGTATCTGTTGAAAATTTTGGAATATAATTTTGTAAAGTAAATGATATTTCATTTGTTGTAAATGGTGTCCATTTATCTGTTAACGTTGGATCGAGTAGAATCGAAAGAATATCTCTAGGTGGTGCTTTACGAGGTTTCATTTGTGAAAGAATCATTTCCTTGATGATATTTCGACGTTGAGTGAGTGCATCATGATTATGAAATTCATAATTGGGCAACGTACGATAATGAAGAAGTGGATAAATATAATGTTCATAGACTTTAACGAATTCTTCGCGTTTTTGTCGAAGATTTGCTGATGAACTGAGATAGAGACTTTTATATCGACGATATAAACGCGAGAGTGTATAGATTAGATCGGGTTGTTCGAGAGCTTGAGCGAATGTACTCAAAAATATTGAATCAAGTGGCGTCGTTGATAAACCTGTTGGATGAGGACGTTTAACTAATTGAGAAGCTAATTCATTGCGAAAGAATACCAATGGTCGAACAAGATTTAACGGCACAATCATCGATTGTCGAGAGAGATTATCGTAGAGTTCATCGACATCTCGATCACGAGATTCAATCGAAAATTTAACTCGTGCTCGTTTAAATCGATCGATCATACCTGAGAGACCGTTTGAACGTAAGATTTTATATTCTGGCGAGAGAAGAACATTGGTCTCATCTGTATGACCACCATTTAAAAGTAAATTATAACTTTTCGTATCGGTGAGTAATGGTGGTTCTTCGTCTTCTAACGATGTCATACACCAGCCGCAAGCTACTTCACATTTTTCTTGTGTAACGGTCGATTGACACCAAAAAGATAATTCGATGAGAAGACAAAGTTTTTGATTGGGATTTTTGATGTTCGAACGAACGAGAAATTGCGGTTGATCATCGATTTTTGTTTCGATATTATTGTCGGCAAAATGCCAATTTTCTGTTGTTTCATTGGGACCAAGGTTCGTTGGAGCAAACGCTCGAACTGTGTGAATATTTGAAACGATTTCGAATCCATCGTAAAGACAAATACGAACACAACGATCAAGAACACGAATCTGTAACATAAATTTTGTAATTTCAAACGCAAACAATCATCAATGCAATAATCTACCTGTTCGCCTTTAGGACGAGGAATCTTAAGACATTCTTTGATCGTTAAAATCTTTTGACAAAAAACATCATGCAAAGCAATTTGATCTTTGGTTGGATTCCAATTCAAATCGGCATACGCAAGATTTGACTCCGTCATTTTCGGAATTAATGTTCGATAGATTTTGTATTCATCAAGTTCAGCTAATGGTGCTAGATCGGATGGAACAAAACCGAGAGGAATGTTGCTATTTGTTTTAAATGCATCGACTAATGTCGATGCGGATGTGCTCGGTTTGATTCGACGTTGAAGACGTTGTTGAGTCAAATGTTGAATGTAGTTTATTGGTACGACACCTTGGGCCTTTGTAGCATCATTATTGAATAACCACCAGTCATCGGGACGTTGTTCGACGAGTGTAAGGATGTCCCCAGTACGAACCGATAGATCACCAGTTTGTGCACCCGGCAAATCAGCTATGGCAGTAAATAGAGTTCCAGGAGTAAATTTCGTTTCTCGGAGAGCTTGAACTTGACTGTTAACAACTCCAGCTCCAGCGTCGTTTTCATCTTCTTGATAGTCATGATCTGATTCGGCCTCTTCATGTTCGCGACTATCATGAAGATGTCGTAATTCTTCATCATTGTCCTCTTCTTCTTCGTCTTCTTCAAAATATGAATCTTCTTCTTCGCTTTCCTCTTTTGGCGGAGCACTTCGTCTTGGACTTGGTGTTTTCTTTCGTGACGGTACTGCAGGTGGTGGTGGTGGTACAACGAGCGTGGTTTTCTTTGGTTTTGGTGATGCTGATAGTGGCCGATCGAGTTTCGCGAGTGCTGGTTTTCGAGGAGTACGTGGTGTATTTGGAGATTTCGAACGACGACCATCTGCTGGTGTTTCTTTCGTCGATTGAGGAGGTGTCACTCGACTTTCTAATGCATTCAATAATCCACGTCGATCACTTACATCATCCTCATCATCGTCGTCGTCATCGTCTTCTTCCTCGTCTTCCTCTTCACTACCTTCGCTTTCGACGTCTTTTACTTCGACGTTTTTACGTTCGGCTGGAATTGGTTGCGGTCGTTTGCTTGGTTCTAGAAAATGAATGATCGGTAATTATGTAATTCGAATGAATCAATTCGAGATCGTACCTTTCTTGGAATCGGTGACAACATCGTCATCATCACTGCCAGATTCAACATCATCATCATCATCATCTTTCTCTTCTTCTTTTTTTTGTTCAGTTTTGCTTGTGTCTGGCGCAGTCGTACTTTTCCCATCTTCAGTCTTCGTTGTTGTTTCATTTAGAGATTGTTTCGAGTCGGATTTCTTCTTTCGAAATGATCGAAGTAATGCACCAACACCTCTAGTATTCTCCGTTGTTTCAGCAGGTGTAGCTGGTGTCGCATTTGTCGATGTTGTTGTAACAGGTTCAGCTGGTCCAGCTTTTTCCAAATGTTTTTCTGCTTGATCGAGTTTGTTTCTCATATTTCCCAGTGTTTTCTCGGCATTTTTCTTTGTTTTATCGAATGTTTTCGGACTTGGATCTTTGTCTTTCGTCATTGCCTTTAATTGTTTATCCAAATCATCGATACGTTGCCGAAATGTCTGTATTTCTGTTCGACCTTTGATTGCTTCGGCCCGATGTTCATCGATTTTCTTTTTGCTCAGATCGATTTTCTCCAAACGTTTATTTGCTGATTCAACTTCAGGTTTTAATACATCGATTTCACTCATTAATGTTTGCAATGCTTTTGCCGGTACTGTTGCCTCAGCAGTCGTAGTAGTTGCAGGCTGTGTTGCCGGAGGTCCTAAAGCTCCTACAAGAGCTGCTCCTATTCCACCTGATGCTGCCATATTCAAGGTAAATGCTTCACACAACTATCAAAGTAGTTTCTTCTTTCTGTCAGCCTTGCTAATCTCAAGTATCTTAGCAACTAACCTCTCTTACTTCTGTTTTTTTTGTTGTTGCTTCAATCAATGCCCTCTATCGAATGAATTCTATGAAGAAAAATCGACGTTTATTGACCAGTTAAATATAAATAAATACTCTACATAAAAAGGTGAACGAAGAAGAAGAAGATACGCGGAATGTAAATACAATAAAATAAAAAGAACAACATTGACAATAGAAATTATTTTGAAATGCATAATTTAGTTTTTAAGATCTTGTTTCATATAAACCACTTTTGCCTATATATCGAACCCATTTAATTGTTTCCGAATCGGAATAATTTAATTTCGGTTCGAATACTTTCAAATATCGAACTTTAAAACCTGACGGTGCAAATGGCACTTCGAAATTCATCGATATCGGCGGTCGATTCCATTTCTTCTTATCATTCGGTAATAATTCGATTTCTGCACTTAATTGTGCTTCTTTCATGCCACCCATTCGTTTCATTTTCCAGACAATAGCATTATCCGATGATTTATGTTTTGCTTTGCCTTTCATACATAACAATTGAACGTCACATGTATTGGGCGGTGTCGGTATACGAACTTCAATTTTTTGTCCGATTAATGTCGGTTTAAAATTTGATTTAACAACAACTTTAACTTCCATTTTCGTTCGACCTATTTCTCGTACTAATGGTATGACACGAAATGGAAGATTGATATCTTTTGTTGTTCGATAACGCATCAATTCGTATTCACCATCAGGTGGAATAAATGAAATTGAATGTTCCGATTCGAATTTCGATAATTTAACACATTGATGAAATTGACAATCATCAATGGCAATCGCTGTTTTAGTTGTTGTTGTTGTCGTTGGATTTGATGAATTACTATTGTTGTTCGATGAATTTGTGCCGTCTAATTGATTTTTATTTCGATTATCGACATTAATCTTATCATTAATGCCGAATTTACATTCAGGCATGCCGGATAAATAACTTTTCATGACAACACGACCAGCAACATGCGTACTAAGAACTTGTCCTTGCTGTGACATGAGTAGGTTAACTGATTCGATAACATCGAGAAACAATTCATTTCGACGATATTTTATACCTTCACGTCGCCAACCGATTTGTCCGGTGACAGCCGATGTTACACTTGTTTGTTCTTCGCGTGTCACTGGTCGAACACCTTGCTGTGTGATAAACGATTTCAATACGCCCGTATCACTATTTTGTGGATAACCAAAATCTAAAATTTCATCTAATAATTCGTAGATTAAAACGAAATTATTCTTGATATTTTCTTCGCTAATTTTGCCGAAATACGATTGCATAATGTCGATCATTTTAGTTAGAAATTCGAAGACCATAGCTGCATTGATATTTTGTTTGGCAACAGCACATAACCAGATGTTCGAACGTTTCGTATAGAAGAAACTCGTTCGAGCTATATTAACAACCGGAAAACGAGATTGTTGCCGTGCATGTATGACATTTACACGAAAGGCATCGACAGCATTTCGACCGATATCATCACGATAGACACGCTGAAATTCAATGAGTCGTTTTTTTTTCTAACTTTTAAGATAAAAAAAAGAATTTCTTACTGAAATTAGAACTTCGCCTTTATGATTATAGATAAAAACTCCTCCGATCATTTTGATGAGATGATGAATGAAGAAGAAGACGGTGCAGGAAAAAGAAAAAACATCCAATCCATAGTTTACCGAGCACGAGTCGTCTATGCAGTTTTGTGTTTCTTTGTTGTTTCTTATACCAAATGATCATCATCATCATCGGGCGATGATTATTCAAAGTTAAAAACATACAATAACTCGGAGTTTTTTTTTCTCTTCTAGATAGCGTCAAAAAACAGTTGTGAGTGTGCGTGTGTATATGTGCGTTTTTCCTTCTCATTCATTGTGTCATGCCATCAAATCCAATTGATCATTATCATAAACTTTTAAATAAAGAACAACAAGAAAATGATGAATACGCAATTATCGATTCGAAATGGTTCGAACAATGGAAACGTTTCGTTGGCATTGACTGTCAGCCCGATAAGAAAATTGCCTTAGGTCCAATTGATTTTACGCATTTAATCGAGCCAACAACATTGAATCATCCTGACGGTGTACAACTTCGTTTAGATGCCGTCGAAGGCAATGATTACACATTCATATCCATCGAACTCTATCGTGAACTTGTTGGAACATATAAAAAAATCGGCGAGGAAATCATTCGAAAAGTGATACCATCAGGTGATTTTCAAACTGTCATTGAAACATATCTCGTACCATTACGTTTATGTAAAACACGACAATTAGCAACATCAACTAAACAAATCTATCGTAGTCGTCGAACGAAACTCGACGATTTAAAAAAAGATCTTTGTAAATTGTATTTAATTGATTCGACAGCGAATTATCGTTTGTATACATCAACAGATGAACATGGTGATAATTGGGAATTAATCGACGATCGACCTGGTCTCATATTAGCCGATATTGAACTATCGAAAAACGCACTGATTACATACGAACCCATGTCAACAACACGAACAAATCTTTCGCCCATACCGACAGGCTCATTTTACACGCCCGGTCTGTGCGGTCTGTCCAATCTTGGCAATACATGTTTCATGAATTCAGCTCTTCAATGTATATCCAATGTGCCAGCATTGACTGAATATTTTCTTCGACGTACGTATCTCGAACATATTAATCGTGATAATCCACTTGGTATGAAAGGTGATGTTGCACAAGCCTACGGCGATCTAATCGCAAATATGTGGTCAGGCAAAATAAGTTATTATGCACCGAAAAATTTAAAACAGAATGTTGCTCGATATGCACCACAATTTAGTGGTTATTCACAACAGGATTCACAAGAATTTATGTCATTTTTACTTGATGGTTTACATGAAGATTTAAATTTAATTAAACAAAAACCGTATATGGAGAAAAAAGATGACGATGGCTCGATTGAAGATAGTAAATTAGCAGCTGAACAATGGGATTACTATCGAAAACGAAATCAATCGAAGATACATGATATTTTTCATGGACAGATTAAATCTGTTGTTCAATGTCTCGATTGTAAAACATTGGGACGAACATTCGATCCGATTTGTTTTCTTAGTTTACCATTGCCAAATAAGAAAAAAATTCGTATTTTCAAAATTGAATATGTTCGTTTGAATGGACAAATTAAATATTATCATATTAAATCGAATGAACGTGGACGTATGCATAATTTATTAAAAGATTTTTGTGATCGTTTTCAACCGAAACCGAAAAATGACCAATGTGAACCCATGGAATCGGACAATGATAATTTCACTAGTAATCAATTATTGAATCAAGATGATGAACAAGAAGAAGATTTAACATTAGCTGATGATTATGATGGACATAAACCTAAGCCCGAACTCATTCTACCTGTTGAAGTTTATAATCATCGTATACATTTGCAATATAATGATGATGCTTTATTAACAAATATTCTTGAACGTGATCAAATTGTTTTCTATGAAGTACCAGTTTCATTGAAAAAAGAAAATAATGAAACAATTCTCATGCCATGTCTATTTCGAACAGCCGATAGTTTACATCAAAATTTTGGTCTACCTATTTATTTAAATATACCAAGACATAAATGTACAGGCAAACATATTCAAGATGCTTTACAGAATTCAATTGGAAATTTCCTTCCACTATCCGTTTGTAGTTCATCGGACAAAGTTCCTTATGTAGCGTCATGCGTTTTCAATCAAAATTATACTCAAACGACAAAACCATTGACATCATGTGTCGATGATCATATCGATTTCAATCGTACAAATACGACGCTTGTTGTCGATGTTGCACCATCGATTGTTGATAAATATGAACAAGATGAAAAGAAACGTCTAGAAAAAGAACGTACACAACCGAATAATAATTCATCAACCAATAATAGTGGCGTACAAACACGTAGTCAACATAAACAATCGACAACAACATTACTTGATTGTTTTAAATATTTTACAACTAAAGAAACATTATCCGATAATGATCAATGGTATTGTCCGAAATGTAAACAATTAAAAAATGCATCGAAAAAAATCGATCTTTGGCTTCTACCAAAAGTTCTTATTGTTCAATTGAAACGTTTTAATTATACACGACATTATCGTGATAAAATCGATCTATTTATTGATTGTCCAATCTACGATCTTGATCTCTCACAATTTGTTCTTAATCCAGCAGAAAAAGCCAATGCTAAATATGATCTCATTGCTGTTAGTAATCATATGGGTGGTCTCGGTGGTGGACATTATACGGCGCATGCCAAGAATGTACATGATCAAAAATGGCATACATTCGATGATTCATGTGTAACAGATATTGATGAAAATAGTGTGATTAGTAAATCAGCATATGTACTCATTTATCAACAACAATCACATGCGCAAGTGCAACTACAAACAAGTCAGCAGCCTCTTCAACAACAGCAAACGAAAGATTTACATAAGAAAACAAAATCTTAAAGCAATGAAAACATCTAATCAAAACTTTAATCTCAGTTTTTTTCTTCTTCTTCTTCTTCTCGGTGTTGTCTTAACACATCAATCTAACCCTGCGACAAAAGAATGTTTTATGTATCCTCTACACACACACACACATTCATTCACTCATTTTCTTTTTATCCTTCTCAAAACCACATTCATCTGAAAGACAAAACTGTTTTTTTTGTTGTTACAGGTTATTTCAAATAAATATGATGCAAGAGAATAAAATTTATTTATTAATCGAGTCTCGTTATTCTAGATCAATCACTAGCAATGGATGTTAATCGCGATAGTAATAGAAGAGACAAATTTAAGCCGAGACATAATCGATGATTTTCATTTAGACTTTTACGATGTTCTACCGGAGATTTTGAAAGATATTAATGAAGCCGATTTTGTTGCTATTGATGGAGAATTTACGGGCATTCTAGCGTTCGATAAAATGAATTATTTCGATACACCTGCCGACAGATACAAACGACATTATGAAGTAAACTAAAAAATTCTTGGTTCGAATTGAGAAATATTTGTTTTTTCTTCTTGCAGTGTGACAAAAACTATCTGATGATACAAATGGGTTTAGCAATGGTTCGATGTACGAATCCTGCTGAAAAGAAGTACGAGAGCAAATGATGATGATCTAAGCAAAACAAAAAAAATGAACAATCTGAATTTTGTGTAGATATGCATTGAAAGCATATAATTTCTATTTATTTCCTGAAAATGAAAATGATGCATTCGATTTTCGATCGAAAGTATGTCGATGAATTGATTGTTTCATCATCATTCGAAAAAAAAGCAATTTTCTTGTTGTCTTAGACTTCATCGTTACAATTTCTTGCTGCAAATCATTTCGATTTTGCTCAATTATTTCTCAAAGGCATTCCGTTTGTTTGCAAAACGACTTATTTAGATAAATTAAAAAATCCTTTGCCATATTTCAATCGTCGAAATAACGTTCAAAATGGAGAGTATACAACTGAAATGACCGATGAAGAATTATTACGAAAATCAATGACTGGTTTTTCGGAAGTTATTTGGTAAGAAAAACATTCTTTTAAAAGAAGTTCTATTTTGAATATGTTTATATTTAGGAAATTGCAAGAATCTGTAAGTGATTGGTAATACCATTGGATGATAAGTCTTAGCAATATGAGTTTTCTAGGGTAAACCTGTGATTGGACATAATCTTCACATGGATATTTTGCATATTATCAATCAATTCTTTACGCCAGTACCTTCTGTAGGAGAATTTATTTGTTTTTCTTTGTTTTATTGATCTTTTCTAATTAAGTCTTATGATGAATACAAAACGATTGTTAAAACTCTATTTCCCAAGTAGAAGACTTTCTTTTTTCGAAGTATCTATTCTCTCTCTCTCTCTCGCCTTTAAGACTAATCGATACAAAAACAATTGCATCAACTTCTATATTTCAAGTAAAACTTTCGACATTTCAAATTGAATTTTTCTTTTTTCACTCAATCATTGTCTAGAGTGTTATCTCTAATACAGCATTAAACGCGATTTACAAAGTCATTCGAGAATCACCGTTTCCACCTTGTCGTTTTGAAACTCCTGAAAACTTTCGATATGCATCCGGTGAACACGAACATACGGCAGGCTATGATGCAACATGTACAGCCATTTGTATGACGAAAATGATGGCTTACATTGCCGAGAAAACCGAATTTAAAGAGAATCCAATTGAGCATGAAATTGTCAATAAATTCACGGGAAAGTTAGTTGAATTTTTATTATTATTATTTGTTTTCAATTGAAAATCCGCGTGGATTTAGATTGTTCTATATGCGATCATTCGATTTGAGATATATGGATTTACTGAATGACGATGGTAAAAATAAGATTTGAAGTAAAAAATTATGAAATATTGTCTTTTCGAAAGATCTTCCCGATCGGTCATGTGTTTTCTACATAACTCATCCATCGAACTGGTCGACCGGTAATATTCGTGAGCATTTCTCACAATGGAATTTACTTTCCTACGATCGATTCGATCTCACACGACATGTAATTGCCGTTTCACTGAAAAAAGATTCTCTTGAAACAAGTAAACAAACAAAATCCTCTCTCTAAATTTTTTCATTCTAAAAATGTTCAGTTCTAACAAAAATGCGTGCCAATGATGTGGGTCTACAGATCACACCGTATGCCGAATTCAATCAGATCGATACAACAAAAATCAAGATCAAAGAGCCCAATCATCTGTTCGATATCGATCCAAATAATCGAAAATCGAATAAACGAACTTATGTCGATCGAGATGCCACTCAAACAAATGTAGAAAATCGCGAATTTCTTTCAAAAAAAATAAAAAATAATCGATTTGTTTTTAGACACCCGAACCACCAGCTGAACCCACTCGAAGTTATGAAGATTTATCGAGCGATAAAAAACCAAGTGCAACAATTGCACAACTAATCGAGCAGAAAGAAAAAGCTCGAGGAATAAAAAAACCGAAATTATTCGATTATGATGACGAATGGTGAATTCATCGATTTCGTTGTTTGTTTGTTTGTTTGTTATTATTCAATTTATTAGGAAATAAATGTGAAAAAATAAACGAGAACAAAAATGACAAAATTTTCTTTTTCTGCGCCAAATTAGAAAAAAGAAAAAAAAAACCTTTTTTGTTTTCAAAACTAAACATGAATGAAATTGCACGACCAGCTTCAGTTATTCTTGATGAATATTGTCGATATTATTCGGATTTCAGTAAACATAAATTTCGTAAATCTTATTTATTTTTCTCCCTATGTGTCCGTCTGTCTGTCTGTCTGTCAAGGTAAAATCGTAAATATTTACATAAAAAATCTCTATCCCCAAATCAAATATCAATTCGACCAATTGCTTAATGCTTCGTTTCATGTGTGGCATAATTTGTCCGACGACGAGAAAATTTCTTTGGGTACATTTATCGAACAAATCAACAATAATCAGGTGAAAACACGATGATCGAAAGTGCAAACATTCTGTCTCGATGTACTTTATTTTTGAAATATAGGACACATTGCCGACATGCAATTATCCATTGAAACGAACGATGTCAATAACACCGTACAAAATATTTTTGAAAGATCAACGTCGACAAATGCGACGAAAACATTCGACAATGTCAACGAAAGAAATCAATCAACGTTTAGCTAAACGTTGGAAAAATCTATCGAAACGAATGAAACAAATCTATCAAAATCGATCGAATCTCGCTAAGAAACGAATTTCTCATCGTTTATTAAAATAATCATAATAAGAAATAGTAAATAAATAAATTACAAAAAGAGGAAAAAGAAAAAAAGGAAAGTTTAATTACTAAAAAACGCATGTTGTAATAACTGTTCGGCATGTGGTCGATTGTCGGGTTGAATTTGTAGACATTGCTGAATAATGTCTCGAACATGTGCATTGCCATTCGGTGGGATAGGCGGTGTTTGTGTCAGCTGAGATATATAGGACATTTTCTCGTAATTATCTAAAATATGTTCAAATGGACGGTAACCATAGGTCATTTCGAAGAGAAGTACACCTAAAACGAGAGAGAGAGAGAGAGAAGGCATGAATTTTGATATTTTTGTTGTTTAAGAAATCAACGAACCAAGCGCCCAGATATCTGATGCTCGACCCTGTCGAGAGTAGTGACCATTTTGAACTTGACAGACTTCAGGTGGCATGTATTCCGGTGTGCCTAGAGAAAAATTGAAATCAGCTTTTTTCTTCGGAAAAAAATAAGAAATCCTACCAGCAAATGGTCGGAGAACGGATGTTTGAGAATGAGAGAGACGAAATGAAAGGCCTAGATCAATGATTCGTAATTGACCACCGTGTGTCATAATGAAATTTTCAGGTTTAATATCTTTAAAAACAGAGTTCAGTCATTTTTTGATTTCATGTTTAATTATCAAATTCAACCTGAATGAACGATTCCATGTCGATGAAGCAACGCAACAGCTTCAACCATTTGATACCAATAGTATTTCGTTTGTGCATTACTCATTTTCTTCTCATTAGGCGAGACTTGTAATGGCAGCATAAAACGAAAATCATGTCCGGTTTCCATAACAATTTTGCCTATTTGACTTTGACGATCGAATTCATGATTATAAACACGTATGACATAAGGATTTCGTGGTTGTAATTTCGTTAGATAACGAATTTCTTTGAAGAACATTTTCGTATGTTCAGTTGAATTATTCGAATCAAGATTTTGAACGATTTTTATGGCAACTGTTTGACCTGTTCGAGGTTCGTACGCTGAATAAACTCGACTATGAAGACCTTCGCCTAACAAACGATGAATTGTATAAGCTATGCCATTGACACAAATCAGAGATGAAAACGTTTTCGAATTTATTAATGATGCTGTCGATGATGTTTGTAATGGATAAGCCGGCAGAGCTAAAGACATTGTTTTTGAGAGAATATTTTTTTCGAAAAGTTTTATTTTAGATTTCTTACTTGCATCGCATGTTGCTTTGTAATTTGTGGGAAACGGATGAAAAGCATAGGCAACTTTCATGATATTCGTTTTCTATTTTTATTTCAAAGACATATCTAGAAAAAGACTAAGACGAACAAGTCATTCGAAAATCTCTTTTCTCTCGTTTTCATTCTTCGAAATGAATACTTTTGCATGGTTGATTGATGTTTTATATCGTTGAACATACGTATACACGTATATATACACCTCTCTCGTTATGCACTCACAATTTACGTAAGACGCGAAAGAAAAAAATACGAAGAAAAAACGCCGTATGTTCGAACGGTGACTCGTAAGTAAATAGGTATGCACTTTTACTCGATACAATTTCTTATTGATTCAACAACCAACTGTGAAATAATCGTTGTAAATAGTTTATTGATTCGAAATATAAAAGAAAAAAAAATATATAAACGTCATTGATTAGAAACCGGATTTTTTTCTGTCTCCTCGAACCAGATTCGACTGTTCTGATTAAACCATAATATGTGTTCCAGGAATGTATCGTGTATCTTTCCAGAAATGTACCTCGCCTGTATTATCTAAATTTCGTTGACATTGTGCACAACGATGGTATTGATCGCATTGTTCGTGAACAAGAACGCCTTGTGGTGCTTTCAAATGTTGTTTTTCTTGTTCATCACGTTGTTGTTTGTCGGTTCGAGCTTGTTGCCAAGTGTTTTCTAAGTCTTTACGAAGTTTTTGATTTCGACGATGTCTCTCACGATAATCAGCTATCAAACTAAAAGACCGAAACAACTATTCGAATTTGTACGATCATTGATTCTACGTACTCTTTTCTTATTGACTCCATGGCTTTCATTTCATGTTCTTGATCTTGAATTTGTTTGAGTAATTGTTGTCGTTGTCGTTGTTCGACTAATTCCTTCTGTTGACGGACAATATCCATTGCATGAAGACGACGTTCACGTAATTTGTCAGGTGTCATATCATTCATACCGAAATACGGTGTTTCCATTTCACCAGCTGGTAATTGAGCAGATTTATTTTGCATCTAGTCAAAAAATCAAATCAAATTTTCGATTTCAAAATAATCGTTCGTTTTACTTGATGTTCTAAAGTACTTTTGAATTCCTCTTGTCGAAGACGTTTATTCTTCATGTAAGTATCTCGTTCGTGTGCTAACCTGAGCAACAAAAACGGAACATTATGAATAAATTCTTTTTGTTTTAAATCAACAAACGATTCAGCTAATTGAATTTGTTCTAAACGTTCGGTAAAATCTTTGTCGACCTTTTCCGAACGTTGTTCGTCATGTTTCGCTTTGATTTGTACTTCTAATTGACGAGCAAATTCCTGTTGACGAATGTAACTCGGCGGTGTTTTCGTCCGTTTTCGAAAGATAATTGAACGCTACGCATAGAAAAAAACAATTAGAAAGAAAAACTCCAGGTGTACTCTTACAGGAATATCTGTTGTCTGCGGCCGTTCGAGTCGTTTAGCTCGTGTCGCTTCGGCAATGCCTAAATTAAACTAAACACAAAGATACAATTAAATACCTAAAGGAATAGAAAATGAAATAATTGCATACAGCAGCAATTCGTTGACGTTCTTCGCGTGCTGTTTTCATCGCCAACTAGAACCAAAAAAAGAAAGAAAGAACAAAGTGCAAAGGCAACAATTCGTAATGAATCAACTTCGCGTTTCTTTTGTTCTTCGAGATCTTTGTCGTGTTGATACTGTTCGAGTATTTTCGTTTCATCTAATTCTCGTTGACGTTTTTCATCGTGTACATAAACGGGTATATTTCGTTTATTTCGTTGATGACATTGATGGCAAAGATCGTGTTTTGTTTCCGAATGAAAACATGTCGATAGACGCGAAAGATTTTCGCTTGTCAATCGACGATCATTAGTATCTTGTTCGTGTTGACCGATCGAAGTTTTCGATCGACGAAGTAAAGGCGATGCTTTTTTCATTTCTGTCGATGGCCGATGAACGATATCCATCGATGAGAAAAGTGATGCAATAGGAATAATTGTTTCTTGTGTAGTTGTTTTGATAACATTCGTTGTTGTTGTTGATGATGATGGCGAATCTAGGAGAATATGATAGAAATAACCGTAGCGTCCGATTGCTGACTGTGCACGACGAGATCTTTTTGTTAGCATTTAGTGAAACTACTCTATGTGTATGTGTGTGCGTGAAAGTAAGTAATAAAATAAAAGAAATATGTTAATTAGCAAATTGAATAATTCTCGTCTGTTTTATTTTTTATTTTTTTCTTCTTCTTCTTCGCATTCTGTGACAAATAAGTTCTAGGCGAACAATTTCTTTTCTTTTCTTTTTTTTTTGTTTTTTTGCTATCGGTGTTCTTCAGTGAGAATAAGTAAAAACAAATTTGAACTAAGTATTTACCTTCGAGATTTTCATTAACTGTTGGAAGTTTAAGATCACTTTCGTTTTGTTGTTCATTTGTACCTTCATGTTCTTCATCCTCTCGAATTGATTGCATCGATGGATTACCAATTCGACTGTTCAATCGTGGAAGAACAACATTCGATGATGTCGGCGGTCGAATAGCCTCTCGTTCGGACATAACCGAATCGCATGTTTGCGGTCTCTGATTGTAAAACAAAATCAAAATTCGAATGCAAATTATTATACGTGTTTGTTCTTTTTTTATGGCTTACATTGCACATATTGTCAATAATATGTTTAGCAGCATTTTCATCAACTGAACTAACAAAATCTTTGAAAAATCTCATTTTAACTTTGCCATTTCGTATTTGCAATTTGCCAATATGTGAAAATGTAAATTCAACATTTCGTTGCGAAGCTATTGAACGATTAAGAATTTGTAGAACATGTTTAACACATTGATCGATTTGATCGCGTGTATAGGCTGTTTGTGTTTGTATATAAAAATAATTTAATGAATGTAATGGTATTGAACCATTAATCGGATAATGTGTATATTTAAGGCCATGATTTTGTGCAATTTTTTCCGAGAGAACAAAAACAGGTCGTTGAATAAGAAGGTATTTATTATTTCCGACGTCAATACGTTTTTGAATAAAGCTAAATGTGCCAAAACCGGGAATGTTTACGCCCTTAATTGAAAGAATTTTTTGATAAATCTTAGTTTTATTTTCAATTGTTGCGCCTACTTTTGCTTGTTTCATATAGGATTCAATGTATGCTGAGACGGCATCCCAAATTTTAATAATATCCTCATCAGTTAAATTAGCAAGTGATGCCGATGTTTGTTGATGTTTCGTTTGTGAGATTTTATTAATATTATCCGTCATTGTTTGTAAATGGTACAGGCAAGCAAAAATAGCAAGAGAATTATTTTATTTTCGGGGGGGTTTCTTTCATTTACACTTTTGAATAATATTTTGTTGCCAAGCATTGCTTATGATTAGAACATAGATGTCAGTCAATGAAAATCCATTTGTAAGAGAAAAAAAATACACAGCAACTCCATCTATTTCGAACCTTCCTAACAAAAATGTATCAATGGTCAATAGAATTCACTCATTGATTAGTCGAGTATCATCTCATTCTTGGATTGAATGAATAGTGAAGCAAAAAAGGCACGCACAAATATAAACACACACATACGCACACGAGAGACAGACAGAGAGAAAGAGACAGAAGAAAAAGTCATATCATTTCGGTATTTGTTTATTTTTCTTTAGAATACATAATGTCATTGATTGTCTTTCATTTTCAATAATAAAAAAATGGATGAAAATGAAACAATTAATTTAAATAACAATAATACAAGTCATTTAAAACAACATGCTTCGATTCCACAAGCATCGACGGTCTCAATAGTACCGAGTGAATTACGATCAGGTCAACAACGTGGACCCGGTCTACCAACGAATACAAATGAAACAACAACAACATCAACGACAGCAACAGGAACGAGCAGTTCCGGTCCAAATACGATGCTCATGGTTGGACCTAATTTCCGTGTAGGAAAACGAATTGGTGCCGGCAATTTCGGAGAAATTCGTCTCGGCAAAAATCTGTACAATAATGAACATGTTGCTATTAAACTAGTATGTTTCAATATTTTTTTCCAAAAAAAACCAAACAATCAAATTAAAATTGAATTCGTTTTCAGGAACCGATGAAATCTCGTGCACCTCAACTTCATCTTGAATATCGATTCTATCGACAACTTGGCACTTGTGGTTGGTTTCGATTTGATTTTTGTTTTGTTAAATTCATTTTTTTCTGCAGAAGGCGTACCTCAAGTACATTATTTCGGTCCATGTGGTAAATACAATGCTCTGGTCGTCGAATTACTCGGACCATCACTCGAAGATTTATTCGATAATTGCGATCGAAAATTCTCATTGAAAACCGTCCTTATGATAGCTATTCAATTGGTAAACAAACCGACCTTTTCTTTGCTCGAGCAAAATAAATAGTTGATTTATCAATGAATTTAGATTACACGCATGGAATACGTTCATTCAAAAAATTTAATCTATCGAGAGTAAGCAAAAAAAAGCAGAACAACGAGACAGTCAAATTGAAATCTTGTCTATTCAAGTGTAAAACCTGAAAACTTTTTAATTGGTCGTTCATCGACACGGAAACAGCATCTCATTCATATAATCGATTTCGGCCTAGCAAAAGAATATATCGACCCGGATACAGGTCGACATATACCTTTTCGTGAACATAAAAGTCTGACTGGTACGGCAAGATACATGAGTATAAATACTCATCTCGGCAAAGAACAAAGTCGTCGCGATGATCTAGAAGCACTTGGACATATGTTTATGTATTTTCTTCGCGGAAGTTTACCCGTATGTGAATGATTTACATTTGATATTTCAATGTTGTTGTTGTTGTTGTTGTTGTTGTTGAATTTCTAGTGGCAAGGATTGAAAGCTGAAACATTGAAAGAACGTTATCAAAAAATCGGTGATACAAAACGCGCAACAAGTATCGATGTTTTATGTCAAAATCATCCTGGTAAAAATCATTTCGATAGAAGAAGAAAAAAAACATCGAATCGTTTTTTGTTTTGTAGAAGAATTTGCTAAATATTTAAAATATGTTCGAAATCTTGATTTTTTCGAAACGCCAAATGTATGTGCCTATTTGAATGTCATATTCTCTATCTCAACTTTCTCTAACGTTGTTTTCAGTACGAATATCTTCGAAAATTATTCAAAGATTTAATGGATTCTCGAAATTATGTGAACGATTACAATTTCGATTGGGTTGAAAAAATGCAAAAACTATCAAATCGTTCAACATCAAATAATACGTCACAATATCCAACATCGAATCAACAGGATACACCATCTAGTCCAGCTGCACGACAAACGAATAAAGTGCGAACGATTTCGATTTTTTTTTTGAAAAATCTAAAATTAATATTTCATATTCAGACGAATCAACCGGATGAAGAGACTGGTCCCGAACGAGCACGAATTATTGCAGCATCTGCGCCAAATGTCGATGTTATCAGTGATACTAAGTATTTCGTCTTAATTGTTATTTAAAAAAAAACACGATTTCATTTGTCTTTCATTAGATGTTGTTGTTTTTTTAATCGTCGTACTCGTCAGGCCAATAATAAACAAACAAGAAAATGAACATTTACTTGCTCATTATTCAGCCTTCCATTCGGCAATTGAGATAACTTGGCCGCCATTTTTCTTTTCTTTTCTTTTTCTACTTCTTTGTTTGTTATTATTATTGCGTGTGTATTCATTCTGCTTTCTCTCTCTCTCTTTCTCGTTTTATTATAAGCAGACACAAACGAAAACAAAAAACAAAAATATTTTTTATTTATTTCAAAAACATCGCGGACAGAAAGACAGACAGACAGACAAATGTTTCTATCACTCTTTTCTTCTTCTTCTACTTCTTACTTACTTAAAGAGAGAACAGTCTAGGTCAATTACTGATAAGAACACTAAAATAATATATATATATATATCGAATTGAATATGTATCAATAACTGATTTTCTTTTCTGTACTTATTCTTACAGTCAAAAAACAATTTTTCCTCACTCGCTCTCTCTCTCTCTTTCTATCTCTTTTTCTTCATGTTCGTCATCTCTTCTTTTCATTATCATTTGTTATGCGCTTATATGATGTGTGTGTGTGTATTCAAACCAAAACAAAAAAATTACGGCAAAACAAAAGACATTAGCAGTCAAATAATAAGATTTCGAGAGAAAAAAATGCCAATTCTTGATTGTTATTGTTATTTTGTTTGAAGATTAGCGTGTGATATCATCCATGGAAGAAAATGAAGTTCCTAGTCTAGCAGAAATTCACGTAGCTGCAAGTCATTTACGTTCGATTTCACTTCCAATTACACCTTTATTAACAAGCACAATATTAAATAATTTAACAAAAAAAAATGTGTATTTAAAATGCGAAAATTTTCAACGTACAGGCTCGTTTAAAATTCGTGGCGCATTAAATGCCGTGTTAAATGCATTGAAAGTCGATCCGAATGTCAAAGGTTTTGTTACGCATTCATCGGGTAATCATGGTCAAGCATTATCTTATGCAGCATCGATTGTCAAATTGCCATGTGTTATTGTCGTGCCTGAAGGTACACCGAAAAATAAGACCGATGCCATCGAATACTACGGTGCTGAATTAGTTATTTGCGAGCCAACACCTGCTAGTCGAGTTAATACTTGTTTACAAATAAGTCAAGAACGAGATTATTTAATTATCCCACCGTTTGATCATCGAGACGTTATTGCTGGTAAAAAGAGAGAGAGAAAGAACAAATGTTTTTTTTTGCTTGAGTGTTGTTTTTCATAGGACAAGGAACAATTGCAGTTGAATTGCTCGAACAAGTCGCTGATTTAGATGCTATTTTAGTACCTGTGAGCGGCGGTGGTCTTATCAGTGGTATAGCATTGTATGCCAAACGTATTAATCCAAATATTCGTGTTTATGCTTGTGTACCCGAGGGTAAAATGCTTGAAGATTGTTTGAAAGAAGAAAAACGTCTTTGGCCTGAACCACCGAAATTTCTTTCGACGAAATGCGAATGTAAAATTTTGTTATTGACATAGATTCTTCTATTATGATCATCGTTTTAGCATGTCGTTTGCAACAATGTGGTACATTAACATTTCCAATAATGTGTTCATTAATTGAAAAACAGGTTTTCACCATATCCGATCAAGTCATGATCGATGCAACACGATTTGCTTTCGAACGTTTGAAAGTCGTCGTTGAATTAGCTGCTGGTCTATCTCTTGGTGCTATATTAACCCAATGCGATAAACTCGATGCTAATATTCGTAATGTTGGTATTATTCTTTGTGGTGGCAATATTGATCTAAGTAAACCTTTACCTTGGCAAGAGAATTAATCAAAAGAAATAAGAAGAATCATAATTAATAATAATAATAATCATCCATATTTTTTGTTTCTTTTTAATTATTCGTCGTGATTAATAATAAAAAAAATATTGAATTTAGACAAACGAACGGTTTCGTTCATGTTGAATGGATCGACCTGAACGAACACTTCGTTCGAGAATTTTAATATACATTCGTTTGTCTCGATCGGTCGAGATGACCGACAATCGATTTGATTGATGATGATTTACTTGAGTTAATTTCTTTGGAGCTGTAACATAATATGTTCGTTCATTTTTTCGATGGAAATAACTAAAATTGAATTTTCGAATTTCGATTTTTGTTGAAAACAATTTTCCTACCGAATTATTCGTGGTTGTAATGAGCATATAAAGATAAATAGACATATTCCACAAATAGTTATTAGAGTTATAGTAACAAGTACGATTGCAAATATGTCCATTGAAAGCAACTAATGTTGTCTGTCAACTGTTGATAGAACATATTCTTCTTTACAAACAACTATCCGTATCGAATTCTTATCAAATGTCATTCCAAATGGAGTTCTTTGGATAGAAGAACAGGAGAAAAAGAAGAAAAAAAAGATACATATGTTAGTAGCCCGGAAACAATGAACATCAAAGTAAATCAATGAGAACTAACTGATGGTAATAATGCATAGAGGTTATTTCTCTTGACATATTATATATACGTATATATAGAAACAATTTGCACTGTTGTTTAGCTTTTTTTTTTCTCTCTGTTTTCCGAGAAAATTCCGAAGTATTAGCTATTCATAGCCGAAAATCAGGTCGATCAATGCAAACGGAAGTTAAATAAGAAGAGACAAAAAAAAGAATGTTTGATTTCGATTTCTCTCTTTTCTTGCGTGATTGATAAACAATTTTGTTCTTAATTGATTCTATCGTGTCAAGATTCTCTAATGTATTTAATGATAAGATAATTGATCAACCATTATGAACAGAATCTATGCATTGCATCAAATCAAGCTGACTTTCTCTTTTAGTGTCTGGAAGTTCTTTTCTTCTCTATAATTAAAATTCAAGTAACAATTGTTTCATACTTCCTTTTTCTATTGATGAATTTTAAAAAAAGATTCGAAGAAATGTCGTTCTTTTCCTAGACCAATAATTATCTAGACTTGAGTTTTATAATTATGACACAAATAAATCATCTATCCAGACTTGTAACTCTTCCGTTTTGTTTGATGTGTTTATATTTATTAATCAAATAGTTCAATGAATAGTTTTGATTCTTCGAAACACGATAATATAGAAATGATAAAGTTAAGATATGTGAAAAAAATAACATTAATAATGCTTCAACCTTTCGAATAAGTAACAAATGAATGTCGACGAAGAAGTTTTTTCATCGATGATATTCTTGGTAGAACAATGAAGAAAACGAAGAAAAAAACACGAACTATATTTACTGGCAAACAAATACTTGAATTAGAAAAAATGTTCGAAGATAAGAAATATTTATCATCTATTGAACGTGCTCAAATAGCAACACTATTAACAATATCCGAAACTCAAGTCAAAATCGGGTAAATTATTTTTTCTCAAGGACCGAATAAAACTGTTTTTATTCAAGGTTTCAAAATCGTCGTACAAAATGGAAGAAAACAGAAAATATTTCCAATGCTAAAGCAGCGGAATATAAATTTGGCATACGAAAATTTTCATTATCGTCATCATCAGATCAGAAATCACAAGAACATTATTCGAACAGTGATTCAAATTCGTCTAGTTGAACTATTTTTTCTTTGTAAGCAAATTAAATTAAATCGAAAACAGAATCTTCTACAAATCTATACGAAAAAAAGTTTCTATATTTATCTTGGTCGTCATTTAAATGTTGGTAGGATTGGCGCATTTATCTTATTAACACGTTTTTGAGATGACAGATATAGAGATAAGAATACTGTTGCCCAAAAATAAACACAAATATATTCAACATGAATAAAATCAGTATTTCATGACTACTGTAATGTCAATTCGAAAAACAAATGATTTCTCACTGAATTTTCATGTAAATCACATAAAATCTATTCTATTAGAATCAAGGAAAAAAATCAAAATGAGCCTTTTAATTAACTATTTTTGTCTGTAGAAGAATAAAGATTTTGTTGTTTTTATTTATTTATAAAGGATTTGTAAATATAAATTATCTTTTTACTATGTAGTTTACTTAAAGGTACATTAACACTGTATAAAAGACAAGTCAATGATGTCAAATAGCGCTAACTATTGATTGTCGACGTGTTTGAAGAGGCCGTTGCCTCGACAGAAAGCAAAGCAATGGCATAGTGAACAAGACAACGCTTGTAATTGTTTATTTGATTGATCGAACATGTCCGACGAAGAATCCGAACACGAAGAAGCTGAAGAAATCGAAGCTGAAAATAAATCAGGTTTTATTCTCGAGAATTAAATAGAGAAATAATTGTTTTTTGTCTTTGTTGTTATCGTAGAAAATGAAGGAGAAGAAGAGGAAAAATCGGAACGAGGCGAAGAAGAAGAAACTGAAGAAGAGGTCCGTGAAGAAGTGCCTTTAACTGACGAAATCATAGCTCAATCGTTGTCATTACTGGCAAAAACTGGGACGGGCCTGGCGCATGCTTATACGCGGCTCGAAGCATCGAATCGGTAGATGAATTTCATTCGAATTGAATGTTATTCTATCGAGAATTTTCTTTAGAAATTTAACCGATGTTTCTCGTCTTGAACCGTTCGTTCATTTACGTTTCGTTGATCTTTCGAATAATCGTCTTCGAACGATTTCATCATTGAATCGTTTGAAATTTCTCTTAACATTAAAATTAGATTCAAACGAACTTTCAACATTCGATCTACCACCATTTCCATATTTGCAAACATTAAGTTTGAGTAATAATCGTTTACGATCAGCTCAAGGCATTGAACAACCACGTTTAGAAATTCTCAATTTAAATCGTAGGCGAAGAAGATAAAACTTTAGAAAAAACAACGAATTTCTTTCTCTCTCTTTTTAAGATAATCAAATCGATACATGTACGGGTCTTGATCAGAGTAAATTACCGAATTTACTCACACTTGAAATGCGAGAAAATCGTTTGGTAACAACCAAAGGCATATCATTGCCGAATTTGAAGAGTTTATTTCTCGTAAGACAATATGAGTTCTCGATTTTCAAAAGGAAAAGTATTCGTTTTTTATTTAGGCAGCAAATAATCTAACAAAACTCGAAAGTTTAGAAGATCTTTCACGTTTAACAACACTTCATTTACGTGATAATAAAATGGAAACATTAGACGGATTTAGCGAGAATATGAAACAATTGCAATATGTCAATTTACGGTTGGAAAAAATTAAGAATTTAATTTAAAAAAATATCTGTATGTTTATCTAGAGCGAATAATGTCACCGATGCAGAAGAATTGAAAAAATTGGCTGTTTTACCAACACTACGTGCACTTGTTTTATTAGGTAGATGAAGGAGAGTCTTTTTGTTTGAATTCGATTTCTGTCTTCTAGAAACGCCGTTATCCGAAACTGATGCCTATCGAATGGAAGTTCTTGTTGCATTGGATAAACTTGAACGGTAAGAGTTAATTTATATTCGTTTGATTGAAACGAGATCTCTTTCGTTTTAGATTGGATAAAGATCAATTTACCGAAGAAGAACGAGCCGATGCTCAGGAAGAACAAAAACGTCGAGCTGAAGAGAACAAAGAGGTACAAAATGAAACGAAACATTTTTTTTTCTCTTTCATCATTCGTTTTAGAATGGTGGCGAAGAAGGTGCGAAACAGGAGGGCGAAGGTGCCGGTGGTGCTGATGAAGAAGAATAAACTTCGTTCTTTTTTTCTCTTCTCTTTTTTTGTATAACTAACATACAATCTAAGAATTAAAAATAAATACCGGAAATAATTCATCTTTTTTCTTCTTCACATCGTGCAAATTACGTCATAGAGACTCATACGGAAATGAACAAGTGAAATTGATTTTGTAATCTATTGACCTTTTGAGACTGAATTCGATTACTCGAATGATCAAGATATGTTTATCGTGATGTTTATATAATATATATATATATACGTATACATAGTGTACAAACGATGTCAAGGTGTTAGACGAAAGTTTTTTTGTTGCTGCTGTTTGTGTTAAAATGCTTTTTACACGTTGAAGAAATAGATCGATGATGGACAACAGTCAATTGGTTGAACAATCGATCAAATTTGACTGGTAAAATATCATTTTACGACTAGACAAAACAAGAGTTCAATTTAATAAATCTTGTTAATTGACATCGCAGAAGAATAACATTGATCTGATGTTATTTCAAGGTCAATTCAAGCGTTCATATGTATGCTGCTGCTGCTGCTACTTTCTTTCGAAGGAGAGAGAACAGGAAAAAAAGAGAGAAAAAGATATATATGTATGTATTCACAATCAAGTTCACTTTCTTTTGAATATAAGTAGTCTAAGAGAGTCATGCGTTAGTAGTTTTACTGTTCTGTCATTGTGTCATTGATGCGTAATTTGAGATTGCTCATTCAAGGATAGATTTCACATCCGGAATGTAAATGAGTAGAAGATCTTTCTGTTTTAATCAATAATCATACATATGTTAATGGATCTCATTCGAATATTATTGGCATCAGCCGTGAAAACTGTCAATTGAACAAAGATTTTGTTATGAAAGAAGAAGAAGAAGAAGAAGAACAAATGATCTTATTGGCACCATGTGTTTAAGTATGAAGAAAGAGATTAGAAATCTGTGCGTGTGTAAGTGTTACATAGTTTGTCTGTCTACAATCAGTTATTCTTTTCTTTTAAAGAGATGATGAATGCATGCATAATTTGAATGGACTTGTGAATAAATCTTCAAGTGAGTTTGTTCATCGATGTGAAGGTTGACCGAAACCGTATGATCAAACAACGGGAAGAGAAACCGACTGTCGTCTAATTCTTGAAGTGCTATTCTGATCGAATGAATATGAAGACTTGTATTAACAAGTATCGAGAGTTATTAATAAGAAGAAGAAAAAAATGGGGATGAAAGTTCTTTTTTTTTTCTTTTTTCGTATTCTTTTCTCTGTTCAATCGAGTATAGGATACATTTAATTTTCGAGTAGTTTGGTACGATTACGAATGAGAAATTGTACACTTCGCAATTGTCATCGAGTACAATATGCAATTAGTTATGCATATTTAATCTTGAAGAAAGCAAAACAAGTTTAACATTCTTTTGTCGTTCAACACCTGTTTCACCGAGTGCACATTTGTAAATGCACATTTTCATTTTTCAGATGAATGTCTTAAGAATTCTTCTACTGCTGTTGTTATCTCTATCGATAGTTCATTGTGAACCAATTGAATTACCTGAACTCGTTCTACGTGAACGAACAATTCATCAAAATCGTTTGATTTATAAATTTAATCAATCGATTCATGAACAATATTCATATCGATTTGTTCATCGAGATAATCAACGATATTTTACATTGAATTCATCAACTGGTGAATTGTATCTTCGAGAAACGATACTACCCAATCAACAATTAACATTGAAAATATTCGAATTATTTCATGAAAAACTCTATCATCTACCGATTCGAATCGATACTAACGAACAAATTCGACCGATATTTCCCTATTCATCATCACAAATACAATTTCATATTTCAGAAAATTCTCCAATCTATCAATCGAAATTATTCATTCAACAAAATTCCAATCATAATCATCAACAAGTGAATTATCAATTGAAAAATATCGTTCAAAATTTTCCATTTATTCTCGAGATTAACACCGATCTTGGCAATCGTTTAGCACTCGTACTTATTCAATCACTCGATCGAGAATCCATCGATCTGTACAATTGTTCATTGATTGTTACGGATATCAATGGTTATTATGAATCATTAAATATTCATATTATCATCGATGATGTCAATGATCAATCACCGATATTTGAACATTCGAAATATTCGATTGATCTATCCGAGAATACATCGATAAATACAACGATTCTACGTGTTCATGCGATTGATAATGATATTGGTTTGAATAGTCAAATTGTTTATGTTTTTCCTGATGCATCGAAACAATTCTCGAGAATATTCTCAATTGATAATCATACAGGTGATATTCGACTTCGTTCATCGATTGACTACGAACAACGTTCATCGTTTATATTCTACATTGAAGCACGTGATTGTGGCAAAGATTATCGTTCATCTCAAACTTTAATTAATATAACAATTATCGATGAAAATGATAATGCACCAATGATACATTTTCGTTTTCTAACTGAAATCAAATACAATCCATTGAAGAATCTCGTTCAAATTTCAGAAAATTATCCAATTGATAAATTTTTCTCTCAAATACTTGTCACAGATGATGATAGTGGTGTCAATGGACATGTTCGTTTATGGCTTGACGATGATTCGAGTCATTCGTTTCATCTTCATCAAATTGATAATCAAACATATTTTCTCAATCGAACGAAACCATTCGATTACGAAATCGAACGTGAATATGTTCTTAAATTCTATGCCGAAGATTTCAATCCTATGAAACCTCTACAAACAATCAAAACTCTGACAATTCAAATTCTCGACGAAAACGATCATCAACCGAAATTCTCACAATCGATTTACTATTTTACATTGAAAGAAAATAATCCGAAGAACATGATTTTAACTCGAATTGAAGCCACCGATCGAGATCAAGGTGATAATGGTCGAATTACGTATGAAATTCAAACGAATGAAACATTCATTCCATTTTCTATCGAATCCGATACAGGTATCATTCGTTGTTTGAAATCGTTCGATCGTGAACAACGAACATTCTATGAATTCGAAATCATTGCACGTGATCATGGCCATCCGAATTCTCTTTCGAATCGAGTGCCAATTCGAATTCAAATCGATGATGTCAACGACAATCCACCGACGTTCGAATTCAATAGATATGAATTTTCGATTGAAGAAAATTGGCCTCGATCGAAACCGATTGGATCGATTCGTGTATTCGATCGCGATCTGGAAAATCATTTTACGTATCAAATTCAAAATGAAAATACATTTCACATTAATTCACAAGGACAAATCTTTGTTCGTACAGAAATCGATCGAGAAATTCGAGATTATTACGAACTTTTTCTTACTGTTTCCGATTCGTATTTTCAAACATCGATTCAAATCGAAATTCGAATCTTAGATATCAACGATTGTTCACCTCAATGGATCAATCCCGTAGCGAATCGAACAAAAGTCTTCCTCAATAGAGATCAATTAACGATCGGCATGAATTTATTTACATTTCAAACAATCGATCACGATGATCTATCGAATGGTAATGGCCTTGTTTCATATTCGATGGTGAATCCTTACGATTTTCTTGAATTATTACCTACGGGTGAATTAATACTCAATTCGACGCCATCGATTGGCAAATATGATCTTGTAATTCAAGCTCAAGATCACGGTCAATCACATCAATATTCATCGACGATTCAACTCGATCTATTCGTAGGTGATAATTCGACAAATGCCAATTATTTTCACGAACATTTACTACGAATCAATTCACTTTCAACAATCAAACGTGTTCTTCTTTTTTCAATATTTCTTCTTTCGATTGCATTTCTCAGTTTATTCTTTATTTCATTGATTATTATCGGTATTTGTCGATATCGAAAACAGAAATATCTATATTATATTAAATGTAATGAAAACCAATCATCATCGCCTTCATCATCATCGACAACAACAGGTAAACACCTACCTTCAAGTGATTTTTACAGTAATTGTAGTAAACATGATGATATAACCGATGTTGACGAATGGACAGATCCGAATGATAGTCAAAAAGATTGGTCAATCGAGAAGATTCTCTATCCCGATTGGTTATACCGTGATATGATTCCTCAAACAACGACATTTATCGATAAAAATACGAAACAAGTTCGTTTCGATTACGAATCTGTTCGACATGGTTTAACAACAACAACGATGATGATTACCAATCAAGAGCATTCAACACATCATACATTTATTTAAATTTTTTTCTTTTGTAAATCGATCTTTTGACAAACAAAATAATTCTTATCTTTTCTTTTTTAATAAAATAAAAAAGGACATACGTACATACATCGAAGTGTACTCACATCTGGCGTAAGTAAAAAGTACAAGATAATGCAATCATATACACGCGTTTGCGACGTGTTTTTTTGTGATAGCGTCACGACCTTGATGGGCGGAGGAAGAGAAAATCGAAAGAAGAGACATGACATGATCACATTTGCGCGTTTTACTTCGAACTAATCATGAGTAGTAACGGGTATACGAACGGACATACAACGGTTAGAAAATCGAATTTCGGTGCTGGACCTGCACAATTACCGCTTGAAGTAGACGAACTTTGTGTTGAATTGAAAAAAATAGATGAATTGATATGATTTTCAAGGTTTTGGAAAATGTGCAAGCCGAATTTTTGAATTTCAATGGATCGGGTTCGAATATAATCGGTAGGCGGAAGTGATCGATTTGTGAAGATTTATTTAGTTTTTTTTTTTTGTTAATTTTATTCTACAGAACTTAGCCATCGATCATCGACTTTTGCAAAGGTAATTCAAAGTGCTGAACAAACAATTCGTGAACTTTTGTAAGACATTTCCTATGTTTTATCGAATAGTTTTTTATTAATTTTAAATTGAAATCGATAGATCGATTCCAGATTCGTATGCTGTTCTCTTTTTACAAGGTGGTGCTACAGCTCAATTCAGTGCTATTCCATTGAATTTTATTAATTTACAATCATCTCAAACAGCTGATTATCTTGTTACTGGTTATTGGTCAGAGAAATCAGCGAAAGAAGCTGAAAAATTCGGTAAAATCAATTGGGTCGTACCGAAAGGTAAATATCAAAGTGTACCATCGGAAGATACATGGAAATTAAGTGAAAATCCATCGTATTTCTACTATTGTGCCAATGAAACTATTCATGGCATTGAACTCGATCAAATTCCATCGATTGTACCTAAAGATGTGCCCATTGTTTGCGATATGTCATCAAATTTTCTTACACGACCTTTCGATATCACTAAAGTAAACTTAAAATAGATTTGTCCTTCGATAAGAACGACGGACTCTTTCGACTTTAGTTCGGCGTAGTTTTTGCAAGTGCACAAAAAAATTTCGGTGCAAGTGGTCTCGTTCTTGTTATTGTTCGTAAGGATTTAGTTGATCAATCAACGAATAAAAACATTCCAGTTATTCTTGATTATAAAATTCAAATCGAAAATGGTTCAATGTACAACACACCGCCAACATTTGCGTACGTCAATCATTTCTTGTAAACTTTTGACAAATGTTGTTGTTATTAGAATTTATATTGCTGATAAACTGTTCAATTGGACGAAACGTCAAGGCGGTTTGAAAGCACTCGATCAACAATCCGAAGAAAAATCTCAACTTGTCTATGAACTTATCGATCAATCGAATGGTTTCTATGTGAATTCAATTGCAAAAAGTGTTCGTAGTCGAGTGAATATACCTTTACGTATCATTACCAATGGTGTACCTGATGAAAAACTCGAAGCTCAATTTCTTAGCGAAGCTATTAAAGCTAATATGATCGAATTGAAAGGTCATCGAGCTGTTGGCGGTATTCGTATTAGTCTTTACAACGGTATGACTATTGGCGAAACACGTCAATTAGTTGATTTTATGCGTGCATTTCAAAAGAAACAAAATAGTTAATTGAATTTTTTTTTGTTTTTTCTTTATTCGAATTAAGAACGTGAACGTGTTTTCATGGTTAAATAACGTTGTAATTCCTAATGAATAAAAGAATATAATCGGTGTTTGTTTGATGCAAACAAAATATCTTACTGCTAGTTTTTGTTCGCGCATAGCATCAATCGATGCATCGGCATATTCAGGATCGCGACCATAGTCTTTAACCGATGATGGATCACGTTTTTCCACCTAAAGAGAAAAAAAATGATCGATGAATTCTTTTCGTTTTTTGTTCGTAACGAACTTCTTGAGGAAATTGTTTACAAAATGCTGCTCCCCAAACAGCTACTGGCGTTCTGAACGAAAAAAAAAGAAAACAAATGTTTACTAATTCAAATCAATTAATCGGTTATTGATCGAACTTTTCACGTAAATCACCAAGTTCATGTTCGCCTATTGGCGGCGCTCCGAGTTGTTCGGATGTTTCACTTCCGCATTTAATAAATAGTGCACTTTGTGGATCAATTTGTGGTTGTTTACTAAAAATCAAAGATAAAACTCTCTCGTTTTCTTTTTCTTTTTCCGTTTTTACTTCGGCAATTCAGTATCGAATAGTAAATGATTAAGCATTGATTTTAGGATGACACTCTCTTTCGATTGATTATAGGACTAAAGAAAAATGAAGGATTCATTCGAAGAATTTGGTAATTCAATCAATACCAGTAAGGTTGCACCGTGATAATAAGCGAGAAATCTGAGTGTTTTAACAATTGTCTTTTTTTCTGCAGGTTGAAGTTGCTAAACAAAAACAATACAAAATTAGATCATTACGAGAGAAGATAAGTTTGTATTACATCGAATGCATCGTATTTCGAGCCAATAATTAACATTGGAATACGCAATGGATCGACTTCATTTTTATTCTAAAAATAAATAAATTGCGTGGTCTGAACGTTCTTTTCGTTTGAATGGTTTATCAACGAACTGCATTGCCAATACGTTTGAGAATCGAATCTTTCAGTTTTTCTTTGAGTTCAGGAGTTTGTTTAGTTGCTTCGCTAACGCAATATTTCACTCGTTTTGATATAGCATCATAGAGAACTTGATAGGTATGCCAAAGTTCCTGTGGTTTTGATAGATCGAGAACGAGAACAACCGATGCATTTCTATAGAAAACAAAAGCAGACAAAATACACTTGGAATTTTATTTTCATTTTTTCCTACGCGATCGTTTCCGGTGTGAGAACAACATCGATGATTTTCGCAAGAGCTGTTCCGTCGCCTAATTCCCAAACATGACCAATTTCTTTTTTTATCTAATCGAAACAAGAAAACAAACAAAATCTTTTTCTTTATGCAAAATTGTTATATTTATTAGTCTACATTGTCGAGATTTTTCGGCTTTTTTGCATAATTATAATCAAGTGCGACGGTTGGTTTTGCAGCTTCATTTGTTCTTAAAATGCAAAAAAACGAGACACAAGTCAAGATAGCTGAATAATCGAACAAACTGAGTCATACCTTTCTAAATAACGAAGAATCATGGTTGTTTTTCCCTTGAATTCGAAATAGAAAATTCAGATTAATTAATTAAAATTCAATTAAGGTCGCGAACCCCTTTTTGACTGCCAACGAAAAGAACAGTATTCGATTCAGTTGGTAATGTTTCAGCTAAAGCGAAAGAAAGATAAATCTTCTTCGAACAAGTAATTTCAATCGATCTACTTTGTTCTCGAGCAGAGACTATCTCTCGAGCTGCGTCCCACAACGATCTTCCACTTCCACCTCCACTACTAAGAAAAAAAAATTTTTTTTTAGAATCAAATCAATTAATTTATTCTCACCTAAAATCTTTGTCTCGTTTTTTCTGTCCACCATAAAAATCATCATCATATCTAAATCAAAACTTTCGTATGCAATTGAATCATTAAAAATCTAACTTTTTTCCATCGTCATCATCATCATCTTGATTTCGTCGTGGCATTTTTGTTCCTTTATATCTAATTTAATTTCCTTTCAAACACGCACATAGGTAAACCATAGAACTGAACCTTTCTCAAGCAACAACCCTCATTCTATTCACATTCATGACATCTATGCAGTATGCAGATGAGAATCGTTCGTTTCTATAGTAATCAAAGAATCGCAAGAAGAATAAAAAGAAATGCAAGGTACTTCAACCGAGTGTCTCTTCTTTCTCTTAAGACAATAAATACTTCTAAGCCAGTCTAATCCTTTTCGTCGTCTTCTTTACGAGTACATCTGGAAAAACTGAATTGTTCGATATCATTCGACTATAATAAATATGCTAGTTTATTATTTTTTTTTATTTTATTTCAAGTATTTCTAACATATATTCTTAAGTGTGAAAATATATTCTTTTTTTTCAGTAGTTTAAGTATATATAAAAAGAAAAAAAATGCGAGTTTTTCTTTTTTTTTCATGTTTAAATTGTAAAAAAAGAAAACATACGATGGGCGAAATACGACATTTTTAATGCTTCGAGAGCTGTAACATTAGCAATGAAAACAGACAGTTGGAGAGAAACATTTGTTGCTTATTTTTCTTCTTCTCTCTAGATCATGTGGATTGATGTTTTAGTTGAAAATTTTCTTCGAATTAATTACCGGTGATTTAGAACGCAATGGAAAGTACGAATCGAATTCAAATCGCTTTTTTTTCTTCGAATGTTCCTTTTTTTTTGTTTGAAAAGAGTATCGAATACTTGGGAAAAAAGGTGAAGGTACTTTTTCAGAAGTATTAAAATGTCAAAATGTACGCGACGGAACGTTTTGGGCAGCGAAGAAAATGAAACAATTATATAAAAGGTTTGAATATTAATGAATTGAATGGTAAAATTATTCTCGTATTTTTTTAGTATGGATGAAATCCATCAAATACGTGAAATTCGTGTGCTAAGACAACTCAATGGTCATCCTAATATAATTTTTCTTCGTGAAATTATTTTGTATGTCCAGTTTTCTTGAGGGAGCGAGAGCTAATAATTCGATTGATACACATTTTCTGTAGTGATAAACGAAGCGGAGTGTTATGTTTAATATTTGAATTAATGAACATGAATTTGTATGAATATATCCGTGGCAGACAACGTGTATTATCAAGTGAAACTGTATGCAAATTTATGTATCAATTACTCAAAGCACTAGAATTCATTCATAGGTAATTGTGTTGTAATATGAAAATTGATTTTAATCGAAATGACTTTTGTGTCTTATTTAGACACACGTTTTTCCATCGAGATGTAAATAATTTTACTATGAAAATGGTCTCGAAATACGTTTTTTTTCTCTCATTTTGATTAGGTTAAACCGGAAAATATTCTTATTAAAGATGATATTTTAAAATTAGCCGATTTCGGTTCCTGTCGACAGACTCTATCAAAACATCCATTTACTGAATACATCTCAACACGATGGTATCGAGCACCTGAATGTCTACTCACAGATGGATACTATCGAAATCATATGGACATTTGGTCCGCTGGTAGATGACAACTATTCACATAGATTGATACGAACTTTTAGTTTCTTCATTGACATTAGGTTGTGTGATGTTTGAAATTATTACTCTTAGACCATTATTTCCTGGTAGTAATGAACTTGATCAAATTAGTAAAATTCATGAAGTATTAGGCACACCATCACCAAGTACATTAGATAAATTTCAACAGTATGAACATGTTGCTATGGATAAGATTGAGACTACTTTCATTTTGCTTCTGTTTCAGTCGGAATTCAGCTGTAGATTTTAATTTTCCACCTCGACGAGGCACAGGAATTGCTCGTCATTTAACGCATTGTTCATCAGATACCATTGATCTGATAAATCAACTATGCATTTACGACCCTGATCATCGTATTTCAGCTGCTCAAGCATTGAGACATCCCTATTTCGATGCGATTAGGTAATTTAAAATTAAACAAACAAACAAACAAACAAATAGCCATTGATTTGCTTTAGAAATCAAGAAGTCGAACAAATTCAAGAACAAGGTACCAATCAATGGGAGAAAGAAGCGAGAATAGTAAAAACAAGTGAAGATCAATATGAACGATCAGATTCGAGTAGTAGTAAATCTAGTAATGTTGATGCAAATAATCAATCACCGCAAATTGTAAATCAACAACAGACACTTATCAAACCTGAATTTAATCGAGTAAAATAAATAGAAAATTTGTTGTTATTTAAAAGTCAATTATTTTCTTTTTAGTTAATCTATCCACCTGCTAAAGCTCAATCATTAATCGATACTCGTATGGCAGGTCAAACACTGAAAAAACCATCGATACATAATTTCAATGGGAAAAAACCGAAGAACACATTTTCTAATCCACAACCCGTTCATCTGAATCAAACACATTTTTTCTATGGTAGTCTTTCGTCCATGGGTACGACAACTAAAAACCGACAGACAACTAAAAATTCGCCCATGCCTTTCTTACCGCCCGTATCAGGTGCTTCAGCGTTTTCAAATTATTCAACAACTACTACTGGTCATTCAACGACCATACTCAATAAAGTATGTTCTTAAAAATGAAATATTCAAATTGATATTCTGTTGTTGTTGTTGTTGTAGAATAATTATCAAGGAAAAAATACGGTTGGATATTATCCGATAATGACCTACCGACCGTACAAAAAATGAATACATTCTTTCACAAAATCGGGCTTGTATATTAACACTTCTCACTGATTTAATTCTCTTTTTCTCTGCTTTTTTTATTACCGTATTTACTTCCTGTTATTCTCTTGATTTGACTAAATAAAACAGACTTTCATAGGACACTTGTGTCTATCAAAGAATATTTATCAGATCAGAAGACTAATATTTCGACTATATATATAACTACAGATAAGAAAAAAAAGGAAAAGCAAAAAATTTAAGATTTAAAATTCGAAAAGTCAATGCGAAGAGGAAGTGTTGGTGCTTGTACTGTTGCATTCATTGACGATATGTATTGTCTTGATGATGAATTGGCATCTCGTTCTTCTTTTTGCTGTTTGATTTGTTGTTGTCGACGTATTGCACTTTCAAGTTTCGTTCGAAGATCGGGTAATGTTTGAAGAATAAGACGAAATTCATTCGAATAAATTGGAATCAAATATTGAATACGTTCGATAACATAGGTAACGAAACGTGCGTTCGATGATTTTGAAATTGTTGTTGTTGTTGTTGTTGTTGCATCGGGAAGAAAATTAATAAATAATGGAATGATTAATGAAGCTAACCGTAGACCTGCAGAGAGAGAAAGAGAAAAAATATATAAAAACAAAATGTTTTTTGTGTCATACGTAAAGTCGAATCAACAATTGACAAGAGTGTTTCGAATATTTTCAAGATTTCAATTCGAATTTGTTGTGGCGAATTATCAGTTGATGTTTTTAATTCATTCAATAATAAAGGTGTAAAGATTTGAATGAATTGATTTCGAAGAGACACATTCGACGATTGAAATAATTGATTTAGACATTGCAATATGCGAATATGTGTCTAACAGATAAACATGTGACCAATTTTAGTAAGAAGAAAAAAAAACAACTATTTACTTCAGTTTCAGTATCATCGAATGCTTTTCGATAGAAATCAATACATTCTTCACTTAAATTCATATCATTTGAATTAAGAATCAATGTTGTTAAACATTGAACAAAATGTCCATGATCAGAAATACCTTTCGTTGTTACTAGGAAAAAAATATTCAAATAAACTCTTCAAATCAAATAATCGATTGTCTTACGATTAGTTCTGAGATTAAGTATTGTAATGATTGTACAACGTCGAATATTTTTGTCAATCGATGTTGAAAAGATATTTTCAATCGATTGATTTATTGCTGATAATAATTGATTTTGATCATCGGTTTTTGTTGCAAGAAGAACGGAACTAGTTGTTAAAAGTAAATGAACAACAACAGGTATCAATGCTTGAAGACCTAAACAATCGATTTTCGTTTTTTTATTATCATTTTTAGACAATAGCAGCGTATTCTTCTACCTTCATCCGTAGTACATAGAGTAATTAATTCACTGAGAAGTTTAACATTTTCGAGAATTAATTCATTAATTTCTGAACTCGATTTCATTGATAATTTTAATTGAAAAATAGGTCCTAATTGAAGATCACCAGCTATGTTTGGATAGTAACTTAGAAGAACGCAAACAAGTAATTCTAATGAAGCAAAAAGAAATGATTCGCCAGGTACAAGACGATCTTCACTGGCTACGGATGTTATCTGTGAACATAATGGGACAATATGAAAGATTTTATCGACTATTTTGAGAATATATAAATGAGTTTTGGGATCCGTACGAACAAAATACAATCTAAACACAAAGAAGAAAATAATAATATAATGAATTAGTTAATTTTCAAGTCAATTACCGATGAAGAACATTGAGTATTTCAATACAAATAATCATTGTCAATTGACTAGTCGTAATTTCTGCTTGTAGAAGATTCATAACTGATGATAGGATAGTTTCGATTGTTTCTTCTGTTTGTTCAGATACCGAAATCGATAATGCTTCAATACAACAACCCAATAGCATTGCAAAGATTTCTTCTTTCTTTTCTGGAAATGTTCGAATTTTATTTGTCAGAGTCGATGTTAGAAATTTCGTCATAAGAACATCACGTTGTCGATAGCCGATCGATTTTTGATTAGCTGCAAGACTTTCAAGTTCATAATGATGTTCCGACAACCATTGCGTTGTTGCTTGCATAATTGATGACCAATTGGCTTTGTAAATCTTTCGTGTTAGATCAATATTTGATTCAGCTGAATAGAAATTGCCACCGCTCGTATTTTCATCGGGATTAGTATTCGTCATATTATTACTAACGAACTCATTTGGAAGAATCAGAAACGCATAATCAGTCAATGCAGCAAGCCAATGATGAATGAGAACATTCAATTCAGGTTGAACAAGTATTAATATATTACTATTTCGACTATGTTTCTCTTGATTTTGACGAAGTGTAGCAACATTGTAAACATCAGCCCAAGCTTTTAAAACAGCGAGATTTTCAATTGTCAATGCATTTTCACTGTAAATCATTGACGTATCATTTTTATGTTGTTGTATCGATGTAAATTTTTGTAATGACGATAAAAGTAATTGATGAACACGTCGTAAATCATTGAGATCTTGTGCGACACCGCTTGATATCCATGTACTGCAAACATCGCATGCTTGTGCAGTGACATGTGATGATGTATCTTGAGAAAAAGCTGGCCGTAATGCAGCACCAACTTGTGCTTGATATTGTTCGAGAATAACATGGCCAGGTAGATCGATATCTTCTTGTATATTTGCAAATTTGACAATGATCTGTTTGAGTAAAGATAAGCCCGATAAACGCAATTGATCACTTGTTGATGTGCATGACATGAATGAAAATGTGATTAAAGTATTCAAATGTATGACAAGATAATCTTCATTTGAATTCGTACGAATACGTTCTTTAGCTGAGATATAATCGAAATGAAGTTTAGCTGATGATGTTTGTTCACAGAACGAAATTAATTTTTGTACACAATCAGCAGCGAACACTTTCGTTGGCCATTTAGCTGATGATGTTGCACGACGAACTGTATTTTGATTCGACGATGTTTGTAATTGTTCATCACCACCTGTATCTGCATAATCATTATCATCATTATCAAGACCAAAACTATCTTCATCATCATCTCCTCCTCGAGCAGCAGAAGAACTGGCTGCCGAAGTTGTTGTTGCTGCTGTTGCTGTTGTTGTTCGTGAAGATGAACTTGTTTGTTTATCATTATCGGACAATGGTCCTGTGCCTGATGTTTCAGTTGTTGCTGCAAGAACATCTTTACATAATTGTAGCCAATGTGTGAGATTATTTGCACCTAAAGCTTGTAACATATAGACAAGTGTATCTTGAACATTCGAACATAATTTAGCGTCAGTTTCCGTATCAAGCATTGAGAAAAGTAACTCTTCAAGACTACGAAATTCTGAAAGACCTGTCGATGTATCTTGTGCACGTTCTTTCATAAAACCTTTGGCATATTCACTAACTTCTTTGGCTTCACGTTGAGACAATTGTCGTAAACAAGATACACATGCACGTCGTAACGATAAATCTCGTGTTTTCAATGCTTGTATCAATTCGGGAACTAATGTCGACAGATTAACATGCCGTGACGCAAATAAATGCAATTGTTGTAGAGCTTGAATAGCTTCAGCTTGAACAATCGGTTCCATATGCATTTGTAATAGACTACTGGCTGTTAAACATGATGAACGTAGAATTGAAATATAATTTGTATTTGTTTGTAATTCAGGACCCATCGTTGTCATTAATGCACCGAGTAAACGTCCACAACATTGAAATACATCAGATTGTGATTGAGGAATTGACAGAAGAAGATTCAAGATCAATGCTAGACATGGTTCAACATACGAACGAAACATTTGTCCACCACAATCGGCAACTAATGCAAGAGCATGTAATGCCCAAACTTGAACGGTCGATGCCGATTGATCTTGTGCAAGTGCGAGAAGAATTGATACGGATAAATTTAAATATTGTCCTGTACTCATACCGCCAACATACCGATGTAGACAACCTAATGCTAAGGAATAACCTGTTCGAGATGGTACATCACGAAACTCTTTCAGCCGATCGAAACATATCTGTGCTATTTCAGCAACAAATCGATTATCACCAACGACTTGTGTCAAACGGCCAAGTGCTTCACCAGCTGCACATCGTAGAATTGGATTCGGATGACTCAATGTTTGCATAACGAGAGTACACGCTGATTTTTTCACATTTTCATCGTCGATTGCCGATGATTGTTTCGTTTCAGCGAGTGTTTTCAATGCTGTTAGCACAGCTGTAAATATATTCACTTGTACAGCTTCTTGTCGAGGACCTTTCGATTGTTTAATTGTTTCAATAAAATGTTGTAACATATTCAAACGATGTTTATTCGGTACACGAAGAAACATTGCACCATAGAGAAGTATCGACGCATCGATCACCGATACACCGAGTGGAAGTGGCCCAGGAATATTAAATTCAGCCGGCCGTGAATAATACGTATTACTTGAATTATTATCCGAATTTGTTGATGAACGAAATAGATAGTTAATGATATTGAACGATGTTAAATTTGTATCACGACGATATAAATATGTTTCATCATGTTCAAGTGCACCTGAACCACTAGCTGAATTCGGTTGTAATTGTTCTTCAATCATTTGATAATCAGTTTCTTGAAGCCAATTGCCAAGTAGAACACTATCATTATCATGACATACCGAACGAAGTAATGATGTTGTTGTATTAGCTGAATTATCTGTCAATGTAAATTCAGCAACTAATTCTCGTAATAGAACTTTAAAATGTTGTTCATAGAATTTAATCGGTATCAATGATAGAAGTTCATATAAACGCAAACGAAACATAGCTGTTGGTGCTTTTAATTGTGCACCGAATTGTTTAATTAGATTTGGTATATGTAAAAGAACAACGATTGCATTTTCAATCGGATTTAACATTCGTTTGAGTAGATCATCGGTTATCAAATGTTCGTCACCATGTGTACAATTATTTAGAAATGAAATCATTGAACACAATGCACCTGAACGTTGATTGAACGATAGAGTCCATGTAAACGAATCGCCACGTTGTTTTTCTTGTTCGAAATCGGATTGTGAACGTGGAAAAACATTTCGCCAAAGAAGAACGAGTCTTGGCACGAATTTTTTAATCACTTCTTGACCAAGTGTACAACATGCAGCCAGTAATTGCCAAGCTGTATGTGTTCGTTGAAGAATAACACGAGGTATGAGTGATTGTTGTTGACCAGCAGTCGATGCTGTTGCTGTTCGAAGAAGATCATCGGCAAAATCAAAGATAGTCTTCGCTCGTTGTGATGGTATACCCAACGGACAACGATAGACAGCACCGAGTAGAGCTTGCAGAGCAAGAGCAAAGCCAGACATGGCATCGGTATTGTATGATGTCGATTGTTTAGCAAGATTTTTCATTTTCTCGAGACACCGATCGATTAATGGCGTCATAAGCGATGGGAGAGCTGTGGTAATCGATCGAAGACACCAAGCAGCTGATAATCGAACTGAATGCGATGGATTGAGAATGACTAAGAAAAGTGTATCGATTAAACCATTGCAACTATCTTGAATTAATAGACTTGTCGATGTTCCAAGACTTTGAACAAGTAAACTAAGTTCATGTAAAGCACAAATAAGTATATGTTGAGTATATTCAATGTTTGATGATGATGATTCATAGGTATTCGTTGATGACATCATCGAATTCGTACTTGAATTTAATGATGATGAACCAGTTGATATATTGAGATCATTGTTTGATGTTGGTGATGATGGAGAATTCATTTGAACAAATTGTGGTGTCGTATAACGTGTAATGATATGAGCAAGTTCTTTGGCAGCTGCAAATTGAGCTTTTTCACCGAGACGTGAACCAACAAGTGAACGAAGAATGAATGTAATACATTTTCTCGAATAGACAGCATCGACATGTGATGTTGATGCACGTGGATTACCGGCTAATTCGAGAACATGATTGATAAATAACGAAAGATTCTGTTCGATCCATGTTGTGCCAAGAACCAGAGCTAATTCAACGTATGTATGTGTTACACCAATACGAATTTCACGTTGAACACTTGTTGGACCTTTGATACGTTCAGTTGTGTTCGATTTTAAAAATCCAATATTACCACGTAGAAAACCACCTGCAAGATAATTGAGAATATCTTCCGTTTTGATTTTCTTCGCATTTGCTGCATTCGTGTTCGATTTTGTCATTGTATTTTGACTTGAATTTGTTGTTGTTTCTTGTGTTGCAGCTAATAGAGCAGCTAAATATTTGGCTATCGAACAACGTACTTCATAATTTGAACCGTCCAATGCACGAAAACCTAATGTGACATTGCTTTCTAATTCGGTTGTGTACATGAAATTATTTTGATTGATCAACGCAATGAGACACGTCGCTGCAGCCGATCGAACGGGCATTGATCGATCGCAAACATGAGTTTTAGCAACTTTGAATATTTCTCGATGAAGATTATTACCAGCCGAACCAAGACCATTGACAATGCGTTCGAATGTAAACATAATCTCGCAACGCATTTGTGAATCACCATTTTTAAGTGTTTTTAATAGTAATTGTACAGTTTCTTCATACGATCGACCGACTAATCGACCGAGTCGTTCGTATAATGAACCGATAACAACAACGGTTGCTAATTTAGCTGTGTCATCTTTTGATTTCAATGTATCATTACAACGATTCACAGTATTAAACAATGGAAATGGATCGCCAACACTAAATAAAGTTGCAAGATTTCGACCGATTAATGTTCGAATAGGTGGACCAGGTCCGTATTGTATTTGTTGCATGAGTTGTTCGACAATGCGTGGTTGACATTCACGAATATCATTCTTTTGTGCAGCAGCAAGAACTTTATTTAAAAAACAAAGCCATTCGTAAATAAACACCGGTCGTTTATTTTCAGGTAGACTATTGAGTGCATCTTCATTTAAAATTAAATTTTGAGCAAGTTCAAGCATGAATTCGAGATTCTCAAATTTAGATTATCGAACAACAGAGAAGCAAAAATCAATAGCGGCAGCAAGCAAGCAATCTATCTTCTTTACATTTATTTTAGTCGACCAATGGAAAATTAACATTGATTACTAACGTCATCTTTATTTGTCTTTTATATTAAAGCATATACATATGAGAAGAAGAAGAAATTATGTGAGTGTAGTCGCTTCAAATGAACCAAAACTAGGATTTCGAATGTGATTAGTTTTAATTTTGCCACTATTTGTTCCGTATAAAGATGAACTATGTTGAGAATTAGCAGCTATTGATTTCGTTCGTGATTGTATCGAAATGTTTTCAGGTTCTAAATGTCGTCGTAATTGTTCGTAGTAGATCGTTCGCATTGATTCAATACCCGTTCGTTCTTCCGGCTAGATAATCGAGATAAAAGAAAATTTGATTTAAAAAAAAATTGATTTTTGTTGTTTTTTCTCTACCGTTTGTATCAATCGAGTTACTAAAACTCGTGAACCATCGGGCATTTTTTTCGAATAATTCGATTGTTGAGCGAGACGTTCTTTTCTCGAAACCGACTGTTCAATAATCAACATAATCTTTGCCCATTGACGAAGCCATTCTTTTTTCCTTTCATTCACCGTTGCATACGTATTACCCATCACTTAAATTTAAAAAAAATTCGATTTAATTCCTGCCGAGAAGAACATCATGTCAACTCACTAGCGATAAGCATATTAACTAATAGAACTGCAGCTGTAACGATATACGTGACAAACCACATCTAAACGAACGTTTGATTAAAAACAAAATTTTGAATTCATCATCTTACTTTGCCAATAATTTTAATGATCGATATGGGATGTTTATTGAGATTTTGATAGGCATCTGTAACTTGTTGAAGTGTAACACAGAACATATGAAAAAATGTTTCAATAACCGATGCAAAATCATTGTCGCAATCGATTCGTACGAAGAGTACATGTAGTGCTTGAGTAAAACCAAACATAAACACAAGAAAAATCAAACAAAATCGTAAGAGATCACCACGTATCATCGTGTATATCATGACAACGAATGGACCGGTTGAACGAAAGCCACTTTGAATAGACAAAAACAAAAATGAGAAACAATTGATATTTCTTTCTTTTGTATTTTACCGACAAAAAAAGAAGAAGTAGGGTGCTCGAGTTAATGTTGCAAATACACAAAGAACATCATCGATTTCAAGTGAACATGTAAAACGTGCTGGTAACATGGCAATTGTTAATAAACAAGAGAAAAGAAATAGAATTCGTGTCGGATCATTGACATAGATAAATGAATCCAATTGAAAATTTTGATAGGAAAATTCTTTAATGGTTAAAAAAATATAAATCATGGCACCGAATACAGTTAAACCATCGGACAGATTTAAAATTAATGCTAATGGCTCGAAACTTCGTTCATTTTCGTTGATATATGTATGATTTGTTTCATTGAAATAACTTTTTTCCCAAAGAAAATTCGTATAATGACAACGACAATGAGATAGATTAGTGAGAATATGTGTTGCACTTTCTTCTTCTTTACCCTCACCTTCTATCTGTAAACATGTTGATGGCAAACGATAATATCCACGAATAAGTAAACCAATAAGACCAATAGTAAAATAAAGACAAAATATACCCATACGTTGAAAAAATCTATTTGAAAAGGGCAAAAGTTTTTCTTTTTCTTTTCTTATTTTCAAAATTGATCGAACTTGAATTTAATAAAAGTTCGCCATTTTTCATTTAATAATTGAACAATCAATCCATCCATCATATCTAAATGTCCAGCTGATTCCTACGAAAATCAGAAACTTATTTTTTTTTGTTTTTCTGTTCTATCAAATCTTTTGAACTTACACCACGAACAATAATGTTCAATGCACTCGTATCATTCAACGAACCATCTTTACCAATCGTATCAATATCATCCAATGGATATCCTGCACAAGTCACATTTCCGTATTGCCAAAAAATCGTTCGAGTTTTTTGTAAAATATGATCAAACATCTATATACATTCATTCAAAATGATAAATATCTTCAGTTTCTTTTTTTTTTGTTTTCTAATATCAATCTACTTCTTTTCTCGCTTTAACTGCTGCGAGTGTTAATGGAGTTAGACCTTGTCGATTTTTAATATCCAATAATCCGCCTAATTCATAGAGTAGATCGACCATTTCCTAAATCAAACTCGATGAACAAAACAAAACAAAACAAAACAATCCATCAAACACGAACAAGTCGATTGTAGATGACACACATATGTAAAGCTGTGTTGCCGTTTGTGTCTTGGCAATTAGGTTCGGCACCTTTCGCAATTAATAATCGTACTGATTCTTCTTGTTCGAGAACAGCTGCAAATGAGAGAGCATATTCGCCAAAATAACAATATCCTTCGTAGTTTGTAGCAACACTAACGTCGGGACATTCTTTCGTTACATTATCAACTCTAATAGAAGAACAACAAACACTGAATCTTCAACAACAACAAAAACAAAATAGGAAAAATTTATCCTACCGACTCGATTTTTGATCTTCGGGGCAAAAGAATTTTCCACAACAACGTTGTGTAAAATCAACTCCAGCATCCAGTAGAAATTTAACTGTTGCTGGTTCTTCGTTTACAATCGCAATATGTAGTACACTTTCACCTGAAACGAGATCGTTCGTAGAAAAAAAAGGACATTTAATATTGTAAACAAACCATAGTATTCATCGCCCATATATAGATCATCAATTAATCTCGGAAAATGTTTGATTAAACGTTTAGCTAGAGCTGAATGTACAGGACTTCCCGAGAGAAAACATATATGAAGAATATGTTCTCCGACACCACCACGTAAATCTAAATCCCAACAAACATGTTTCGTTTCTTCGCCATTGATATGTTCTTCTTCGATTGGTTTCGCTGATGAAACGATACTTTTTAATTTACTATACGTATTATTTCGTCGTTTAACTATTTCGCTTATTGTTACCTAGAATGAACATGAACAATGTTTGTTTTTTGATCTCATTCATCGACTTACTAATTTGCCTTCACCGTCATTATACAAAAATCTCGGTATATGTTCTTTAATCAAAGCATCGATTTGTGTATAATCTTTCGTCCGATTAGCAATACGCATCACATCAATAAATTCTCCTCCGCCCTAACAAAAAGCAAATAATTTGCCTGGTTTTTTTTTAAAACTCAAATCTGATTACTGTTAAATCTACGAAACGATATAGTTCAGGACCTTGTCCACCCGAATTGATCTGCGCTTTCACACCCGAAGCAACTTCCGACGTTGTATTTCCCATTGTTCTCAACTAAAGACTGTGATTGAGCCGGAATATTCAATTGAATGTTTACCCGGTGTTGACGAGAGTAAAAAAGAAGAAAAAAGAGTGAGAAAAAAGGCAACTGGAAATGTAGTTTTGTTCGCTTGCCCGTAATTGGAATAAACGACGTATTGTGTGAAAAAAAGAAAAGACAGAGAGAGCGACGTGTGTCAATAAGCAAAAGAAAATACAGGCTACATTTTCCTTATACTTGTCACCTAAAGAACTGAAGTAGTTAAAAGAGAAAAAAACCGACGATCGATTAGAATTGAACATTAAATTTTAATTAGGAAAATTCTTTTGTCTTTATGACAAGAAATGCTTTTCATTAACTTGAACAGGCTAATTTGATCGATTAGTTGAAGAGAATTTTAAAATAAAAATATCAATAAGGCATAAATAGATTCTTTTTTATTTAATCAAAAAATAAAAATACTGACAACAGATATTTTACAAAACAAAAAAAAAAGAAATAGATCGGAATGTTGAATTATGAATTATTGGTTTGACTCGAATATTTATACTAGAAAGAAAAGAAACGTTTTTAAATCAAAGTGAAAATTTGATTTTTCTTTTTAAAATCTACAAACCATTTGCTCTTGCAATAATTTTATTGTTTGTTTATCTTGATCACGTTCTTTACGTAGGATTAGAATTTCCTTGAATTGAGAAAAGCGAATATTTTTTTATTATTATATTCATCATTATATCTTTTCTCACTTTCATTAAATCATCGCATGTTGAATTTTCATCAATAGAATTTCGCGGATTTCCTCCTTCACCACTTGATGAATAATGTCTCGAACTTGTCATCGATTCATGAAATGAACCAATCATAGAATCCTAAATTACGTTTATACAAAATCGATTTTCAAAACAAAATAGATGAATTCTCACTGTCATATTTGAACCGTCTGAATGTTTTAATAATCGATCTAATTGATGAAGAACTGTTTTAACAACCATAACATCTTTCATCACCTGTCGATAGGCTTCAATATCCATCGTTATTTGTTCGGCATCTTCTCGAGGTGGTAATGAACTAATCGGTGGTTTAAGTGAAACTGAACGGGAGAGTAATCGATTACTAAATCAATTCGAAAAAATAAAATAAATTATCAGAGGTTTAGCATTTATATTTTATCTACCGATTCTGTTCTTGATCACTGGTACTATCTAATCGAGTACTTAATCGTGTTAATTCATCCAATGATTCTCGAAGATTCTCATTGACTTTAGCTGGAACGGAAGAACGATGATTATCTTTCGAAATTGCAGTATTTTTAATTGGGATTGTCGAAGGTTTTTTAGTTGTATCGATTGGTAAAGAATTTGACGATGAAGTATCACCTCCATCACTACAATTCAATGAATATTGTCAACTTTAAAATATCACTATCGAAAACGTACTTTCTACTAATCGAATCTAAAGTTAATGTATCATCATAATCACAGATTAAATCATCCGATTTCAGACTACAATTTTCATCATCAAGTGAAAGTTCTCGATTGAGAACATCGGATACTAAAGATGACGATGATAAAGTACTAGATGCACGTTGTCGTTGACGAGATGTAGATGATGCAGGAGGTTGCGTAGGAAGCGTGATACTTGCGTATGCCGAATCACTTTTCATATCTTCGGTTTGTTCAGGTTTTTCTTCTTGAATAGTCGTTGATTTTGAAATCGTCGATCCTTGAGTACGTCGAGTAAATGAATTCGGTCGAGTTTGAGTTATATATCGATCACGAATCGTATTAAGATCACTTTTCGTCGTAGTTGTCGGTTTTTTCTGTTGAGATGATGATGGAGGTATTTTCGATTTCATTTGACTTGATGTTGAGGCCGTTGGTTTCGATGGAATTTGAGTTTTATTTGCACGTTGTGACGTCGATGATGACGATGAATTCGACGATGGACTAATCGAACGACTTCGTGCAAGTAAAGATGCTTGTGCTTGTTGTAGACCCGGTGCTGTCGGTCGAGGAATACAGCCGAGTCGTGCACCGGTTGTTGTCGGTGGTAAAATACGATTGTTAGTTGTCATTGTTGAATTAGTACCTAACAAATAATATCAAAGTTAGATCTTCGTATACATAAATGTTATTTTTGCTCAAGTATCACTAGTTGACGCAGTCATAATGAGGGAGCAATAGGAGAAAAAAGCAGCATGGAAGATGACGAAGGAAGAAAAAAAAAGGAAAAGGAAAAAAAACGTTCGTGCTCGTTCGATGACACAAAGCAGAATTAATTTTTCCTCTCCCTCTCGCTCGATGTCTGAGTCATCTCGTTTACTCTCTCAAGACAATTACTCGTTCGGTTTGTTGTACCAATTGATGTTGTCGGTTTGTTTGACTGCGATTGATGAACAGGCAATCGAGATTTACTAACGGGAATGCGTGGTTTTAGATTAGAATTCGATGATGACATGCAAGTAGTATCGAAATTTGATGAATAATAAAATTGAATTAAACTATTGCTATCTGTAATAACTGCTGTTTGTTGATCAGAATCAGTCAATAAAGAGTAAGGACGTTGATTTGTATGTATCGTTAATGGTATTGGTGACAGTTGTTTATTGTCAAGGACAATTGCGTTTTCTAGTGATGTTCGTTTATAATCTTTTTGTCGACGTTTGCTCGATGATGCACAGTTTCCCATCGTTATCCTAGAAAGATAAAAAGACAAATAAAGACCAGCTCAATTTAATCACACGCACACACACACACAGATTAGTTTTGCATATTCGATTGATCAACAGAGAAATGAAACGAGGAAAGAAAAGAAAGAAACTACTTCGTTGTTCAATGAATTCTCCGATCACTTAGGTTGAATCTAATTGAAAGAAACATCGTCTCATGTCTACGCCATCCAAACGGGTTGATAGACCAACTTGAATTTTATACTTCAATACATTAGAATATCCATTAGGTCCCTTCGCTCTCTCTCTCTTCGTCTTTCGTTTCGAGCGAAAAATAATACTAATAATAGCTGCAAGCAATATTCGATACCTTTGAGTTTACAAATTCGTACATGTTGTTGTTAGTTTCTAATTGGAAAAAAAGCATCTATCAAAGATAAATGTATACGTATAAATATTTGTTTGCGAATACTACGCATATGCGTCATATATATATATATATTATTAGCATGAGAAAAAAAAAGAGAAAAAAAGCTAACGAAAAAAAACAACATAAATTGGCCTATGAATGTTTTTCTCTTCATTGAAGACAAAGAAAAATATCATGTGGTTAAATGCAAGAGAAAAGGTTAAAATTATCTCCAAAAAAACTAAGAGATATTCTTTTGCACCAGCTGATGTTCGTATCGTGTAAATGAAGCATAGAGGAAAGACATTCGTTGACTTACGTGTATTGAATAGATTTTTTGAATGAGAATTACTCATGACCTGTCAGTAGACAGAGAATACAACAAACAAATTTGATATGATAACATTGAATTGTATTTCAAACAACGGAACAATTGAAGAGAGCATCTGATTTTCATCGGTTATAATAAGGTGAAAAGGTGATATTAAACGAATGAATAAAGAAATCGGACAAACAACGTGTGAGATGTGTATATGTATATTTACATATACGTTGGTAGAGTAAAGAAAAGAGAAGAAAAGAAAAGTGACTGAGTGTTTGTGTATGTGAAGGTAATTAAACATGAAAACGGCGAAAAAATGAGAGTAAAATTATGGACAAAGGTCGTCGACAAAAAGAGAGAGAGGGAGAAAGAAAGACAGACAGCCATACATTTATCTTGATGTCTATAGATGAAAGAAGCCTGTCGAAATATTTTATTTGTCGATAATCACAAAATTATCTCTAGTTAATCATATTTTATTTATTAACATATTCAAAAAAGAAAAAGATCTCCTATTGTCCATCTTTTTTTCGATGTCGTTCTTTGGCTTTTAATTCGAATGTCACATTCAGCGTAACATGAATGACAATTGTTTTAGCATCGATTAAAGTTTGAAATGAATTCGTTTGACCAGTTACTGTTAATACGCCTTCTCGTTCTTGATAATGTTCTTCAGCTATATGTACAGCTTTCGATACATGTAAGCCAACTGTTCGTGCAATATCTTCAGCTGTATGTTTAGCATTTCGAACAGCTTGCACACTTGCTTGACGTCTAAATCAAAATGATATATGAAAGAAAATTCTTTTTTGTTGTTGTTAAAAGAAATGAAATATCTACTTGAGATTTTCTAAACGTAATGTTGAATGAAAAAATACAGGATCTAACACACGAACAACAGGCGCATCGAGCTTTTCAACTAATTGATTATGACATTGTTGATAACGTTGAATATCAACGAATATCGCTGTTAATTCAGCATTCACTTCATACATTGTATCACGACGATTTGTTGATTGAACAAGAGATTTATCTTGTTCTTTAACGCCGTAATTTCGAAGTGTTTGTTCGATATATTTTAATCGTCGATCGACACTCTTTTTTGCTTCGTTTGCACTCGATTTTGTGTTGGAAATGACAACAACTAATTTAATACGATCAGGTGGAAGAGAAAATTCACCCATGCCTGAAACAGTTATTTGCCGATGAGCATTCAAATCTGAGAATATCAATGCACCACGCATTTGTTCGTCAGTATACCGACGATTTTTGGGTACGAGAGCAAGATTCGTCATCGGACGATTCGAAGTTATATACGAGAGATTTTCTTCTCGACGCATTTGCGATTAAAGATAAAAAACAACAAGTAAAAAGAGAAAATTTTCTTCTTAAATATCCGTTGTCAAGGAGAGGTTAGCAACTAGCGGCCGATGAGAGTTCGATGTCGTCGAGCAGAAATGTTCTTTTGCTCTAATACACAGAGGCACTAGTACATTCATATGTCGGCAGACAGAACTCAACGAGAATATAATTGGCTAGTGACATTTTAAGAATTTCAAGTCTTTCCAATGCGTTATACGCCGATGAAACGTTTGCTGCATTGTCTTGCATCGATTTTATTTGTACTAGGTGTTTTAACAGTTTATCTTGTTTTTGATTATGCTGTTACAAGTGCTCTACCAAAAAAAACTAAACAATCAACGAATATCTCAGAAGCAATACTCTCATTGTCAAATACGAACAAATTCAATAATCAGTCAATCGCATTCAAATCCGGCCGATCTCATCGAAATTCTAAAATTCACATCAATCGTCCGAAACCAGCGCCGTTTCATAAAAGTAAGACAGGCATTAAAATCAATCAATTGAAAAAAGGCAATAAACAACAACGAAAACTTTTATTGACAACGAAAAGTTCTTCAAGAAAAACAAATCCAATTCCTATTTGATAATCTATATCGTTCTTCTTCAAACAACTCAGTTAACCTATTCTGTTTATAATATAACAAATAAACAAAACAAAAAATAAATATGTATATTTAATATGTATATTTAAGACTAAAATTTATTATTCCGTTTTCGTTTGCACTTGCCAAGCGCTTATTGGAAGTTTCTGTAGACGCATCAATGCGCCATATTTCCATATGATCCAAATCAAACCGAGAATTGTTGTTATGAACACTTCAATATAATAAGCATCGATAAATGGTCGACAAGCTCCACCTAACATGCCGCAATTTTTCTCGTCGGCAGCTGTTCGACATGCATCGCCACCTAATGTGCATGTTTTCCATGTTAAATAATCAGCTGAATAGAGTACACCGGTTGATATCCAATTAGTACCGAGATTGGTCAATGTATTCAATAATGTCATATAAGTGCCACCGATTTTTGGATCGCTCACTTGAGCAAAGAACGCCATTTGAGATACGAACATACTGTAAACGAAGATTTGTTGAATGCCAAATATAAGAATAGCTAATGCATAGTAATACCATGGAAATGTTTGATTATAATTTTGAAATGACGGTGTAAAATAAACGAATAATGCCATGATAATACCCATGAGTAATCTAATCGATCGGAAAATAAACAAAAATGTTCAGTCAAAAATATGAACTAACCGAAGTGGATGTGATTTGGCGTAGACATTCAATGGTTTCGAACCGGTTGTATATTTCGAAATAAAAAATGGAAGGAGAATTTCTAAAGGAGTCAATGGAATCGCTAATAATGCTAGTGTATCTTTTTTCACGCCACGTTCTAACAGTTCAATGCCAGTCATTGAATCAACGGCTGCGAATGCAATCTAAAATTAGTAACAATGTTGTTCATTTTTACGTCGAAATGTAAATCGAATTACTTTGATTGTTAATAAAATGAAAGCTATACTACGAACAGCTGGCAAACGAAGAACTTTGAGTAGAATTTTGTAAGTTTCAATGAGACCGAAATGTGGTTCGTTTGAATCGATAGTTTCATCGGTTTCGTGTTTAAATAGTGCAATGAATGTTGTTGAAATAGCAAAGACAATGCCCCAAAAAACCAAAAAACCTTTAAAAAACAACAACAAAAAAAATTATTCAAATTCGAGTTTATGATTTCAAACCAGGTAGAGTAATTAATCCTGTTGATTGTAATTCCATTTGTAATGGCTGTCGAATGTAACGATTGGCAAAATCTTTTGATTCAAGTGCAAGAAAAACTACATTGCCTAGGAAATAACCAGCCGTTTGACCGACTGAATTGCATGTACTTGCCCAGCCGACATTTTCTCTGAATATAAAAATAAGAAATTTCTTTTTTTTATTGATCAACCTACCGTGAAAGCATCGAAAGTGCCCAACCATCCACACAAATATCTTGCGTAGCTGCTAAGAACGATAGACCGAAGAAAATCGATGTCAGAAAAAAGATTTCTATAAAAAACAACAACATGTATTTTTTGTTTTCCTGTAAATCAATTGTCCTACGTGGATGATGACTATTCGACGGAGTTGGATCATTAATAATATCATTGATAAAGTACGAAAGAAAAATCATAACAAAACCTAAGGCATATTGAACAGGTATTAACCATGTTTTTCGTCGACCGAATCGTTTAATAAACAATGCGTCGACAATGGGTGCCCAGAGAAGTTTTAGACTAAATGGCCAAAAGGCAAATGAAAATGTTGCTTGTTGTGACCAACTAGCACCGTATGTTTGAATAATCAATGGTATTGATGCAGCCATACCAAGTGGAATACCTTGTAAGAGATAGAGAAATAGAAGAAGAAATATATTCCATCGATCCTTTCGCCAATTTGATGGTATCACTGGCGGCGGTGATGATGATGATGACGATGATATTTCCTGTTCACTTTCAGCATCTGAATGTTCATCTTGTTGTTGACTTTCCATAGCAAAATAATAGAAGAAACAACAGCCAAATAGATATAGTTATTATTTTTTTTATTTGTCAATTTGAATTTTTATTGGCTTATGAAATCAACTATTATGAATCATGTTAGTTTTCTTATTGGATAGAAATTGAAAGGAATGAGAATCATCTAGCGACAAAACAAAACGAACGACAACGTGCAGGTTTTGTTGTACGCTATTAAACGAACATATATTATCATCTATATATCTTGACAGACATGTCAATTTCGATATTCACAAATACCGCAAACAACAAAAGAAAACGTTGACTTTTCCTCTCGAATGACTAGATAAATAAACTTAAAAAATCATCAAGATCAATAAAAAAGAAGAGAATATTTGTGATCAATACATCTGTTTGTCTTTTATTAACAATGATGATGCATTATGTTAAGAAAATATGCAATCGCATTCTAAACATATTGAAGTCATATCGGAGCAAGAGAGACAAAGAGAGAAAAGCATATTTCATGTCTCTGCTAGATGAGATTATGATAGAAGAAGAAAAAATTAGTTCTGCTGACAGGAAATAAATAATTTCTCTTTCTTTCTCTTCGAATATATTATGTGAGAGCAAAAGAAATCAAAGACATTGCGTTACTAAAAATAAAATTCAAGCTAGACATTATGGAATGTTTACTACGAATTGTCGGAATTCTTATTTATTTAATTAAAATAAATTGCAGTTTTGATTTACCAACTGAAATTCGAATAGGTTCAATAAAGTTTTCTTTTATTCTCTTATCGTGATTGTTTCTCTCTCTCTCTCTTAGGAGCTATTTTCGACACACAAGATCCATTATCTCGACAAGCATTTGAATATGCTGTCGCCAAGATCAATGTTCATTCGAAAATATTCAAAAATTCAAAACTTGTTGTCAGTCGAATTGATGAAGTCGATGCATTGGACAGTTATTCAGCTTATAAAATGGGTATAAAATTCAAAATAAAACAACGGCAAAATCTAGTTTTTTTTCTTCTAGTCTGTGGTCAACTATCAACAGGTATTTCAGCGTTATTCATGGGTCAGTTAACACCATCATTAGAATTTATCACGACACTAACGCGACAATTTCATATTCCTGTTTTTCTCTCATCACCTGATTCACATTCGAAACTTGAATATTACATCATTAATATTTATCCGCATTATACAGCTACAAGTCAGGCATTTACTGATTTAATCAAATTTCAGAAATGGAATGAACTAGCGATTATAACTGAACATGCTGAAAGTTGGATTTTGAATCATTGAATTGAGACGAAAAGAGAAGAATTAATGAGTCGTTTTTAGATCTTTTGTATCTGCAAGACCTGCTTCGTGTTGCGACGCATACCAATCAAATGAAAGTCACTGTGAGACAATTAAGTAGTCGACCTTGGCGCGATAATTGGCAAACATTACTCGAGCAATTACGAGACACTGGAATGTCAAAATTCTTAATTGATGTCCACACGGATCATATAGATGATTTTTTTCAAAATGTAATTTATATTAAACAACAAAACAAAAAAAGAAAATAAGATCGTTCTTATTCTAGGCTAAAGCTGTCGGTTTAGTTGGACCTTATTACGATTTTGTGTTAACTTCATTCGTATGATAAATTTCCTATTAATATCTTGATACATAGAATTTCCTCTTTCCTTTTCTAGGATATATCCGTTGTAAAATGGCATACGCTCTTATATACCCTTGTCAATATAACCGGCTTTCAATTCTTCGGTCGAGAAGATCCGGCTGTTGATGAATTTTTTGATTCGACTCTCCTCGATGTTGACGCACCTTTGAAAACGAATGAACGTTCATTACGAGCATCAGCAGCTTTAATCTACGATGCCGTCTATTTCTTTGCTCGAGCATTGAGTAAATTCATTGAACAACATCCATTTACTATTACGCCATTGATTTGTAACAAACAACGACCGTGGCAACATGGATCAGCATTTGCTCTATTTTTAAAAACGTTTGAAGCCAATGGAATAACGGGAAAGATTAAATTTGATAATAATGGTTTGCGAACGGATGTTTCATTTGAAGTTGTTGATCTAGCAGTGAATGGCGTAAAGAAAGTGAGATGATGATTGTATGATGAAAACGGAAGGGAGCTCTTTTTTTTAATGTAGAATGGTATTTGGTCAGCAAATATACCGGATCGATTGGATATTCGAAGAAACTTTTCGAAAGATTATGAAATGAGAAAACAAGAAATACAAAATCAAACATTGAAAGTCGTTGCTGTTATTGTATGCATCAATATATACATTCGATAGTGTTTTATTGAATCATGGTTGTTTTTTTTTTATTTTCAGGAACCACCTTATGTCATGTTTGGTATGAATAGAAAACATGAAGAGTATTTAAAAAAAAAGAATCGATCATTTTTAGATAATGAAACGAATTCAACATTTAAATATTATGGTTTTTGTGTTGATATCCTGTTAGAACTAGCGAATCGATTGAATTTTACATTCGAAATCGAAATTGTTAAAGATCGAACGTATGGTAAAAAGAATGAGAAAGGAGAATGGAATGGAATTATAGGCGAATTAGTGTATCGTGTAAGTCATGACGATTTAATCAGGAAACTGAAATCGATCAATTGCATTAGAGAGCTGATTTAGGTTTAGCTGGTTTAACAATCACGTATCAACGAGAACAAGTAAATCCAATCCATTGACGGATGACAAATGAATGATTAGAATCATTTTTTTTTGTCTAGGCAATTGATTTTACGAAACCATTTTTAACATTAGGAATTAATATTCTTTTCAAGAAAGAAAAACGAGCCAAACCGAAATTATTCGGTTTTTTTTCTCCGTTAAGTCTCGAAGTTTGGTTGTATCTCATCGGCGCTTATTTTGGTTTGTTTTTTCGAAAGTTCACATTTTCTTATTGATTTTTCAATCATTAGTCGTTAGTATTGCTCTCTATCTCGTTGCAAGATTGTCACCATACGAATGGCGAAGTCCATTTCATTGTAAACGAACTCATACGGAAGTAGAAAATCAATTTACATTATCAAATGCATTTTGGTTTGTTTTATGTAATATCATGCATCAAGGTTGAACAATTCAAAGATCTTTATTTGAATGATTGATAAACGATAGAGTATTGTAATGATTTTTTAGGCACAGATTTTAATCCTCAATCGACATCAACGAAATTGATCAGTTGTGTTTGGGCATTTTGTACGTTAATTCTTGTTTCATCATATACAGCTAATCTAGCTGCATTTTTGACTGTTCAACGTATGCAAACACCGATTGAAAATGTCGATGATCTAGCTGCACAAACGAAGATAAGTTATGGCGTTCAAAGTGGTGGTTCAACAGAGAATTTCTTTCGAGTAAATTTCAATTGTTCAATAGCAATATTTTGTTTAGCGTTTGTCTATTCAGGAATCGAAAATTGCCACCTACGAACGAATGTGGAATTACATATCAGCTAATCATGCCAAAGTGACTGTTCCATCGAGTACCGACGGTATAAAAAAAGTTCTCAATGAAGATTATGCTTTTCTTATGGAATCAACAACAAGCGAATATAATATCATGAGAAACTGTAATCTAACATCGATCGGTGGATTATTAGATTCGAAAGGTTATGGTTTAGGTGTTCCGCAAAGTAGAATAATCTCCGTTCGTTTTCAAATGCTATACGCATATCTCATCTCTAGATTCACCGTATCGTGATATTTTAAGTGATACAATTCTTAAACTACAAGATGAAGGTGTTATACAAAAATATTATACAAAATGGTGGAAAGAAAAAGCCAATGTTAAATGTGAACGTGAAGATAAAAAGAAAGAACTCGCATCGGAACTTGGCTTTGCTAATATTGGCGGAGCATTTGTTATTCTAGCTGCTGGTCTAGGTTTGTCGATACTTGTTGCAGCAGTTGAATTCAGTATTACGATTTATTTGAAGAAAAAAGATCGAGTAAAAAAATTCTTTTCTTTCTTCTGATTAAACAAAACGAAGTTCATTCGATTCTAGATTTCACTTCGAAATGAAATGATTCGATATATACGTTTTACATTATCACATGTGAGTATATCAAAACGTAAAGATGAAGACAATTTTAAACACGATATTCCAGTATTATATTTAAATCATCAGGATGAAAAAAACAGTTGTATTTGAATTTTATTTTGTTTTTACGAATAAATTTAACAAACAAAAAAAACAGATTAGATTGTTTTTATTTTGTACAGAGAAAAAAAAAGAGAGAAAGATATATTTTATATATCAGATCAAAGATATTGACTATTTGTCGGAGTTAAACTCTATGAATTGATGTTTCTAAACTAGTATGATACAAAATCATTGCATTTGAAGATAGATTTGTACAATTTGAGATCTTTTGATTTGTCTACGCTTCTTCAGCGTCAACTGGAGCAGATTCGCTGGCCGCCGCCGTCGTTGTTGTTGTTGTTGTAGGAGGAGGAGGAGAGGGATGAGAATCATCACCAGCTTCGTCATCATCAAGAGCAGATTCTTTTTCTTTCGATGGTTTGCCTTTACGTTCTTTTGAACGTTTATTTTGAAACCAAACCTTTTTAGAAAAAGAAAGAATAAAAATGATTGTTTGAAAATAATTATTTACTTGAATAACACGTAGACTAAGACCTGTTTCAGCAACTAATTGTTCACGTTCAGTTTTATTTGGTTTCGAATTGGCATCATAAGCTTTACATAGAACCTAAAAGTCAATCAATCGATTAATTCAAATGAATCTATTGTCGTAATTACGTCTAATTGTTGTGGTTTGATTGTTGTACGTGCACCTTTTTTCTCTTGATTTGCCAACGATGATGCTGATGGATGTGCACTAAGTGATCGATCGGTATCGCCTATCGAATCATCAGAATCATCAGCTGATTTGCCGTTTGTCGTTTGTGAATGATGTTGATCATCGGAAAGGTCACTGTCAGCATCGCTTAATCGTCGTTTGGACGGCGTCGAATTTGATTCCGGTGTATGAGCACTATGTGGAATTCCGTCCGTCGATGGTTCACCGTCCATCGTCGAAGAATCACCTAATGATGTCGTTGAATTGACACCAGGTTTTTTCTTGGCTGTACGTGGTGTTGCTGTTTTCTTCTTTTCACCATTTTTACCTTTGGATTTACTTGATTTACCTTCAGCCGATGATTTATCATCTGTTCCACTGAAAAATTTGCGAAAGATTAGAGCTGAAAATGATTTAAACAACGAATTGTTTACTTATTTGGTGGAGTTGCGCCTGGTTGCATAAATGGAAATGGTTGTCCACCGGGTGGCGCACCAAATGCTGGATGAAAACCAAATGGTGAAGGAAAACCACCGGCTGCATATGCAGCAGCAAAAGCTGGATTGAAAGCACCTGGAAATGCATTGTATGCAGCGAAATGTGGTGCCATGTTGTACATAGCAGCTAATTGAGCCTGTTGAGCTTGTTGAGCAGTAGGTGTAGGACTTTTACCGTTTGTGGCTGCGCCAGGAGGCAATGGTGGAGGCATGAATGCGTTATTTAAAAGACCCATTTGAGCAAAAATATTATGTGGATGATTTCCATTGGTAACTTTCGTTTCATCACTATCGTTGGTATTTCCATTTTCTGTAGCTTCAGTTTTTTGTTTTTTCTTCTTTTTTGTTGTTGTGGGTGCTGGTGGTGGAGTTGTTGATGGTGTATCTTCATCAGCAGCACCATTTTCTTCTTCAACACCGTTCTTCTTACCTTTGCCTTTGCCACGAGCGTTTGATTTGCGTGCTTTTTTCTTCGGCGACGATGCCAATGACGAATCGTCATTGTCTGTTGTCGAATCTGACTTTGTTTTCGACATATCCAAAGGCATGCCTGCAGCTGCTGCTGCTCCTGGCGGTAGACCAAATGGTGGACGATAGAATGTCGCCATGCCTGCTGCAGTTTGTGGTGAAAATGGCACGCCAGGTCCAGGTGTAACGAATGGAAAAGGAAATGGACTTGGATTAGCAGCTGCTGGTGCTGCAGGTGGATTCAAAGAACGTTTGTCACCGAGAGTCGAAGGTGGCACTGTACCGAATTCGAGTAATGAGGAGAGAGCCGATGGCTTTTGGGTAGTTGTTGCTGCACGAGCTGGTGTACCTGGCTCAACATTCGTGGATATGTCCATTTGCGATGGACTTGATGATCGATCCGAACCTTCAGAATCAGATCCTTCGGCCGAATGATTTGCATCGGCTGTTGGCGGGGGAACTTGAGCTGGTTGAGGTGGCATTGGAAGCCGAGGTTGTAAAGGAAAGCCAGGTGGAAGGAATTGAGCTGGTGTGGGAAATGCAGGCATGAAATTCGGTGTCATATCAGGTTTCATAATCGATGAAATCGACATTGGATTCGCTGCGAGTCCACTTAATAATGACAATGGTTCGGACATTTTTGCTTGCGATAATAGCGAAGGATTGGTAACCGTAGATGGAGGCGGTGGCTGTGGTAATGCTGAAGAAGCAGGTGGTGGTGGTAGCTGTGGTAATTTTGCAGCTTCGACTTCGGGTTTTTTCTCATCGATATTTGGTTCGGCTTTCGAACGATTATTTTCCTGTTCTTCATCTTGTAAATGTTCTTCTTCACCGAAATCACTCTCATTCTCTTCGTCTTCATCCTCGTCATCATCACTTTCGTCTTCGTCGCTTCCACTCGAGTAACTTCGTTTGCCATATCGAGTTGTTTTCTTCGTACGACGATTGCTTTTTCGTGTTTGAACAGCTGGCGATGAATTCGTGGCTGCCGTTGCTCGAGATCTTGTTGCTGGCGAACGACCTTTTCGTTCAATCGCTGGCGTTTGTTTTTGTCGTGCTGCTGCTGCTGCTGCTTTGCCTTTCGCCGGCGAACGTTTGCCATTACTACTCGTACTCTGTCGAACTTTTGATTGACGACCTGTGGTTTTCGTAGGCGCAGGAGCTGGCGAAGGTGTTCGTTCTTTCACTGGTTGAGTTTCATCGACTTCCATCGATTGTTCGACTTCATTCTCATTTGTTGTTGTTATTGTTGGTGGTGGTGGTGGTGAAACATGTCCATTGACAACTTTCGATGGTTGTTCGGAATCATCATGATTTCCATTGGTTAACGGTGGTACTTTGTCGGGATGAAGACATGTTTGACATTCACATTCGACATCATTCAGTGTTGTTGTCTCATCGGTTGGTAGAAGTGCTTTGATATCATGATCTTGTAGAACTTTTTTACATTTTATACAAACAAAACATTCCGAATGATAGATTCGTCCTGGTCGAATCCGACGAATGAATTCATCGGCTTGAACAAGATTTTGACAGGCGAAACAACGATGAATGAATTTCTTTACAAAATCATCTTTACAATAGAGTTTGCCATCGCGTGAATAACATTGATCGTTTAAAATATTTCGACAAACGGAACATCGGACACAATCCGGATGCCATAAATGATCGAGAACATTCGATAAATGCGAATTGTGCATTGGTTGCGAACATCCAAAACATGAACTGGGCGTCGTCGGTGGCATACTGAGAAAAAAAAACAATCAAAGTCAAATTGAAACAATTGAAAAGCAATCTACATTCGATTTGATTGACGTGTTGAGCGAGTAAAATTATTCACAGGTGAAAGAGCTACAGGTGGACGTCGACGTTGTTGTTGCATGTTTGAAAATATAACTGTATGTGTGTTCAATGCATACAAACAGTCGCACAGTCATTGTGTCGATGAACTTTGATTGATTTAAAATCGGCCAATGAAATGTTCACATCATAGAGTGACCGAACGAACAAGAAATTGAAGAAAAGGCGAATAAAATATTTTCAATGAAAAATTTTTTTGCTTAAATTTGAAGAAAAATATTGATTTTTTTTTCGTTCTCGATTGAACTGAGAGTATCAATTTACTACTGAACCAACTGCTCGCTACTAGTAATCGACCGGAACTGAACAAAAAAAAGAGAGAGAGAGATAGTCATGTGAATTGAACACAAGAACGAGTGAAGACGAGCGAAGTGATGGTGTTCGAAAAAGTAAATGATTCTAATTCGAAGAATAAACTTGACTGTTTTGGTTTGTAATTAGGATAATCAAACAGATAATAAATCGGCGAATTTTATTGGATTCGCTAATTTACCGAATCAAGTTCATCGAAAAATTGCTAAACGTGGTTTTGAATTTACTTTAATGGTCATTGGCGAAAGTGGCCTAGGCAAAGCAACATTAGTTAATAGTCTCTTTCTAACCGATATTTATCCTGAACGACATGTACCTACTGCTCAAGGTAAATTCAAATGTTTCTCTTCTTATTCAATCTTTGAATTCGAATAGAAAAAGTAAAAAATCCCATAAAAATCGACGCATCGACTGTCGAAATCGACGAACGCGGTGTGAAAGTTCGTTTAACTATCGTCGATGCCATTGGCTACGGCGATCGTCTCAATTGTTCGGATAATTCGAAAATCATTTCCAATTATATCGATCAACAATTCGAACGATATTTAACGGATGAAAGTGGTCTCAATCGACGTAATATCTCCGATAATCGAGTTCATTGTCTTTTGTATTTTATTTCACCATTTTCCCGAGGGTTTGCGAAAATGAATTCACATCGAATAATGACATTTCTTCTCTTCTCTATCTTCAGTCTCAAACCATTGGACATTGAATGTATGAAAGCTTTACATAATAAAGTCAATATCATTCCAATTATAGCCAAAGCCGATGCACTGACAACCGAAGAATTAGTTCAAATGAAAGAAACTGTATGTTATCGATCACGAGCCTATCGAACGTGATGAATTTTCACATTTAGATTCTCTATGAAATCGAAAAACATAAAATTCGAATCTATCGTATTCCGGAGTGTGATTCGGATGAAGACGATGAAATCAAAGAGAAAAATAAACAATTAAAAACATCACTTCCATTCGCCGTTATTTCCTCGGCACAAACCGTCGAAATTAAAGGCAGAAAAGTTCGAGCTCGAATGTATCCGTGGGGTTTAGTCGAAGTCGAAAATTCCGATCAATGTGATTTTCTCAAACTTCGAACGATGTTAACGTAAAACTTTAGAAAAAAAAACACAACTTTCTTTTGAATTTTCCAGTTTGTTTGTTTGCAGAACTCATATGCAAGATCTTCAAGAAGTAACTCATGAAATTCATTATGAAACCTTTCGTTCCGAACGATTACAATTAAAAACTAGCGAAAAACAACGAAAATTAATCGAAGAAAAAGATAATGAAGTAAAAAAACGATCGCGTCGATTTCTTTCTTCCAAAATTATTTTCATTTCATCTGTTTCAGCTTCGTCGAATGCAAGCGATGCTATCGAAAATGCAAAGTCAATTATCGAAATCATAAATATTTGCTTTTTGTTTTTGTTCCTCGTGTTGTCTGTCTTGTACAAATAAATCAATGAATGAAATTTTAACGAACAAAGAACGAGCGTGCGATGACTCATCGACCTCCTATAGTCTACCATGCAATTTATGCGTTCCTCTTGCGTATATAAACGTGTATGGAGTCGGCAGACAAGTTAACTCTGATTCCGAAACAATCACAAGAAAATCTTTCGCCTTTTACTAAAGATTTCTGTGTTTCGGAATAATTCAATGAGTCTTATAGACTAATTTTTCATCGGCTCGCTTCGTGCGGGCTTTCAAAAAAAAAAGAAAAATAACCAGTTTTTTTCGTCAATTGTATATTTCATTCAATAAAAAAACAAACAGAGAAAAAGGCACTGTGGGATTCGAGTTTATTTTGTATTGCGATTGGATTGAAGTATTTAATTTGTCTCTCGAATATATTCGACGTAGTTTGCTGGTATGACACCTTTGTCTCCAACGCTGTTTCGTGCGTACCACCATAATGGTTCGACTTTTTTAATAACTAGTAGAATTTCTCCTTTTTTAAATGGAAGATCTTCGTCGTCCTAAAAAGAAAACGATCGATACAATCGAAGAGAGAGACGAATGAATTTTACTTTGCCGTCGAATTTGTATTTGGTTCGAACTTGAGGTTTGGGATGCTGAAACGAGAAGATGATGAATTACGTGGGCGTGAAAAAAGAAAACATACGATTCGAGTTAATGGTGATGTGTCTAATAATCGTTGTTTGTAAAAGTTAAGCAGATCTTTCATATTCGGAAATGTTTTATCGCCAATTTTGTAGATTGATTTGGCTGGTTCGTGAGTTACATTGATGATATAATGACTGACTTTTGAACCTTCTCTAGAATATCAATGGGATTCGAACGTGTGTCGAAAGTCATATGTCAAGATAACATACTTAACGCAAAGAACAAGATCGCCTTTGATTGTACTACTTGGTCGGACAAGAAATGTGCCGTCAGTTTGATTTTGTAAGGTTGTTATCGCTTCATCACGAGATAATTCTTCGAAAAGCCAACTGAAAAAAGGATAGAAAAATTCAAAATAGAGGATGAGTCAAATGAAATGTATCACCTGTCTTCGTCTGTAGAATCGAAATCAGCAACAAATCCTGTTGCTGTAAACGGTTTTTGATCTTTCACATTATTCATCCCATCTAACCGATCTAGAAGAAGAAAACTTATGCTTTTATTTATTCGAAGATCATGATTATCCTTTGACAAATATTTCAACTGTTAACTACCTGCTATGGTCATAATGGATGTGTTTAAAGGGTGTTGAATCGAACTATTGTTTTGTGATAAATGTGAAGCACATCAATTAGTTTTACGTCTCGATATGTACGTTTTTCTTTCTTTCGTTCGTTCTCGATGATGTGATCTCACAGGTCAGTTATTCGTATGTGTCGAATAATCGTTCTGTCTCCTAACTTTACTTTCTCTTTCGTATTCAAATAACGAACTGTGTAAGTAAATATCGTCGAACATAAAACGAGAAAGAGAGAGAGAGAGAAAAAAAAAGAAAGAGAAAAACTAGTACTTATCAAGTTGGCATGTGCATACGTTACTATTTGTAAATCGAGAAAAAAAATTGTGTCATACACTCAACTGCCGCTATTGTTTAATAAAAATCGATCATATTCAATTGATGTACATATATTCGGTCAACTGAATTTTTTTGTTCTCATCGTCATCTTTTGTTCTCATCGAATCAATCTTTTGTTGGCTAGACTAGTTAAGAGAGAACGAGAATATATATATATATATATGTATGTATGTATGCGTGCGTGTGGATGACTACTAATTTTACTGACTTGCTTCATTGCTCAAACAGACTCGATCTATGCATGCGTGTGTATATATATAGAAAAGATCATGATGTAATAATAAATTGTGTGTGTACATGAGCAGATGTTCTGTTTAGACTCATGTATACAGCAGGAGGTACTTATTTTTCCTCACTGTATCGTTTTTCTTTCTCTCGTGTTGAATACGAAGTTTTGTTTTGTTTGTTTATATTTGACTAAAAGAAGATATCGACGTGTCGATTAATGATCATTTGTAAGTTCATTGAAACCAAGGTTAATGTATCCTTGATGGGAAGATTCTTTCGATAAATACATATAATAGGAACAAAACAATGGGGTATACGAAAGACAGCGAAGATCTATGTACTTTCTGATCGGTTATAATAACCAGTAATTTATTTGTTTGCAGATGTCACTCACTCATGATTACTAGTGAGCAAAGAAAAAGCCATGAGAACAAAAACCATTATGATCAAATAAATTGCGATAAGCAAGTATAGACAACAAATCCGATTTGAAAACATAGAAGACAGCGTTTGTGAGAACACCATCCAAACAATTTGCCGATCATTCTATAAAATTCAAATTTTATTACATTTGCGATCTACTC